>ERZ808041.42-NODE-42-length-172622-cov-11.708076_pt1 | contig 172622 bp, 154 predicted proteins | sample MGYA00380192_ERZ808041 | MGnify/ENA primary metagenome ERZ808041 (study PRJEB31490, sample SAMN06133412) | mouse gut metagenome | isolation source: Z1_1 | host: mice | place: China: Chengdu | collected 2015-05 ...
ACGCGCGCTCTTGGGTTTGAACCGGCCCCACTTGTCCATCCACTCGTCCGCCCAATCCATGAACAACACGCCCCGCGTATGCTCACGCGCGTCCCGTTCCCTGGGGTGCGTCCAGTCCGCCGTGCCACGCTTGTACGCGCGCACCAGCAGCTCCTCCCCCTCCAACCACTCACGCGCCAACGCGGCCGTGGGAAACTGCCGCCTGACCTTGCCCTTGGGTTGTTTGGGATGCGCGTACGCCGCCATCCACCCGACCGTTTTGCCTTGCTTGTTCTTCTTTTCGGTGATGCTACCGAACCGGTGTGTTCTCATGTTCTAACCTAATGCGACAAAGGATTGTTGTTTGTGGTTTGCATGAGGCTGGTGTCTAAACAGGTGTCTAAACACCCCTACCACGTTTCCGAAACGTGGTAGGCAACCGGAACGCACACACCATGGACGCCCTTGTTGCGACACGCCCGACACGCCGATGGATACCAACGGACACGCCGAAACAAAAACCCCACGAACCGCTGGTCCGTGGGGTTTGGATGTGGGTGATGTAGGAATCGAACCTACGACCCCTTCCGTGTGAAGGAAGTGCGCTAGCCGCTGCGCCAATCACCCGTTCTTCTGTTATACGCCGATTGCTCGGCTCGTGGGCGATACAAGATTCGAACTTGTGACCCCTTCCGTGTCAGGGAAGTGCGCTACCACTGCGCCAACCGCCCGGTTGACTCAAATGGCCGAAGCCATCTGTACGAGGTGGGTACGAGAGTCGAACTCGTCTATACGGCTTTGCAGGCCGCTGCCTAACCGCTTGGCTAACCCACCGTAAAGGTCTGTTAAACTCTTCGGACCTTAGAGCGGACAACGGGACTCGAACCCGCGGTCTCGACCTTGGCAAGGTCGCGCTTTACCAACTAAGCTATGTCCGCATATGTTCCGCAGAGGATTTCCTCTGCCTGAGCACGAGTCACTACAATAAACCACAACCTCCAAATGCGCAACATACGGCGTGTCGCGCCGGTATTCCGCGCTTTTGTTGTGAGTCAGTCTAGACGAACGCCGGCAATGTGCCCACGCGCAGGAAAGCTTACGGACTGATGGCCCATGTCAGCATGTGGACGCGGGGAAGAGTGCCCCGCTTCGGGAAAATATGCTTGCCTCAAGCGCAGCACTATTGCGGTCATTCACCAGCGGCTAATCTTCACGATTCCGTCACAGCGCAAGGGATACAGTTGTAGACATGTACGAGCATAGAACCAGACCGAAATACGTTATGGTTGCGGCGTTTGACGGGTGGAACGACGCATGCCAGAGCGCAACCAACGTCATTCGCCATCTGGTGTCGAAATACCGCTCCCTTGAAGTGGGGCACATCAGCCGCGATGGGTATTACGATTACCAGACGTCGCGCCCCATGCAATGCGTCATCCAAGGCACGCGGCGCATCCTGTGGCCCCAGACTGCGTTCTATGACATCACGGTCACCGACGACCTGCACCTGCTTACACAGCTTGGGCCGGAGCCGAACTACCGTTGGATGGATTATGTGCGTGAGACGCTGCATTTCGCCAAGCAATATGACGTGAGCAGGATCGTCATGCTGGGTTCGATGTTCGCCGAATGCCCGCATACGCGCGATCTGCCTATTGAAGTGAGCGTGGACGGCGTGCAGTCCGACCCGGAGAGTGAATACAACGGTCCCATCGGCATTCCGCACATCATCGATGCGATGGCCATCGAAGAGGGCTTCGACACCACATCCATCTGGGTGTCGGTCCCCCAGTACCTTGGTGGCAATGAGCCTTGCCCGCAGGCCACGTTGGAGCTGTTCCAGCAGCTGGCGTCGGTGATCGGCCTCAAGCTCAACGCGCAGGAGCTGGAGGGCAAGGCCGACCAGTGGCGTGCGCATTGCGACGTGATGGTGCGCAACAACGCGGATCTCGATGGCTATGTGGACCAGCTTGAGCACGATTACGACCTGAAGCAGCACGCCCGTACCATTGCCTCCGCCGGCACGCCCGCCGTGGAGCAGTTGGTACAGGAAGCCGAAGCGTATCTGCGTGACCTCCCATGAGCATCTTCGCCGCTTGACAATGGCGTGATGCGTTGTGCTTGGCAAAGCGAATGGCCCGTCCCGATTCTTCCGATCGGGACGGGCCATTCGCTTTGCCAAGCACAACGTCAGGCGTTGCCGCCGAGCGCCATGCCTTCGAGCGGCTGCAGCACACCGGTGAGCAGCAGGATCGCCACGATGATCGCCAGCGCAATGCGGTAGATGGCGAACGCCTTGTATGAGAACGTCGAGACGAACTTGAGGAACCCGATGATCACGATGTAACCCACGACAAACGCCACGACCGTCGCGGCGATGGTGGCGCCCCAGCCGGGGAACATGGCGTTCACGGTGGGGTCATTGGCTTCCTTGACGGCCTTGATGGCTTCGAGGATGCCGGCGCCGAACACGGCGGGGATGGCCATGAGGAAGGCGCAGCGCACCGCGGCCTCACGCGTGTAGCCCATGGCACGGCCGAAGGTGATGGTGCCGCCCGAACGGGAGACACCCGGGATGAGCGCGAGCATCTGGCCGATGCCGTACCACACGGCGTCTTTTGTGGTCATGTCGTCAATCGTCTTCACCTGTGGGGCCCTGTCGTCGACGATCCACAGGATGATGCCGAACACGAGCAGCATCGCCGCGGTGATCCACAGGTTGCGCAGCGTGTTTTCGATGGCGTCCTGGAACAGCAGGCCGGCGATCACAATCGGCAGCGTGGCGATGATGATGTACCAGCCGAGTCGTGCGTCCTTGTTGCCTTCGCCAAGACGATGCTTCCAATCCTTGCCGTTCTTGCCCGCCAGACAGGTGCACCAGTTCTTGAGGATGTTCCAGATGTCGTGGCGGAAGTACAGCAGCACCGCGAGTTCGGTGCCGATCTGGATGATCGCGGTGAATGCGGCGCCGGGGTCGCTGCCCAACATGAGGTCTCCGATGATGCGGATGTGCGCGCTGGACGAGACCGGCAGGTATTCGGTCAACGCCTGCACCAATCCGAGGAATATCGCTTGGAAGAAATTCATGAATCCCCTTAATTGTGTGTGATCGGTGATTGCTACCACGCTTTACTGTAGCGCAACGAATACACTGCCCGTTTTACGATGGGGCATACAGCCATACGGACAGTATGCAAGGAGATGACATGAGCAAAGCAGTGTACCGCAAGAGTCGGGCCTTCGCCCCGCAAGGATTCTTTGAATGTGAAGGCAGGGGCTTGCAATGGCTTGGCGAAGCGCAATCTCAGGGTGGGCCGCGCGTGGTCAAGGTCTTCGATTGGGGCAGGGACTATCTGGATATCGAACGCGTTTCCCCCTGTTCCCCCACAGCTGACGCCGCCTACCGGTTCGGTGCGGAACTCGCCCATATGCATGACGCCGGCGCCCCGTATTTCGGCTCCGCCCCGGCGGGATACGACGGCACCTGCTACTTCGGGCCGCTGCAGGATCCAGTGCCGATGGACACTGGCACATGGACCGACCCCGCCACATACTTGGCGGAAGGCCGCTTGCGCCCCATGGTGCAACTCGGCATCGAACGCGGTTCACTGCGAGAGTCGGACATGGACCTCACCCAGCGCGTCATCGACGCACTGCCCGAACTGCTGGGACGTGCGGCAGACGACCGTCCTGCACGTGTGCATGGAGACTTGTGGAGCGGCAATGTGATGTGGACCAACGACGCCGGCGACACGCAGGCTGTGCTGATCGATCCGGCGGCGCATGGCGGCCACCGTGAGGAGGATCTGGCGATGCTGCATCTCTTCGGCATGTCGTACCTGACCGAAATCACCGAAGGCTACCAGTCGGTGCACCCGTTGAAGGCCGGATATCAGGAACGCACCACGCTCTGGCAGCTGTACCCCATCGCAGGCCATTGCGTGTTCTTCGGCGGCGGCTATGTGAGCGAATACCGCCAGATGTGCCGCTCGCTGCTCGGCTGAACCATATATACAACAGTGGCCGTGGCCCTCGGGCGATACCGGAACCACGGCCACTGTTATGCGCGGCTACCGGCGGTCACCGGCGCCGGCGCGCGCTTCAACCGAGGGCGTCTTTCAGCTTGCTGAAGAATCCCTTCTTCTGTGGCGCCGCCGGTTTGGAATTCTGCGAGACGGTCGACGCCTTGGCGTCATGCAGCTGCGCGAACTCCCCGATGAGCTCCCGTTCGCGGTCATTGAGCTTGGTGGGGATCAGCACGTTGATGTGCACCACCAGATCACCGCGCTCGCCCTTGCTTTGCAGATGCGTGACGCCCAGACCGTCGAGCGTGATGGTTTCCTCGGGCTGGCAGCCCGCCGGCACCTCCAGCTGGCGGTCGCCGTCGAATGTGCTGACGTCGATGGTGTGCCCCAGCACGGCCCAGCTCATCGGCACCTGGATCCAGCAATGCAGATTGTCGCCTTCGCGGGAGAACCGCTCGTCCTTGCGCACGCGGATGTCCACATACAGGTCGCCGGCCTCGCCGCCGCATTCGCCAACCTCGCCTTCGTGCGCGAGGCGGATGCGGGTGCCGGAATCCACGCCTGCGGGCACCGGCACGCCGATCGTGCGCGACGTCGGCACACGGCCGTGGCCATGGCAGACCGTGCACGGGTGCACGATGATCGTGCCGTGGCCCTCGCAATGTTCGCACGGGGCGGACGTCATCATCTGGCCGAGCATCGTACGCACGACCTTCTGCACGAATCCACGGCCGTGACACACGTCACAGGTGACCGGCGGCTCCTCGTGCTCGGAACCGGTGCCTTCGCAGTTGGCGCAGGTGCCGAGCGTGGAGAACGTGAGGTTCTGCGTGCCGCCGAAGACGACCATCTGCAGGTCCACGGTCAGGGATTCGAGTGTGTCGCGGCCCGGCTGCGCGCGTGGAATCGGCTCGTTTGCCGCGGCGTCGCCGAACGCACCGCCGAAGAACTGGCTGAAGATGTCGCCCATGCCGAACCCGCCATAGCCGCCGAACCCGCCAGCACCGCCATTGGGGTCGTTGGGGTCCACTCCCGCGTCGTACATCCTGCGCTTGTCCGGATCGGACAGCACTTCGTAGGCCGTATTGACCTCTTTGAACTTCTCTTCGAATTCAGGGCCTGCGATGTCCGGGTGATATTTGCGGCTCATCTTGCGGTAGGCGCGTTTGATGTCCTCTTCGCTGGCCGTGCGCTCCACGCCCAGGGTCTCGTAGTAGTCAGCAGCCAATGGCGTTGTTCCTCTCGGTTAGCTTCGGTAATGGTCGATGTCTTGATGATACGGCGCACGTATGGCGTATCAGCGGGTGATTTCCATGTCGTTGTTCGAGACCAGCGCGGTGAGGTATCTCGCCACTGCGTGCACGGCGGCCATCGCGATCTCATAATTCATGTGCGTCGGGCCGATGGATCCCACAAATGCAATGGGTTCCTGCCCCGTCTTGTTCACGGCGTCCGGGCCGCCGTATGGCGTCGTCCTGCCGTATCCGCCCGAGACGACGGCCGCGTGGGCCAGATCGGGATTGTTGGTCTCCGATCCAATCGCGACGCCCACACCGTTGGCGTCGCCCGCAGTGCTCAGCTGGCTCATGAGATGCATGAGCACTGCGCGTTCCTCGAGCGCATCGAACAGCGGGGTCAGATCCTGCACGGAGTCATGTTGGTGCGCGAGCGTGGACACGCCCGCCACGAACAGCTCGTTCGTGCGCTCCTCGTCTGCCATCGTCTCGAATGCGTCCGCAAGTCGGTTCGGCAGTCCTTCCAGATCCGCATGCGTCGCATCTGCGTGCATCACGCGGATTGTGCGCGCCGCGCGCCGCAGTGTCTGCGTGCTGCAGCGGGCGTTGACGGCGTCGCAGAATTCCTGCAGATGCCTCCCGTCGGGCAGGTGCGGCACGGTGAGGATATGCTGGGCCACACGGCCGGTGTCGGTCACCACAACGGCGAGCAGTGAGGTCGACGAGACGGCGATGACCTCCAGATGCCACAAGCGTGCCTTCGACAGCGCCGGCGAGGCCACCACGGCCACTTGGCCGGTGAACCGGGCGAGCAGTCTGGCGGACCGCTGCAGTGCGTCCTGCAGGTTCACGGAACCGTCGAGCAATGTGCGGATGGCTTCGCGCTGTGGTTCGGTCAATGGCACAAACTCGGACAGAGAATCCACAAAGTACCGGTACCCTCGTTCGGTCGGCACACGGCCGGCGGAGGTGTGCGGTTGGGTCAGAAACCCCTCGTCTTCCAACGCGGCCATGTCTTTGCGGATCGTGGCCGAACTCACCTTGAGGTTGTGCCGTGCGATGAGCGCCGACGAGCCCACCGGCTCCTGCGAACGGATGTAATCTTCGACGACGGCGCGCAACACCTGCATGCGACGTGTCTGGGTCATCGCCATGCCTCCTTTGCTTTTATGTGCTGTGTTCTGCGTGTCGTGCGAAGCGAACAGCGCGGCGCGCGCGTAAACGATGGTCTTTTCGATATTGTATGAGCACTCTTGGTCATGGAGTGCTAGTTATAGCGATGGGAGAACTTTTCCCGACAGGCCCTTCATGGGCCTGTACGCTTGAGCCCCAACGCCGGCCGCGGTGCCAAGACGCGCGCGAACGCGACGAAACCGTGCCATGAAGTCGGTTATGGCGGTTAGTATGAAAAGGCAATGTGAAGGGCGTCGGCGGTCCGGCAAACAGCCGGGCTCCCCCCTGCCCGAAGTATTGGAAGGAAAGTAGATCACCTATGACCGATAACACCTGGTCTGAACTGGACGAGCGCGCCATCAAGATGGCGAAGGTACTCTCCGCTGACGCCGTGCAGAAGGCGGGCTCCGGACACCCCGGCTCCCCGATTTCGCTGGCTCCGATCGCCTACACCCTGTATCAGCGTTTTATCAAGCACGATCCGAGCGACCCGAACTGGGCCGGCCGTGACCGTTTCATCCTCTCCGGCGGCCATGCGTCGCTCACCCAGTACGTGCAGCTGTACTTCTCGGGCTATGGCCTGACGCTGGACGACCTCAAGTACTTCCGTGGTGGCAAGGACACCCGTACGCCGGGCCATCCCGAAGTCGGCCTGACCCCGGGCATCGAGATGACGACCGGCCCGCTGGGCCAGGGCCTCGCCTCCGCCGTCGGTTTCGCCTATGGCCAGCGTTTCGAGCGCGGTCTGCTCGACCCCGACACCGAGGCCGGTAAGTCCCCGTTCGACCACAAGGTGTGGGTCATCTGCGGTGAAGGCGACGTCGAGGAAGGCGTTTCCTCCGAGGCTTCCTCGCTCGCGGGCAACCAGGAACTGGGCAACCTGTTCGTCATCTTCGACGCCAACCACATCCAGATCGAAGGCGAGACCAAGATCGCGTTCGCCGAGGACGTGCTCAAGCGTTACGAGGCCTACGGCTGGTACACCGACGAGATCAGCTTCATCCAGCCCGATGGCTCCTACAAGGAAGACATCGAAGGCCTGACCAAGGTTCTCGAGAAGGCCGAGCAGGTCACCGACCGCCCGCACTTCATCAAGGTCGACACGCTCATCGCATGGCCGACGCCGGGCAAGACCAACGATCCGTCCTCGCACGGTTCGGCCCTCGGCGACGAAGCCGTCGCAGCCCTCAAGAAGGTGCTCGGCTTCGATCCGGCCAAGACCTTCGAAATCGACGAAGAAGCCCTCGCCCATGCCCGTGAGGTCGCCCAGCGTGGCGCCCAGGCCCATGCCGAATGGGATGAGGCCCTCGCCCAGTGGCGCAGCGCCAACCCCGACAAGGCGGCCCTCTACGACCGCATCAAGGCCGGCGAGCTTCCTGAGGACTTCGATAAGGCCATCGACGATCTGGAGGCGACGTTCGAAGTCGGCTCCAAGGTCGCCACCCGCAAGGCTTCCGGCGCTGCGCTCAACGCGGTCGCCGCCGTGATGCCGGAACTGTGGGGCGGCTCCGCCGACCTCGGTGGTTCCAACAACACCAACATCAAGGGCGCGCAGTCCTTCGCCCCGGCGAAGTACGCCACCACCCAGTGGCCGAACTGCTCCATCTACGGCCGTCAGCTGCACTTCGGCGTGCGTGAGTTCGCCTCGGGCTGCATCACCAACGGCATCCTGCTCGGTTCCGACACCCGCCCGTTCTCCGGCACCTTCTTCCAGTTCGCCGATTACGAGCGTGCCGCCGTGCGTCTGGCCGCCCTCATGGAGATTCCGAACCTCTTCATCTGGACCCACGATTCCGTGGCTCTGGGCGAAGACGGCCCGACCCACCAGCCGATCGAGCACCTCGATTCGTTCCGCGCCATCCCGCAGTTCGAAGTCGTGCGCCCGGCCGACGAGTGGGAGACCGCCGAAGCCTACCGTGCGTTCTTCGAGAAGGACAACACGCTGCCGGCAGCCCTCGTGCTGACCCGTCAGGGCGTGCCGACCCTCGCCGAGACCGCGGCTAAGGCCAAGGAAGGCGTCAAGAAGGGTGGCTACATCCTCGTCGACACCGAAGGCGATCCGGACGTGATCATCATGGCCACCGGTTCCGAAGTCCAGTGGGCTGTCGAAGCTGCCAAGAAGCTGGCCGATGAGGGCGTCAAGGCCCGCGTGGTGTCCATGGTCTGCATGGAATGGTTCGAGGACCAGGACGAGGACTACAAGGAATCCGTCCTCCCCGCTTCCGTCAAGGCCCGCGTCTCCGTCGAAGCCGGTCTGGCTCAGCCGTGGTACAAGTACCTCGGCACCTATGGCAAGCCGGTCTCGATCGAGCAGTTCGGCCTGCAGGGCGACGGCACCCAGAACATGATCGATCTGGGCATCACCGCCGAGCACGTGGTGGAAGCCGCCAAGGCCTCCATCGAAGCTGCGCGCTGAACCACAGCTGTACGGGAGGGGCCACACGGCCCCTCCCCTTTGCCCATGGCCGGTTCCATGGGCACCACCCAAGATTTCATCCAACAAACAGTAGGAGAAAACAAATGACTGCATCCACTCAGGCAATTTCAGAAGCCGGTGTGTCGATCTGGCTGGACGACCTGTCCCGCACCCGCATCGAGTCGGGCAACCTCGAAGAGCTCATCAAGAACGACAACGTGGTTGGCGTCACCACTAACCCGTCCATCTTCCAGAAGGCCCTGAGCCAGGTCGGCCCGTACGACGCACAGCTCAAGGAACTCGGCAAGGTCGACGTTGAGACCGCCATCCGCGAGCTCACCACCACCGACGTGCGCAACGCCTGCGACATCTTCAAGCCGGTCGCCGAAGCCTCCGACTATGTGAACGGCCGCGTGTCCATCGAAGTCGACCCGCGTCTGGCCCACGAGACCGAAGCCACCGAGAAGCAGGCTGAGGAACTCTGGGAGAAGGTCGACCGCAAGAACGCGATGATCAAGATTCCGGCGACCCTCGAAGGCCTTCCGGCGATCACCGCCACCCTGGCCAAGGGCATCTCCGTGAACGTCACCCTGATCTTCTCGCTCGAGCGTTACGAGCAGGTCATCGACGCCTTCATCGAGGGCATTGCCCAGGCCGCCGCCAACGGCCACGACCTGGAGCACATCGCTTCCGTCGCTTCGTTCTTCGTCTCCCGCGTGGACACTGCTGTTGACAAGCAGCTTGAGGAGATCGGCTCCCTCGAGGCCAAGGGCCTCATGGGCAAGGCCGCTGTGGCCAACGCCCGCCTCGCCTACGAACTCTTCGAGAAGAAGTTCGCCGAGGACTCCCGCTGGGCCGAGCTCGAAGCCAAGGGCGCCAAGAAGCAGCGTCCGCTGTGGGCCTCCACCGGCACCAAGAACGCCGCTTACTCCGACACCAAGTACGTGGACGAGCTCGTGGCCAAGGACGTCGTCAACACGATGCCTGAGAAGACCCTGCTCGCTGTCGCAGACCACGGCGACGCCACGCTGGGCATCGTCTCCGGCAACTACGACGAAGCGCACGACATCATGAACGATCTCGCCGAAGTCGGCGTGAACTTCAAGGATGTCACCGACAAGCTTGAGGCTGACGGCGTCGCCGCCTTCATCAAGTCCTGGGACTCCGTGCTCTCCGACGTGCAGGCCGGCATCGACCGCGTCAACGGCTGAGATCATTCGGATTCATTGAATCCTAGATAGTCCTCAAGGGGACCGGCATCATGCCGGTCCCCTTTCTTGATGCTGACGCAGTGTGGTCAGTCGTTGTGCAGCGTTTCGAGGAACGCGTCGATGCGCGCACACGCCTCTTTGATGTCTTCCATACTCGTCGCATAGGATATGCGCACAAAGCCCTCGCCGGACTCACCGAACGCGGTGCCTGGCACAATCGCGACCTTCTGCTCTTCGAGCAGCCGTACGCAGAATTCGTCGGATGACAACCCTGATGACGTGATGTTCGCGAACACATAGAATGTGCCGTTCGGCACATTGGTCGTCAATCCCATGCGGTTCAGGCGTGCGCAGATGAGATTGCGGCGCGCCTCGTATTCCTTGCACATGCCCGCGATGTCCGGCATGCCATGCTCGAGTGCCTCAATCGCCGCGTATTGCGCTGCGGTGGGCGCTGACATGATGACGAACTGGTGCACCTTCGTCAGCTGTTCGCTCAACTCAGGATTGCTCAACAGGTAGCCAAGGCGCCAACCGGTCATGGCGAATGCCTTCGAGAAGCCATTGATCACGAGCACTTGGTCTCGAATCTCGTCGAAGCTTGCAGGTGAGCAGAACTCCCCTGCGAACACGAGTTCGGAATAGATCTCGTCGGAGATGATGTAGATGCCGGATTCCTTGAGGATCGGGACCAATCGGGCATAGTCCTCACGGGTCATCACGCCCCCGGTCGGATTCGATGGGAAGTTGACGATGATCGCTTTCGTCTTCTCAGTGATCGCACGCTCGAGGTCTTCGGGCAGGAGCTTGAAATCGTGCTCCTGGGTCAGCGGAATGCGCACTGGCACGCCGCCGGCCATGAGGATCGCGGGCTCGTAGGCCACATAGTTCGGGTCGAGCACAATCACTTCGTCGCCGGGGTTGATCAGCGTGCGGCAGCACAGGTCGACGGCTTCCGAGCCACCCACGGTGACAAGGATCTCCGAGTCGGGGTCATACGCGATGCCGTAGCGGTTGCGGTAATAGTTCGCGATCTGCCTGCGCAATGCGATCAGGCCACGGTTCGCCGTGTAGTGGGTGTGTCCCTCCTCAAAGGATTCCACCGCTTTCGCGCTGATATGCCATGGGGTGTCGAAATCAGGCTCGCCGACGCCGAGCGAGATGACGCCCTCCATCGCGTTCGCCAGATCGAAGTATTTGCGGATGCCACTGGGTTTGAGGTGTTCGATGGTCCGGTTGATAGATTTCATCAGTAGCTCACCACCAATCGTCCCTCGCTGTTGGCCGTGCGGGCCGCGCCGGTGAGCACGCCGGACTGCTTGTACTGCTTGAGCACGAACAGGGTCTTCGTGCTCTGCACATGCTCCATGACGGCGATGCGGTCGGCCACGAACTGGCACACCTCGAACATCGTGCGCCCTTGGACAAGACAGATGAAGTCGTTGTCGCCGGTGATCAGATACAGCGAATCGATCTCCGGGTATTTCGCGAGCAGAGCCGCGGTGTGGTCGTAACCCTGGTCCTTCATCGGCGAGACGTCCACTTCGATGAACGCCATGATGCGCTCGTCGCGCAGCACTTTGTTGTAGTTGATCACCGTATGGTAGCCGCAGATGATCTTCTGGTCCTCCATGCGGCGTACGGCGTGTGCGACATCCTTGGCGTCTTCGTTGAGAATGTCGGCGAGGTCCTGCGCGTTGAGCCGGGCGTCGTTCTCGAGCAGTTCGAGGATCGCCTGATCTTGGCCGCTGATATTCGGTTCCGTCATGATGGTGTTCCGATCCTTGTGGTTGGTATGGCTGCGGTGCCTGCGTCTATTGACGATAATAACTGAAGAAATTCGTCATCTTCTCCACCGCGCCCTTGAGCACTTCGACACGCGGCAGATAGACGACGCGGAAGTGGTCCGGATCCTTCCAATTGAAACCGGTGCCTTGCACAATGAGCAGCTTTTCGTCGTGCAGCAGGTCGAGGGCGAACTGTTCGTCGTTGTGGATGTTGAACTTCTTCGTGTTGATCTTCGGGAAGATATAGAACGCGGCCTTTGGCTTGACGGCGGAGATGCCGTCGATGGCGTTGAGCGCCTCATAGATGTATTCGCGCTGCTCGTAGAGGCGGCCGCCGGGCACCAGATAATCATTGACGCTCTGGTGTCCGCCGAGCGCGGTCTGCACGATGGATTGCGCGGGCACGTTTGAACAGATGCGCATATTCGTGAGCATGTCGATGCCCTCGATGTAGTCCTTCGCGATCGCCTTGTTGCCGGAGAGGATCATCCAACCGATGCGGTAGCCCGCGATCATGTGCGATTTGGACAGTCCGCTGTAGGTGACGCAGAACAGGTCCGGGGCGAGCGAAGCGATCGATGTGTGTTCAAGGCCGTCCATGACAAGCCGGTCGTAGATCTCGTCGGAGAAGATCATCAGCTGGTGTTCGCGTGCCAGACTGACAATCTGTTCAAGGACCTCCTTCGGGTAGAGCGCGCCAGTTGGATTGTTGGGGTTGATGATGACGATCGCCTTGGTGCGGTCGGTGATCTTCGCGCGCATGTCGTCGATGTCCGGGTACCACTCCGATTGCTCATCGCACACATAATGCACCGGCTTGCCGCCTGCCAGCGTGACGCATGCGGTCCACAGCGGGTAGTCCGGTGCGGGCAGCAACACCTCGTCACCGTTGTCGAGCAACGCGCTCATGCTCAGATTGATCAGTTCACTCACGCCGTTGCCCGTGTAGATGTCTTCGACGCCGACGTTCGGCAGATGCTTGAGCTGCGCGTACTGCATGATCGCTTTGCGGGCGGAGAACAGGCCCTTCGACGCCGAATACCCTTCGGTATCCGTGAGTTGTTGCGCCATGTCATACACGACCTCATCCGGTGTGCGGAAGCCGAATGGTGCGGGGTTGCCGATGTTGAGCTTCATGACGTGCATGCCGGCCGCCTCCATGCGCGCCGCCTCGTTGACGACCGGGCCGCGGACATCATAGAGCACGTTGTCGAGCTTATGCGATTTGGTGAACGTCCTCCGTGTGCGCGCGGTGGTGGAACCGGGGGTCACGGTTGCGGGCACATCGGTGAATGAAGGGTCCTGTACATTGGCGTCGAATTGTGGTTCCATCCTGTGCTCCTGTTCCATATGTGCCTGATGGTGTGATGATACTGGTGATGGTGTATGTTCAAAACCATGAGACTGATTGCATTGAACATGTGCATCGGTGTTCAACGCTGAGGTGTTGAACACCGATGAGGAATGTTCAACAACCTCCTGTACATCGGATAGGGTGGCGGGATGGTCGTCGAAGGGCACGTTCTCCCCTGCCAGCCATCGTGCGTCGACGTTGAGCACAGCGGCCAGAAAATGTTCAATTTCTGGCCGTGGCTTGGTCTTGCCGTTCACATACTGGCTGATATGGCTTCGCCCCAGTTTGATGCCATGGGTGTGTGCGGCTTTGACGAAGTCGCTTTGCCGTATGTTGCGCAGGTCCATCGCTTGGTTGAGGCGTTGCGCGAATCGATCGGTCACTACCGCTCCCCTCTCGTGTGTTCAATGCAACAACAATGGTGACCAGTATACCACGCGTTGAACATGTCATGCTGGAGACGGTGCACAGATGAATCGACTATTGAACATGTGCGGAACACTATGGGTTCAATACAATGTGTTCAATACAACTACTAATATGTTCAACATAGTAGAATCCATGTTCAATATTGAACAAGCGCGCTACCGTGTATTGGAGTTCACGTTACAGCATGGCATGTTCAAGCCATTGCGCCACGCCATCATCGTTGTTTGACGGGCACACTTCATCGGCGATGCTGAGCACGGCTGGATTGGCATTGGCCACAGCCACGCCGGTGCCGCTGAGGTTCATCATGCCGATATCGACCATGTCATCGCCGAATGCCGTGGCCTGTTGTGCATCCATCCCCCACTGGTCGCATAGTGCTTGCACCGCATCCTTTTTGTTGGCATGTGGCGCCATGAGCATCCACAGCCGTCCTTCCGACACATGCACGGTGAAGTCATCCGGGATGAGCTCGTGCAACAGATTGGTCTGTTCGGCCCGTGGGAAGATGATGATCTTGTCGGCTATGCCATGGGGAACGTCACGGAAATCAGTGTACTGCCATGTTTGGGTCGCCCAATACCGTGACACATCGAAGTTCGTGTAGCGTATGTCGTCCATGACAATGCCAATCTCCAGGTCGGGCATGACGCTCAGCATCGCGCGGCACACCTCGCAGGCGCGCTGCGAGTCGAATCCGTTTTTGACAAGGCTGCCCGGTGACGATGGCTTGTGTCCAGTGAGTGATGCGTAATCTGATTGTGAGGGATCAAAATCGATCAGTGCGCCGTTGAGGTAGATGCATGCGTCGGCGTGCAGCGCTTGCACGATGGACAGGCCGGTGCTCACTGGACGTGCCGTCGCGACGACGACAGGAATCCCCCGGCTGCGTACAGCGTGCACCGTCTCGATCGTGCGTGCCGAGAGGGCGCGGTCTTCGAAGCGTTCGGCGTCGTGGAGCAGTGTGCCGTCGAGGTCGGCGATGATGAATGGTGTGTGAGGCATGGTATGGGAATCCCCTCCCCTATTGGCGAGTGGTCGAGTGATGTGGCATGGGAATACGAAACGACCCATGGTCCCACCATGCTTTAGGTGGCCATGGGTCGTTGCATACGGTCGTGATCAGGCGATGCCGAACTTGGCGAACAGGCCGAGGGCGATGACGATTGCCACCCACACGAGGGCGATGATCACTGTCCAGCGGTTCAGGTTCTTTTCGGCAACACCCGAGGATCCGGCGTTCTGGGTCAGGCCGCCGCCGAACATGTCGGACAGGCCGCCGCCCTTGCCCTTGTGCATGAGGATGAGCAGGGTGAGCAGCAGGCTGAGCACGACAAGAATGATTTGCAGCACCAGCTTGGTTACAGCTAAAGCGGACACGGGTGTACCTCCAACAAAGTCATTTTCCGTATTACACAATAGCGCATGGGCGTGAGAAATACCCGCTATTTGTGTGAAGATGTTGTCGCCAATGTGAGCGTGCAGACGCGAGTGAGCTCATCGACGTCCAGCGCGGCCCCTCCAATGAGGAATCCATCCACGTCCGGCTCGGTGATGAGCTCCACCGCGTTCTTGGAACTCACCGAACCGCCGTAGAGCACACGTACGGCCTGCGCCACATGCTCGTTGAACGTGGCACGCAGATGCTCGCGGAACGCTTGCGCCGCATCCTGCGCGGATTGGGGCGTGGCCACCATACCGGTGCCGATCGCCCAGACGGGTTCGTATGCGATGATGAGTTTGGCTGCCTCTTCGTCGGAAAGGTCACGCGTCACATCATGCACCTGCCCCACGGCGAAGTCGAGTTCGATGCCTTTGCGGCGTTCTTCGAGGCTTTCACCCACGCACAGAATCGGTTGCATGCCGGCAGCGAGCACAGCACGCACCTGATCGACGATGTTGGCGTCGTCTTCGGGATGATATTTGCGGCGTTCCGAGTGCCCCACGATCACATAGCTGCAGCCCAGATGCGCGATCATATCCGCGGAGACATCGCCGGTGAAGGCGCCCTGTGTGGTGACCGAGACGGTTTGGGCCCCGTATTTGATGCGCAGTTTTTCGGATTCCACAAGCACTTGCACGCTGCGCAACGACGTGAACGAGGGGAAGAGCGCCACCTCGCACCGCGAGAAATCAAAATGGCGGGAACGGAGGTTCTTCGCGAACCGCTGCACGAAAGCAGTGGCCTCGAGATGATCGAAATTCATCTTCCAATTGCCGGCCACCATGGGTGTGCGTGCGGATGTCATAGGATTCCTCGATGTCTGTGTGCGGGAACGGATATATGAACACGGCGCGCGCCACCGGCTGGTGGCGCGCGCCGGGAAACGGTTCAGAATCAGTCGAGCACCTTCAGGCCGGGAAGCTCCTTGCCCTCAAGGAACTCGAGGGAAGCACCGCCGCCGGTGGAGATGTGCGAGAAGCCATCCTCCGGGAAGCCGAGGTTACGCACGGCTGCCGCGGAATCACCGCCGCCGACGATCGTGAACGCGCCGTTCGCGGTCGCATCGACGAGCGCCTGGGCCACGGCACGTGTGCCGTTGGCGAACTGCGGGATCTCGAAGACGCCCATCGGGCCGTTCCACACCACGGTCTTGGAGTCCACGATCTTGTCGTGGAAGAGCTTGCAGGATTCCGGGCCGATGTCGAGGCCCATCATGTCGGACGGGATCTGGTCCGCGGGCACGACCTGCGGGTCGATCGGGGTGTCCCCTGCCGGGAATCCCTTGTTGACGACGATGTCGACCGGGAGGACGAGCTCGACGCCGTTCTTCTCGGCCGTTTCGATGTAGCCCTTGACCTTGTCGATCTGGTCCTCTTCGAGCAGCGACGTGCCGACCTCATAGCCCTTGGCCTTGAGGAAGGTGAAGACCATGCCGCCGCCGATGACGAGGCGGTCGGCTTTGTCGAGCAGGTTCTCGATCACACCGAGCTTGTCGGAGACCTTGGAACCGCCGAGCACCACGGTGAACGGGCGCTCCGGGTTCTCGGTCGCCTTGGACAGCGCCTTGACTTCCTTCTCGACGAGCAGGCCCGCCGCCGCAGGAAGATCGGCTGCCACATCGTAGTTGGAGCCCTGTGCACGGTGGACCACACCGAAGCCGTCGGAGACGAACACGTCGCCCAGCGCGGCGATCTTCTTGGCGTACTCGGCGCGCTCGGCCTCGTCCTTGCTGGTCTCTTCGGGGTTGAACCGCACGTTTTCGAGCAGCACGACGTCACCGTCGTTCATCGCGGCGACCTTCGCCTGCGCATCGGGGCCATACGTGTCGCTGGCGAGCACCACGTCGCAGCCGAGCAGTTCGCTCAGGCGCTTGGCGACCGGAGCGAGGGACAGTTCGGGGACGACCTTGCCCTTCGGGCGGCCCAGATGTGCCATGAGGATGACCTTGGCGCCATCCTTGCGCAGCTCTTCGATGGTGGGCAGCGCAGCCTTGATACGACCGTCATCGGTAATGGTCGTGCCATCGAGCGGAACATTGAAGTCGGCGCGCACCAGAACGCGCTTGCCCTTGAGATCTCCGAGATCCTTGAGTGTCTTCATTCGTTATCCTTTCACGCCGCCACATGCGCGACGGCTGTAGTAAGCCACCAGTTATGCATCTTAGCGCCCGAAAGAAACAACACACCGCGTTCGCTGACAAAGCAACGGCTGTGCTGCGCCTGTGCAGGGCGCCGGATGATGGCCGGTCATGACTCCTGTTGCGCCCGCTGCACCTTGTCGGCGAGCTGGAGCAGGCGGCGGATGCGGCCCGCCACAGCGTCTTTCGTGATGGGTGGATTGGCGAGGCGGCCGAGCTCTTCGAGGCTCGCGTCACCATGGTCAAGGCGCAGCTGGCCAGCCGCACGCAGGTTCTCGGGAACATCGTCACCGAGGATCGCGAAGGCGTGGCGCACCTTTTCGCAGGCCTCCGCCGCGGCCTTGGCGCTGCGGCGCATGTTGGCGTCGTCGAAGTTGGCCAAACGGTTCGCCTTGCCTCGGGCTTCGCCGTCGGAACGCTTGCCGGTCCATTCGCGTGCCGAACGCGGTGCGCCCATGAGGATGAGCATGCGTTCGATCGCATCGGGGTCCTTGAGCGTCACGCGGCGCGAGCTGCGCAGCTGGCGTGCCTGTGCGCTGATGCCCAGCCGGCGTGCGGCGCTCGTCAGATCGATGACCGTTTCGTCGGTCGGGCAGACCACTTCGAGATAGCTGGCCTTGCCCGGGTCGGACAGGGCGCCATGCGCGAGGAAGGCCCCACGCCAAATGGTTTTGACCTGGGCGATGTTGCCGCTCGTGATCTCCTTGGGCAGGCCGCCCACCACTTGATGGGTGTGGCGGTCGAGCAGGCCGCATTGCAGGGCCAGGGCCACGCCGCCGCGGTCGATCGTGATGAGGTAACGGCGCACCGGGCCGTTGGGGGTCTGGCGGTCGACGGCGTTGAGGATGGAATCATGGCCATACTGGTGCTTGATGGCATGCTGCAGCCAACGGGCTGCCTCCAGGGAATCGAATTGGGCTTGGACTATGATGCCCTTCTCGGTCTTGCGCAGACCGCCGCCGAAACGAAGCATGGCGGTGGCTTGCGCCTTCTGCGCCGCGGCCATCTCCCCGTCGATTTCGGACAGCTCGCTTTTTACCTCATCGAGAAGCGCCAAGGGATCCTCCTGTTGGTTCTGGCTGAATGGGGTGGTTCGGCGTGTCGCGTCATCCCACCGAAGTTCCGTGATACCGAACGACTTGGACAACGCCGATTGTGGATTGGGATTTGACAAAATGGGATTATTGTGCTTCTTTTCGGTCGAGTTCGCGGGCGGAGACACTCACGGAAAGACCGTGCGCGCGCAACCGTTCCGCCAAGGCCTCGCTCATGGCGACCGAACGGTGCTGGCCGCCGGTGCAGCCGATGGCGATGGTGACATAATGCTTGTCTTCCTGCGCGTACCCGTTCACGGCGATCGCGATCGCCTTCTCGTAGGCGTCGAGGAATTCCGTGGCGCCGTCGCTCGACAACACGTATTCGCTCACCGGCGCATCCTTGCCGTTGAGCTCGCGCAGGCGCGGCACCCAGAACGGGTTGGGCAGGAAGCGCACATCCGCCACGAAGTCCGCGTCGATCGGAATGCCGTATTTGAACCCGAAACTGAAGATATGCACCGAGACGGTGGTCGGACCCGACCCCATGAGCGCATTGTACAGTTTCGTGGACAGCTGGTGGATGCTCAGATGGCTCGTGTCGATCACGATGTCGGCGCGCTCCTCGAGGTTTTCCAGCAAGGCGCGCTCCTCACGGATGCCGTCGATGAGCCGGCCGTTGTGCTGCAACGGGTGCGGGCGGCGCACCGATTCGAACCGTTTGATCAGCACCTCGTCGTCGGCGTCCAAAAAGAGGATTCGCGTTTTGACGCCCAGATCATCGAGATGGCTCAGCATGGCGGACAGGTCAGCGAAATAATCGCGTGACCGCACGTCGATCACGGCGGCGAGCCGGTGCACGCCGCTGGGTGATGCGGTCATCATATCGACCATCGGCACCATGAGCTGCGGCGGCATGTTGTCGACCACATACCACCCCATGTCTTCGATGCTGTGGGCAGCATGCGACCGGCCCGCACCGCTCATGCCGGTGATGAGCATGACCTCGAACCCTTCTGCCGGCGCGGTCGCCTCGGGTTCCTTGGCCAACGCCGGCTGCCCCATGGGTGCGGTAGATGTCATAGTGCCTCCTCCAGTGCGGCGCGCATCGCGGTCTCCAATGTGCGGTCCCGTGTGCGCGTACTGCAATGGTCAAAGTCCTCGGATTGGGCATGGCCCGTCATCAGCAGCACTTGGGCCACCGCCTGATACAGTAGCATCTCCTCTCCGCCGATCGCGACGCCGCCACGTTCCCGCCATGCGCGCATGAGCGCGGTGGGTCTGGGGTCATACACCACATCCAGCAGCATGCCATGCACATCCACGCCCGCATCGAGCAGCGCTTGGGCCACCACGTCGGCACCATGGGCGGGAATGGTGTTGACCACCGCATCCGCCGCCTCCAGTTCCAGTATGCAATCCGCCAACGGCACGAGACGCACCGTCATGCCATGGCGCTCTCCACATGCGGCAAGCCCGGGGTTGTGGTCGGGGTGGCGTGCGGCCACCACCACATCGGATACGTCACCCATCATCGCGCATGCGGCCAATGCCGACGTGGCGGTGTTGCCATTGCCGAGAATGACCGCGGTGCGGTGGGCGTGCTTGGCGGCGCCGGTCTGTGTCTGGCGATTCCCCGCTTCCTCGAAGGCGCGCGCGATGCCGTATACATCGGTGTTGAACAGTTTCAGGGCGCGGTTGGGGCCGGTGCCGTCGAACACCACCGTATTGGCCACGCCCAGTTCCCTCGCCCACAGGTTCGACGGTTCGCCGTAAGGCTGGATGGTGCGTTTGAGCGGCATCGTCAGGCTCAGGCCCGCCCAGGTGTCGTCCAACGAGTCCAGGAATGCTTCCAGATCGTCCTGCCCCACCTCGATGCTGCGGTAGTCCCAATCGTCCAACCCCATGGCCCGGTATGCGGCGGTATGCAGCACAGGTGACAGTGAGTGCGCGATGGGCTGCCCCAGCACGGCGCAGTGGCGTTGGGGCGTATGGTGTTCGAATGGCATGCGGCCTCCCGTCTTCTTCGTGCCCGCGCTACCCTACCTTATCACCGGCACCGGCCGCACTCTGCGCGGCTTCTCGCTGCGTGGTGCCGGTGTTTCGCGTCCCTCCGTGCAATGCGTCGTGGATGCGTTGCGCCTTGGCATGGCCGACACCTTTGACCGCTTCGAGTTCATCGACGCTGGCCTCACGCATGGCGCGCACCGAACCGAAATGCGCCAACAGACGCTTCTGGTAGGCAGGGCCGATGCCCGGAATGTCGTCGAGGGCCGACCGGAGCGCGCCTTTGCGGCGTGCCTGCCGATGGTAGGTGATGGCGAACCGGTGGGATTCGTCACGCACCCGCTGCAGCAGATACAGGCCCTCGGAGGTGCGTTTGAGGATGATCGGGTAGTCATCGTCCGGCACCCACACCTCTTCGAGCCGCTTGGCCAAACCGCACACCGCCACGTCTTCCACACCGCAATCAGCCAAGGCCTGTGCCGCCGCCATGACCTGCGGCTTGCCGCCATCGACCACCACAAGATTGGGTTTGTAGGCGAAATGCCTGCGGTTGGTGTTCTGCCGCACCACATCCTCATCGGCGGGCTGGCCGCCGGCTCGCCGCTCATTGTCGAGGCTTTCGCCGCTGTCGCCGGCGATGTTGCCGTGTTTGAACCTGCGCGTCAGCGTCTCGTACAGCGCGGAAAGGTCATCAAGTGCGCCAGTGCCGTCGTCGCCGCGGATCGCGAACCGCCGGTATTCGGATTTCTTGGCGATGCCGTCTTCGAACACCACCATCGACGCCACCTGAAACGCGCCTCCCACGGTGTTCGAGATGTCGTAGCATTCGATGCGCAATGGGGCCTGATCCAGTCCAAGCGCCTGTGCCACATCGTTCATGGCCGCGGTGCGTGTGCCGATGTCGCTGATGCGGCTCATCTTGCTGCGTTGCAACGCCTGCTGCGCGTTCTGGTCGGCGCGGTCGAGCAGCTGCTTTTTGTTGCCGCGCATCGGCACGGTGATTGAGACCGCTCCCCCGCGCAGCCCCGACAGCCATTGCTCCAGCTCGTCGGCGCGCGCCGGTGCGAACGGCAGCAGGATCTGCCGGGGCACCGGCGCCACCGGCTCGAGCAGGTCGGCTCGCCCGGTCTGCTCCATGCGGCGTGTACGGGCGCGCGTGGCCTGGGCGCGCGCGGTGGCGTCTGTCGCGGTGATCTGCTGCGAATCGGCGATCGCGTTGCGTTGCTCGTTGATGATGAGCGACTGGGATGCGCCTTGCGCCGCCCCTCCGTCTTCCGGTGCGTCCGCACGCGGTGTGCTGGCCGCCTCATGCGTCAGCTCGGAATACACTTGGACAATCAGATCGGCCATCAGTTCGCCGTCGTCCACTTCGTCGGCGCGCTCCACACTCCAATTGCGTTCACCCCGAATGGTGCCCGAGCGCACGAAGAACGCATGCACGGACGCCTCGAGCTCGTCGGTGGCGAATCCGAACACGTCGGCGTCCACATCCTGGTCGAGCACGACCGCGTTCTGCTCCATCACGGTGCCGAGCATCTGGATGTCGTCACGCAGCCGCGCCGCGCGCTCGAAGTCGAGGTCGGCGCTCGCCTCCTTCATCTGCGCGGTGAGCTGGGCGATGTACGATTTGCCCACGCGCCCAGTCAGTACGCCCACGAGTTGCTCGCACATGCGCCGGTGCGCACTGGCTTCGATGCGCCCCACGCATGGCGCGGAGCATTTGCCGATCGATGCGAGCAGGCATGGTCGTCCGGTGAGGCGCGCTTTGCGGAACACGGCGGGCGCGCAAGTGCGCACGGGGAAGGTGCGCAGCAGGCGGTCCAGGCTTTTGCGCAGGTCCCACACTTTGGCGTAGGGGCCGAAATACCTCGTGTCACGGCGTTTGCGGCTGCGGGTGACCCATACGCGGGGGTATTCCTCGCCCACGGAGACGGCAAGGTAAGGATAGGTTTTGTCGTCACGGAACACCACATTGAACCGCGGGTCGAATTCCTTGATCCATGTGTATTCCAAGGTGAGCGCTTCCAGTTCGGTGCCGACCACGGTCCATTCGAGCGACCGCGCGGTGAGCACCATGGTCTGGGTGCGCGGGTGCAGTTGGTGCAGTGGCTGGAAGTAGTTCGTCAGGCGGTTGCGCAGGTTCTTCGCCTTGCCCACGTAGATCACGCGGCCCTCCCCGTCCCTCCACTTGTAGACGCCGGGCTGTGCGGGAATGTCGCCGGTGCGCGGGCGGAACAGGTCGCGTGTGTCGCCGAGCAGTGGCGCCCCGTTGGCATTGGTGCCGCCGCTCGTGTCCTGTGCGGGCATGCTGGCGATTAGGTCGTGTGCCATGTCTTGCCAGGAGTCTGGCGCATGGCGTTCGAAAACGCTCACGGACTCTCCTTACGTTGCCGCTTGGGTCATTTGAGCAGTGGCGACAGGAAGCGGCCGGTCCACGACTCGTCGCATTGCACCACGTGTTCGGGGGTTCCCTCGGCCACGATTGTGCCGCCGCCTTCGCCGCCTTCCGGACCCAGGTCGATGATCCAGTCGCTGGATTTGACCACGTCCAGGTTGTGCTCGATCACGATGACTGTGTTGCCTTTGTCCACCAGTCCTTGCAGCACCACGAGCAGTTTGTTCACGTCTTCGAAGTGCAGGCCGGTCGTCGGCTCGTCGAGGATGTACACGGTCTTGCCGGTGGAACGGCGTTGCAGTTCGGTCGCGAGCTTGACGCGCTGCGATTCGCCGCCCGACAGTGTGGTGGCGGGCTGCCCCAAACGGATGTAGCCCAGTCCCACCTGTACAAGGGTGTCCAGATACCGTGAGATCGCCGGGTACGCCTTGAAGAACTCGGCGGCCTCGCTGATGGGCATGTCGAGGATGTCGGCGACGGTCTTGCCGTTGTACTTGACCTCGAGCGTCTCGCGGTTGTAGCGCCTGCCGTGGCATTCCTCGCACTCCACATACACGTCGGGCAGGAAGTTCATCTCGATCTTCAATGTGCCGTCACCATGGCATGCCTCACAGCGTCCGCCCTTGACGTTGAACGAGAACCTGCCCGGGCCGTAGCCGCGCACCTGCGCTTCGGGGGTCTTGGCGAATAGGGTGCGGATCTTGTCCCACACGCCGGTGTAGGTGGCCGGGTTCGACCGTGGTGTGCGTCCGATCGGGTTCTGGTCGACGTGGATCACCTTGTCGCATTGGTCCACGCCCTCGACACGTGTGTGTTTGCCGGGCACGATGCGTGCGCCGTTGAGCTTGTCGGCGAGCACCGGGTAGAGGATCTGGTTGACGAGCGTGGATTTGCCGGACCCCGAGACACCGGTCACGCATGTCATCACGCCCAAGGGGAACCGCACGGTCAGGTCCTTGAGGTTGTTCTCGCGCGCCCCCACCACGGTGAGCTGCTTGGTTGTGCGTGTCTTGCGGCGCTTCTTGGGCACTTCGATGCGGCGCCTGCCGGCAATGTAGTCGCCGGTGATGGAACGCGTGGCGTCCACAAGGTGATCGGCGGGGCCGGAATAGACGACTTCGCCGCCATGTTCGCCGGCGCCCGGGCCGATGTCGACGAGCCAGTCGGCGCTGCGGATCGTGTCTTCGTCGTGTTCGACGACGATGAGCGTGTTGCCCAGGTCGCGCAGATGGTGCAGGGTGTCGATCAGGCGCGCGTTGTCGCGTTGGTGCAGGCCGATCGAGGGTTCGTCAAGCACGTACATGACGCCCACGAGGCCTGATCCGATTTGCGTGGCGAGCCTGATGCGCTGCGCTTCGCCGCCCGACAGTGTCTTCGCGGCGCGCGAAAGCGTCAAGTAGTTGAGGCCTACGTCGTTGAGGAATCCGAGGCGCGCGCGGATCTCCTTGACGACTTCGCCCGCGATCTGCACCTTGGCGCCGCTCAGGTCGAGTTCGTTGATCCAGGCGAGTCCACGCTCGGCGGACATGTCGCACACGTCGGCGATCGATTTGCCTTCCACAGTGACGGCGAGCACCTCGGGCTTGAGCCGCTTGCCGTGGCACACGGCGCACGGCACTTCGCGCATGTACGATTCGTAGTATTGCTTGCGCTGTTCCGAATCGGTCTCCTCGTGCCGGCGCATGAGCGACCGCACCACGCCCTCGAACCCGGTTGAGTATTCGCGCATGCGCCCCCAACGGTTGCGGTACGAGACGGTGACCTTGAAGTCCTTGCCGTACATGATGGCCTGACGCACCTCTTCGGGCAGGTCCTTCCACGGGGTGTCCAGGTCGAAGCCGAGTTCTGAGGCGAGGCCCTCAAGCAGATGGCGGTAGTAATCGCCGGTGCTTTTCGTCATCATCCACGGTTCGATCGCGCCTTCGTTGAGCGTCTTGTCGGGGTCGGGCACCACGAGCTCGGGGTCGATCGCGAGGCTGAAGCCGAGTCCGGTGCATTCGGGGCATGCGCCGTAGGGCGCGTTGAACGAGAACGTGCGTGGTTCGATCTCGTCGAGTTCGAGCGTGTGTCCGTTCGGGCATGCCATGTGTTCGGAGAACGGCACGCGGCGCAGGGGGTCGTTCTCGTCGCGGTCGACGAAATCGGCGACCATGAGCCCGTTGGCGAGCCTGAGCGCCGTTTCGACGGAGTCGGTGAGGCGCTGGCGGATGCCGTCTTTGATGACGAGCCGGTCGACGACGACCTCGATGGTGTGCTTCTTCTGCTTCGTCAGCGTGATGTCGTCGGACAGTTGGCGCATCTGCCCGTCGATGAGGGCGCGCGCATAGCCGTCGCCGCGCAACAGGTCGAGCAGGTCCTCGAATTCGCCTTTGCGGCCGCGCACGACCGGCGCGAGGATCTGGAAGCGTGTGCGCTCGGGGTTGGTGAGCAGGCGGTCGACCATCTGCTGCGGCGTCTGCGCGCTCACCTCGGCCCCGCACACCGGGCAGTGCGGCACGCCGGTGCGTGCGAACAGCAGGCGCAGGTAATCGTAGATCTCGGTGATGGTGCCCACCGTGGACCTCGGGTTGCGGTTCGTCGTCTTCTGGTCAATCGACACGGCCGGGCTCAGGCCCTCGATGAAATCGACGTCCGGCTTGTCCATCTGGCCGAGGAATTGGCGTGCGTAGGCGGACAGGGATTCGACGTAGCGCCGCTGGCCCTCGGCGAACAACGTGTCGAACGCCATCGACGATTTGCCCGACCCCGACAGGCCGGTGAAGACGACCATGCGGTTGCGCGGGAACTCCAGGTCCGCGTTCTTGAGGTTGTGTTCGCGCGCCCCCTGGATCACGATCTTGAGGTCGTTGGGAAGGTGGCTGATGTCCGCGATGAGTGAGCCATGCTGTTCGCGCAGCGGCGCCTTGGCGAGCTCCGCGCTCAGGAACGAATCGCTCGACATCACCCGTTCGATGATGGGTTCGGATGCGTGGGCCTCAAATGCTGTTGCCATTCGTCTCCTCCAAGCCGAAAGATGGTGCGGCCATGATGGGCCGCGTGTCAAGGATACAACAAGACACGCAAAAAATCGAACACCTGTTCGATGGCTGTGCCGTTTGGCGGGCAAAGTGCGCGCGGGGCTGAATCCAATTGCGAAAACACGCGCCCGGCGCCTGTGCGCACGGCCCCCCCACCGTCTACTCTGGAAGGTACCAAGCCATATAAGGCATCACTACAATGCGCCGCACGCGCATGGGAGGAGAGCGGATATGACCCAAGACATGCAACCAGACACCGCCCCGGTGCAAGACGGACCGCCCGCCATCCCGCCCGCGCCACCCGCCATGGGCGATACCACGCCGATCGCGCCCGCAACGGCCATCACGTCCGGCATGACGAAAGCGAAGAAGGACGGGCGTACCGTCCAGCACGACATCGAGATCATCATCGCATGGGTGGCGTTGCTCGCGATGATCGTGATCAACGCGCTCGCCCAATTCGGCGTGCTCGTGCACCTCGCCCCCGGTGATTCGCGCGCGGCCGTGTTCGCCTGGTTCGCGCCCGACCGCTACGTGCAGCTCATCTGGATCCCCATCTACGCGCTGCTCGCCATCTGGCTCATCCGCATCGGCAACGGCCGGCGCAAGGCGAAACGGTTGGGCCGCACCCCCTTCACCCTGCTGGGGCTGCTGTTCATCGTCACCGCATGCGTGGAAATTGGTTGGGTCTTCGCATGGCACAACCAGAACTACCCTTCGGCAATCTCGCTCGTGCTGATCCAGACCGCACTCGTCTGGGCATTGTGGTTCTTCGCCCGCCGTGGCAAACACCACGGCCTCTGGGATTGGGCGCCGTTCTCACTGTGGGGGTCATGGCTCCTCGTGGAATGCGTGACCGATATCGCCCGCGCCGCCACCTACTACGTGTCGAAGGACGGCGCCATCTCCATGACCGCACAGTCCATCACCACGATTGTGGTGATCGTGCTCCTGCTCGCGCTCGCCTGCTTCGCGCGCTACAAGTTCAGTGACTGGATCTTCGGACTCGTCACCCTGTGGGCCGTCGTCGGTGTGGCGGTCCGCCTCATGGACGTCTCCAAGATCACCGCGGTGCTGGGCATCGCGCTCGCCACCGCGGCCGCGGTGCTCATGTACATTCCGTGGGTACGCATCTCCCCGCGCCTCAACAGCATGGGCTCCCCTGCCGTGCGGGACCGTCAGGGCGGCCAGACGCATGAGGAGCCACACGCGTGACCGAACGTGGAGATGGCCTGCAGCGGGTCGACCATGGGTTCGGCCCGCTGTATGACGATGCGTCCCGCATCCTGTTCCTGGGCACCATGGCCAGCCCGGCGTCGCGCAGCCATGGTTTCTTCTACATGCATCCGCGCAACCGGTTCTGGCCGGTCATGGAAGCGTTGTTCGCTGACCCAGGCGACCCCACCGACCACGTGGGCACTTCGGTGCCATCCCGGCGCGCGTTCGCGTTGCGCCACCACATCGCGTTATGGGATGCGATCGAATCCTGCGACATTCGCAATGCCAGTGATGCGAGCATCCGCAATGTGGTGCCGAGCGATCTGGCGCCCATCATCACCGGTTCGCGCGTCAGCCACATCTACACGTGCGGGGCGAAAGCCACCGCACTGTATCACCGCTATTGCGAGCCGGATCTGGCCGCGCAAGGCATCACCCTTCCCGCAACCGCACTGCCGTCGACAAGCCCCGCCCATGCCGCGGCCACCCTCGACGACCTGATCGCCACATACCGTGCGCGCATCGATTGGGACGCCTACCGTACGCCGGTGGTTGACGACGCTGGACGAAGACCAACGCACCGCATATGATGGTCTGCGGTGCGTTGGCGGCCCGCGGCGCAACCATGCGTACGGCGCCGATCACGACACCCGGCGCACCCATTCGTCACAGGCCTTACACTCCATGCACACAGCACAGGAAAGACGGTGAAGCATGCCAATCGAAGCGCAGGGACTCGAGATTCAAATCGGTGCACGCACCCTGTTGCACCCCACCAACTTCCACGTGAGCAAAGGCGACAAGATCGGCCTTGTCGGCCGCAACGGCGCGGGCAAGACCACCCTCACGCGTGTGATCACCGGCGACCTGCTGCCCACCGCCGGCTCGGTGCGCGTCAGCGGCAAACTCGGCTACCTGCCGCAGGACACCCATGCCGCCGACCCGCAGCAAACTGCGCTCGACCGCATGATGAGCGCCCGTGACATCGCCGCCATCATCACACGCCTGCGCAAAGCGGAACGGGACATGACCGACCCCGACCCGGACGTGATGACGAAGGCGATGAACCGCTACGACAAGGCGATGCAGGATTTCGAAAAAGCCGGCGGATACGCCGCACAATCCGAAGCGCAGGCCATGGCCTCAAGCCTCGGGCTGCCCCAGGAAGTGATGAGCCGCCCCCTGGGCACCCTGTCCGGCGGCCAGCGCCGACGCATCGAACTGGCGCGCATCCTGTTCTCGGACGCCGACACCCTGATCCTCGACGAACCCACAAACCACTTGGACGCCGACTCCATCGAATGGCTGCGCGGCTACCTCAAACAATACGAAGGCGGATTCCTCGTAATCTCCCACTCCACCGAACTGCTCGATGAAGTGGTCAACAAGGTGTGGCACCTCGACGCGCAACTCGGACAGATCGACATGTACTCACTCGGATGGACCGCCTACCTGCACCAGCGCGCCGTCGATGAGGAACGCCGCCGCCGCGAACGCGAAGTGGCGGAGAAGAAAGCCGAACGCCTCATGCAGCAGGGCATCCGCCTGCATGCCAAAGCCACCAAGGCCGTGGCCGCGCAGAACATGATGCGCCGAGCGGAAAAGCTCCTCTCCGAAACCTCCACCGCGCAGAAACGCGAAAAAGTCGCCGACATCCGCTTCCCCGAACCAGCCCCCTGCGGCCGCACCCCCATCGAAGCGAAGGACATCTCGAAGGCCTACGGGTCGAACATCGTGTTCGCCGGCGTCAACCTGGCCATCGACAAAGGCTCCCGAGTCGTCATCCTCGGATACAACGGCGCAGGCAAAACCACCACGCTGCGCCTGCTCGCCCACTTGGAACAGCCCGACACCGGCGAGGTCGAATACGGGCATGGCGCCAAAATCGGCTACTTCGCCCAAGAGCACGACACCCTCGACATGGGGGTGAGTGTGCTGGACAACCTACGCAACGTGGCCCCCGAACTCAACGACACCCAAGCACGCTCGATACTGGGATCCTTCCTGTTCTCCGGCGATGACGCGTTCAAACCCACCCACGTGCTCTCCGGCGGCGAGAAAACACGGTTGGCGCTCGCCACCTTGGTCACGTCGCGCGCCAACGTGCTGCTGCTCGACGAACCGACGAACAACCTCGACCCCGCCTCGCGCCAGGAGATTCTCAAGGCCATCGCGAAATACGAAGGCGCGATCGTGCTCGTGACCCACGACGAGGGGGCGGTCGAGGCGTTGCGTCCGGAGCGTGTGCTGCTCATGCCCGACGGCGACGAGGACCTGTGGAACGATTCGTACCTGGAGCTCGTCGCCGAAGAGTGAGCGTGCTGGGCTGTCACCTGTTGACGCGCAGCACGTCGGGCTCCACGTAGATTTCGAAATTGAACCACGGCAGCGCCGTGCGCACATTGCGTTCGATCTTGTCGACGGTCTGCACGTCGTAGTCACGGTCGAGCTTGGACGTCTGCACTTTGAGACACAGCAGGATGTTGTCCTCCGACATGTGCACGGTCTGCATGTTGATCAGCTTTTCCACGCCGGCGGTCTGTTCGACCGCCCGCACGATGCGCTCGCGGGTGTCCAGGGTCACCGATTCGCCGATGAGCAACGAGCCGGACTTGTAGGCCAGGACGAGTGAGCCGACGACCAGCAGGAGGCCGACCATGAGACCGCCGATGGCGTCGAACAGCTCGTTGTCGAAGATGATCGCGCATCCGATGCCGATGAAGGCGAATGCCAGGCCTATCAGTGCCAACGTGTCTTCCATGATGACCGAGGCGAGTTCGGCGGACTTGGTGCGCTTCCAGAACCTGAAGATGCCCATCTTCGGTGTGTCGGTGCGCTTCATGCGCTCATTGGCTTCCTTGACGCTTTGGTGCAGCCCGTAGCCTTCGAGGCAGGCGCTGATCACCACGACCACAAGGGCCACGACGAGTTCCATGCGGTTGGCGTTCTGCAGCGCCGGGTCGCCGTTGACGGCGATGAGCTTCTTCACGGCTTCGGATGTGGAGAAGAAACCGCCGACGAAGAACAGCAGCGTCGCCACGACGAACGACGCGAGGTATTTGGTGCGGTACCAGCCGAAGGGGTGCTCCGAATTGAGTTTGTGCTTGGAGACCTTGTCTCCGATGATGAGCACGATCTCGTTCGAACAGTCGGCGATGGAGTGCACGGATTCGGAAAGCATCGATGACGATCCGGTGAACACCGCGGCCGCCAGTTTGGCGATGGCCACGCCGATGTTGGCGATGAGCGCCGCTTTCACCGCGGCGCCGGCGTGCTTCTGCTCGGCCACCACGGTGGGATTGGTGTCTCCTGACGCATTGAGTTGCGCTTGGCTCGCCGTGGCATCCAACGGCAGTGTGTCTGATGGCTCCTTCATGGGTGGTCTCCCTCCTCTGTATGTGGATCAGTGGGTGCACATGGGTACACGCGGGGCCCTGACCTCCTTGGCGGATGTCAGGGCCCCACCCGGGCTACAGACGTCCATGGTTCCACGCCGTCTGCCCTTACGCTGGATTCACTTGGCCTGCAGCTGGTTGCTCGACGCGTCGAAATCCGCCATGGCGTATGCGCGGATCGTGGGATCGTCGTACGTGCTCTTGTAGTACGTCATCGTGTTGGCCGAGAAGCCGCTCGTGAAGATGGTCTTCTCGTACTGGCCGTCAGCCATCGCGCTCATGCCCTCGATCATCGCGGCGCTTGAAAGCGTCTTGAACAGGCGGGTGACGTTGTCCTGCTCACCCTCCTTGTTCGGATAGTGGGCGTTCGTGTAGGCGGCGCGCACAAAACGCGACATCGAGTTCGGGTCGCCCGGCAGCCCATGCGAGCTCAGTCCGGCGCCCCACGGTTTGAGTTCCGCATTGCCCCACTTGACAGGCTTGACCATCGCCGGATCGCAGTTGATGTAGTTGATGAGATTGGCGCGATGCACCGGGAACTCCGGCTGGTTCGTCATGACGTCGATGTCGTCGTCGTAGACGTGCATGCCGCTTGCCGTGTATTCGACGACGATGCTGCGCGTCGCGTCGGCGATGATCCAGTGGAGCATCGCAACCGGGTACTGGTCGTTGATGGGCTTCGCCACGATTGTGACGTTCTTCAGGGCCTCCGCCACGTCGTCGACCGACGTGAAATTGCGCGCCACCCACAGTGGGAACTCATAGGCGGCCACATTGACCGTCAGGTTCACACTGTCGGACGCATATTCGGCATAGCCCGGGAAATTGAGTCCGGCAACGGCAAGGCCTGCGTCATTGGCGCAATCGAAATACAGGGGGGTGTCGTCGACGACGATGCCGATGCCGAGCACCGCATGGTTGCGGTCCTCGCCGTTGAACACCGGCTGGTAGTTGTAATCCTTGGGGGTGTACAGCACCTTCTCGCCGTACGAGAACGACCAATCAAGGTTACGGCCGAAGAACATGTTGTCTTCGCCATCGACAAAACGGACCGCAGTGCACATAAGTGACTCCTTTTCTTCGACGCCGCCATAATGGACCGGTGGCGTGATGGACTGCCGGTGCAATTATAGAAACACGGAATCGTGGGATTGACTGGTTATCGTTGTGGGAATAAATAAGTGCATGTTCACCTGTGGGCGTCCTGGTTCTGATATCGGCTGAACCCGAGCTGCGCGTCCGGACCCACGGTACTAGAGTGAAAAGGAGCATACCGGCCACCCCACGGCATATCTTGTGCGGTAATGGCGGCCACAGCACGTAAGGACGGTTCCCATGGACGACCAGACAGCAGATCACACCGACACCCTGACCACAGCGGCATTCGACACTGCGACCGTACGCGCGCTCGAACAGCCGCTGCTCGCCGACGAAGTCCCCCTCATGCGCATGGCTGCCAGTGCCACGGCGCGCACCATCCTCGACGTGATAGACCAAGAGGACTGGGATGAGACCAGCTTGCGCATCTGCGTGCTCGCCGGCGCAGGCGACAACGGCGGCGATGGGCTCTATACCGGTGCGATGCTCGCAGCGGAAGGGCTCAACGTCACCGCAATCGCCGTGGGACGCACCCTGCACGACGCCGCCTATGAAGCCTTTCTCAAATCCGGAGGCCACATCTACGCCCTCGACCCGGCCAACGACATCCCCGGCTGCCCCAGCGGGTTCCCCGCCGGAGAAGCCGGCCAACGGCTCGAGCATGCCATCGCATTCGCCCGCAAAGCCCACATCATCATCGACGCCATGACCGGCATAGGCGGTACCGGCGCACTCCACGGCATCCCCGCGGCCCTCGCCTCCGTCCTCGGCCGCACCAACACACCGCCACGGCGACTGGGCCTGCCCGACGACGAGCTCGCCATCGACTTCCCCTTCGTCGTGGCCGTGGACACCCCCTCCGGCATCGGCGTCGACGACGGATCACTCCCCGGCGCATACATTCCCGCAGACGTGACCATGATGTACGGCGCGCTCAAACCATGCGCCATGCTCCCGCCCGCCTCACTGGCATGCGGCAACATCGTGCTCGTCGACTTCGGTTTCGACGTGGACGATGCCACGCCCACCGTCGAAACCGTCGACTGTGGTTACGCACAGAACGCGCTGCGCATCCCGCTCGTCGAAGACGCCAAATACAACCGCGGCGTCGTCGGACTCATCACCGGATCCGCCCATTACCCGGGCGCGGCAGTGCTCTCCAGTTGCGCCGCCGCACGCTCCAACACCGGCATGGTCCGCTACCTCGGCCCCGAACGCGCCCAGAACCTGGTGCTGCAGGCCCTCCCCGAAGCGGTCATAGGCAAAGGCCACGTACAAGCATGGGTCACCGGGTGTGGCGTGCCAGACACCGACCACACCGATACCGCAGACATCCAACGCACCGCCATCAGCGCACTGCTCGCCCACTACAGCCTCACCCAAGACAGCGCAGGCAACAGTGCGAACCGCGAAGCGCTCGCCATGCCGCCGATTGTGGTGGATGCTGGCGCGCTCGACCTGTTGCCGGACCATGTGCCGCCGCAGGTGGTGATCACGCCGCACGCCGGCGAACTGGCCCGACTGCTTACACGGATCGATGCGCCAACCACCCGCGAGGAGGTCATGGCCGAGCCATTGCGGCAGGCACAGCGCGCCTGTGAACTCACCGGGGCGACCGTGGTGCTCAAGGGCGCCTATACGGTAATCGTCGGCACCGACGGCAATGGTGGCATGCGCACATTGGTGTGCGGACGCGCGCCGGCGTTCCTGGCCACGGCCGGTGCGGGTGATGTGCTCGCGGGCATCATCGGCGCCATGCTCGCGCAACGGGCCCAGGAACTGATCAATGATCCGACGCTTGTGGCCGAAACAGCGGCCGGCGCGGTCTATACGCACGGTTTGGCGGCGGCCATGGCGGCGCACAGCGACCAGCATGCGTGGCAGACGCCGCACCTGTACGGCGAGCCGAAGCAGGACATCGCCCAATCCGCGTGCGGGCATCCAATCATCGCCAGCGATGTGATCGTCGCCCTGCCTTCGGCGTTCGACCTGCTCAACACCACCGCACGCTACGAGGACTGACCCCCTGCCGTTGGGTTGCCGGCGGTGCGCCGCTTTTCGCCAATGGCGTCATACGGCATTTGCTTGCAGACGATCCACCACACCACGGTGGCGAGGCCCAGTACGAACGGCCATGGTGACCGCCACGTGCACAGCCCGATTGTCAGTGTGTACAAGAGCGCGGTGCGCGCCGCATGGAACGCCAGACGTTGCGGCAATGTGCGCTGCGTGGATTCCACCGTCATCCGGGTGAGGAGGCAGCCGATGGTGCGTCCATGGGTACACCATGGCACAACGCCTTCGAACAGCACGAACCACACGCTGGGCAGCACAAGGAACGGGCCGCCTTCAGGGGCGATTGTTCCATGCCCGAGATACGACCACAGCACAATCGACAGCATCTGGCACATTGAGACAATGCCCATGTCCACGGTGAACGAGACGCACCGGCGCAGGAACCCCGGGTGCATGGTCACCTCCGTCTTGTCGATGCGCGGTGTGGGGAATGCGCGGTTGCACCACAGGCCCAGCGCCACGCCAACGGCGCCGCCAAGCGTATTGGTGATGACATCATCGATGTCGCAGACACGGTATGCGCACGGATAGAGATGGAAGAGGCCAGTGAGCTGGGCGACCTCGATACACACCGATGAGGCGCAGCACACCGCGACCGCCACCCACGACGGCAACCGGAAGAACCGTGCCAGAAAGAAACCCATCGGCAGGAACAACACGATGTTCATACCCAACTGCAGGATGGCGGTCACACCGTCGGTGCGGATGTCGCCAATGAACTGCAACGGGTTGAGCTGCGCACCCAGATGGTGCGTGGCGCAATAGGCGGCAGGGTCCTGCGGCCACGGATACAAGGTAAAGCACCCAAGGCCAAGCACATACAGCATGAACGCATAGGCGCCGAGCACGCTCACCGGCCGGAGGCGGTTGTCGCGGCGATACAGATAGACCGCCGCCGGCACCGTCAACAGCAGCGACACGAACGGCCACAGCAGGACCGCCAGCTGGAACGGTTTGGAAAACGTGGAGAGAAACCCGGTCATGATGCCTTCCTGCCTGCTCGATATGTGGCTTGATGGATCTACAACCTCACGATATGGGTATGGAAGGAGTCCTGCCCATCATCCCCATGGACGGTTCGACAGGCGCCATCGTCCTTGGGAATGACAAGGTGTGCTGTGAGGAAAACCACAGGTGATTTGTCGGTGTTTCCCTACAGATCTGCCGCGCAGTGTGCCATACTCGACCATGCAAGGCACCATGCACGGGCCGCGCTCGCGTTCGGCGCGCGGCTGCACGGCATGATCTATTGGCTAAGGAGCGCATCATGACATTGCTGCAGCATGAAATCACCGACTTCACCGTTTCGGCATACAACAACGGTCAACTTCAGGATGTGAGCAAGAAGGACCTGCTGGGCCACTGGTCGGTGCTGTTCTTCTACCCCGCCGACTTCTCGTTCGTCTGCCCCACGGAGCTCGAGGACCTGGCCGACCACTATAGCGAGTTCAAACAGGCCGGTTGCGAGGTCTATGCCGTCTCGTGCGACACCCAGTGGGTGCACAAGGCCTGGCATGATTCGAACGAGAAGATCGGCAAGGTGAATTACCCGATGCTCGCCGACCCCACCGCCACGCTGGCGCGTGACCTCGACACCTACAATGAGCAAACTGGTCTGGCCGAACGCGGCGACTTCATCCTCGACCCCGAAGGCCATGTGGTGGCCTACGAGGTCATTTCTTCGAATGTGGGGCGTGACGCCGACGAAATCCTGCGCCGCGTCAAGGCCTCGCAGTTCGTCTACGAACACAGCGATCAGGTCTGCCCGGCCAAGTGGGAGCCCGGCGAAGAGACGATCAAGCCGAGCCTCGACCTTGTAGGCGAACTGTGATGGCCATGGATCAGGGCATGACCACCCCACAATCGCAGATGTATGACGCCGTCGTCATCGGCGGCGGCCCGGCGGGCCTGACCGCCGGCATGTACCTGGCGCGCGCACGCTACCGCACGCTGATCATCGAACAGGCCGATTTCGGCGGCCAGATCACCATCACATCCGAAGTGGTGAACTACCCGGGCGTACCGATGACCGACGGCCGCAAACTCACCGCCGCTATGCGCCAGCAGGCGCAGGATTTCGGTGCCGAACTGCGCGTGGGCACCGTGACCGGCATCGACGCGCAAGGCGACGTCAAAACCGTGCATACCACGCGCGGAGACGTGCAATGCTTCGCCATCGTGCTCGCGATGGGTGCCGCGCCCCGCAAGATCGGCTTCGACGGCGAACAGGAATACGCCGGCCGTGGCGTGGCCTACTGCGCCACATGCGACGGCGAGTTCTTCACCGGCAAGGACGTGCTCGTAGTGGGCGGTGGATTCGCCGCCGCCGAGGAATCCGTGTTTCTGGGCCGCTATGCACGCGCGGTGACCGTGCTTGTGCGCGAAGACGACTTCACCTGTGACGCCGCGGTGGCCCAGCATGCCAAGGACGATCCGAAGATCACCGTGCGCTACGGCACCGAGCTCGCTGGCGTCACCTCGGGGCCCAAAGGCCTGACCGAAGCGACGCTCAAAGACGCCCACACCGGCGAGACAAGCGTGTGGAAGCCGCAGGACGGCGGCACGTTCGGCGTCTTCGTGTTCGCCGGCTATGAACCGCAGACGCAAATCGTGCGCGGCGTGGTGGAGCTCGACCCCAACGGCTACGTGGTGACCGACGCCGCGCTGTGCACGTCGGTCCCCGGCGTCTTCGCCGCGGGCGACCTGCGTGTCAAAGACCTGCGGCAGGTCGTGACCGCGACTGCCGACGGCGCCATCGCCGCAGTGCATGCGGAGGAATACGCCGCCGCGGCGAGCACGCGCACCGGCATCACACCGCAGGCACCCACCGCGACCCCCTACCAGCGCCGTGAGGCGCAGGGTGAGGCCGGCGCGCCGTCGCAGACAACGCCCGCGCCGGCCGCGAGCACGAGCCCGCAGGCTGACGCCGAGCATCCGGTGAGTGCGGTGTTCACAGATGACGTAGTCGCACAGCTCAACGTCGTCTTCGCGCGCATGGAGCGCACGGTCACGCTGCAGCTCCAGCTCGACCGCACAGAACTGTCGCACCAGTTGCAGTCGTTCATCGACGAGCTCGTCTCGTTGAGCGACGGCAAGCTCGAGTCGATCAGCGAGACCGTCGAGGAGCTCTCGGCCAATGGGCGCGGCGCGGTGGACTACGACCGGCCGCTGCCCTACGCCACGCCGATGGTGCGCCTGATCGTGCGCGACGACTCCGGCATGCTGCAATCCACCGGCATCGCGTTCCATGGCGTGCCCACCGGGCACGAGTTCCACTCGTTCGTGCTCGGCATCTATAATGCCGCCGGCCCCGGCCAGCCGCTGATCGGCGACGAACGCGAACGCATCGAAGCGATCCACGACCCCGTGGAGATCATGCTGCTCGTCTCGCTCACGTGCACGATGTGCCCGGAGACGGTGCGCGCGGCGCAACGCATCGCCGCACTGAACAGCAATGTGCGCGCCGAAGCGTACGACCTGGCGCACTTCCCCGAGCTCAAGGAACGCTACGACGTGATGAGCGTGCCGTGTATCGTCGTGCGCCGCCACGGCCATGAGGTGATCGAGTTCGGCAAGAAGAACGTCTCGCAGATGCTCGACGTGCTCGACGCGGTCTGACCGTCGTGATGTGAGCGGAGGTAGCCGGGGTATAGGAACAACCATCATCCGGCTACCTCTTTTTGCTATACCCAACCATTGCCATATCACGGTCCAGGTGTTGGGCGAACACCGCGCAAGACGCTACACTGTGTGGTGGGCGCGCCTGCGACCGGCGCGCATTCCCGCCCCAACCACAACACAAGGAGCCGGCCCATGACCTCACCCCAGCCCATCACCGACGTCGTGTTCGATTTCTGCGGTGTGCTCATCGACTGGCAGTGCCGCGCGGCGCTCGACGGCCATTACCCCGCCGAACTGGTAGACCGCATCGCCGCGGACGACGACCCGTACGGGTTCTTCCGGTATGAGGACGACATGGACTCGGGCATGGACTTCGCCGACGTCTATCCGCGCGTCGTCGCGGAACAGGGGCAGGACATCGCGCGCATCTTCGAGTATTACATCGCGCATTACGGCGACGCGCTCCCCCGCCTGATCCCCGGCGCGGAAGACCTGCTGCGCGATCTGACGCAGGCCGGCGTGCGCGTCTGGGGATTGACGAACTGGTCAGGCGAGACGTTCCACTACGCGTTCGAGCGCTTCCCGCAGCTCGACGCGCTGCTCGGCGGCACGGTCGTCTCGGGCATTGAGAAACTGCGCAAGCCGAACCGCGACATCTACGAGCTCGCACAGGCCCGCTTCGGGCTCGACCCCGCGCGCACGGTGTTCTTCGACGACACCCAGAAGAACGTCGAAGGAGCCGCAGACGCGGGATGGCATGCGCGCCGCTTCACCGATGCACAGCAGGCGCGCCGCGACCTCGCCGCGCTCGGCGTGCAGTTGGGCGAACATTGACCGACAGTTGACCGCAGAACAGGGGAAAACACCATGGCGACACTACTGCAGCTCAAATACATCGTGAAAATCGTGGAATGCGGGTCGATGAACGAAGCCTCGCGTGCACTGTACATCTCGCAACCCGCGCTGAGCTCGTCGGTCAAGGAACTGGAGAACGAGCTGGGCATCGAGATCTTCACGCGATCCTCGCAGGGCATCGCGCTGACGGTGGACGGCGCGGAGTTCCTTACCTACGCGCGCCAGGTGCTCGACCAGGCGTCACTGCTCGAGGAACGCTACAAGAACGCCAAACCGCGCAAACAACTGTGCTCGGTCTCCACACAGCACTACATGTTCGCGGTGGAGGCATTCGTGAAGATGATCAACTCGTTCCGCTCAGACGAATACGAGTTCACGATCCGCGAGACGCAGACGCGCGACATCATCAACCAAGTGGCGAACATGCGCTCGGACATCGGCATCCTGTACCTGTCCGAGTTCAACAAGCAGGTGATCGGCAAACTGCTGCGCGAAAAGCATCTGGAGTTCCACCCGCTCTTCCGTGCTCCCCTGCACGTGTTCATCTCACGCGACAATCCGCTCGCGATGAAGAGGAAACTGACGATGGAGGACCTGAAGCCCTACCCGTTCATCCAGTACGAGCAGGGCAACGAAGGCAGCTTCTACTTCGCCGAAGAGGCGGTGTGGCCCGACTATGCGCCCAAGCAGATCAATGTGACCGACCGCGCGACGATCCTCAACTTCATCATCGGGCTCAACGGCTACACGGTCTGCACCGGCATCGACAACGGCGACCTCAACAACGAACGCATCGTCACCGTGCCGTTGGAGTCCGACGAGACGATGCTGCTCGGCTGGATCACCAACGAGCGCGCCAAGCTCTCCCACCCCGCCCAGATCTACTTGGACAAGCTCAAGGAGGTCATCGCGGAACATGGGTATACAATCCTGTCTGAGTGACAAATAAACAGATTAATTAACACTATATAAGAATAGAATAAAACGAACCTACTTTTTATGCTGTTTGCTTTGTGCGCTTGTGCTGCGGTGGTAGTGGGTTGTGGTTTAATGCTTATTTTTCGTAAGTACCATATTTCTTGATAGTGCACATGCTACACTCGTGCCATGCAAGAAATCGACATTTTCAACAAAACCTGCCCTACGCGGTTCGCCCTTTCAACAATCAGCGGAAAATGGGGGTTGCTCATCATCCTCGCGTTGGCCAACCATCCCCTGCGCTTCAGCGAGCTTGTGCGGCATATCGGCGGCATCAGTGAGCGCATGGCTTCACAGACGCTCAAGTATCTGGAACGCTATGGCGTGGTACGCAGGCACGTCGTACAGCACGCCACTCCCCCTCAGGTCGAATACGCCCTGACGCCGTTGGGCAGGCAGTTCGTCAAACCCCTCCAGCAGCTCGTGACCCTGGTCAACACGAACGTGGATGTGATGGTGTACGAGCGTGACTGAGTGCGTAATAAGGCTTTCCTGAGCACCGTCTGGTCTGGTATAGAAAGAGCTATGCTTTCAAATATGTCCGAAGAACCCAATGCCGAAAGGTACGAGGCTATTCAAGAAGGTGACGCGTTTCTCAGTAGCGGAGCCCCAGGTCGCTTTCATGATGCCGCATCCCTCTTGCTCGCAGCACTTGACCAATGATTTGATTGGCCGCTGAGACTGCGTAGGCAATCCTGATCTGACTTCACGTGTCGATGCGGGTGATGGCGCACAAGGCTTTGTTGTGGTAGGTCAGATCGCCGCACGCAGTGAAGCCGAGGCGTTCCCAGAAGGCGTTGCCTGCATCGTTGCATGAGAAAACGACGAGGGCGACTTTGATGATGCCTTCGTTCGCGAGCGCATGCAGTGCCGCGTTGACGAGTGCGGTGCCGATACCTTGGTGCCGGTATGCGGGGTTGACGGCGGTGTGGTAGATATAGCCGCGTCGTCCATCATGTCCTGCGAGGATGGCACCGGTGATGCTTCCGTCTTGTTCACTAACGAAGCAGGTGTGGGGGTTGCGTGTGAGATATCTGGTGGTGCCTTCGCGTGAGTCGTCGATGGTGTTGAGTCCCATGCCGGTGCATGCCATCCAGCATGCGTGTACGGCGTCGTAGTCGTCGGGGGTCATGATGCGAATCATGGGGGTCCTTCTCAGGTGTATGGATATGCGTCAGTGGTTGCTATCGTATAGGAGAGAGGAAAACGAAACCCACAGGTATGGAATGTTGCGTTGACAGTATGACAGCGACCATGCTCTAGTAATCGGCAATATCTCGTTGGCCGTCACAGATTGCGTACGGCTCCGACAAACAATGGCAGTCGGTCTCGTGTCATGAGTGCGTACATGAATGGACGGTCCACGGTGAAGGTGATCTCAGGGCCCCATTGTGGTACCGCACCGGGGACGCTAGTTCCTGTGTACACGGCGGCTCGCGCCCCATGCTCGTTGACTTCGATGTGCGTGCCCTGCATGATACGGCTGATGGCGAGCGCCCCTTCGCATATACCGGTGAAATCTGCATGCGTGGGATCGAATGCGTCTGTGATGCCCGATGAACGCAAAATGCTGACCAGTGTTCTTCCGTTGATGGTGCTGTCGATTTCGAACCGGGGCAATGCTACTTTTGCGGTGACGGTGTTGGCATAGATGGGCATGCTTGCGGGGTTCTTGCGTGCGGCGAGTTTGGCTTTGAGCCTGTCCATGCCGGTGAGTTCCTGCTTGTCTGCCTGTGGGATGGTCACCGCCAGTTCTGTGCTGAACGCTCGACGCAATGCTATGAGGTCGTACACCAGTGTCTCGAGGGTTCCTGGGGCGGGCAGGACTATGCGTAGTTCGCTGCCATCGTCGAATGGGATATCCACGCGTTCCCAGCCGAAGGTCTCATCGCATAGATAGGAGACGTCCTCACACCGTTGGGGCATGAATGGCACCGTCGTGTCCCCCTGGTCTCCGTGGAATACTGCAGGCTCGGTGTCGTTGAGTTCAAACGGGGTTTTCCAGCGGATGTCTGCGAATACGGTGCTGATGATGGACAACAATATAGATGAAACCGGTGCATTCGCTTGTTTCGCCGTCAAGTCCCTTAAGTACGTCGAAGAGTGCGATATCGGCTTCCATTGTTCTGCCCCTATTCTCCCCCTATGGTTTAGTGATGGCAAAAGCCCGCACGGCTCACTCCCAGTGGTGCGATGAGCCGTGCGGGCCATGATGTGATGGACGTATGCCAGTAATGCGGGTTGTCTGCTCACGCCCCGTACTGCGTCAGGTACTCCTCCGCGGCGCCGGCGATCTCGTCGGTCACATACGGGGTGCCTTCGGCGGTGGCGAGCTGACGGCCGGCGGCGAAGATCTCCTTGACGTTCGCGATCGCGAGCACGGGGAACCCGAATTCGCGCTGCACGTCCTGCACGGCGGACAGGTCGGAATCCTTCGTCTTCTCCATACGGTCCACGGACAGCACGAGGCCGACGATGTTGACGTCAGCCTGCGCCTTGAGCTTAGGCACGACCTCGCGCACGGCGGTGCCGGCGGTCATCACGTCGTCGACGAGCAGCACGTTCATGCCGTCCTCGAGCGGCTTGCCGACCATCGTGCCGCCATCGCCATGGTCCTTCTTCTCCTTGCGGTCGAAGGTGTAGCCGACGGTCACCCCGTAGTTGAGTTCGAGCGCGATCGACGTGGCCACGGCGAGCGGAATGCCCTTGTACGCCGGCCCGAAGATCGTGTCGATGCGGATCGGCAGCTGTTCGTTGTCGATCTCGGTCTGGATCTTCTCCGCATAGAAGCCGCCGAGCGTGGCGATCTTCTTGCCGTCGTCGAACGCGCCCGCATTGATGAAATACGGGGATTGGCGGCCGGACTTCAACGTGAAGTCGCCGAATTTGAGTGCGTTCGATTCGAGCAGGAACTTGGTGAATCGATGGTCGAGTGAATCAAACATCATGCCTCCTAACAATCATGTGAGCATTCTGGCGAGCGCTCAGCGCCACGTGTCGCCCTTCGCGAGCTTTTCGTTCAGTTCGGGGCGCGCGTCGAGCAGTTCCTCGAGTTCGCGTGCCACGCGAATCGGCGCGGTCGGGTCGTAGAGCGCCGCTCCCCCGACTTCGACGGCGTTCGCGCCCGCGTACAGGTATTCAAGCGCCTTCTCACCCGAGTCGATGCCACCGATGCCGATGATCGGAATGTCGGGCAGCGCGGCGCGCACACGCCACACGCATGCCAGGCCCACGGGGAACACGCATGGTCCGGACACGCCGCCGGTGCGGTTCGCGATGATCGGCTCACCGGTGCGGATGTCGATGCGCATGCCGACGAGCGTGTTGATCATCGACAGGCAATCCGCACCACCCTCGGCGGCCGCGCGTGCGATCGACGCGATGTCGGTCACGTTCGGGGTGAGCTTGACGATCATCGGCTTGTCCGTCATCGGGCGCAGCCGGTCCATGAGGCGGCCCAATGCGACCGGGTCGGTGCCCACGGACATACCGCCATGCGTCACGTTCGGGCAACTCACGTTGATCTCGAGCATGTCAGCGTCGGAAGCGGCGAGCTTTTCGACGACCTGCGCGTAGTCGTCGTCGCAATGGCCGGCGACGTTTGCGATGACGGTCGCGCCGAGCCCCTTGAGTTTCGGCAGGTCGTATTCGAGGTAATGGTCGACGCCGGGGTTCTGCAGGCCGACGGCGTTGACGGTGCCTGCGGGGCTTTCCGCCGTGCGCACGCCCGGATTGCCGAGCCATTCGACCGGGGAGACGCCCTTGGTGGTGACCGAACCCAGCTGGGCGACGTCATAGAACTGGCCGCACGCGTCCACATTGAACGTGCCCGAGGCGGTGCCGACCGGGTTCTTCCACGGCACGCCGGCCACCACGGTGCCATGCCGCCATTCGTGCGGGGCGTACAGATTCGTCGGGGTTTCGTTGCGTTCCTGTTCGATGTTCACGGTGTCTTCCCTCACTTGTTATCCCATCCCAGCTGGTGTGCGGTGAAAACCGGACCGGCCTCGCACACCTTTTCACGTCCGTCGCGTGTGTCGACCGTGCACGCGACGCATGTGCCGTAGCCGCAGCCCATGCGCTGTTCCATGCACAGTTGCGCGTCCACACCGCGTTTCGCCGCCCATTCGGCGACCGCCTTCATCATCGGCGTCGGGCCGCACGACAGGATGATGAGCTCACGGCCGCGCTCCTGCAGTCCGGGCCACAGGCGTTCGAGCAGGGTGAGCACATTGCCTTCCGACTCGTCGATGCTATGCACCTCGTCCGCATACTTCGCCGCATACACGTCGGCGAAATGCTCGGCGCGGTAGCCGAGCACGGCAGTCGTGTGGCAGTCGGCGCGTTCGCTGAGCGCCTGTGCGGCCTCGAGCAGCGGCGGGATGCCCAGGCCCCCGCCCACGAGCAGATAGTCGGCGTCCGTACGGATGTTGAACGGCTTGCCCAACGGCCCGAGCACATCCACATGGTCGCCGGCCGTGAGCGCGGCGAATTCCTCGGTGCCATAACCGACGACGGCGAAGATGAGGCTCACCTCGTCTCCGTCCACCTCGCTCACGCCGAACGGGCGCGGCATGAGATGCTGCGGGTTGTGCGAATATAGGTTGACGAACTGTCCGGGTTCGGTGTTCGCGGCGATGAACTCGTCACGGAACGTGAACCGCACGACGCCCGGCGTGAGCTCGCGCACGTCGGTGACGTCCACGGTACGCCGCGTGGGCGTGCGGCCGGCCTGTTCGGCCTGCGCCACGGTATGGGAAAACGCTGTGGTTGGCATGGGTCTCCTTGTTCTTTCTTCTGCTCTGCTGGTGGTCGGTGATTCCAAAATCTGCCGTGCGCGTCAGGCCAGCGCGACGCGCAGCTGGTCGCGCATGTCCTTCGCCGCTTCACGCGCGTTGTCCGCGACGATCTCGAGCGCCGTCTCCGGTTCGAGCGTCTCACTGTACCGCGGGTCATTGCGCCATGCACCGATGATGCCCCGTGATGAGTTGACGATGGCGCCGGAGCCGTCACGGTCGAACATGCCTGCCACGGATTGTGCGGTGCCGCCTTGCGCGCCATACCCGGGCACAAGGAAGAACGTGTGGGGCATGCGGGCGCGCAGCGCCGCGCCTTCCTCGGGGTGGGTAGCGCCGACGACCGCGCCGGTGCGTGCATAGCCGAAGCGGCCGATGGTGTCGGCGCCCCACTGTTCAACGAGGTCGGCCACGTGTTCGTACACGCGCTCGCCGCTGGCTAGTTCGAGCTCCTGGATCTGTGCGCTGGATGGGTTGGACGTGCGTACGAGGATGAACAGGTCGCGGTCCGCTTCCTGCGCGGCGGCGGTGAAGGGTTCGATGCCGTCTGAACCAAGATATGGGTTGACGGTCACGGCGTCCTCATGCCACACGTCAGCCCCGTCGAAACCGGTGAGGTGCTTCGCGTAGGCGGCGGCGGTCGACCCGATGTCGCCGCGTTTGATGTCGCCGATTACGTAGAGGCCGTTTTCACGCGCATACTGGCAGGTCATCGTATAGCAGTCGATGCCCGCAGGCCCGAGCGCCTCATACATCGCGATCTGCGGTTTGACGGCGGAGACGATGTCGGCGACGGCGTCGATGATGGCGCGGTTGAATTCGAAATAAGCGGCCGCGGCACCGGTCGCGGCGAGGTTGTCGTCATCATCTTCGACGTATTCGCCGGCTTCGACGGCGTAGGCTCCCATGACCTGCGCCGGCACGAGTGCCGGAGTCGGGTCGAGGCCCACGACGCTGGGGTTCTGTTTGGATTCGATGGCTTCGATGAGATGGTCCATGCTGCTCCTTCGTGCGTATCGCCGGCCGTGTGCGCCGGCCGTGTGCTTGGTTCAGTCCAGCGCGTCCAAACGGTGGAACACGAGCCGTGACCCGATGATCGTCGCATAGGGCCGGCCGGTGACCTGCCAACCGTCGAATGGCGTGTTGCGCGCGTTGGATTTGAATTCGTCCGCGGCGACGGTCCACTCGTCGTCCAGTCCGAGGATGACGAGGTCGTTGGATTCGGGGTGTTCGGTCGCGGCGAGGTCGAGGGTGCGTGTGGTGGCGCATCGTGCGCTCGTGTTGAGCAGGCCGGCGATGTCGGTCGAATGCCGGCCCATGAGGGACGCCGGGTTGAGCGCCATGAGTTCGATGAGCCGTTCGTCGCTGATATAGCCGCCGTCCACGAGAATCTTGTGGCATACGCCAAACGCGCATTCCAAGCCGATGATGCCGTTGGGCGCCTCAAGGAACCCAAGGCGTTTCTCGTCGAGCGTGTGGGGCGCATGGTCGGTCGCGATCATGTCCACCGTGCCGTCGGCGATCGCCGCGATCGTGGCCTGCCGGTCCTTCTCGCTCCTCAACGGCGGGTTCATCTTCGCGAGCGTGCCATACTTGAGGAGCGCCTCATCGTTGAGCGCGAGATAATGCGGGGCCGTCTCACAGGTGATCGGCAGACCTTCAGCCTTCGCGCGGCGGATCGCGTCGAAGCTGATCGCCGTGCTCACGTGCTGGAAGTGCACGTGCACGCCGGTTTCGCGCACCAGGTCGATGTCGCGTTGCACAATCGCCAGTTCGGTGTCCTCCGGAATGCCCGGCACACCGAGCGCGCGCGACACTGGCCCCTCGTTGACGGCGCCGGTGTCATGGTGCTCGCAGTGTTCGATCAGATACAGGCCGGTGTCTTTGACATTCTGGAACACGGCGCGCAGCACCGGCGTGGGCACGGCGGACCCGTCGTCGCTCATCGCGGTGACCGGGTGGGCGATCTGCGCGGCATCCTTCTCGCTATCATGGCCGGGCATATACCACGCCCAGGCCGCCGGATCGCTCGGCACCTTGCCCGCACGATCCTTCGTGGCGCATACACACAGCTCATAGCGCACCGGCAGCGTCACATCGTGGATCTGCTCATAGTGCTGCAGATAGTCGATGACATTGGCGCAGCCGGCGTCAAGGACCTCCTGGGCGCCCGGCTCACCCTCATGCACGCGCTGTCCGTCCATCGCCGGCACGGTGTTCGGCATGATCAGCACGTTCGTGTAGCCGCCGGACGCTGCGGCCGCACACCCGGAGACCATCGACTCCTTGTAGGTCTGCCCCGGGTCGCGGAAGTGCACATGCGGGTCCTCAAGGCCCGGCGCCACGGTGAGCGCAGACGCGTCCAGGGCCACGTCACGGGTCTCGTCGGGCACGACTAGGTCGATGCGCTCGCCCGTGTCCCATACACGGATATTGGTGAAGGTGACTGCCATCAGAACTCGGCCTCCTCATCGCAATACCGGCAACGGTACGCTTCGCCATCCGTACGGTCGAGGTAGAACACCTGATCGATGCCGGGCTCCGTGGTCGTGACACAGCGCGGGTTGACGCAGGTGATCACGTTGACGACGCGTTCGGGCAGCGTGGGGGTCATCTTGTCGACGATCCGGCCGCCATGGATCACATCCACCGTGGCCGAGCGCGCCACCAGCCCCAACACATCAAGGTCGATCGCCGTGTCCGGGTCCTCGATCTTGATGATGTCCTTCGTGCCGTACCGGTGCGAATCGGTGTTCATGATGAGCGCGAGCTTCGTGGACGCCGGATTGATGCTCAGATAATCCAGCACTTTGAGCGCCGTGCCCGCGGGCACATGGTCGATGATGATGCCGTCCTGAATGCTGGTGACTTCCATCAGGCCGCGACCTCCTTGTTCTCGAACGCGTCAAAACCGGGCAGGGTGTCTCCCAGCACGGAGCTTTCCAACGCCATGCGCATGAGCATGCCGTTCTTGACCTGCTCGAAATACGCGGCGCGCGGGTCGTTGTCGACGTCCTTGGCGATCTCGTTGACGCGCGGCAATGGGTGCAGCACCGCCATGTCGGGTTTGGCGAGCGCGAGTTTCGCCTCATCGAGGATGTAGGTGTCGCGCAGGCGCAGGTAGTCGTCTTCGTTGAAGAAGCGTTCCTTTTGCACGCGGGTCATGTACAGGGCGTCAAGGTCGCCGATGACGGAGGTCAGGTCGCTGACTTCCTCGTAGGAGCAGCTGGGGGTGGCGTTGATGCGGTTGAGCACGTATTGGGGGGTGCGCAGTTCCTTAGGTGAGATGAGGATGAAGCGCACGTTGCCGAACCGGCATAGGGTTTCGATCAGTGAGTGGACGGTGCGGCCGAAGGTGAGGTCGCCGCACAGGCCGATCGTCAGATCGTTGACGCGGCCGAAGCGTGATTGGAGGGTGGCAAGGTCGGCGAGGGTCTGCGTGGGGTGCATGTGGCCGCCGTCGCCGGCGTTGATCACGGGCACGCTGGCGGCTTCGGCGGCGACGAGGGCGGCGCCTTCCTTGGGGTGGCGGATGGCGACGACATCCACGTAGTTGGAGACGGTTTTGAGGGTGTCGCTGATGGATTCGCCTTTGGTGACGGAGGCGAGTTGCGCGCCGGCGAAGCCGATGACCTGGCCGCCGAGTCTGAGCATCGCCGTTTCGAAGCTCAGACGGGTGCGGGTGCTGGGTTCGTAGAAGAGTGTGGCGAGCACCCGGCCATCGCATGTGTGGGCGACTTCACGCCTGTGGGTGTCGATGTATCTGGCTTTGTTGAGCAGGGTTGTGATGTTCGCTACGGACAGATCGTCCAATGTGATGACGCTCATGCCCACCATTGATTGTTCAGCCGGCGTGTGCGAATGCATATCCAACGGTTCACCTTTCGCTCGTGTGGCAAGGTGGCCATGTTTGACCTCACCAACTATAACCGTATGCCTTCCCTGTGGCGAATCGGTGCCCGAATGGTGAGGCCGTAGGCTCATGGTTCGATGCCGTAGAAGAGGCGGTCGGTGACTTCCCGGGCGCGGCGCATCACGGCGAGGATGTCGTTTTCGAATCGTTGGCCGTGGTTCGCGTCGTAGCCGAGGTAGACGGCGATGCCGCCGAGCGAGTACACGTCGGTGGGCAGGATGTCCGCCTGGTTGGCGCGCCCGCTCCACAGGTAGTTGCCGTTGCGCGCGTCGGTGCACATCTGCCATGCTTCGCCGAGTGTATCTGCGTCTTCTTCGCAGATCACGCCATCGGCCACGAGCTCGCCCAATGCCGCTGTGGTGGAGTTGACGCGTAGGTCCGGGTCGTTGTGCGCGTGTTGCAGCTGCAGCAGTTGGATCGTCCATTCGACGTCGCTCAACCCGCCTTTGCCGAGTTTGAGGTGCCGTTCGCGGCGTACGCCCCGCGGCAGGCGTTCGGCTTCCATGCGCGCCTTGAGTTTGCGGATCTGCCCGATCTCCTCGTCGGTCAGGGCCCGGTCCGGGTAGCGCAACGGGTCGGCGATGTGCGTGAGGAAGTCGTTGGCGAGCGCCATGTCACCGGCGGCGGCGCGTGCGCGCAGCAGGGCCTGGCGTTCCCATGTGCTGGACCATGAGCGGTAGTATTCCTCGCATGACGCGTAGGAGCGCACGAGTGGACCGTTCTTGCCTTCGGGGCGCAGGTCCATGTCGAGTTCGATCTTCGGTTCGAGGCTGATGGGGCCTTGCACGAGCATGCGCAGTTGTTCCTGGACTTTGCGGGCGAACCGGTTCGCACTCTGGTCGTCGGCACCGCCGGCGGGGCGGTAGATGATGATGACGTCCGCGTCGGAGCTGAAGTTGACTTCGCGCCCGCCGTAGCGTCCCATCGCGATGATGGCGATGGCCGCGGGCGCCTCCTGCACGTTGTCTTCACGCATTTGGGCGGCGATGGACCAGCGCAGCGCAGCGTCGAGGATCGCGTCATATACGTCGGTCATGCCGTTGAGCATTTCGGGGCCCCAGACGACGCCGCTCATCCAGCCCAGTCCGATGCGTTCGATCTCGTGGCGGCGCAGGGCGCGCAAGGCGGTGGCCGCTTCTTTGGCGGCGTGGGAGTGGCGGTCGATGATCGCCGTGCATTGGGTGTCGAGGCTGGCGCGTGAGCGGGCGTGCAGTTGGGCGTCGTCGCCGAGCCATGTGATGGACTCCAATGATTTGTTGAGTGCGTCTCCCAGGTATCGTGAATTGGACAGTACGTGGCACAGGCGTTGCGCGGCGGACGGCGAGTCGCGCAGGAAGCCGAGGTATTCGTGTTCGCCGCCGAAGTGCTCCTCAAGGGTGCGCCAGTACAGCAGGCCCATGTCGGGGTTCTGCCCTTCCCCGAGCCAGCGCAGGACCGCCGGCAGGAGGATGCGGTTGATCTTCGCGGCGCGTGTCACACCGTCGGTCAGGGCGCGCACATGGCGCAATGCGGCCTGCGGGTCGGCGAATCCAATCGCCTCGTAGCGTTCGAGCGTGGCCTCTTCGCTCAACGCCACCGATTCGTCTGGTGAGGTCGCGCTGATTGGCAGCATGGGCCGGTAATAGATGTCGTTGTGCAGGTGGCGTACCTGTTGGCGTGTCTCATCGTAGTGTTCGACGAGCTCCTCGGGGTGCATGTGTACGGCGCGCGCCAGCCGGTGCAGTTCGGGGTTCTGGTTGAGTTCGTCGGTGTTGAGGGTGCGTTTCTTCTCCAGGCCCCCGTCGTTGCCGGCGCCCAGGTCGGGGAACAGGTGGGTGCGTTTGAGCTGCCACATCTGCTGGCGGTGTTCGAGCACGCGTTCGAACCGGTAGTCCCAACTCAACTGCCGTGCCTGCACGCGTGACACATACCCGCCTTCGGACAATGCCTGCAACGCGTTCAGGGTTGAGCGGGTACGCAATGCGGGATCGGTGCGCCCGTGCACGAGCTGCAGCATCTGCACGGTGAACTCCACGTCGCGCAAGCCACCGCGGCCGAGTTTGATCTCGCGGTCCTTGAGATTGGCGGGGATGAGGTTCTCCACGCGTTCACGCATGCGCTGGCAGTCGTTCACGAAATTCTCCCGGCTCGCCGCCGTCCACACGAACGACGATGCCATATCCATGTACTCCTGGCCCAATGCGACATCGCCGGCCACGGCGCGCGCTTTAAGCAACGCCTGGAACTCCCAGTTCTGCGCCCACTGCTCATAATAGGCGCGATGCGACTCCAAGCGGCGCACGAGCGGGCCATCCTTGCCTTCGGGGCGCAACGCGCCGTCGATCTGCCACAGGGCGGGTTCGGCCACACCGGCGATCACCGACTGGCAGACGCGTTGCATCATGGTGGCCATCTTGGTGCCCACGCGCGTGAGCACCGTGTTGTCCACATCATCTTGCGCCGGCTCCACCACGTAAATCAGGTCCACGTCCGACACATAGTTGAGTTCGCCCGCGCCAAGCTTGCCCATGCCGATGATCGCGAAGCGCATCATGCTACTGCCCTGCACCTCATGGCGCGCGATCGCGAGCGCCGCCTCCAAGGTGGCGTCGGTCAGGTCGGACAGTTCACGGCTGATCGTGGGTTGGATGTCGATGGGGTCATCGGCCACCACGTCCTGCGCCATGATCGCGGCGAGTTGTTCGCGGTATGCGCGGCGCAGGGCGCTCGCCGCCTGCGCGAGGGGCAGGGAGGATTCCGGCGCCGGCCCGTCACTGCCCGCAGTGCCTGCACTGTCCGCTCCGACCGCGTCGAGTAGTTGCGTGCGGCGTTCGGCGGCGGTGACCATCACGGTGCGGGCCGGGTCGGCGGTGGCCGCCGCGACGAGGCCCGAGCGAGTGCGCATGAGCACGCCGAGCGCATTGGAGGTGCCAAGCACGTCGATGAGCCGTTGCAGTGAGGGCCCATCGTCCAGGATCGACGTGAGCGGTTCGCCAGGCATCACCTGGATGATGTCGGCGAGGTTGGCGAGCGCGGTGTCGGGGTCGATGCTGTGCGCGAAGCGTGCCAGCAACGCCGGAGGGTCCACACGGCCGCCCGTCTGCTCGCCCAGGGCGTTCAGGCGTTCTTTGGCGCGCCCGATCTCCTGGAATCCCGCATGGATGATGTCTCGGGTGGTCACGGTGTGCGTGCTGTTGGCTTCCATACCGTTCCAATGTACAGGGGTTTGGTGACGCGGCGGGTTACGGGTTCAGGCGAACAGGTCCTGCACGTTCGTCCAGATGCGCCGGGTGACGCACGGATGGTTCATCGTGTACAGGTGGATGCCGTCCACACCGCGGGCCAGCAGGTCGTTGATCTGTTCGGAGGCGTAGAGGATGCCGGCGGTTTTCAACGTGTTCGGGTCGTCTTGCCAATGGTCGAGCAATGTGGCGAGCCGTTCGGGGATCTTCGAGGAGCACATGCCGGCCATGTGGCGTACGGAGCGTGCGTTGACCGGTGGCATGATGCCCGCTTCGATCGGTACGGTGATGCCCGCGGCGCGTGCTTTGTCGAGGAAACGCAGGAAGTCGCTGTTGTCGTAGAACAGTTGCGAGATGAGGTGGGTCACACCGGCGTCGACCTTGCGTTTGAGGTTGTCGATGTCGTGGTCCAACGTGTCGGCCTGCGGGTGTTTTTCGGGGTAACAGGCGCCGTAGATCTTCATGTCGGGGCGGCGTTCGCGGATGAACGCGGTCAGTTCGTTCGCGTAGTGGAACACGCCTGCCGGTTCACGGTCCGGGTTGCGGTCGCCGCGCAGGGCGAGCACGCCGGCCACCTTCGCCTCGTCGAACATGGCGAGCGCCTCTTCGGCGCTGTCTTCGGTGAGGTACTGGGCGGTCAGGTGTGCCACGGCGGGGATGCCGTATTCGGCGCGCACGGTGTGGGCGATGCGCGCGGTGGCGGTGCGGTCGGCGCTTTTGCCGGTGCCGTAGGTCACGGAGATGAAGTGCGGGCTCAACCCGGTCAATCCGTCGAGCGTGTCGTAGATCGTGCCTACCGGCGCGGTGCGTTTGGGAGGGAACACCTCCAACGAGAAAATGGTCATCGTCGTCTCTCGCTTCTTACGAATGATATGGCATGCGGTCTGGGGGTCTTGCGGCTCGGGCCGTGGACGGGCATGTCAGATGCGCCCGTCCACGGCCCGAGTTGGGGTCATGTGGTCTGGTGCGGTCACAGGCGTGCGCGCACACGGCGCGCGGCTTCGACCATGTGTTCGAGGCTCGGCCAGGTTTCCGCGTTGCCGCGGGTCTTGAGACCGCAGTCGGGGTTGATCCACACCTTGTCCACGTCCATCTTGTCGAGGATCTCGCCGATGCGTTCCTCGATCTCGTCGGTGGAGGGGATGCGCGGGCTGTGGATGTCGTAGACGCCCGGGCCCGCTTCGGTTTCGAACTGTGCGTCATGGATCGCGTCAAGCACCACGAGGTCGCCACGAGAGGCTTCGAACGAGATCACGTCCGCGTCCATCGCGTCGATGTCCTCGATGATGTCGTTGAACTCCGAATAGCACATGTGCGTGTGGATCTGCGTGGTCGGTTCCACCGCGGAGTGCACCAGGCGGAACGCCGGCACCGCCCAGTCGAGGTACTTCGCATGCCAGTCGGAGCGGCGCAACGGCAGTTTCTCACGCAGCGCGGCCTCATCGATCTGGATGATCGTGATGCCCGCGTTCTGCAGGTCGAGCACCTCGTCGCGGATCGCCAGCGCGAGCTGCTGCGTCTGCTCCTCGTTGGAGATGTCCTCACGCGGCCACGACCAGTTGAGGATCGTCACCGGGCCGGTGAGCATGCCCTTCATCGGCTTGTCGGTGCGCGACTGCGCGTACGTGCTCCACGCCACGGTGATCGGCTGGGCGCGCGACACGTCGCCCCACACGATCGGCGGTTTGACGCAACGGGTGCCGTAGGACTGCACCCACGCGTTCTTGGTGAACAGGAACCCATTGAGGTTCTGCCCGAAGTACTCCACCATGTCGTTGCGTTCGAACTCGCCGTGCACGAGCACGTCCAGGCCGATCCGCTCCTGCTGGCGGATCGCCTCGTCTATCCGGCCACGGATGAACGCGTCGTACTCGTCCTGGCTGATCTCCCCCTTGCGCAGGCGCGCACGCTCCGCACGCACCTCCTTGGTCTGCGGGAACGAGCCGATCGTCGTGGTGGGCAGCGCCGGCAGGCCGAGCGCCTCCTTCTGGGCGCGCTGGCGTTCGGCGCGCGCCGGCAGACGCGTGAAGTCGGCGTCGCTCAACGCGGCCAGACGGGCGGCCACGGCCTCGTCGCGCGCCATACGGCTGCCGTCGAACAGCAGCTGGTTGGCTGCGAGCGCACTGGACGCGCGCTTGGCGTCGTCGTCGAGCTCCACCAGGTCGGCGATCTGGCGCACTTCGTCGAGCTTCTCCACGGCGAACGCGAAATGCTTGAGCACATCCTCGCCGAGCGCTTCTTCACCCTGCGTGCTGAACGGCACATGCAGCAGCGAACAGGCGGAGGCCACGGCCACACGGTCGGTCGTTTGGCGCAGGGCGTCGATCAGGCCGATGCTGGTGGCGTAGTTGTTGCGCCAGATGTTGCGGCCGTTGACCACACCAGCGAACAGCGTGGTGCGTGCGGCGACGCCATGCTGGTGCACCGCGGCGAGGTTCTCGTCGCGTCCCTCCACCAGGTCGAGGCCCACGCCGTCGAATTCGAACAGCTTCACCGTCTCGTAGATGTCGGCGATATTGCCGAAATACGTGTTGAGCAGGATCTTCACACGGTCTTCGCGGGCCGGCAGGATGCGCGAATACAGGGCCTTGAACAGGCGCACGTCCGCGTCGCTCTTGTCCATGACGAGATACGGTTCGTCCAGTTGCAGCCACTGGGCGCCCAGATCGGCGAAGCGGCGCACGACCTGCGCGTAGACGCCGGCGACCGCGTCGATGAGGCCTTCGTCGATGTCCAGTTCCTGCGCCTCGCTGTTGCGGGCGAGCTTGAGGAACGTGTACGGGCCGATCAGCACGGGCTTGGTCTCATAGCCCAACGCCTTCGCTTCCTCATACTCGTCGAAGGGCTTGCTGCCGTTGAGCTTGACTTCGGTCGCCTCGTCGAACTCCGGCACGAGGTAATGGTAGTTCGTGGTGAACCACTTCTTCATCGGCAGGGCGGTCACGTCGCCGCGCTCCCCCTGGTAGCCGCGCGCCATCGCGAACAGCGTCTCCTCCGGCTCCTTGAACGACAGGCGGCGGTACCGTGCGGGGATCACGTTGAGCAGGATCGCCGTGTCGAGCATCTGGTCGTAGAGGCTGAAATCGTTGCTCGGCAGCAGGTCGATGCCGGCCGCCTGTTCGAGCTTCCAATGCTCGGCGCGCAGTTCACGGCCCACGCCACGCACGTCGTCGAGGGTCGCGTTGCCCTTCCAATACGCTTCGATGATCTTCTTGAGTTCACGGTTCCTGCCCACGCGCGGGAACCCGGAAATCGACGTCAATACGCTCATGATGCCTCCAACAGGGGGTGGTTTCAACTGCAACGTGCTTTACGCTACCAAACAAACCGGCGCCGGACATGCGAAATCTTGCAGGAGGCCATAGTGGTTATTGAGACATCGTCATAACCTGAGCTTATACCAGCGGTCGAAATCAACCGCCCTACCTATATCCCGTACCAGGTCAGTCGAAATCCTTGGGGCTGAGCACCGCGATGAGCTCCGCCTCATGCACACCCCATTTGCGCAACGGCGCCTCCGAGCCGAACACGGCCACGCACGCGGTGGACATACCGAGGTTCAACAGGTCGAGCATGCCCGGATCGCTGCGTTTGCCGGCGAGCCACTGGCAGGCCATCGACACGGTGGGCTCATGGCCGAGCACCATGAGGGTATGCCGCTTGTCCTTCGTATTGGCGAGCGCGTCGAACACCGCCTGCATGCCGTCGGCGTACAACGCCTTCGAATAATGCACCTTGGGGCCGTCACCGAACACCTTGAGCATGCGTTCGCATGTCTGGCGGGCGCGCACCGCGCTCGAACAGTCGATCACGTCGGGCACGAGCCCCATGCCCTTGAGCCCCTTGGCCACACGTTTGGCTTGTTTGAGGCCCTTGTCGAGCAGGCAGCGTTCAAAATCGCCGTGCGCGTTGAACGGTTCGGTCTTCGCGTGCCGCATCACCAGCAGGATGTACTTGTAGTCCTTCGCCTGCTTGGCGACGCTCTTGAGGTTCGAAGCCATTGGTGTTCCCGTCCTTGCTGCGCTTGGGTGGTCGTACTGGAACGCCACTATACCGCATCGCCCGGCGTCGTGGCACCGTCCGCCTGCACGGCGCGCACCTGCGTGTCCAGGTCGCGCAACACCTTGCGCAGTTTGCGGTCGGAGATGTCGCGCAGTTCGAGGTCCTCCCACATGCGTTCGCGTTCCTGTGGGCTCAGGGCGTCGATGTCGCTCGTCGTGTCTTTCGTGGCGCGGTCCTGTTTGCGCAGCGCGTCCACGCCCGGCGCCATGGCCCGCGCCACCACAAGGAACCCGGTATGGCCGATCATCTGGTGGTCGGGGCGAATCGCGAGTCCTTGCGCCTTCCAGTTGCGTTCGAGCGTCTCCATGATCTGCGGCTCGGTCCAATGCCCCGATTCGCGCAACGCTTCGGCGAGCCGGGAGATCTGCGTCGTCGTCGTCACGTACGCGGTGAGCACGCCCCCCGGCGCGAGCACACGCCACGCGGCGTCAAGCCGGTTCCACGGGTCGAGCATGTCGAGCACGATGCGGTCGAACCAGTGTTCCGGCAATCCTGCGGCCCGCGAATCGAAGTCGCCGACGAGCAACGTCCACCACTGCGGGCGCGCCCCATAGTACAGCGTCGCGTTCGCCTCGGCGACGCGCGCGAATTCGGGGCGCAGCTCGATCGTCGTCACCTGCCCTTCGGGGCCGACCGCGTCGAGCAGGTTGAGGCTCATCGCGCCCGACCCCGCGCCGGATTCCAGCACGCGCATGCCAGTGCGGATGTCACCGAGCTGGATGACCTGCGCGATGTCCTTGGGGTACATGATCTGCGCGCCGCGCGGCATGGACAGCACATAGTCCGCCAGCCGCGGGCGCATCACCGTGAACTGCCATCCGCCGATCGCCCGTGTGCCCTTCCATGGTTTGCCCGCATCGCGTTCAGGGTGCTCCGTGTTGATCTGCGCCTCACGTTTCGCGGTCACACTCGTGACGACGCTCCCTTCAGGGGAACCGATGACATCATCATGCAGAATCAGCCCATGCGAGGTCTGGGTCGACCCACCCGGCATCAACTGGTCGGTGATCTTGTTCGACTTGCGGTCGGTGAACTGCACCTTCTCCCCTGCTTGCAACGGCCCTCGACGCATGCTGACTCCTTACCGTTCTGTGATGGCTGGCGTGCGGTGGCACACCACCGCCCCAGCTTACACGACCGCGGCGCGCACCCCACTGTGCTGCGCGCTGGCCCCTCACCGTGCCACGGCGCTCCACCGGCCGTCGTCGTGGCGTACGTGCAGGTCAAGGCCGAACACCGCGCTCAACCGCGCATCGGTGAACCCTTGGCCCAAGGCGCCCGCATACACGATCGTGCCGGGCGCCGGGTCGGCGCCATCGCCCTGCGCGGCGTGCGCATCCGCCTCGCTGCCCTCAAGACGCCCCATGATTGCCACATGGTCGAATCCGCGTGGGATCTCCTCAAGGCGGTGGGTGACGAGCACGACGGTGCGTTCGGGGTCGTCCCGCCCGATCCGCCCCAACGCGCGCAGTGTGATCTCACGGCCTCCCAGATCGAGCCCGGTCGTCGGCTCGTCGAGGATCAACAGTTCGGAACGCGCCATGAGCGCGCGGCACAGCATGACCCGCGTGCGTTCGCCTTCCGAAAGCGCACGCATGGCCTTGCCTTCCAAATAGTCGATGCCGAACCGGCGCATGAGCGCACGCGCCTGCGCATACTCGTCCTCGGTGTACTGGTCGCGCCAGCGGCCGGTTGTGGCCGTCAGCGACGTGACGACCGCGTCGAGCGGATCCTCGCCGGGCGGGAAGGCGCGGGCGAGTTCCGCGGAACTCAATCCGATGAGATGGCGGTATGAGAACACGTTGGTCTTGCCGAGCCTGCGTCCGAGCACATCGACCGTGCCGCGTGAGGGGAACGCGCGCGTGGCCATCATCTGCACAAGGCTCGATTTGCCGATGCCGTTGGGGCCGAACAGCACCCATTTGCCGCCCCGGGGCACCTCGAGATCGACCTCGGTGAGGATCGTGCGCCCGTAGCGGCGCAACTCCACGCCCTGCAACCGCAATGCAGCTTGTACGCCTGCCGTGTTCCCGACTGTCATATGCCGCTCCCATTCACCATGGTATTCTCCCAACGCGTATTCTTCCACGGTAACACGCGCGCGGGGCTAACGTGGAGGTCATGAGTGAATCCACTAAGCCCATTCGCCTGGCTAAAGGCGATACCGCACCGAACTTCGAACTGGAATCCGACGAGTACAAGCACTATGCGCTCGCCGATTTCAAGCACAAGAACATTGTGCTGTACTTCTACCCGCAGGCCATGAGCTCGTACTGCACCACCGAGGCCTGCGACTTCCGTGACAATCTCAACCGCATCGAGGCCGCCGGTTACACCGTGATCGGCGTTTCGGGCGACGATGTGCGACCGCTGCAGGAGTTCCGCGAGAAGGAACACCTCAACTTCGTGCTGCTGTCCGACCCCGAATACGAGGTCCACAAGCTCTACGGCACCGTTGAGGAGTCAGAGAAGGACGGCAAGCGCGAATACACGCCGATCCGTTCCACCTTCATCATCAATGGCGACGGCAAGATCGAAGACGCCGAATACGACGTCGACTACAAGGGCCATGTCGACCGTGTGCTCGCCAAGCTCGAAGAACTCAAGTGATACACCGCCGGTGACGGTGCATCACGCCCGTCACCACGGCTGACCAATTACGATGGCCGGCTCCCCCATTGGTGCGGGGAGCCGGCCATCGGTCGGTTATGGGGCCGACCGGTCAGACCGCGGTGCCGTTCTGGTCCAGATTCGGGTTGTTCTTCGGGTCGCCCGCCGTGAAGAACAGGCTCACCACACCCGCGGCGAACACCGCGGCGATGGTGATGATCGACCACATGGGGCGGTTCGGGATCCACATGACGACGAAGAACATGATCGCGGAGACCACGATGAGCACCCACGACGCCACGCGGAACCATTGGCGCGCCGAATGGGGCGCGCGCAGCACCTGCGGCGGGTCGAAGTTGTCCGGATTGGTGTCCATCGCCACTTCCTCGGCGTGCTCGAGCTCACTGCTCGTGGGCTTCCACGGCCCGTCGCCGCCTTCCTTGAGGCGGCGGGACTTCTCCTGAAGCGCGTATTCGTCGATCATGCCGGAGCGGCCACGGCCACGGGTCTGGTCGTATTGGTCCGGCACCCCATTGCGGTTCTTGGAACGGCGTTCCGCTCGATTGGGCATTGTTCCCTCCTTGGTACATCGATTGCTGCATGCACAGCCACGCGTCTTACTTTACTGCATGCGGCCCGTGCACCATCACGGTTCAGCGGCGCGGCAAAGCCATCGGGCGTTCCGACGCCACGATCGGCGACGGCAGTTCGGTGGAACCCATCAGATACTGGTCCACGGCGGCGGCGCACGAGCGGCCCTCCGCGATGGCCCACACCACCAGGCTCTGGCCACGGCCGGCGTCACCACATGCGAACACGCCGTCCTGCGACGTGGCATAGGCGTCGTCACGGGCCACATTGCCGCGGTTGTCGAGTTCGACCGGCAGCTGGTCCACGAGCGTCGTGGTGTCCGGGTGCAGGAACCCGACCGAGATGAGCACCAGGTCGGCGGGCAGCACGCGCTCGGTGCCGGGCTGGCGGGTGAACGGGCCGTCATCGCCCGGCGCCACCGACACCACCTTGAGGCCGGTCACATGGCCTTGCGCATCGGCCACGAACCCTTCGGCCTGCGTGCCGTGTTCGACGCTGATGCGCGCCTCCTGCTCGGCAGTGCCTTCAAAGCTCACGGAATCGGTGTTGTAGATGTATTCACCGCCCTCTTCCATCGACGAGGTCTTCTGGTACAGGCGCGCGAACGTGGGCCACGGCTGGTTGTCGGGGCGGCTCGTGGGCTCCTGCGGCATGATCTGCAGCACCGTCACATCCTTGGCGCCCTGTCGGATCGACGTGCCCAGGCAGTCCGAACCGGTGTCGCCGCCGCCGATGATCACGACATGCTTGCCTTCGGCGGTGATGTCGTGCACCGGCTGCTTGCCGTAGAATCGGCGCGTGGCGTCCGGTAGGAACTCCATGGCGAAATGGATGCCGTCGAGCTGGCGGCCGGGAATGTTCATGTCGCGCGGCACCGTGGAGCCGATCGCCACGACGACCGCGTCATAGCTGGCGCGCAGCGCGTCCCACGAGATGTCCTTGCCTACCTCGGTGTTGGTGCGGAACCGCGTGCCTTCGGCCTTCATCTGCTCCACACGGCGGTCGATGAGCCCCTTGTCGAGCTTGAAATTCGGAATGCCGTAGCGCATCAGGCCGCCAACCTCGTCATCGCGTTCGAACACGACGACGGTGTGTCCGGTGCGCGTCAGCTGCTGGGCGCATGCCAGACCGGCCGGGCCCGACCCGACGACCGCGACCGTCTGGCCACTGAGACGCTCGGGCGGCAACGGCTTGACATAGTCGAGCTCCCACGCCTGGTCGATCGCGGTGACCTCGTCGAGCTTGATCATCGTGGGCGGCTGGTGGATGCCCAGCACGCACGACGATTCGCACAGGGCCGGGCAGATGCGGCCGGTGACCTCGGGGAAGTTGTTCGTCATCGACAGGCGGTTGTATGCCTCGAGCCACTGGCCTTGGCGCACCAGGTCGTTCCATTCGGGAATGAGGTTGCCCAACGGGCAGCCCGACATGCAGAACGGGGTGCCGCAATCCATGCAGCGTGCCGCCTGTTCCTGCGTCCAGCTTTGCAAGCCGGATTCGGCATGCACGTCCAGCCAATCCTTGATGCGTTCCTCGACGGGGCGTTCGGCTAGTTCGTGACGTGTGCGGACCTTGAGAAAACCACGTGGATCACCCATGTCAGCGCGCTCCTTCCATAACGTGCTCGTAAGTCTGCTCCCAGACTCCAGGCTCATTGAAATCGATATGTTCCCGCTTGGCCTCCTCCATGGCGTGCGTCATCGCCACGAACTGCTTGGGAACCATGTGGGTGAAGCGGGTCTTCGCGTTGTCCCAGTCGTCAAGCAGCGACTGGGCGAAGTCCGAACCGGTCTCCTGGGCATGGCGTTCGACGAGTGCGCGCACCACCGGTTCGCTCGTCTCGTCGAGCGGGCCGAAGCGCAGCGCGCCGGCCGCGGATTCGGGGTTCACCTTGTCCATGTCGAGGTCGAGCACGAAGACATGGCCGCCGGAGAAACCCGCGCCGAGGTTGCGGCCTGTGGGGCCGAGGATCACGACGGTGCCGCCGGTCATGTATTCGCAGCCGTGGTCGCCCACGCCTTCGACGACGAACGTGGCGCCCCCGTTGCGCACGCCGAAGCGTTCGCCCGCGCGGCCCGCCACGAACATCTCACCGGTCGTGGCGCCGAAGCCCAGCACGTTGCCGGCGATCACGTTCTCGTGCGTGTCATAGGTCACGTCGGTGGGCGCGCTGATCACGATGCGGCCGCCCGACAGGCCCTTGCCCGCGTAGTCGTTAACTTCGCCCACCACGCGGATCGTCTCGCCGCGCGGGATGAACGCGCCGATCGACTGGCCACCGGTGCCGGTGAACGTCATGTCGATCGTGTCGTCCGGCAAGCCCTCACCGCCGTAGCGGCGGGTGATCTCGTAGCCGAGCATCGTGCCGAGCGTGCGGTTCACGTTGCGGATGTCCATCGCGATCTGCACACGCTCGCCATGCTCGAGTGCCGGCTGCGCCTGGGCGATGAGCTCGTTGTCGAGCGCCTTGTCGAGCTCGTGGTTCTGTTCGGTCGTCTTGTGCAGGATCGTGCCGGGCACAGGGCCGGGCTGCATGAGCACATTCGACAGGTCGATGCCTTCGGACTTCCAGCGGCGCACCGCCTCGTTCTGGTCGAGGCACTCCACGTGGCCCACGGCCTCCTCGAGTGTGCGGAAGCCGAGCTGGGCGAGGATCTCGCGCACCTCTTCGGCGATGAACATCATGAAGTTGATCACATGCTCCGGTTTGCCGGTGTAGCGGGCGCGCAATTCCGGGTCCTGCGTGGCGATGCCCTGCGGGCACGTGTTCTTCTGGCATGCGCGCATCATCACGCAGCCTTCGACCATCAGGGCCGTGGTGGCGAATCCGAACTCCTCGGCGCCCAGCAGCGCGGCGATCACCACGTCGCGCCCCGTCTTGAGCTCGCCGTCGCACTGCACGGTCACGCGCGAACGCAGGCCGTTGAGCACGAGCGTCTGCTGGGTTTCGGACAGGCCGATCTCCCACGGCGTGCCCGCGTGGCGGATCGCGTTGAGCGGCGCCGCGCCGGTGCCGCCGTCATAGCCGGAGATCAGCACCACGTCGGCATGGCACTTCGCCACGCCCGCGGCGATTGTGCCGACGCCGAACTCGGAGACGAGCTTGACGTGGATGCGCGCCTTCGGGTTTGACATCTTCGCGTCGTTGATGAGCTGCTTGAGGTCCTCGATCGAATAGATGTCGTGGTGCGGCGGCGGCGAGATCAGCTCGACGCCCGGCGTGGCATGGCGCACCTTGGCGATCCACGGCGGCACCTTCGCGCCGGGCAGATGGCCGCCCTCACCGGGCTTGGCGCCTTGGGCGAGCTTGATCTGCAGGTCCGTGGCGTGCACTAGGTAGTCGCTCGTCACGCCGAAGCGCGCCGAGGCGATCTGCTTGATCTTGCTGCACAGCAGCGGGTCGTTGAGGCGTTCGGTCGATTCGCCGCCCTCGCCGGAGTTCGAGCGCGCGCCGATCGAGTTCATCGCGATCGCGAGCGTCTCATGCGCTTCCTTCGAGATGGAGCCGTAGCTCATCGCGCCGGTCGAGAAGCGCTTGACGATCTCGGTGGCCGGTTCGACCTCGTCGATGCTGATCGGTTCACGCGGCGAATCGAACTTCATCAGGCCGCGCAGCGTCATGAGGCGGTGCGACGTGTCGTCGATGTGGTGTGTGTACTGCTTGAACATCGCGTAGTCGCCGCGCTGCGTGGACTGCTGCAGCAGGAAGATCGCCTCGGGGTCGTTGAGGTGCTCCTCGCCGGTGCGGCGCCACTTGTAGTCGCCGCCGGTGCGCAGGTTGCGGTGCGGCGTGGCGGTCCACTGGTTCGGATAGGCCACACGGTGGCGGATCGCCACCTCTTCCGCCAGATCGTCAAGGCCACAGCCCGCGACACGCGAGACGGTGCCGGTGAAGTAGTCGTCGATCACCGCGTCGTCGAGGCCGACGGCCTCGAACAGCTGGGCGCCACGATAGCTCATGATCGTCGAGACGCCCATCTTGCTCATGATCTTGAGCACGCCGGTCGACAGCGCGTTGCGCAGGTTGGCGATGGCCTTCTCCTCGCCGACCGTCAGGAATCCGTCACGGGCCAGGTCCTCGACGGATTCGAACGCGAGGTACGGGTTGACGGCGGCCGCGCCGTAGGCGATGAGCAATGCCACATGGTGGATCTCGCGCACATCGCCGGCTTCGACGACCATCGAGATCTGCGTGCGCGTCTGGCGGCGCAGCAGGTGGTGCTGCACGGCCGAGGTGAGCAGAAGCGACGGGATCGGCGCCATCATGTGGTTCGAATCGCGGTCGGACAGGATCAGGAAGTTCTTGCCGTCTTCGATGGCCGCGTCGATCTCGGCGAAGATCTCATTGAGGCGCTCACGCAGGGCGTCGCCGCCACCGGTGACCTGGTACAGGCCCTTGACGGTGTAAGGGCGGTAGTAGCCGTCGAGCTGCGCCGCGCGGTCGAGGCGCTTGAGCTGCGCCATCTCGTCCGAGGTGATGACCGGCTGTTCGATGAGGATCTTCTTGGCGTGCAGCGCGCAGTCGTCGAGCAGGTTCGGCTCGGGGCCGATCGCGGACTCCACCGAGGTGACGATCTTCTCACGCTCCCAGTCGAGCGGCGGGTTCGTGACCTGCGCGAACTTCTGCGTGAAGTAGTCGAACAGCATGCGGCTGCGGCCGGACAGCACCGACATCGGGGTGTCGTTGCCCATTGAGCCCAACGGTTCCTTGCCGGTGTTCGCCATCGGCAGGAGCACCATCTTGAGTTCTTCCTGCGTGTAGCCGAACGCGCGCTGGCGACGGTGCACCGACTGGTTCGAATGGCTCACATGCTCACGGGCGGGCAGTTCGGCCATGCTCACCGTGTTGCCTTCGACCCACTCGCGGTACGGGTGCTGCGTGGCCAGGTCGTGCTTGATCTCCTCGTCGGGCACCATGCGCCCCTGCTCGATGTCGATGAGGAACATGCGGCCCGGCTCCAAGCGGCCCTTGCTGACAATATGCTCGTCGCCCACCTGCGGCAGCACGCCCGCCTCGGAGGCGAGCACCACATAGCCTTCGTCGTCGATCTGCCAACGGCCCGGGCGGAACCCGTTGCGGTCGAGCAGCGCGCCGACGATCGCGCCATCGGTGAACACGAGGTCGGCGGGGCCGTCCCACGGTTCGATGAGCGTGTTGTTGTACTCATAGAACGCGCGCACATCGGGGTCGAGCTCGGTGTTCTTCTCCCATGCCGGCGGCACCATCATCAAAATGGCGTGCGGCAGCGAACGGCCGGCGAGATTGAGCAGTTCCAGTACTTCGTCGAACGTGCCCGAATCCGAATATCCCGGTGTCAGGATCGGCAGCAGCTCGTCCATGTCGCCCAACAGGTCGGACTTGAGGCGGCCCTGACGGGCGGTGAACCAGTTGCGGTTGCCTTGGATCGTGTTGATTTCGCCGTTGTGGGCAAGCATGCGGAACGGCTGGGCGAGCGGCCACGAGGGGAACGTGTTCGTCGAGAAGCGCGAATGCACCGTGGCGACGGTCGTCTTCATGCGCTCATCGGACAGGTCCGGGAAGAACGGCTTGAGCTGCATCGTGGTGAGCATGCCCTTGTAGGTGATCGTGCGGCTCGACAGCGAGGCGAAATACACGCCGACCTCATGCTCGGCGCGCTTGCGCACATGGTAGACACGGCGGTCCAGGTCGATGCCGGCCAACTCGCCTTTCGGATCGGCGAGCACGAGCGTCTTGAACGCCGGCATGCTCGCGAGCGCCTGCAGGCCCAGCCCGTTGGGGTCGGTGGGCACGGTGCGCCAGGCGAGCACGTCAAGGCCCTCTTCCTTGGCGATTGCGGCGATGGCCTGTTCCTGGCGGCCGGATGCGGCGATGTCGCGGTCGAGGAACGCGATGCCGGCCGCGTAGTGGCCTGCTGCGGGCAGGTCGGCGTCGATGGTGGCGCGCATGAACTCGTCGGGCATGGCCATGAGGATGCCGGCGCCGTCGCCGGTGTTCTCCTCGGCGCCGACGGCACCGCGGTGGTTGAGATTCACCAGCACCTCGATGGCGTCGTCAACGATTTTGCGTTCCGGCTTTCCATTGAGGGTGGTGACCATGCCTACACCGCAGGCGTCATGCTCGGAACTGGGGTCGTACATGCCTTCCGGGCGATGAACCGTCAAATCTAGCGGGGTTCCAAACGTCACCGCGATCACCTCTCTATGCACAGGGAATGCCCGTTCCCTACTGAAGTTGCCAACACAGGGTACCAACCGCCGGCTTGCATCCACAATGCGGTGTCCGGCAGCCGAAATGGCCTCCGTGCACGCATGGGGGCCAACCTTGCCTTGAGCATTCTAGGGGGCCGAATATTTCGGTTGTATGTCGAACGCCCATGAACGGGAAAAGTGATTCACATAGTGAGAACAATGCCGACGATGGCCGTGTGTCGGGGGTAGCGGTCAGTGCAGCACGGCGCTGAACACGCGTTGGATCACGGTGTCGTTGAGCAGGCGGCCGCGCAGTGTGGGGATGATCCGCCCCTGCGTGCAAGTGACGAGCCCGTCGCCGGTCAGTGCATGGACGACTGGTGCGAGGTCGGTGCCGGTGCGCGCTTGCACGGCCTGCACGTCGAGGCCTTCGCGCAGGCGCAGGCCGAGCATGATGGTCTCTTCGAGGTCGGCCTGCGGGTCGATCGACTCGTGGTCGGCGAACGGCACCTGCCCTTCGTTGATCTGCTGCCCCCAGCGCCGTGGGTGCAGCGTGTCCCATGCGCGTACGGCGCGCCCTCTCCCGCCATCGTCGCCGCCGGCGGGCAGCCGGTAGTGGCTGTGCGCGCCGGGGCCGATGCCGGCCCAGTCCACATTGCGCCAATAGCCCAGGTTGTGCCGGCTTTCGTGCCCGGGGGCGGCCCAGTTGGAGATCTCGTACCATTCGAGCCCGGCCGCTTGCGCCATGGCGTCGACGATCTCGTATTTCGCCGCTTCGTCGTCATCGTCCGGTTTGGGCAGCGTGCCGGCGGCGATGCGCCGGCCCATGGCCGTCGTGGGTTCCACGGTGAGCGCGTAGGCGGACAGGTGGCGCACGCCCAGGTCGAGCGCCGAGCGCACGCTCGTGCGCCAGTCGTTGAGGCTCTCCCCGGGCGCCCCATAGATAAGGTCGACGCTCGCGTCAAGCCCGGCGGCCTGTGCGGCCCGCACACCGCGCGTCACATGCGCGGGCGTGTGGGTGCGGTCCAAGGTGCGCAACACGTGCGGCACCGCGGACTGCATGCCGAACGAGATGCGCGTGAACCCGCCTGCGGCGAGCCGGTCGATGGCCGTTTCGTCCACGGTGTCGGGGTTCGCTTCGGTCGTGATCTCCGCACCCGGCGCGATGCCCCACAACGTGCGGATGCGCTCCACGAGGAAGACCAGGTCGTCCGGCGACAGCACGGTCGGCGTGCCGCCACCGAAGAACACGGTCGAGGCGGCGGGTTCGGCGATGCCGTGCGCGCACTGCCAGTCATGCACCAGTTCCATCTCGCGGGCGGCCATGCGCGCGTAGTTGGCGCGCGAGGCGCCCGCGCCAAGGTCGGATGCGGTGTAGGTGTTGAAATCGCAGTAGCCGCAACGCCGCAGGCAGAACGGCACATGCACGTAGACTTCGAAATCGGCGCCCACCGTGGCCTCAGCCCTCGCTCTTCTGTGCGGCGCGGATCTTGTCTTTCGTGTCGCGGTCGTTGGCGGAGTCGCCGGTGGCGAGCGCCGCCACGAACGCCTCCTGCGGCACCTCCACATGGCCCAGCATCTTCATGCGCTTCTTGCCGGCCTTCTGCTTTTCGAGCAGCTTGCGCTTGCGGGTGATGTCGCCGCCGTAGCATTTGGCGAGCACATCCTTGCGCAGGGCGCGGATGTTCTCGCGGGCGATGATGCGCGAGCCGATCGCCGCCTGGATCGGGATCTCGAACTGCTGGCGCGGAATGAGTTCGCGCAGCTTCTTCGTCATCATCACGCCGTAGCTGTATGCCTTGTCGCGGTGCACGATCGCGGAGAACGCGTCGACCTTGTCGCCTTGGATGAGGATGTCGACCTTGACGAGGTCGGCGGCCTCTTCGCCATCCTCGTGGTAGTCGAGCGACGCATAGCCCTTGGTGCGGCTTTTGAGCTGGTCGAAGAAGTCGAACACGATCTCGGCGAGCGGGATGCGGTAGTGCATCTCGACGCGGTCGGTGGAGATGTATTCCATCGTGCCCATGATGCCGCGGTGGTCCTGGCACAGGTCCATGACGGCGCCGATGAACTCCTTGGGGGTGATGATGTCAGCGGCGACCATCGGTTCGACGATGCGTTTGATCTTGCCGTCGGGGAATTCGCTCGGGTTCGTCACGCGGTGCACGGTGCCGTCCTCGGCGGTCACCTCGTAGGGCACGTTCGGCGCGGTGGATATCAGGTCGAGCCCGAATTCGCGGCTGAGGCGTTCGGAGACGATCTCCATGTGCAGCAGGCCGAGGAAGCCGCAGCGGAAGCCGAAGCCCAGCGCGACCGAGGTCTCCGGTTCGTAGATCAGGGCGGCGTCGTTGAGTTTGAGCTTGTCGAGCGCCTCGCGCAGTTCGGGGAACTGCGCGTTGTCGATCGGGAACAGGCCGGCGTACACCATCGGCTGCGGGTCGCGGTAGCCGGGCAGCGGTTCGGTGGCGGGGTGCGCGGCCGAGGTGATCGTGTCGCCCACCTTGGATTGGCTCACGTCCTTCGCGCCGGTGATCACATAGCCGACCTCGCCCGCGCCGAGCGCGCGCGTGGGCATCATGTCGGGGCTGATCACGCCGATCTCGATGGGGTCGTACGTGGTGCCCACGCCCATCATGTGCAGTTTCTCCCGCGAGCGCAGTTCGCCGTCGACCATGCGGATATAGGTGACGATGCCGCGGTACGAGTCGTAGACGGAGTCGAAGATCAGGGCGCGCGCGTCGCCTTGGGCGTCGCCGGTGGGCGCCGGCACCTCGACGACGATGCGGTCGAGCAGTTCGCGCACGCCTTCGCCGGTCTTGCCGGACACGCGCAGCACATCGGCCGGGTCGCAGCCGATCAGGCCGGCGATCTCCTCGGCGTGCTTGTCAGGTTCGGCGCTCGGCAGGTCGATCTTGTTGAGCACGGGGATGATCGTCAGGTCATGGTCGATCGCCATGTACAGGTTGCTCAGCGTCTGCGCCTCGATGCCCTGCGTGGCGTCCACGAGCAGCACCGCGCCCTCGCACGCCGCGAGGGCACGGGAGACCTCGTACGTGAAGTCCACGTGGCCGGGGGTGTCGATCATGCCGAGCGTGTATTCCACGCCGTCGAAGGTCCACGGCACGCGCACGGCCTGCGATTTGATGGTGATGCCGCGTTCCTGTTCGATGTCCATGCGGTCGAGGAAGCGGTCGCGCATCTCGCGTTCCGGCACGATGCCGCTCAACTGCAGGATGCGGTCGGCCACGGTGGACTTGCCGTGGTCGATGTGCGCGATGATGCAGAAATTGCGGATCAACGACTGATCGGTAAAACCGGGCTGGTTATGATGCTGGCTCACGCCATCCTCCTGTATGTATCAAGTTCGTCCATGATTCTAACCGACGCGCACGGCAAACGCATCCGGCCCGCACGCGTGTGCGCAATATCCGTGCCGCATGTTATCCTGTTCTGCTGTATGTCCTTATAGAACACGTCGTTTGGAGAAAACACAGTGGCAAACATCAAGTCGCAGAAGAAGCGCGTTCGTACCAACGAAAAGGCGCACAAGCGCAACGTCGCGGTGAAGTCCGCGCTCAAGACCGCCATCCGTCACACCCGCGAAGCCATCGAGGCCGGCGACAAGGCCGCGGCCGAAGCCGCCTACCAGATCGCCGCACGCAAGCTGGACAAGGCCGCGAGCAAGGGCGTCATCCACAAGAACCAGGCCGCGAACCGCAAGTCCGGTCTTGCCCTGAAGATCAACGCCATGTGATCGAAGGCGCCACGCCTTACACACCCCGCACACCTATTGGTGGCGGGGTGTTTCCATATCCGCGGGCGGTGGTCATGCGGGCCGCTCACGGTCCACTCCCCCGTTGGGATCGGCCGGCGGCGCGGGTTCGTCCGCAGCGTCCATGGTCGTGGACGGCACCTGCGCGTGCTGAATCGTATCGGGCCCGTCGTGATGGTGCACATGGCGTTTGAGCACGATCCGGTGCGGCAGATGCGCCTGCGAGCGTTCGACCGCGCCGGGCAGCTGCCAGTTGAATGCGACCGAGCACAGGCGCAGCACCAACACCAACACCACAATGGCCACATCCAGCGCAATCTCCATGCGCATCGAGATCGTGGCATGGGCCCGCCAGCGCCACACGACCACGGTGAGCATGCTGCCGATGACGGCGGGCATGATGTACCAGTGCCGGTCACGGATCACGACGGGCACCTCGTTGAGCAGGATGTCGCGGATCAGGCCGCCGCCCATGGCGGTGAACGTGCCGAGAAACACGGCGGTGAGGCCCGACGTGTTGTACATCAACGCCTTGCTGGTGCCGTTGACGGCGAACAGGCCGAGCGCGAGCGCGTCGATGATGAGCATCGTGCGGCGCAGCCTGCCCACTTCCACATGGATGACCGTGACGACGCAGCCGGCGATGAGCGCGGTGAGTACCGACACCTTGTCGGAGATGCCGACCGGCGGCACGGCCCCCAGCAAGATGTCGCGGATGATGCCGCCGCCCAATGCGGTGAGCCACGCGGTGATGATGATCGCGAACACGTCGTATTGCTTGCGGATCGCGGCGAGGCCGCCGACGAGGCCGCAACAGAAGATGGCGAGGTATTCGACCCCCTGGAAGAACGGCGAGCTTTGCAATGCGACTTCCATACCGGCTCCTCTCCGCATGCCGGCCAGCCGCCGGTCAGTGTCGAACGCGCCGGTCCATCGTACCCCCGTACGATGGACCGGCGCGTTCGACACTGGCTGTCTGCAGATGGATGCGGGTCAGCAGACCTTCCACATCCAGTTGTGCGGATCCTCGATCTCGCCGAGCTGGATGCCGAGCAGCTGGTTGCGGATCGCCATCGTCAGTTCGCCCGGTTCGCCGTCGCCCACCGTGACGTCGAAGGTCTCGGACTTGAAGCGGCCGATCGGTGTCACGATCGCGGCGGTGCCGCATGCGAACACCTCGGTGACCTCACCGGACTTGATGTCGTCGAGCAGCTTGACGAGTTCGATCATCGTCTCCACCACGTCGTGGCCGCCGTCCTCGAGCAGTTGGATGATCGAGCGGCGCGTGACACCCGGCAGGATGTTGCCGGTCAGGCTCGGGGTCTCCACATGGCCGTCCTTGTACACGGCCATCATGTTCATGCCGCCGAGCTCCTCGAGGTACGTCTTGGTGGCGGCGTCCACGAAGCACACCTGCTCGCAGCCTTCGGCGATGCCACGGTATTCGCCGAGCAGCGAAGCGGCGTAGTTGCCGCCGCACTTGGCGAAACCGGTGCCACCGGGGCCGGTGCGGAACCACTTGTCTTCGACCCAGATGCTCACCGGCTTCACGCCACCCGGGAAGTACGGGCCGGACGGCGAGGCGATGACGCAATAGTCGACCTCTTCCGGCGCGCGCACGCCCAGGAACGGTTCGGAGGCGAAGAGGAACGGACGCAGGTACAGCGTGTATTCACGGCGGGACGGCACCCACTTGACATCACGTTCGACGAGCGCGGCGCACGAGCCGAGGAAGTCCTCGATAGGCACTTCCGGCAGATACAGGCGCTTGGCGGAGTTCTGCATGCGTTCGGCGTTCGCGTCCGGGCGGAAGAGCCACGTCGAGCCGTCGGCGTGGCGGTAGGCTTTGAGGCCTTCGAAGCATTCCTGTGCATAGTGCAGCACCGAGGCGCCCGGGTCGAGCTTGAGCGGCGCATACGGTTCGATGCGGCGGTCGGACCAGCCCTCGCCCTTCGTCCAGGTCATGTGCGCCATGCTGTCGGAGAAGACCTGCCCGAATGCGGGCTTGTCGATCAGTTCCTCGCGCTTGGCGTCCGATGCCGGGTTCTCATTGGGCAGCACGGTGAAGCGTTCCGCGAGTGAGTCGAGATACGCCGGGTCATGATGGGATTCATTGGTCATAATGCATACTTCTTTGCAATGGATTGCGAAATAGGATGATTCTGGGTTGCGTGCAGCGCTTGTGGCACCGTCTTGGTCAATACTGTTGCACAACCCCTTTACCAATACGCCGGTGGCGTTCACATGCTGACACCATCCGCGGGATTGCGCCGTCGTGCCGCCAAGTGATATGCGAAGGGGCGCAATGCACACTGGGTGCACTGCGCCCCTTGATCAGTCATGGTTGACGCCCCGTCAGCGTCCGCTGTGCGGGACGGTCATGGGCGATCAGGCTTCCGCGTCGTCCTTCTCGGCGGTGGCCGGAACATCGGCGGGGTTGACATCGGTGTCGGCGGCCGGGGCCTCTTCAGGCACCTCGACGGTCACGACGGACTCCTCGAGGTCGTCCATGTCGAGCTCGACGCCCTCCGGCATCTCCAGATCCTTGAGGAAGACCTTGTCGCCTTCGGCCAGGCCGTTGACGTCCACGACGATGCGTTCGGGCAGGTTGGCCACATCGGCGCGCACCTTGAGCTCCTGAATGTCGACGAACGCGATGGCAGCGCCCTTCGGCGTGCCGTCGACGAACACCGGCACCTCGACGTCGATCTTCTCGCCGGCCTTGACCTCGTAGAAGTCAACGTGCTCGACGACACGCTTGACGGGGTTGCGCTGCACGTCCTTGACGACGGCCATGCGGCTTTCGTCGCCGAACTTGAGGGTGATGAGCGCGTTCGTGTGGCGCAGGGCCAGCGTGGTGTCCTTCATCGGCAGCTTCAGGTAGACCGGCTGCTCGCCACCCGCGTACACGGTGGCCGGGATTTCCTTGGCGACGCGCATACGGCGGGCCGGGCCCTTGCCGAATTCGGTACGCAGTTCGCCTTCAAGCACGATGGTGTTGTTTGCCATAATCGGTTCTCCTTAACGGTTCGTGTTCAGCTCCGGCATTCCCCCACGCCAAAGCTCCCCCACACGCATCCGGGAAGGACCTTCACGCCGAGTCGATAACGGAAACGGCGACCGCCGCTTCCCTCGCCAAAGCAACCTCTTCACTGTAGGGCGATGCCATGACAACGCCCCCCTACGCCTTCGCCAAAGACGGCGGGCCATATGGGCGCCCTGCCGCATGCACGCTACAATGACTGGGTGGAGGCATTCATGACACATCAAGACTTGGATCACCGGTCACGTGCCCCACGCATCGCCGCCATCGCGGCGGGCGCCGGCGTGGCTGTGGCTGCGGGGGCGATCGCCGGCATCGGCGCGGCGCTGTGTTCGATCGTGTTCGACACCGCATACCCCAATTCCACATTCGCGCGCAAACGGAACGACCGGCTCCGGCACCATGACCCGTTGGCGCAGTACCGCGACGAGGCCGGGAACGCGTGGTTCGCGCAATCCGGGCAGCCGGTGAGCCTGCGCACCTACGACGGGCTGACCTTGCGCGGCTGGCGGTTCGATCCGGACACGGCACGCCCCGCCGCCCATTGCTATGCGATCTGCGTGCACGGCTATACGGGCGAACCGGCGGAGATGGCACCGTGGGCGCACCATTACGCGCGCCGCGGCTTCACGGTGATCGTACCGGCCCAACGCGGGCATGGCGACAGTGAAGGCCGGTTCGTGACGATGGGACATATGGAGCACCGCGACCTGATGCAATGGGTCAACGCCATTGTGGCGCGCGACCCGCAGGCGCGCATCCTGCTCGACGGCAATTCGATGGGCGCGGCCACAGTGCTGTTGGCGTGCGCCGATCCCAGGCTCGCGCCGAATGTGGTGGCCGCCGTGGCGGACAGCGCCTATACCAACGTGGCGAGCCAGCTTGAGATGACCGTCTCGTCGCTGCTGCACGCCCCCGCATGGACAGCGAAGCCCGTCGTGGCCTGGGCGAGCCTGTGGAACCGGTTGCGGCTCGGGTTCGGCTTCCACGACGTCTCGCCACTCAACGCGGTGCGGCACATGCACATCCCGGTGCTGTTCATCCATGGCATGGACGACACGATCGTCTCGCCGCGGTGCGCGCGGGAATTGTATGAGGCGTGCGCGAGCAACGACGCGGCGCTGCTGGAGGTCCCCGGCGCCGTGCACACCGCGGAGTTCGCGGTGGACCCACAGCGTTACTGGCGCACGGTCGACGCGTTCATCGACCGCCTGTTCCCCCTGCATTGACACGCGCGAGGTATGGGAAGGCCCCATCCGAATGATTCGGATGGGGCCTTCCCATACCCGCCATGCAGACGGGTCAGTACTGCATTCGTCAGTCAAGCAGTTCCTTGACCGCGGCGATGACGGCCTGCAGGCCGGCCTTCGCGTCGCCGAAGAGCATCTGCGTGTTGTCTTCGAAGTACAGCTCGTTCTCGATGCCCGCGTAGCCGCGTCCGCGGCCGCGCTTCATCACGACGACGTTCTGCGACTTGTCGACGTCGAGAATCGGCATGCCCGAAACCGGGGTGCCGGGCTTGCGTGCCGCCGGGTTCGTCACGTCGTTCGCACCGACGACGAGCGAGACGTTCGCGCTCGGGAACTGCGGGTTGACGTCGTCGAGGTCCACGAGCTCGTCGTACGGCACGTTCGCCTCGGCGAGCAGCACGTTCATGTGGCCGGGCATACGGCCGGCGACCGGGTGGATCGCGTACTCGACCTCGACACCGTGTTCCTTGAGCAGCTCACCGAGGTCGGCGAGCTCGCGCTGGGCCTGCGCCTGGGCGAGACCGAAGCCGGGCACGAAGATGACCTTGTCGGCGTACACGAGCTGCACGGCCACGTCGTCCGCCGTCGTCTCCTTCATCGTGCCCTCAGGGCCCTCCGCAGCGCCTGCGGCGGCGTCCGAACCACCGAAGCCACCGGCGAGCACCGACATGAGCGGGCGGTTCATGGCCTGGCTCATCAGCACCGAGAGCGTCACGCCAGCGGCGCCCACGAGCGCGCCGGCCACGATGAGCGCGACGTTGTCGATCGCCAGGCCGGACATCGCCACGGCGGTGCCGGTGCAGGCGTTGAGCACGGAGATGACGACCGGCATGTCAGCGCCGCCGATCGGAATGACGAACACGAGGCCATAGCACAGGGCGAACACGGTGGTCAGGACCGACCACAGCAGGCGCTGTTCGGGGAAGACGCACAGCATCACGAACGAGGCGAGCATCAGTACGATGAAGAGCACGTTCCACACGCTCTTGCCGGGCAGGCGCATCTTCTTGACGAAGCCGATGCCCTGCAGCTTGCCGGCCGCGATGAGCGAACCGGTGAATGTGACCGAGCCGATCATGACACCGAGGCCGGCGGTGATGAGCACCACGAGGTTCGGCGTATGATCCGAGGCCAGGATGTCGTTGAGCGCGACGAGGGCCGCCGCGCCGCCGCCCACCGTGTTGAACACGGAGACGAGCTGCGGCATGTCGGTCATCTTGACCTTCTTCGCGGAGACGACGCCGGCGATGGCGCCGACCGCGATGCCGGCGATGAGCAGGCCGACGGCGATCCAGTTATAGCCGCCCGTGACGAACAGCTTGATGAACGCCATCGCCACGGCGATGACCATGCCCGCCGCCGAGATGAAGTTGCCCTTGCGCGCGGTCTTCGGGGAGTTCATGTAATGCAGGCCCATGACGAACATGACCGAGGCCAGCACATAGACGAACCAAGCGACGATATCGATGGGTGTTGCGGTCATTACTTATTGCCTCCCTTGTCTTTCTTGTCGCTCTTGAACATCTCGAGCATGCGGTCGGTGACCACGTAGCCGCCTACGACGTTCATGGTGCCCAGTACGGCGGCCAGGAAGATGAACACGTATGACAGCGGCGAATTCGCTTCGGCGGCCACAATGACCACACCGACGATCACGATGCCGTGGATGGAGTTGGCGCCCGACATGAGCGGCGTATGCAGCGTGGCCGGGACCTTGCCGATGACCTCGATGCCGATGAGCAGCGCAAGGATGAACAGGGTGATGGAAACTACGAGCTCAGGCATGGTTACTCTCCCTTCGATGCCGTGGGGGCGCCCGCGACGACCATGGCGGCGTCGATCTCGTCAGCCGGATCGACGACGAGCGCGCCGTCCTTGATGAAATGCACGAGGATGTCGGCCACGTTGCGGCTGAGCAGGTTCGACGCGGTCGTGCTGACCTCGCTCGCCAGATACGGTGCGCCGATGACGGTCACGCCGCCGTCGGTGACGTGTGTGCCGACTTCGGAGCCCTCGACGTTGCCGCCGAGGTCGCTTGCCGCGCAATCGACGATCACGGCGCCGCGGTGCAGCCCCTCGACACCGCGTGCGGTGAGCAGCATCGGCGGCTTGCGGCCAGGCACCTTGGCGGTGGTGATGATGATGTCGAATCCGGCTGCCTTCTCGTCGACGGCGGCCTGCTGCTGCGCCTGCTCCTCGGCGGTCAGTGCGCGCGCGTAGCCGCCTTCGCCCTGGCCTTTCGAGAAGTCGAGGCCCAGATCGAGGAACTTGGCGCCGAGCGACTCGACCTCGTCCTTGGAGGCCGGGCGCACGTCGTACGCGGTCACGACCGCACCGAGGCGCTTGGCGGTGCCGATGGCCTGCAGGCCGGCGATGCCGGCGCCGAGCACGAGCACCTTGGCCGGGCGGATCGTGCCGGCGGCGGTCGTCATCATCGGCAGGAACGAGCCGTAGGCGTTGGCGGCCACGAGCGCCGCCTTGTAGCCCATCACCGAATTCTGCGAGGTCATCTCATCCATCGACTGCGCCGCGCTCAGCTGGCGGGGCAGTCGTTCGATCGCGACGGCGGTGAGGCCCGCCTTGGCGAGCCGCTCCACATAGTCGGCGTCGGTGAACGACCCGAGCATGCCGATGACCCATGTGCCCGGCTTCATGCGGGCGATCAGGTCGTCGGACGGGCGGTCGACGAACCCGAGCGCGTCCGCCTGCCCAAGGATCGTGGCGGCGTCGGTGACCTGCGCACCCGCCGCCTCATAATCCGCATCCGTGTAATCGGAAGCCGCGCCTGCACCGTGTTCGATGAGTGCGGTCACTCCTGACTTGCGCAACCGTGCCACGATGTCCGGCGTCAACGCGACGCGCGACTCGTGTTCCGACGTCTCATTGAAGACGCCGAAGACCACAGTGCCTTCTGGTAGTTCGGCCATGTGAACCCTTTCTATGCATCCCGCCCTGCGCGGGATGGTGAACATACAGCGTTCCAGTGTAATGAAACACCGCCCTGGCGGCGCTGGGCGTCCATCTTTCGAATACGCGGCGGTCATCATGGGGCCGTGATATGCGTGCCGTGGCGCTCGACGCTGTGTGTGAACATGCCCCGTTCCTACGTAAGCGTAAGGTGACGCGACCCGCGAAAACGGCTACACTTCAGGTAGAAAACGCTTTTATCAGTGGGTGTAAGGAGTTCATATGTCCGTTTTCTCTTCAGTCAAGGAACACGCTTCCGACGTCACACAACGCGTGTTGCAGTTGGGCAGCGACTTCCGCCACCCCATCAGCAGCAAAGACGACGAACCCGATTACGTCGATCCTGAGGAGCAGGTGCAGCACCACAATTACGAGGACCTGCCGCACGTCGATTTCTGGGGGCCGGACCGCCCGACGACGACGTTCATCGACGCCGACTCCACGTTCATCACCGCGAGCACGCAGGGCAACGACCCGCTGCCCGACGATTTCAATGTGTACCGCATCTACGAGGACCGCGCCTCGCGCATGGGCGACGAACCGCTCTACACCTACAAGGAGAACGGCGAATGGGTCTCGAAGACCGCCTCGGAGACGCTTGAGGACATTCGCGCCGTGGCCAAGGGCCTGCTCCACTTGAGCCTGAAGAAAGGCGACGGCGTGGCGTTCATGTGCCACACCTCGTACGCATGGGACGTGTTCGACGCGGCGGTGCTCGCCGTCGGCGGCGTCCTCGCCACCGTCTACGACACCGATTCCGCCGAGCAGATCCGCAACATCGTCAACAACGCCGACGCCACGCTGCTGATGGTCGAAACGCGCGACATGCTCGTCAAGGCCGCGCTCACCAAAGACGAATGCCCCACGCTCAAGCACATCATGTGCCTGGAGAACGGCGCGCTCGCCGAGCTTGTGACCTATGGCAAGCAGGTCAAGGACGCGGAGCTCGACAAGCGCATCAACTCGGTCAAGAAGACCGACCTGTGCTCGATCGTGTACACCTCCGGTTCCACATCGGCGCCGAAGGGCGTGGAGATGACGCACGCGCATTACTGCTCGACCGCCACCAACCTGCCCGATTACATGCCGGAACTGCTGCACGACAAGAAGAACCGTGTGCTGCTGTTCTTGCCGCAGGCACATTCATTCGCGCGCGCGATCAACTACATCTGCGTGGCGAGCGAGATCCACATCTACATCGCCAACGGCATCAAGACGCTCACCTCCGACCTCAAGGTGGCCCGCCCGCACATCATGATCGTGGTGCCGCGTGTGCTGGAGAAGGTGTACAACGCCGCTTCGCAAAAGGCCGGCAACGGTCCCAAGGGCCGTGTATTCGCCGCTTCCGTGGTGGCCGCGCAGAAGTACATGGAAGAGCTGAGCACGCGCGGCAAGGCCAGCCGTTTCGCCACGGCGCGCCGCAACGCGTTCGACCCGATTGTTTACTCGCAGATCCGCGATGTGCTCGGCGGATGCGCCAAGTGGATCGTGACCGGTGGCGCGCCGCTCGACCCGAATCTCATGGCGTTCTTCCGCGGTGCCGGCGTGCCGGTCTATGAGGGCTACGGCCTGACCGAGACCACGGCGCCGTGCGCGTTCAACCCGCTGGGCGTGCCCTACCACCAGGGTTCCGTGGGCATCCCCTTCCCCGGATTCCAGGTGCGCATCGGCGACGGCAACGAGATCCAGGTCAAGGGCACGGCCGTGTTCCCCCGCTACCACAAGAACGAAGAGGCCACCGAGACCTCGTTCACGCCGGACGGCTGGTATGCGACCGGCGATCTGGGACGGCTCGATGACGATGGGTTCCTCTACATCATCGGCCGCAAGAAGGACCTCATCATCACCGCCGGCGGCAAGAACGTCTCCCCCGGTCCGATGGAAGAGGTCATCCAGCGTGCCCCGTTCGTCTCACAGGCGCTCGTGCTCGGTGACAAGCGTCCGTTCATCTCGGCCCTTATCACGCTCGACGAGGATTCCCTGCGCCCATGGCTCACCAAGAAGGGCCTCGACGCCGATATGACGATGGAAGAGGCCGCCACGAACCCCGTGGTGCGCGCCGAAGTCCAGAAGTGGGTCGACAAGGCCAACGAGGGCGTCTCTCGTGCCGAGTCCGTGCGCAAGTTCATCATCCTGCCTGAGGAGTTCTCCCAGGAGAACGGCCTGATGACCGCGTCGATGAAGATCATCCGCCCGAAGGTCATCAAGCGCTACGCCGACCTGCTCAACACGCAGATGTACACGTCGCGCAAGACCGACGGACAGCACAACAACTGACACTCGGACCCGCGTCCCGGTTCGGTTGACGCGAGTCGCGCATATGCGAGTGGGCCGCCATGCACATCATGATGCATGGCGGCCCACTCGCATATGCGCGACGAGGAGCGGTGCGGGGTCAGAACCCCAGACGGTCGAGTTTCTTCGGATCGGACTGCCAGTTCTTGGCGACCTTGACGTGCAGGTCGAGCTGCGCCTTGGTGCCGACGATGCGGTTGACCGCCGTGCGCAGCTTCTTCTTGACGCGCACGAGATGCTCGGCCTTGTGTCCGATGATGATCGGCTTCTGCGAATCACGCTCCACATAGATCGAGACGAGCACGCGCGCCTTGCCGTCATACGCCTGCCCGCTCTCGTTGTCGCGCGGGTACTCGATCCCGTCGACGACGACGGCGAGCGAATGCGGCAGTTCGTCGTGCAGCTCCTCGAGGAACGCGCCGCGGATGAGTTCGGCGATCGTCTCTTCGGGGCGCTCTTCACTGATCTGCTCCGCCGGGTACATCTGCGGCCCCTCGGGCAAATGCTCGACGAGCACGTTGCTCACTTCACGCAGATTGTCGTCCTTGAGCGCGCTCACCGGCACGATGTCCGCGAACTGCGCGAATTCGTTGACTTCGATGAGCTTGTCGATGAGTTCGGTGCGGTTGAGCTCGTCGATCTTCGTGACGATCGCGATGAGCGGCACCTTCCACGTGAACCCGCCGTCGGCGTTCTTCGTGGCGAACTGGGAGCGCAGACGGCTCAGGATGCGCTTGTCGCCGGGGCCGATCTCCTGGTCGGCGGGCAGCAGGAACGCGATCTCGTCGCTGTCGGCGAGCGACTCGTCGACGACGTCGTTGAGACGCTGGCCGAGCAGTGTGCGCGGGCGGTGGATGCCGGGGGTGTCGACGAGCACCATCTGTGCGTTGCCGAGCGTCAGCACACCGCGGATCGCCTTGCGCGTCGTCTCCGGCCGCGACGAGGCGATGGCGATCTGCGTGCCGATCAGCGCGTTGATGAGGGTGGATTTGCCGACGTTCGGGCGGCCGACCACGGCCACGAATCCGGAGCGGTACGGCGGGCGTGCGGTGGTGTCCTGCGGGTCATTGTTCGTCATGCGGGGTGTCCTTGTCTTCGTCGCCCGTCTCGGGTTCGTCTTCGGTTGCGGTAGTGCCAGTTTCGTCAGTGCCCTCGACGCCAATGGGCTCGACGACGATCGTGGAGACCTTCTTGCGCCTGCCGGCGGAATCGACCGCGGTCAGACGCAGTCCGCGCGTGGTGGCGGTCGACCCGACGATCGGCACACGACCGAGCAGTTTGGTGAGCAGACCATACACGGTGTCCACATCGTCTTCGTCCAGGTCGATCTCGAAGATCTCCTCGAGCTCGGTGATCGGTGTGCGCGCGGGCATGCTCCATGTGCGCGGGCCGATCTGTTCGGGTTCCGCGTGCTGCGCGTGGTCGTGTTCGTCGTCGAGCTCGCCCACGATCTGCTCGATCGCGTCCTCGATCGTGACCATGCCGGCGATGCCGCCGTATTCGTCGCTGACGATGGCCACATGGTTGCGCGTCTGCTGCATCTCATGGAACAGGTCGTCGGCGGGCTTGGATTCCGGCACATACATCGGCTTGCGCATGATCGACTCGATCGCGCGGGTGCGCGCATCCGCGTTGAACGCGGTCGCGCGCACGGCGTCCTTGAGATACGCCACGCCGAGCAGGTCGTCGATGTCGCTGCCGATGACCGGCACACGGGAGAAACCGGAGCGTGAGCACAGCCTGAGGAACGATTCGAGCGTGTCTCCCTGCTCGATGCAGATCATGTCGGTGCGCGGCACCATGATCTCGCGCGTGAGCGTATCGGAGAGCATGAGCACGTTGCGCAGCATCTGCGAGACCTCGGGGTCGAACCGGTTGCTCTCCACGAGCCGGTCGATCGCCGCCTTGCCCTGCTCGAGCTGGATCTTCTCCAGCTCCTCGTCGTCGGACAGTTCGGAGGCGCGGCGGCGGTGCTGCAGATCGTCCGCGTCGCGTTTGCGGATGAACGGCGTCAGATGCGTCGCCACCGAGGCGAGCGTGGCGTGCCTGAGCATGATTTCGAGCGGTTTGCTCGAGCCTGCCGTACGCGGACGCATCAGCACCGAGACGACCGCCATGATGAGCGCCGCGCCCACACCGGACACGAACTGCGCCCAGAACGGGTAATGCAGCAACGACATGATGCACACGACCATCGCGCCGATCAGTACATTGCTCGAGATGCGGAAGAACGCGCATGCGCTCGCCGTGGGGTACCGGTGCACGATGAGCTGCTGCACGGTGTGGATGCGCTTGATCTTCTTGGCGCGTGTGAACGGCGTGAGTTCACCGTCGGTCTGCGTCTCGATCATGAGGTTGTTGAGATTGGCCCGGGTGACGCGCGAGACCGCGCTTTCGAGCGCGGCCATCATGAGCGAGAGCCAAGCGAACAACACCGCGACGACCACCATGGCCACGATTGTGCAAATGCGCAGTTCCTCTGACATAGTTCCTTCCAATCAGTGGCCCAGTTGACGGTCGGTGCCATACCGTTGCTCGTAGAGGGCCAACGCGTCCGTGGCGTCTTGCGGCACAAGCGCCACCCATGCGTTGCCCTGATGGAGCGCGAAGAACGTGAGGAGCAGCTGGCGCTGGAGCCCGAACATCTGGCGTTCCTGCTCCGGCGTGCGGTGGTCGTAGCCCAGCAGGTGCAGGATGCCGTGGATCGTGAGCAGCATCATCTCCTCCATGGTGCTGTGCCCTGCGGCAGCGGCCTGCTGCGCCGCCACCCATGGGCAGATCACGATGTCGCCGAGCACGCCTTCGACGACGGTGCGGCCGTCGCCTGGGCGCAGCTCGTCCATCGGGAAGCTCATCACGTCGGTGGGGCCCTGCAGGTTCATCCAGCGTTCGTGCAGCGTGGCGATCGGCTCTGGATCTACGAACATGATCGCCAGATCTGATTGGGTGCTCACGCGCATCTGGTCGAGCACCCATACCCCTAGGTCGGAAAACACCTTGGGGTCGATGATCCACTCGGTCTCATTGGTCACTTCCACGCTCATTGCGTGCCGTCCTTCCCCTCATGCTGCGCTGTCGCCCCGGCCGCGCGTTGCGCCGCACGGGCCGCACGGGCCGCGTCGTAACGATCGTAGGCGTCGACGATGCGGCCGACGAGGGCATGCCGCACCACGTCCGCGGCGCCCAGATGCACGAACGCGATGTCGTCGATGCCGCGGAGCACGCGTTCGATCGTGGCCAGTCCCGACCGGGGCGCGGCCAAGTCGACTTGGGTGATGTCGCCGGTCACCACCATCTTCGTGTTGAATCCCAATCGCGTCAAGAACATCTTCATCTGCTGCGCGGTCGTGTTCTGCGCTTCGTCGAGGATCACATACGCGTCGTTGAGCGTGCGGCCGCGCATGTAGGCGAGCGGCGCCACTTCGATTGTGCCGTCGTCGAGCAGCGCGCGCATGCGCTCCGGACCGAACATGTCGGACAGGGCGTCGTACAGGGGGCGCAGATACGGGTCCACCTTCTCGTTGAGCGAACCGGGCAGGAATCCGAGGTTCTCTCCCGCCTCCACGGCGGGACGTGTCAGGATGATGCGCCGCACCTGGCCTTCCTGGAACGCGCGCACGGCCTTGGCCACCGCCAAGTAGGTCTTGCCGGTGCCGGCCGGGCCGATGCCGAACGTGATGGTGTGCTCGTCGATCGCCTGCACATAGCCCGCCTGCCCCAAGGTCTTGGGACGCACCGGATACCCGGCGGCATAGGTGATCACGCCGGGCGTATGCGGTTTGCGGTAGGTGCCGCGCGCGTCACGGGCATCGTCGCGGCGCAGGGCGCGCGCCCGGCGCACCTTGTCGGTTGCCGCGCCATGGCCAGGGGCCTCGTCGCGCACCGTGTTCGACAGCACACGCTGGTCGAGCATGCGGCGCGCCGTCACCGCATCCATCGGCTCGCGGTAGGCCGCGTCGATGATTGTGTGCAGCATGTCCTCGGCTTCGCTCGCCTCGCTCTCCCCCGCACGTGACGTGGACCTGATCGTCACATCCAGCCCGCGGATGTGCATCGTGATGTGTGTGAACGCATGTTCGAGCTCGCGGATGACCTCGTCGTTGGGCCCCAGGACCCGCACGGTGTCGAGCTGTTCGGGAATGCGTACCGTTCTGGTTGTAGTTGCCACCACACCTCTTCTATGTTGTGTGTTCGATTGTTGCAGTGCTGTTGACCGCTATGGCTGCATGTGGCCAGCGGCGGGGTCTCTTACTCGTCGAGCGGCTCGCCGGTGAGCACATGCCCATGCACGTGGAAGACGGTCTGGCCGGCTTCCTGGCCTGTGTTGAAGATCAGTCGGTAGGCGCCGTCGTATTCGCGGTTGGCGATGAGCTGTGCCACTTCGACCATGTGCGCCAGCAGCGCCGGGTTGCCCTTGGCGAGCTCGCCCACATTGGCGTAATGGTCGCGCGGCACCACGAGCACATGGACCTTCGCCTTGGGGTTGATGTCTTTGAACGCATAGGTGGTCGCGTCCTCATACACCTTTTCGCTGGGGATCTCGCAATTGATGATCTTGCAAAACAAGCATTCGGAATCCTGCATTCCCGCCTTCTCCTTGCTTCGGTCTTCTGTTGGAACGCGGTGCGGCGCACCGGCTCCATGCTATTGCGTCGCTAGGATAAACAGCGCGGCGGGGCATCGTATTCCTCGACACATGTCCGCGCCCCGGCGTGCATCATGCCGTGCGCGCAGGTGCCGGGCCATGGATAGCAAAAAGGCCGGTCCGCATTCGATATGCGAACCGACCTTACCGGTGTCCGGAGCGGGACTTGAACCCGCACGCCTGTATAAAATAGGCACTAGCACCTCAAGCTAGCGCGTCTACCATTCCGCCACCCGGACAGGTGCGTTGCTTGGCAACAGAAAGAAACTATAAGGGCTTTCACGTGAATACGCAAATCTCGGCGTGTCGCGCCCGGTACGGTAGCCTTGTAGGCATGACACAACCGTTGTTTATCGTGGATTCCAGCACCGATGACTCCCCGCTGAACCGTGACGCGCTGCGCTCCGGCTGGACGATGGCGTTGCCCGATGCCGTCAAACGCCACGCGATCCAATCCATGCGCCTGCACGAGGGCGATGCACTGCAGATATCGGACGGGGCCGGATTGCGCATCGACGCGACGGTGGCCGACGAACGCGCCGGCACGGTCCTCGTCGAGTCATTCACCCAAGAGGACGCACCAACGGTGCGGTTGGCGCTTGTGCAGGCCCTCGCCAAGAACGGCCATGACGAGCAGGCCATCGACACGGCCACGCAGATCGGCGTGGATGATGTGTTCCCCTGGCAGTCCGACCGTGCGATCGCCCGCTACAAGGCGGGGCGCACCGACCGCAAATGGGCGCAGACGCTGCGCGCCGCCACCGAACAGTCACGCCGCGCGTTCATGCCGGCATTGCACGATTGCATGACGAGCAAGCAGTTGCTGGCGCAATGCCGCCGCGCCGCCGTCAACGGCGATGTGGTCATCGTGCTGCATCAGGACGCCACCGTGGGCTGGAGCGACGTGGAACAGCGTGTGGAAGCGCTCATGGAGCGCAGCCTCGCCGACGGCAAGACGCGCACCGTCTATGTCGTCGTCGGGCCGGAAGGCGGCATCAGCGACCAAGAGATCGAGGCGCTCACGTCGGCGGGTGCGGACGTCTGCATCCTCGGCGCCAACATCCTGCGCGCCTCCACCGCAGGCCCAGTGGCATTGAGCCTGCTGTCACGCACGCTCGGGCGCTTTGCGTGATACGGTGAGCCGTGGCATTCGAACCACACCCATGGGCCCCGGGAGGCATACATCATGCAGATCATCGACATCGATTCGATTGACGACGAACGCGTGGCGGCGTACACGAACCTCACCGAACTGCAGCTGCGCAACAGGCTCGAACCACAAAAGGGCCTCTTCATCGCCGAGTCCCCCAAGGTGATCGACCGGGCGCTCGCCGCAGGCCGCGAACCGCTGTCGCTGCTCGTGGAACGCCCCTGGCTTGAAGGCATGACGGACACGTTCGCGTTCATCGACGCCCATTGGGGGCCCGAAGTGCCGGTGTTCGTGGCTTCCCCCGACCAGTTGCGCCAACTCACCGGCTACCGGCTGCACCGTGGCGCGCTCGCCGCGATGCGCCGCTGGCCGTTGCCGTCCGTGGCCGAGGTCACTACGCACGCAAAGCGCATCGCGGTGTTGGAGAACATCGTGGACCACACCAATGTGGGTGCCATCATGCGTTCCGCTGCGGCCCTTGATGTGGACGCGGTGCTCGTGACGCCGTCCTGCGCTGACCCGCTGTACCGGCGTGCGGTGCGCGTGTCGATGGGCACCGTGTTCCAGGTGCCATGGACGCGCATCGGCGGTGATGACACCCATTACTGGCCATGGCAGGGGCTCAAGGAACTCCATGACCTGGGCTTCACCACGGCGGCAATGGCGCTCGACGACGATTCGATCAGCCTCGACGAACTCGTGCGCCGGCTGCACCTGCCCATGGGCGCACCGGATGCGGTCGACAGGCTTGCGCTCATCTTCGGCACCGAAGGAGACGGGCTGTCGCACCATACGATCGCCCAGTCCGACCTCACCGTACGCATCCCCATGAGCCATGGGGTCGATTCGCTCAATGTGGCCGCGTCGAGCGCCGTGGCGTTCTACAGCACCCGCGTGCGGCAGAACTGATCAGTACGTGGGCATCGAGTCGAGGTTGAACCCGAGCGCGGCGAGCTGTTCACGGCCCTCGGGCGTGATCTTCTCGACGCTCCAACGCGGCGTCCACGTCCAATCGATGCGGAATTCCTCGACAAGGCCAGCCAGTGTGCTCGCGCATTCGTCCTCGATGAGGTCGGTGAGCGGGCATGCCGGCGTTGTCAGCGTCATCGTGATGATCGCGCGTCCCAGCTCGTCGATCTCGATGCCATAGACCAAGCCCAGATCCACGACGTCGATGCCGAGCTCCGGATCGATCACCTGATGGAGGGCCTCACGCACATCGGCGGCCGTGGCACGGCCGATCTCATCGACGGCTTTGAGTGGAATCTCGCCATCCCCTTGGCAACCGCACCCCTGGCCGCCACAACAGCCGTCGTCCTTGCCGTGGCCGCGCACGCCATTCGCATCCACGTCCTTCGCCAACGACGGGTTGGCCATAATCGCCTGCGCCGCCTGCTCATCGTTCACCACACTGTTCACCGCATCGAAAATCGTCGCCTGCGGACCTGGCACCAGATTGTCGCTCATCGCGCACCTCATTTCCTGTAACGTGGGCGCACCGGTGCATGGTGCGCCCACATGGTTGAGTTATCGAAGTTCACAGCAGGCGTCACGCCTGCACCAATGCCCTGGCCATCGAATCCTTGAGGCCTTCCCACCCCAGCAACGCACATTTGATGCGCATCGGGTATTTCGAAACGCCTTGGAACACAATCGCGTCACCAAGCTCATCCGCTTTGGCGTCCTCGGCCAGCCCGGCGCCGCGCGACTCCATCAGCGCGTGGAACGTACGGAACAGGTCCATCGCCTCGTCCACAGTGCGGCCCTCCACCAGGTCGACCATGATCGACAGGCTCGCCTGCGAGATCGAGCAGCCGTGGCCATCCCACACCACCCGTTCGATGCGGTGCGGTACGGCGTCGGACACGTCCACATGGATCGTCGCCTCATCGCCGCATGTCGGGTTGAACTGGTGGGATTCGCCAGCCGCACATGCCTCATGGGGGGCCATGACCGTGCTCTCCCCCGCGCTCACGGCCTCATCCGTGAGGTCGGGGGCGAATGCGACACGGCCCGAAGGGTGCTTCGAGGCTTCGAGGATGACCTCCTGGTACATCTGTTCCAAACCGTCGTCCTGTGCCATTGGCATCATGCCCGCCTTTCCTACATGCAACATTGTTCCATTGTGTCCAACCGGCCCCGCACCGCACTATTCCGCGCGCGTGCCGCCCACCCCGAAAAACGGGCGCACACCGGCCACGGCGTCGAGCAACGCATGCACGTCGTCCATGGTGTTGTACACACCGAGTGATGCACGATTCGACGCATAGACGCCGAAATGCCGGTGCACAGGCTGCGCGCAATGGTGGCCGACGCGGATCGCGATGCCCTGCGCGTCGATGTACTGCCCCACATCGTGCGGATGCACGCCTTCGACTTCGAACGCCACCGTGCCGATGCGCGCAGTGGCGCTCATGGGCCCAAGGATGCGCACACCGGGGATGTCCCCGAGCCGCAGCAGTTCGCTCGTCAAGGCCTGCTCGTGTCCGGCGACGGCGTCCATGCCGATGGACTGCAACCACTGAGCGGCCACACCCGCGGCCACGACCTGCGCCACCGGCTGTGTGCCGGCCTCGAACCGGGCCGGCGGATCCATGTATTGCGCGGGTTTGTCCATCCACGCCAGTTCGACCATCGAGCCGCCGAACCATGCCGGGGGCAGTGCTTCGAGCAGCTCACGGCGCCCATACAGGAACCCGGCCCCGGTCGGCCCATACATCTTGTGGGCGCTGAACGCGGCGAAATCGACGTCGAGCGCGTGGAAGTCCACCGGCAGATGCGGCACCGACTGGCAGGCGTCGAGCACGAACACGGCGCCCACCTCGTGCGCTCGACGCACGACGGGGGCCAGATCGGTGATGGCGCCGGTCACATTGCCCACATGGGTCATCGCCACGACCTTCGTACGGTCGGTGATCACCTCGTCGGCGGTGTCGGTGCGGATACGCCCCTCGTCGTCGAGCGAGAACCATGTGAGCGTGGCGCCCGTGCGCGCAGCAAGCTCCTGGAACGGCAACAGCACGGAATGGTGTTCGGCCTGCGAGACGACGATCTCGTCGCCCGGCCCGAGCGCGAACCGCCGTGCGGCGGCCGGCCCGCGACCCATCGAGGCATAGCCAAAGGCGGTGGCGAGCAGATTGAGGCCCGCGGTGGCGCCGGCGGTCACCACAAGCTCTTCATGCCCCTCTTCGGCCGAAGCGCCGACGAAGCGGGCCATGGCGGCACGGGCGTCTTCGAACGCGACCGTGCCGCGCGCGGCGAGCTCATGGGCGCCACGGTGCACGCCCGCGTTGATCGACTCGTAGAACCCGCTTTCCGCATCGATCACGGCCTGCGGTTTCTGGGCCGTGGCCGCCGAATCCAAATACACCAACGGGCGACCATGGACCTGCTGGTCCAGGATTGGGAACTGCCGGCGAACCGCCTCGAAATCTGCCATCGCGCACTCCAAAAGTCAGGCCAGGGCGGACTCGGAATCCGAGCCTTCCGGCAGGTATTCGTCGTACCCACGCTCCTCGAGCTCATCCGCAAGCTCGGGGCCGCCGGTCTTGACGAAATGACCGTCGGCGAACACATGCACGATGTCGGGCTTGATGTACTTGAGGATGCGCGTGTAGTGTGTGACCATGAGAATGCCGAAATCGTTCGCTTCCTTGGCGCGGTTGACGCCTTCGGACACGATGCGCAGCGCATCGACGTCCAGGCCGGAATCGGTTTCGTCGAGGATCGCGAACTTCGGCTTGAGCAGTTCGAGCTGCAGCACTTCGGCGCGCTTCTTCTCACCGCCGGAGAATCCTTCGTTGACCGAGCGGGTGGCGAATTTCGGATCCATCTTGAGGCGCTTCATCGCCTCGGTGAGCTCCTTGGTCCATGTGCGGATCGCCGGGGCCTTGCCGTCGATCTCGGTTTTCGCGGTGCGCAGGAAGTTCGTCATCGAGACGCCCGGCACCTCGACCGGGTACTGCATGGCGAGGAACAAGCCCGCCTTAGCGCGCTCATCCGGCGTCATGAGCAGGATGTCTTCGCCGTCGAGCAGCACCTGCCCGGAATCGACCTCGTACTTGGGATGGCCGGCGAGCGTGTAGGCGAGCGTCGACTTGCCTGAGCCGTTGGGGCCCATGATCGCGTGCGTCTCGCCCGAATTGACGGTCAGGTTCACGCCGCGCAGGATCTGCTTGCGCCCTTCCTTGGTTTCCACCGAGGCGTACAGGTCTTTGATTTCAAGAGTGGACATCGCTTACTTCTCCTCCAATACGGTCTGCATGGCGCTGGATTCGCCGCGCGCCAGACGGCGGTCGATTGCTTGCATCAGGTGGCCGGCGATCTGCTCGATGCCGATCTCTTCGACGAGTTCGCCGAAGAAGCCACGCACCACGAGTTTGCGCGCCTCCCGTTCGGGGATGCCGCGCGAGCACAGGTAGAACAGCTCCTCGTCGTCGAACCTGCCGACCGAGCTCGCATGCCCGGCGCCCACGATGTTGCCGTTCTCGATTTCGAGGTTCGGTTCGGAATCCGCCACGGCGCCCGGGGTGAGCACGAGGTTGCGGTTGAGTTCATAGGAGTCGGTGCCCGGCGCGGTGGGCTCGATGAGCGCGTTGCCGACCCATGTGGAGTGCGCGCCCTTGCCGCTGAGCGCACCTTTGTAGACGACGCGCGAACGGCATTCGGGGTGGTTGTGCACAACCATCGTGCGGTGCTCGATGTGCTCGCCCGGATCGACGAAATAGATGCCGAGCATGTTGAGGTCACCATGCTCGCCACCGAAATCCTGGTCCATGCGGATGCGCACGACCTCACCGCCCAGGGTGACGACCGAATGGCGCAGCGACGACTCATTGCCCACATGGATGCGGTGCGACGCCACATGCTTCGAATCCGCGGTCCATTCCTGCACGAACGTCGTGCTGATGTGCGCGTCGTCGCCGGTCACGATCTCGACGCCTTCGGCCAAGCGCGCCTGACCGTCGTGCTGCACGACGATATCGCCGTGCACGCGGTCGCGCGCATTGATCACAAGGTGCAGCGCGTCGAGGTCGAGACCATTGCCATGCACCTGCACGAGGACCGGCTGGTCCGGCTCTCGCAGCATGTCCACGACGGTGGCCGTGCGCACGCTGTTCCATTCCACCACCGACACGCGGTCGTTGGGCTTGCTCACCGTGCCGCTCAGATCGCCGCCGATATCCACGCGGCGCACTTGCACGACCGACTCATCGATCGCGGAGCCGTCGATGTACCGCACGTCCACGCTTGTCGCGCCGCTCGGCTCGAACACGTCGAAGAACTCCTCGATGCGCTCGACCGGCGTGAAGCGCCAATCTTCCTGCTTGCGCGTCGGCATGGCGAAATCGGCCAGGTCGAACGAGCGTGGGTTGGTGTCTGCGCTCGACGGCATCGCCGCGGGCACAGCGTACGGGTCGTTGGGATCCGCGACCGGGATGTTGATTTCTTTGCGGTCTGCCATCGGTCAGCCCACCGATCCTTCCATCTGCAGTTCGACAAGGCGATTGAGCTCAAGCGCGTATTCCATCGGCAGCTCACGGCTGATCGGTTCGACGAACCCGCGCACGATCATCGCCATCGCCTCTTTTTCTTCGATGCCACGGCTCATCAGGTAGAACAACTGGTCTTCTGAGACCTTCGACACCGTCGCCTCGTGGGCCATCGACACGTCGTCTTCGCGCACGTCGACATGCGGATAGGTGTCGGAACGTGAGAAATCGTCCACGAGCAGCGCGTCGCACACCACATTCGAGCTGGCGCCCTCCGCGCCGTCCACGATCTTGACGAGACCGCGGTAGGCGCTGCGGCCGCCGCCGCGCGAAATCGACTTGGCCACGATCGTCGAGCTCGTGTGCGGAGCCAGATGGATCATCTTGGCGCCGGTGTCCTGGTATTGGCCTTGGCCGGCGAAGCCAAGCGACATCGTGGACGCGTTCGCATACGGTTCGGCGAGGATGCACGCCGGGTATTTCATCGTCGCCTTCGAGCCGATGTTGCCGTCGACCCATTCCATCGTGGCGCCTTCGCGCACATAGGCGCGTTGCGTGACGAGGTTGTAGACGTTGTTCGACCAGTTCTGCACGGTCGTGTAACGCACGCGCGCGTTCTTCTCGACGATGATCTCGACGATCGCGGCGTGCAGCGAGTCGGTCGAGTAGATTGGCGCGGTGCAGCCTTCCACATAGTGCACGTACGAGCCTTCGTCGGCGATGATCAGTGTGCGTTCGAACTGGCCCATGTTCGGCGTGTTGATGCGGAAGTAGGCCTGCAGCGGGATGTCGACGTGCACGCCCTTCGGCACATACACGAACGAGCCGCCCGACCATGCGGCGGTGTTGAGCGCGCCGAATTTGTTGTCTTCCGGCGGCACGACGGTGCCGAAATACTTCTTGACGAGCTCGGGGTATTCGCACACCGCGGTGTCGGTGTCGACGAAGATGACGCCCTGCTTGGCGAGGTCCTCCTGGATCGAGTTGTAGATGACCTCGGATTCGTACTGTGCCGCGACGCCGGAGACGAGACGGCTTTTCTCCGCTTCGGGGATGCCGAGGCGGTCGTAGGTCTCGCGGATGTCGTCGGGCAGGTCCTCCCATGTGGCGGCCTGCTTGCCGACCGGCTTGACGTAGTACTTGAAGTCCTGCGCATGGAAGCCGGAAAGGTCGACGCCCCATTTTGGCATGGGCTGTTCGACGAACGCCTTGTACCCGCGCAGGCGCATGTCGAGCATCCATGCGGGTTCGCCCTTGTCCGCCGAGATCTCACGGACCACCTCTTCGCTGATGCCCTTCTTGGCGGCCTCGCCGGCGGCGTCCGAATCATGCCAGCCGTACGAGTATTCACCGAATTGTTCGATGATCTCGTCATCTTGTCTTATCTTGTCTTCATTGACGCGTCCTCGATCAGCCACATACTGGTTCATCTCCACGTCAGACGCTGCGTTGGGCAAAGAATGTTCCGCCACAGGTCGCCGCCTCCATTCACAAAACTACCGGACAATACCAATTCCTGACCTAACGTAACAGACCGGCGCGCAAACACGCCAGAGGCCGCCACGTCACTGCTGCACATGCACGCTCGTGCCCATGCCGGCGAAGTCGTAGAACCACTCCGCCACGTCCCAGCCGATGCCGACGCAGCCGTGCGACGTGTTCGCGCCCATCGCGGCGATCTGCGCGTCGGAATACGGCGAGCTCGTGGCGATGCGGTGGATCGCGCAGCCCGACTTCGAGAAGTAGTTCACGAAGCCGACGCCCTTGACGTCCCATGTCTCCTTCTTGCCATCGGAGAGCGTGAGCGTGCCGGACATGTCCTGCGTAGGGTACTTGAGCCAGATCTCGAAATCGCCCAGCGGCGTGCACATGTCACCCGAGGGGTTGCATGCGCCGGTCGCATAGTCGTTGCCCTGCCCCGCGGACATCGAGAACGACTTGACGAGCTTGTCGTCCTGATACGCGTAGACCTTGTGGTCGGACAGGTCGACGACCACATGGCGCTTGATCTGCTTGACCTTCATCGGGTCGACCTCGCCGGCCACTTTGACCGTGCCCTTGCCTTCGGTGAGCACCAGCAGCGCGTCGACACCGATCGAGGCGTCGGCGCCGTCCTTGATCTTGACGCCGTCGTGGCCTTCCTTGATCACTTCCGTCTCGGTGCCGTTGCCGTTCACGATGACCTCGCGGTCCTCCTTGGTGGAGGTGAGCGAGCCCTTGATCGTTTCGTCGTACTGCTGCTGCAGTTTGTCGGCGCTGAAGACGAGCACGCCGTTGCGTGCTTCGTTTTCGTCGAGCGCAGCCTCGGTGTCGGGTTCGATGCGCGACGAGGCGATGAGCATCGGCGCGGTGAACTGTGCGATCTCATGGTCACCGACCGAGACGCCCACCTTGTTCGCCACCAGTTCGTCCACCGTCTGTTTGGCCTGCGTGGCCACGGCATCAGTGACCTGCGGTTCGATGTCCTTGAGCTCGACCGTCACCGTCTGCGGCTTGGTGGCGCCGAACGATTCGATGGCCGCGACCGCGGCTTCGGCGGCCTCGGTGGGGTCCGCGCCACTGCCGTTGGCCGCGGGGGTCACCTCGACCTCACCGCTGTCTTCGTTGACGGTCAGCTCCGCATTGACTGGCTTGACGCTGTTGGTGCCCAGATGTTCATCGAGCACGGTGGGATCGGCCTGTGCCACGTCGATGGAAGGGGCCACGTCTTTCTTGTCCCAGAACGCGTAACGGTCCCACACGGGGTCGTTGCGCTTGGCGTCCACCGCATCATGTGCGATCGCCTGCGCGTCCACGTTCACCCCAAGGTCCTTGGCGCTCACTTCGGCGGTCTTGTCGCCGTAGGCCACCGGCACCTTGGTGGTGTTCACCTGATCGTCGATCATCGTGGCGATCTGCTGTTGTGTCTTGCCGACCACATCGTGCCCCCACAGCGTGGTGCCCGGCAGCGCACGGTCCTGGAAGAACGCGAATGCGCCAAACCCCGCCGCCACAAGCAGCACGACCACGGCGAGCACGATCCACGGCCAGACATGATGCCGTTTGCCAGGTGCCGCGGGGGCCGCCGTCGCGTTGAACCCGTCGATCGGCTCGACGGAAGGCAATGGAGTGAACGCCTGGGTCCGCTCCCCCTCGGTGCGGTGGACAGGTCCATTCGGCGTGGTGCCGCCGCCCTGGGGCAACGGCTGGTTTCCATCGTGCAAAGACATTGGCTTCCTTGTGCTGTTCAGATACTGATAATGCGAGTCTTATTATGCAACATGGCCGTGAACGCCACAGTGCTCACGGCCATGATACCTACAAAACGTGCACGTGCAATGTGGTGTATGCCACATTGCACGTGGTTTGCACACTTACTGTGCGATGTGGAGGCGCTCCTCCTTATGCTCGAGCGCGGCCTTGACGAGCCCCGCGAACAGCGGATGCGGCTTGGTGGGGCGCGACTTGAACTCCGGGTGCGCCTGGGTGGCCACATAGAACGGGTGCACCTCGCGTGGCAGTTCCACGAACTCGGTGAGTTCGCCATCCGGGCTCTGGCCGGAGATGACGAGGCCGCCGTCGCGCAGCTGCTGCTTGTAGGCCACGTTCACCTCGTAGCGATGGCGGTGGCGTTCGGTCACATGCGTCGTGCCGTACAGTTCGGCCACGAGGGAATCCTCAAGCAGATCCGCCGGGTAGGAACCTAGGCGCATCGTGTGGCCCATGTCGCCATTGCCGGCCACGATGTCCTTCTGTTCCTCCATCGTCGCGATCACCGGGTTCGGGCAATCCGGGTCGAACTCGGTGGAACCGGCGTCGGCGATGCCCAGCACGTCGCGGGCGTATTCGATGACCATGGACTGCAGGCCCAGGCACAGGCCGAGCGCCGGGATGCCGTGCTCGCGGGCGTAGCGCAGGGCGCCGATCTTGCCGTCGATGCCTCGGATGCCGAAGCCGCCGGGCACCACGATGCCGTCCACCTGGTCGAGCGCCGCGGCGGCGCCTTCCTCGGTCTCGCAACGGTCGGCCGCCACCCACTTGACGTTGACCTTGGCCCAGTTGGCGAACCCGCCGGCCTTGATGGCCTCGGTGACCGAAAGGTAGGCGTCGGGCAGGTCGATGTACTTGCCCACGATGGCGATGTTGACTTCGTGCTTGGGGTGGTGCACGCGTTCGAGCAGGTCCTCCCACTCGTCCCAATCCACGTCGTGGAACGGCAGGCCGAGTTCGCGCACCACATAGGCGTCGAGGCCTTCGTCGAACAGCACCTTCGGCACATCGTAGATGCTGTTGGCGTCCACGCAGTTCACCACGCCTTCGGCGTCGACGTCGCACATGAGCGAGATCTTGTCTTTGATGGACTGGTTGAGCGGGCGGTCGCTGCGCAGCACGAGCGCATCCGGCGAGATGCCGAGCTGGCGCAGCATCATCACCGAATGCTGGGTCGGCTTCGTCTTGAGCTCATGGGCGGCCGCGATGTACGGTACGAGCGAGACGTGGATGAACATGCAGTTCTCCGGGCCCAGGTCGCGGCGCACTTCGCGCGCGGCCTCCATGAACGGCTGGGATTCGATGTCGCCGACGGTGCCACCGATCTCGGTGATGATCACATCGACGTCGTCGGAGGCCTGGGCGCGCATGCGTGACTTGATCTCGTTGGTGATGTGCGGGATCACTTGCACGCACTGGCCGAGGTATTCGCCGGCGCGCTCCTTGCGGAGCACTTCCTGGTAGATCTGGCCGGTCGTGACATTCGCCTTCTGCGAAAGGAAGACGTCGAGGAAACGCTCGTAGTGGCCGATGTCGAGATCGGTCTCCGCGCCGTCCTCGGTCACATAGACCTCACCGTGCTGGAACGGGTTCATCGTGCCCGGGTCGACGTTGATGTACGGATCGAGTTTCTGCTGCAGCACACGCAGGCCACGGCTGCGCAGCAGACGGCCGAGGGAGGAAGCGGTAAGACCCTTGCCAAGGGAGGAAACGACGCCGCCGGTGACGAAAATGTGCTTGGTGACGTGTTCTTGAGCATTGCCATGTTGTCTTCTAACCATGGGTCTTCATGGTATCGCTCCGCCGTGACATGGCACGGCGGAGCGATACCCCTCACCTGCCCTCGATGATCAGCTCGCTCGCCACGCCGTTGAGCTCGACGATGTTGGGCGAATCCTCGTCCTGGCGCACCCCCGCTCCCACGATCGTGCGCGTGCGCAGCCCGTGCGTCAGTACGGCGATCGGCACGTCCTTCGGCACGGTGATGCGCGAGGTCGACGACAGTTGGTTGACGTCGATGCGCCCGTCGATCGACGCACAGTCGATCTCCATGTCGAGGTTGCAGTTGACCTCCACATGCGTGTGCACGTCATCGAGGCTGAGCCGCGGTGTGCGCACGTCGAGCTCGAGGCCGTCGCACGTCAGGCCCCGCACATGCGCCTCCTGCGCCTTCGCCGCGCATTCGACCGTCGTCACATACCGCTGCGGCACCCAGATGATCACCGTCACGTCGTCTTTCGCGAGCGTCTCGCTGATGCCGGTGCCGCGGCGCACCTGCACGTCGAGGCGTTTGGGCCTGTCGTCAACCGAGACCTTGAAGTGGCGCGCCAGGTTGGCCACGGTGTTCGACACGATGCGCACACGCAGCTGCTCGCCGTCATACCCACGGATCGCGCACGCGTAGATCGACCCGCAGTCGATGTCGAAATGCTTGCCGCCGTCGACGTCGTAGTTCGTGGCGCTTTCGTACCGGTATTCGCCGCGCGCCGGCCCCGCGTGCGCGTCGTCGACGCCGAGCAGGGCGTCGACGCTCACCGTGAAGACATCGGCGAGCGCGACGAGGCTTTCGAGTTCCGGCCGGCCTGCGCCGCTTTCCCATTTGGTGATGGCCTGCCGCGAGACGCCGATGCGCCGCGCGAGTTGTTCCTGCGAGAGCGCGGATTGTGCACGCAGGTCCTTGAGGCGTGTGGAGAATTCCATTGTGCGCGCCTTGGGTGTGGCTGTCTGTTCGTCCATGGTGGTCTCCTATTCGGTGATGAGCTGGTAGGGGCTGATGGTGCGGATCGGGGTGGTGAAGCCCAGGGCGAGCGCGCCTTGCACGGCGGTCAGGGCGAGCGCAGCGGCTATGGGCAGCAGGGCTGGGTGGTCGAATTGGCTGCGCATGACGCCCACTGTCGCGAACAGCGCGTCGGTCACGGGCCGCGCGGCCATGCCCGCGACGAGCGCGCCGAGGACGGCGCCGGCCGCGGTGGCGGGCATGAGTGCTGCGGCGATCTGGCGCATGAGCTGTCCGCTGGTGTAGCCGAGGGCTTTGAGTATACCGAAACGGCGGCGTTCGCGCACGATCGTGGACCGGACGACCATCATCAGCACCAGACCCGTCAGGCCGATTGCGAGGATGAGCATGGCGAGGCTGACGGCCGACATGATCGATCCGTACATCTGTTGGCTCGTCTCGCGCATGTGTTCCATGTCGGTGGTGTGCGTCACGAGATCGGCGCACGTGCTTTCGATCGCACGGATGACGCGCGCGGTGTCGGCCCCGTCGCAGTACACGTAGAGCGTGTGCGGGCTGTGTGCGAAGTCCGGGTCGAGGCGCGTATAGCCGGCGTTGGTCAGTTCGCAGACGGTGCCGCCGTCGTTGACGCTCTGGATGTAGCCCACGACGGTGTAGCTGAGCGCGGTACCACCGTGGCTCACCGTGACTTTCGAGCCGATTGGGTGCGCGTCGGCGAGCGCCGATCCCATGGCGATCTCATGCGCGGTGGCGGGGTGGTTGCCTTCGTACCGGATGTCGTTGCGCGTGGCGTCGAAGTCGTCGCTCACGAAGGCGGGCATTTGGGTGCCGTCGATGCCGACGCGCGCCGTGGTGTATGCGATCACGTTCTGCACGCCGGGAATCGCACGGATGCGTTGCATCGCCTCAGTGGTTTCTCTTTGGGATGGTGTGGCGACAACCTGTGGCGTCTCCGTGGACAGCGTGTTGTACAGATTGCCGGGTGTGACCGTGGCGTTGTAGGTGAGCACTGCGGCGAAGCTGACGATCAGGGTCATCAGGAACGCCATGCACCCCACGAGCAGGTTGCGCGAGGGGGATGCGGCGGCTTGCTGCAGGCTGATCGCCGTGCGCACATTGCCCGGCATGCGGTTGAGTGGGCGTACCGTATGGCGCTGGCTGCGCGCACTGATGCCGCGGATCGCTTCGATCGGTTGCAGTGCACGCAAGGAGCGTACGCCGATCCACGCGAACAGCAGCGTGACGCCGGCGAGCGCCGCGATGGTGATGAGCCAAGCGCGCGCGTCGGCCTGCGCATGGAACGTGAAGCCGGCCTGCAGCGCGATCAGTGAGCCGATCGCCGGTGTGGCGAGCGTGGACAGGGCGAGTCCGATCACCGTGGCGCCCACGCACACGAGCAGATACGGTGCCATCATCGCGTGCGAGATCATCTGGCCGGTGTAGCCGAGCGCTTTGAGCACGCCCATGTCGGTGCGGTCGGTCTCCACGATGTTCCTGATGTGGAATGTGCACAATGCCAGAATGACCACGGTGACGAGCACGGCGAACACCACGAGGATGAGGATGATGAGCCGGCTGACCATCATGCGGGTCGCGCGCACGCTGCTGGCGTCGATTGCCACGGGCGTGCCCGCTTGCGCGAGCGCCCGCTCGAGGCGTGAACGCACGGCGCGCGGGTCGGCGCCGGCGCTTACGCTCACCGCGTATTCGGTCATGCGCGCCTGCGGATACGCGCGTTCAAGCCGGGCAAAGCGTGCGGCTGGGGCGCTGAACGCGAGGATCTGCGATCCGGCGTTGCCGAATTCCATCTCTTCGACCACGCCGGCGATGCGGAACGACTCGTCATGGCCGCCGATCCGCAGTTCGATCCGCTCCCCCGGTGCGAACTGTCCGAACTGCGCCGTGTACTGCGCGATGGTGAGATCTCCGCTTCCGGCGGCGGTCGCCAGCACGCGCGTTTGGTTGAGCGTGCGCGGCGCGTCGGCGTCGGTGATCATCGTGCGGATGGCGAAGTCGGTGCCGCGGAAATCATGGATCTGCGCGTCCATGAGCAGCACGTCGTGGGGTTCGACGGCCGCGACACCGGTGGTGCGGTCGATCACGTCGCGCACATCGGCGGTGGCGGCTGTACGCGGCACCACGATGTCCACATCCGCGGTGTGCAGTTCGTCCGCGAGCGCGGTATAGCGCGGGCCGACGGTGCACAGCAGGGTGAGCGCGGAGCCCAACATGCAGGCGGCGATGAGGATGATCGCGCCGAATCCGAGGAAGGACCCCTTGTTGCGGCGCCATTGGTGCAGGGCAAGTGTGCGCATCGGGTCACCACCCCATCTCGTTGAGGAACACGGCGAGCGTGTGCTCGCGCTCACCGTACGGTTCGTCGCCGTCCCACGCGCCGAGCGTGCATTCGCCGGCGATCGCGCCGTCGCGCAGGTACAGCACACGGTTGGCACGCAGGGCGCTGTGCCGGTCGTGGGTGACCATGACGATGCTTTGCCCGTTGGCGTGCAGTGTGCAGAACACGTCGAGCACCGCCTGGGAATTGTGTGAGTTGAGCGCGCCGGTCGGCTCGTCGGCGAACACGAGCTCGGGGTCGTTGATCAGGGCGCGCACGATGCTCGTACGCTGGGCCTCGCCGCCGGAGACCTGTGCGCTTGTGCGCGCTTGGGCGCGTTCGTCGAGGTGCACGAGCGAGAACAGTTCGCGCGCTTTGGCGGTGATGCGCGGCTTGGAGCGCATCGTGAGCGCACCGGCAACGATCACGTTGTCGATGAGGCTCATGCGTTCGAGCAGCTGGTGTTGTTGGAACACGAAGCCGCAGTGCGCGCGGCGGAACACGGCGAGCGCATCGTCGCGCATGTCGGTGATGGTTTCGCCGTCGAACTCGATAATGCCGGCGGTGGGGCGCTCCAAACCGGCGAGCGCGTAGAGCAGGGTCGATTTGCCTGCGCCGGAGGGGCCCATGATCGCGGTGAAGTCGCCGCGGCGGATGTCCACGTCGAGTCCGTTGAGCACGGTCTGTTCGCGGTCGGCCGTACGGAACGATTGGGTCAATCCGCGGGCGCTGATGATTGCGGTGCCGGTCGGCGGGTGGCTGTGTGCCATGGTGGCTGCTCCTCGCTGGTCAGAGCGGCGGCCGGGTGGCGCCGCGTCGATGAGGCCACCGTACGGGGTGGGTCCGGTGCCCACAAGCAACGAACGCCGACACCACGGGATTTCCATGCTACGTTCCGTAGCATCGGCGGAATTCCAACGATGTGGTGTCGGCGTGTCGTGTTGCCACCCTATGTGGGTGCGGGCGTCAGGCGCGCTTGCGCTTGAGGGCGATCATCGCACCTCCGGCCGCGATCGCGGTGGCTGCGGCCACCATCAGGGCGATGGTCGAGGCGCCGGTGGACGCGAGTTCGACCGTCTGCCGGCTGCCTCCCGCATGGGTCCCATTGGTCGTGGTGGACCCCGGCTGGGCGCCGGCCGGGTCATTCCCGTCCGGCGCCGCCGGCGAGTCCGGCCCCTTGTCGCCGGTGCCCGGTGTATCCGGCGCGGCATCGATGCGCTCGAACTGGGCCTCGACGTAGACGCTGTGTGCGGGCATGGTGAAGGTGTTGTCGTCGGCGATGACCGCACCGCCTTGATTCACCTTCCATCCGGCGAAGCGGTAGCCGTCATCGGGTGTGGCGGTCAGTGTGACCGTGGCGCCGGGCGCCACGTCGACCATCTTGTCCGCGGACGCGGTGCCGCCCTCCCCTGCGCTCACATGCACGGGGAACAGTGTGTTCGCCACACGCCACAGCTGGGTGCCGTAGAACGGATTCGCCGTGCCGATGAGCATGTAGTCGTCGGTGTTGCTAAAGATGCGCAGGCCGTGGTTGAAGGGGTCGCCGAACCCGTCGTCGGCCACGGTCTCGACCTTCACGCCGCCTTGCGCGTCCTCGCTGATCTCGAACAGGTTGAAGCCACGCTTCGACTTGGCCAGGTACGGCAGGGACTTGAAGAACGCCTGCATGTTCTGCTCGGAGGCGAGCTTGAGGAGCGTCTCATAGAGCTTCTTGAGGCTCTCGGGGACCTTCGGCAGCGCGGTGAGCGCAGCGAGCAGGTCGGCATAGGCATCCACGAACTCCTCGGAGGCCTGCTCGTCCAGCTGCGGCGTCAGGGAACCCAGCGCGCTGTTGATGGCGAACAGTTCCCCTGCGGTGTTGGCGTCGTCAAGGCTTTCCGGCACGATGCTGCCGTCCTTGATGCCCTTGACGAGCGATTCACGCTGGGCGTCGGTCAGGGCGACCTCCTCCTGGGAGTCATTGTCTCCATCGGTCTGGGCAGGGGCATCCGCGGCGGCGCGTGCGCTCGCCTGCTGGCATGCCCATTCGACAAGCGCCTCCGGGTCGTCCGCCGACGGCCGCACGGAACGGGTACGCGAGAACGTGGCGGCATCATCGCCCTTGAACACGATCTCAAGGAACGCGCGCAGATACTGCACCGTGTCTTTCCATTCCTGCGCGCTCATGTGCAGGATGTCGCCGTTGGTGAATTGGGCGATCGGCTCGAGCAGCGTTGTCGTGTTCATCGTCGACAGATACATCTTGCCTTCGTGCACGGCGGTCTGCCACGTGTACTGGTTCATGTTGTTGCCGTAGCCGCTGCCCAGGCCGGTGCTGCCACCGTCAGGGAAGGTCTCGTTGGCGTCGCCCACGAGCATCTCGACGTTCTCGTTGGCGTCCATGCGGTACAGGTTGATCGACTGTTCGAGGTTCGTGGCCTGGGTCACGAAGTCCATGTTCATCGCGAATCCCTGCAGCGCGCTCGACACGTCGTTGTAGTCACCGATGTAGAGGTGGTCGCCGAAGACCTGCAGCGTGCAGGCGCCTGCGCTCACACGGCTGGCGTCGAGGCCATAGGCGTATTTGGCACCCTTGGCGGTGTCACCGACGAACGAGCGCCAGCTCCAGTCGGCTTTGTTCGTCGCGTCGCCGTTGTTCTCGCCCACATAGATGGCGAAGGAACGCAGTGTGCCGGTCTGTTCGTTGCGCGTGTCCGCGTTGCCGGTACACACCACGACGTAGAGCTTGCCGTTGAATTCGAGCACCTGGTAGATGCCGCCACCGCCATTGACGTCGGAACGGTGGATCGCCGGCAGGTTGTCGAAGCTCGCCATGTCGGCGATCACCTTGTACGACCCGGGGACCGACGGCGTGTTCGACGCCACCAGATAGGCCGCTCCGTTGCCGTTGGCGTCGATCTTGAGGTCACCGGCGATCAGCGTGTCCTTGAACGAGCCAATCGCTCGCGTGGAGGTGAACACCTTCTGGTTGACGAGCGTGCGGAACCCTTCCGTGTCCACACTGTTGTGCACGAGCGTGAGCTTGTCGCCGTTGGCCGGGTCGATCTCGTAGATGCACGGGAAGCCGTTCTGCATCGCGATGGCGGTCTGGATCTCGCGCTGGTCGAGGTCCGGGTTCGCGGTGTCCATGACCATGCCCTCGAAATAGAGCTTGCCGTTCATCTCGAACGCGCTACGGAATGTGGGGATGATGCCCTTGCCGCCTTCGATGCCCGCGCTCTTGGACATGAGAATCTTTGTCTCGCCGGTCTTCACATTGAACTTGAACAGCATGCCGCCGGCGCTTTTGCCGTCGGGCTCGCCCAGATACATGTGGCCCGCATACATCGTCTGCATGAGGTTTTTCGCCGCTTCGGCGGACATGCCCATGTTGGACGCCATGCCGTGGCTCAGGATCGCCTGCACGCCAAGGCCGCCGTACATGGTGCCGATGTACACCCAGTCACCGTGCGATGCGGCGGCGTAGCTGTAGGACTGTCCGCGGTCACCCTGCCCCTTGTCCGCTTCGGTGATCATGCCGTTGCCGATGTAGTCGACTACGCCGTCCGCGGCGCGCAGCCCGGCCTGCGGGTGGCTGACTTTCTCGAAACGCATGCCGTTGCCGTTGAGTGCGTTGTAGGCGTTGAGCACGGAGTCGCCGAGCGTGTCCCGTTCTTCCGCGTGCGCTGCGCCGACGCCCCCACATGTCAGTGTGGCGCACGCCGTGATGGCGCCGATCGCCGCGGTGAGTTTTCGCCTGAAGGCCTTCGTATTCATCTATCTCCCTAATCGATGTGGTGCGCGGCATCAATGATGCCGACGCAACCATACAGTTATATACGACATTCCTGCTACCATTGACCAGTATATAATATCGCAACGAGCGAATTATAAGCGTGTCTTTTTCTGCAACAACTCCATCTTCACCAAACCGCCACGGATACGGCAGTGCGGCCGGTGCTTGGCGAGAAGCACCGGCCGCACTGTAGAGGAAATCCGCACAATCAATCCTGCCGTGGCGTGCTCGGGTCGACAGCCACAGGAGACGACGGATGCGCCTTGGCCGTGGCCCCCGCGTACAACGCCACCGCGGATCGCGCGGGGACGGACGTGCGCACCTTCCCCTTGCGCACGCGCACCGTCTTCGAGCAGTCCTGCACCGCGTAGACATTGCAGTATTCGCCGTCGGGCATTGAGGTTTCAAATTCCACACTGGCCTCCTCGTCACCGCCGTTCATCGCGATGAATCCCTTGCCTGTACGCGAGAAGGCGATGACAGCGGCATCCGCGCCCTCCTGCCAATGGTCCACGGCGGTGCCGTGCACATAGTTGTGGAATGCGATCATGCCGCGCGTGGGAGTCCACCGCTGCTCGCAATTCCACGGGCCGTCGTTCGTGGCGCACGCCTCGTTGAAATTCACGTCGGGCACGCTCGTCTCGGTGGCACCTGGCGCGCCCGCGTCATTGTCGGTGAACCGGTAGTCGGAGATCAACCGTGGCGTGCCGTAGTCGTAGGCGAGCGAAAAAGCGTTCGCGAGCGCGAAGGCGGCACCGTCCTTATACGATAACGCCTGGCCGTTGCGTTCGGTGTCCCAGTTCGTCACGAACACGTTCGCTTTGTCGGTCGGGATCGCGTAAGGGTTGCGCTTGGTGTCACTGAGGCGCTCGCGCAGGTCCGACAATGCGTTGAGCGAACCGGGCACGTTCGATTTCATGGCGCCGGCGAACGCGAATTGGGTCACGGTGCCGGTGTCGAAATAGTTGGAGGGTTGGATGCCCTTGGCCTCACCGGCGTTGCCGATGACCTCCTGAATCCAGTAGATGTCTTGTTCCGGCACTTCGATCTTCTTCGCCATCTCCTGTTTGAGGGCCTTCACATCTTCGCCATCGATGTGTTTGACGGCATCCATGCGGAAACCACGCACGCCGAGCCGGTACAGCCTGGCGAGGTAATCAGACTGCAGGTCGCGTACTTTGGCGCTGGATGAGTCGAAGTCCCACATGCCGCTCAACCGGCCCTGCTGCACTTCGTCCTGGTCGCGGTAGTTGCTGATCGAGGCGCCGTTGTTGTAGTCATGGAAATCATGGCTGTTCACGCCTTCGGGGTATTGGTCCTCGTTGCCGGTGAACCCAGGGTAGCTTCCAGTGCCCGGGTTGTACCGGGTGCCGGCCACACCGGTGAGCTCCTTGTCCTCCCCCGCCCCGGTCGTCTGGTTGAGCACGACATCGGCGATAATGCCGACCCCGGCCGCTGAGCATTCCTCGATCATGTGGGCGAGCTCCTTCTCGGTGCCGAGTTTGGAGTCAAGCCTGTAGCTCACCGGTTGGTATGAGGTCCACCATTGGGTGCCGCGGATCGATTCCTGCGGCGGCGAGATCTCCACGTAGGCCACGCCGGCAGGGCCATAGGTTTGCGTGCATTCGCGGGCGATGGAGTTCCATGGTTGCTGGAACGCGATCACCTCCACATCGGTCTTGCGCGGCAATGCCGTACTGCCTGTGTCGGCATGCCCGCATGCGGCGAGCGGCGCGAGCACCAACGCCATGCCGGCGCATGCGGCACACGCCCGGACCACTGTGCGGCGCACTGCGCCAACGGGCCCACGCAGTATGGATGGTGCGGTGTGAGGTGTCCTTGTTGTCATCGGACCGTTGTCCTTCCTTCTCAATCGTCACCCGGACCGGCGGCGGCACGGGCGCTCGTTCCCACTGTAATCGTCGGTGGCGCGGCGCAGTGCCGCTGTTTCGCGTGCCATGCATATGCGCACCGATAATGCGCGAGGAGGACGCCTTGTGGGGCATCCTCCTCGGGGATTCAACTCGTGCGCGCCGTTATGGCGCCTGCACCGTTGCCGTCTCAGTCACGGCGGCGGACGGTCAGCAGACCGACGCCCGCGGCCACGAAGGCCACTGCCACAGCGACCAGCAGCGCGATGGCCGAGCCGGTCGAAGCGACCCCGGCAACCTGCTGCTCGGCGCCGGTGGACGACTGCGAGCCTGCGGCGTTGCCACCGGTCTGGCCGTCTGGCTGTTCGCCGGCGGCCGGCTTGTCGGTGTCGCCGGGCTCATCCGGATTGACCGGCGTATCCGGCTTGGTCGGCTGGCCCGGGGTGTCCGGCTGATCCGGGGTGTCCGGCTGGCCGAGGTCGGCGACCGGGGCGAGCAGCACCGCGCTATGGGCGGGCACCACCACGTTCTGGCCATCCTTGACCGCGATCGCGGCGCCGGCCACCGAAGCGTCCACACCGTCGGCTTCGTCGGTCAGGGCCACGGTCTGGGCCGGATGCAGGTAGGTACGGCCGTTGGACACGAGCACGCCGTAGTCGCCGGCGGTCACGCCCGGCACAGCGGCGGCCTCGTCGCCGGCGTTGAGCGCCACCACGTAGGTGCCGTTGTCGCGGGCGATCTCGTACGCCACCACATTGTCGGCCGCCTTGAGTTCCTTCGTGCTGTTCGAGATCTTCTCATAGCTCTCGACACGCAGCGCGGAGGTCTTCTTGCGGATCGCGATGAGGTCCTTGACGTACTGGGCGTGGTCACCGTAGTCGGTGTCGTTCATACGGTCCCAATCCACGGCGTTGACCGTATCACCGGACTTGTAGCTGTTCTCGTCGCCGCCCTTGGTGCGCAGGAACTCCTGGCCCACCTGGAACTCGGAGATGCCGAACGCCATGAAGACGGCGGAGTTGGCGAGCTTCGAGGTCTCGATGACCTTCGCCTTCTGCCCGGCTTCGTCGAGGCCTTCATTGCGGCCCTGCACAAACAGCGACTTCTCGAGCTTGTCGTTGAGCGTCAGGTTGTCGTGGATCTCCACATAGTTGACCACCTGGCCGGCATTCGCGTACTTGACGTTCGCGTTGCCGTTCGTGCAGAACGCGCCTTCGGCCGTGCCGTCGAGGTTGCGGCATCCGAGCATGTTGTTCATGATGAGCGGTTCCATGCCCTGCTTGCCCGAGACGAACCCGTTGTCCTCATCGGAGAACACCGAGCCCTTGAGACCGTCGCGGATCGAATCGTTGAAGAACGCGATGGTGGAGTTCGGGGTGTCGAGCTTGTAGCCGTTGGGCTGGATCGACATCGCGGACTTGTCCATCGTGGTGTTCATATCCCAGCCTTCGCCGACGATGATGATCGACGGGTCTATCTTGTCGAGGGCCGAGCGCACCTGCTTCATCGTCTCCACATCATGCAGGCCCATGAGGTCGAAACGGAAGCCGTCCATGTTGTATTCCTTCGCCCAGTAGGCCACGGAATCCACGATGTACTTGCGCATCATCGCACGCTCGGAGGCGGTGTCGTTGCCGCAGCCCGAGTTGTTGACAAGCGAGCCGTTCTGGTAGCGGAAGTAGTACCCCGGCACCGTGAGACCGAACGGGTTCGTCGCGGCATCGGCAACGTGGTTGTACACCACGTCCATGATCACGCGCAGGCCGTTGGCATGCAGGCCGTTCACCATCTGCTTGGCTTCGACCACGCGGTTGGCGGGGTCGGTCGGGTCAGAGGCGTAGGAGCCTTCCGGCACATTGTAGTTGAGCGGATCGTAACCCCAGTTGTAGTTGGAGTCATCGAGCGGCTTCGTCTCGTCGACGCTCGCGTAGTCGAACATCGGCTGGATCTGCACATGCGTGATGCCGAGCTCCTTGAGGTAGTCCACGCCGGTGGACTTGCCCGCGGAGTTCTTGGTGCCGTTCTGGATCATGCCCAGATACTTGCCGCGCTTTGCGGCGTCCACACCGGAGTTCTCGTTCTTCGTGAGGTCGCGGATGTGCGTCTCCGCGATCACCGCGTCGGTGTTCTTGGAGAACGGCGCCATGCGGCCCGAGTCCTTGACCGTCGTCTTGGCCGGCGACAGCACCACGGAACGCTTGCCGTTGACCACGGAAGCGCGGGCGTACGGGTCGGCGGAGTCGTTGACGGTGCCATCGGCGAACGACACGCGGTAGATGTAGGCGGTGCCGTCGGCGACCTTGGCCGTGGTGCTCCACACACCCTTCTCACCGCGGTCCATCGCGATGGTGTCGGCGGCTTCGGCGTCGGCGGTCTTGGCGTCCTTGAACGTCACGAGCTCGACCTTGCTTGCGGTCGGGGCCCAGAGCTTGAAGGTCGTGCCGTCATCCGCCCAGGTCGCGCCAAGGTCGTCGCCGTCGTAGGCGTATTCCTTGTCGAAGGCGTCAGTGCGCACGACGGAGCCCGCGACGGCGTCGGCCGAACCGAAGCCCTCGATCTCGACCGTGTACTTCGCGGTCAGGTCGAGGTCGTCCTTGAGCGTGACCGTGACGACGGCGCCGTCGGTCTTCACCGCGTCGATGTCAACGGTATTGCCCTTGGCATCGGTCACCTTCACATCCTCAGCCTTGACATCGGCCGGCTTCGTCAGCTTCGCGTCGATCGCGTTGTTCTGCGCGATCTCGGCCTCCGAGATGCGGGCGCCGAGCGCTGGGCGCGCCGTGTAGACGGTCGGGTCGTCCTGCAGGAGCCACACCTCGGCCTTCGCGGTGCCGTCGTTGCTGAAGACGAGCGCGTCGGCGCTCATCTTGATGTCGCCGTCGGACCCGTCCTTCTTCTTCCACTCGTCGGCGCCGTAGCGGCGCAGCAGCCCGAAGTCAGATTCGCCGTTCGAAGCCTGGTAGGTGTAGTTAGAGAAGGATGCCGTGGCCAGCTCGCCCCAGTCGTCATGCTTCGTGAACTTCGAGGCGAAGCCATTACTGTTCGAGTTCCACATCCACAGATCCCACTGCGGGACCTTCGTCTCGGTGTCGGCGGCGTTGAAGTACAGGCCGTCGTTGCGCATGTAATGCACGGTCACGTCGACCTTGTCGGCCTTGCACTTATAGTCGGCCGGGGCTTCGGTGAGCGTCTCGCTCGCGTCGCCGGCACCGTCGACCCACACCTCGACGGTGCCGGTCTTGCTCACGGTGACGTTGCGGTCGCCGCCGAACTTGTTCCAATCCTCGGTCGTGATGATGAAGCCGAGGTCCTCGAACTTGCCGTCGAACGTGAGATCCGCGACCTTGCCGTAGCAATCCTCGCCGGTGAACGGATGGTTCACGGCCGTCATGTCGGCGCCGGCGATGTCCTTGCCCCAGACGTAGACGCCGCGGTTCGCGGTGGCCTCATCGGCCGCCGGCTTGTAGTGCACGACGAGACGGGTCTGCGCGCCGATCGCCTCCGGGTTGCCCACGCTGAGCGCGCCGTTCTCGACGCCGACCTGCGTGATGCCCTTGGCGATCAGGTAGTTGGAGCCGTTGTTGCTGTCCCAGTCGCTACCGCCGTCGTTGAAGCAGATCTGGTGCTCCTCGCCCTTGGTGTCGATCGTCTTCTTGTAGTAGCCCTGCGCGTCCGGCCCTTCCATCTCCTCGCCGGGGACGGCCGTCCAGTCGCTGCCGGCGCCGTGGTGCACGAAGACCTTGTCCCACTTGTTGGTCGGCTTGTACCAGACGGTGGTCGTCTGGTCGTCCGGCTTGACGGTGGTGTCCGGGATCACGACGTCCGGGGTGCTCGGGTCGACGGCCACGTCGGAGGCCGGATGCGTCGCCTTCGTGGCTCCGCCGTAGATCGCAACGGCCTGCATCGCCGGCACGGTCACCTTGGCCTTGCCACCGGAGACGGTCACGGTCTTCGAGCAGTCCTGCACGGCGTAGACGTCGCAGTACTCGCCGTCGGGCATCGAGGTCGCGTATTCGGCCTCCTTGTCCTCGGTCGAGTTGTTGATCGCGACGAAGCCCTTGTCACCGCGCGAGAACGCGATGTTGTTGGCGCCGTCGTCCTGCCAGTCGGAGACCGACGTGCCGTCGACGTAGTTGTGGAAGGCGATCATGCCGCGCGTCGTCGTCCAACGCTGCTGGCAGTTCCAGTCGCCATCCTTCGTCGAGCACGCCTGGTCGAAGTCGACGTCCGGCACCGCGGTCGCGGTCGCGCCCGGAGCGCCGGCGGCGTTGTCGTCGTACTTGTAGTCAGAGAGCAGACGCGGCGTGCCGTAGTCGTAGGCAAGCATGAACGCGTTCGCGAGCGCGTACATCGAATCGTTCTTGTACGTGATCGCGCCGTCGTTGCGCGCGGTGTCCCAGTTCGTCACGAAGACGTTCGCGTTCGCGGATTCGATCGCGTTCGGGTTGGCCGACAGGTCGCCGATGCGCGTCGAGAGGTCCTTGAGTTCGGCGATCTTGCCCTTGAACTTGGCGTTGAGGTCCGACTTGTAGTCGAACTGCGTGACGGTGCCGGTCTCGAGGTAGTTGCGCGGCTGGATGCCGGGCGCTTCGCTCGCATTGCCGATGACTTCCTGGATCCAGTAGATGTCGTTGGCGTTCTTGCCGACCTTCTGGGCCATCTTGTCTTTGATGCCCTTGATGTCCTCGTTGTTGATGTGCTTGACGGCATCCATGCGGAAGCCCTTGACGCCCATCTTGTAGAGCTTGGCGAGATAGTCGGACTGGATGTCCTGCACCTTCTCGCTCGACGTGTCGAAGTCCCACATCGAGTTCAGGCGGCCTTCCTGCACCTCCTGCTGGTTCTTGTAATCGGAGACGCTTGCGCCGTTGTTGTAGTCATGGAAGTCGGCGGCGGTCACACCTTGCGGATATTGGCCGTTTTCGCCGGTGAAGCCCGGATAGTCGCCGGTCAAGCCGTTGTACTTTGTGCCCGCCACACCGGTCTGCTCGCCTGCAGCGACATCCAAACCGGTCGTCTGGTTGAGCACGACGTCGGCGATGATGCCGACGCCCGCGGCATCACATGTCGTGATCATGTTCTTGAATTCGGCTTCGGTGCCGAGCTTCGAATCGAGTTTGTAGCTCACCGGCTGGTAGCTTGTCCACCATTCGGTGCCCTGGATCGATTCCTGTGGCGGTGAGATCTCGACGTACGCCACTCCTTGTGGGCCGTACGTGTTCGTGCATTCCTTGGCGATCGAATTCCATGTCTGCTGGAATGCGATCACCTGCACGTCCGTTTTCGCGGGGAGGGTGGTCTGCCCGGTGTCCTCCGCGGCGTTCGCCGCCATCGGCACTGCGAGCAGGGCGCCCGTGCCGACCATGGCAATGGCCACGCCTATGCCAGTGGTCCGGCGCATGCAGTCTCTAACCTGCTGAATCACCATAGATGTTCCATTTCTCTTTTCCCTGGGCCGGCCCATCCATGGAGTGCCTTGCGGTACGCCTGCCACTCCACCAACGCGCCAGCTTGCCAAAGTATGCAGTCCCTCGCATGCCTCTATTGCATGGATTTCCGAGGAGCTCAGCTACGAGCTTTGCACACGTTTGCGGTGAAATCAGAAACATTTTACACCATTTCTGCAAGCTCCTTGCGCACTTCGTTCACATTGTGTGGCACAAAGAATCCCCTCCGCCCAAAGGAACGGAGGGGATTCGACTGGTTTTACACGGTTGGAGGGGAATCCCCCATGTCCAACCGGTGGATATCGCGGCTCATTTGGTGAGCTCGGCCACCGCCTCAAGCGCGAGTTTGTAGCCGAAGAAGCCAAGGCCGGTGATCGTGCCGGTCGCGACCGGGCTGATCACGGAACGCTTGCGGAACTCATCGCGCGCGGCCGGGTTCGAGATATGCACTTCGATGAGCGGCATGTCCGCGTCAAGCACCATGTGCGCCGCGTCGGCGAGCGCGTACGAGTAATGCGTGAATGCGGCCGGGTTCATGACGACCGCCTTCTGCCCCTCGGCCGCCTCGTGCATCCACTGCACCATCTGCGCTTCGTCGTCGGTCTGCCGCACGTCCACGCCGAGACCAAGATCCTGCGCCCACTGCGTGCACAGCCTGCGCAGCTGCTCGAGGTCCTGCTTGCCGTACACGTCCGGCTGCCGTACGCCGAGGCGCCCGAGATTCGGTCCGTTGACGACGATCACCTTGACTGGCTCAGCTTCGGCCATATCCACTCCAATCCTTTGCGGGCTTCCCAGCCCCATGATAATACCGTCTGCGCGTCACGCCTGTTGGCGCACGCGTTCGAACGCCTCGCGCACCGCTTGAGCATCGGGGTCGTTGAGGTGGAACGGCTTGCCGATCTTTTCGAGCCCCACGAACCGCAGTGTATTGCCGCGCGCCTTCTTGTCGCGGTGCATCAGGGCGAGCACCGCGTCGAAATCGGCGCCGTTCCAAGACGTGGGCAGGCCGAGCCGGTCGAGCAGGTCGTAGGTGTATTCCACGGTCTGACGGTCGAGGTGCCCGGTCAGGTTCGACAGTTCGGCGGCGTAGATCATGCCGACGGCCACGGCGTTGCCGTGACGCCAGCGGAAATGCTCGAGTTGTTCGACCGCATGGCCGAACGTGTGTCCGTAGTTGAGGAACTCGCGCAGGCCCGCTTCCTTGAGGTCGGCGGACACATGGTGCGCCTTGACGCGTACGGTGCGTTCGATGAGTTCGGCGACGACGGGTTTGAGGGACGAGTCGAGGAATGTCTCGCCGTCAAATGCGCGCAGTTCGCTGGCATGCTCCTCAAGGATCGCCAGGATCTCGGGGTCGCGGATGAAGCCTGATTTCGCTACTTCGCCGAGGCCTTCGATGAAGATGTCGTTCGGCAGCGACGTGAGTGTGCGCAGGTCGGCGAGTACACCAGCGGGCGTGTAGAACGAGCCGACGAGGTTCTTGCCTTGCGGCGTGTTGATACCGGTCTTGCCGCCCGTCGACGCGTCGACCATCGCCAGTAGCGAGGTCGGGCAGTTCACATAGCGTACACCGCGCATCCATGTGGCCGCGATGAACCCGGCGAGGTCGGTGCAGGCGCCGCCGCCAAGGCCGACGATCGCGTCGGACCGTGTGAAGCCCTCGTTGCCGAGCCTCTCCCAGATGCCGTTGGCCACTTGGGCGGTCTTGCCTGCTTCGGCGTCGGGCACCACAATGTCGTTCACCTCGTAGCCTGCCTTGCGCAGGATCGCACGGGCGCGGTCGGAGTGTCGCTGCACGGGTTGCGTATGGATGAGCGCCACGCGCACCGGACCTTCGCCTAGCACGTCCGGCAGGTGGTTCAATGCGCCTTCGCCGATGCGCACGTCGTAGGGTTCAATGCCGGAACCGTCTACATGCACAATGCCTTCGTCTGTCATCTCAATCATCTTCCTCGCTGCGGTTTTGGGGGTCATGCCGTGGGTGCGGACCACGACGTTGCTCACGGCGCGGTAGGTCGGGTCGCGCTGTTCGTAGAGGGCCATCCAGCGTGCATCGGCGTCGCCGTCGAGCATCGGGCGGCCGCCGGCGCGGCGTGCCCGGGTCATGGCCTCATGCGGGTCCGCCTGCAGGTAGATCACCTTGCCTCCGGCGCGCGCGTATGCGGCCAGTCCTTGCTGCACGGCCGGCGTCATCGGGGCGCCGCCGCCCAATGCGTAGATGCCGTCGAAGCCTTCGAGCGTCTCGAGGATCACCTCACGCTCCACGTCGCGGAACGCGGACTCGCCTTGCTGTGCGAAATACTGTGGGATCGACATGCCGATGCGCCGTTCGATCTGGATGTCGGCGTCACGGAACGGCAGGCCCATCATCTGCGCCATTTCCTTGCCGAGCCGGGTCTTGCCCGCACCCATCATGCCGATGATGACGGCTAGGGGGCGCACCGCCCCATCATGTGCTGTAGTGGACATGGCACTCACCGCATGTGCTCTGGCCACGAAGCCAGATAGCCTTCAAGGTTGCGCCGTGTCTCGTCCACACTGTCGCCACCGAACTTCTCGAGCAGTTCGCGGGCCAAGGTGAGGCGCACCATGGCCTCGACCACAACGGCCGCCGCTGGCACCGCGGTGCTGTCGGAACGCTGGTTGATCGCCTGGGCCGCCTCACCGGTGGCCACATCCACGGTGCGCAGCGCCTTGGGAATTGACGGGATTGGCTTCATCGCCGCGCGCACGCGGATCGGCTGCCCATTGGACATGCCGCCTTCGATGCCGCCGGCACGGTTCGTCAGACGGTCGATATGGCCGTCATCGCCCACCACCATCTCGTCGTGCGCCTGCGAGCCCGGGCGCATCGCTTCAAGGAACCCATCGCCGATCTCAACGCCTTTGATGGCTTGCACGCCCATGGCCGCGGCGGCCAAGGCGGCGTCGAGCCTGCGGTCGGATTCCACATAGGTGCCGACGCCTGCCGGCATGCCATAGGCAATCACCTCGACGACACCGCCAAGGGTGTCCGCATTGGCTTTCGCCTCATCGATGCGCGCGATCATCCGCGCTTCGGCATCACTGTCGAGCGTGCGCACGGGCGAGGCGTCCAATCGCTCCACGTCGTCGGGGGTCGGGTCCACCGACTGTCCCTCGACACCTGCGCCACCGATGGAGAGTACGTGGGAGACGGTGCGGATGCCCGCCACCTGCTCGAGGAACCGTGCGGCCACCTCACCCAAGGCGACGCGCGAAGCCGTCTCGCGTGCGCTTGACCGTTCAAGCACCGGGCGGGCGTCATCAAAACCGTACTTGCGCATGCCGGTCAGGTCGGCGTGCCCGGGGCGTGGGCGGCTCAACGGCGCATTGCGGCCCTCGCGCGCGATCTCGTGATCGAGTGGGTCGGCGCTCATCACTTTCGTCCACTTGGGCCATTCGGTGTTGCCGATCTCGATGGCGATCGGCGAACCGAGTGTGCTGCCGTGGCGCACGCCGGTGAGCAGACGCACCTGGTCTTGTTCGAATTTCATGCGCGCGCCGCGGCCATACCCCAGCCGTCTGCGGGCGAGGGCCCCACGAATGTCGTCGCTCGTGACCTCAACCCCGGCCGGAACCCCTTCGATCATCGCCACAAGCGCCTCGCCATGCGATTCGCCCGCCGTCTGCCAACGCAACATGCCCGCTCCTTTATCTCGGTGAATACTGCGACTATCTTAACGGTATGCCGTACTTTTGCTACCTGCCGAGTCTGCTCTTCGGAATCGCCGTAAGCGCGCACGATGTGCGCACGCGGCGCATTCCGCGCGCCTGGATCGCATGCGGTGTGTTATGCCAACTGGTGGCATTCACCGTGGCCGCGGCATATGCAGGACGATGGGAAGCGCTCGCCGGAGCGCTCACCGGCATGGTGGCGGGCGCTGGCATCCAGTTGGCGCTCGCGTTGATTCGCCCCGGCGCGGTCGGGCTGGGCGATGTCACACTCTGCGCGCTCGTGGGGTGCGCCGTCGGCGGTCACTCCCCCACCGCCTTTGTGCTGTGGTGGATGTGCATGGCGGCCATCGGCGCGGGATGGATCCTGGCATGGCAGGCACTGCGGCATATGCAGATGACCGGCGCACACGGCAAAGCGCCGTTCGCACCGGTCATCGTGGCGGCGGGAGTCGCCGCCATTGCGTTCCTGGGTTAGTTCGCGCCGTCGTTGTTCTGCTTGTACTCCTGCACGTACTGTTCGAACTGGTCGTAGTTGTCGGTGAACTTGGTCTCACCGGTCTTGAGGTTCGTCGTCACGAAGTACAGCCAATTGCCGTCGCTGGGGTGCATCGCCGCCTCGACAGCGTCATCGCCCGGATTGCTGATTGGGGTGGGAGGCAGTCCCTTGTTGACGCGCGTGTTGTATGGATTGCTGCCGTCGTTGAGCTGGTCGTTCGTCAATTCGGTGCCGTTGATGCCGAATCCATAGGCCACTGTGCTGTCCATGCCGAGCGACATGTCGTCGTTGAGTCGGTTTTGGATGACGCGGCTGACCATGCCGTAGTATTCGGGCGAATTGACCTCCGCTTCCACGATGGAAGCGATGATCAGTGTGCGTTCACGGTCCGCGCCTTGCGGCACGCCCAGCTCGTCGAGCTTGCTGATGCGCGCCTTGACCATATCGGTAAGAATCTGCGTAGCGCTGGGGTCCGCCGAGACGTTGTACACGCCCGGCTCAAGCCAGCCTTCGAAATTGCCGTTGGCTTCCGCCGGCAGGATCTTCGACGCCTCTTCGGCGTTGGTGGTGACGGCCTCGAAGTCCTTCAGTTCGATGCCGGACGCCTCGGATGCACGTTCGAGCACCGCCTGCAGACGTTCGCCCTGCCGCACTTCCACGAAGCCCTTGGCATTGCCTTGGTCGGAGAGGATCTGCGCGGCCTGCGACGCCTTCATCTGGTGTTTGAGCTCATAGGTGCCCGGATACAACGTCATGTCGTTTGCGGAGACCACGCCGGTGAACGCGTCCACGGACTTGATCACGCCCTCCCGCACCAGATGCTCGGCGATCTGCGTCACGCCTTCCCCGGCGGTGACCGTGAACGCGACACTGCCGGAGCCCGGTCCCGGGTAATCCTCGACAACCGAGGAATCCGCAAGGGTGTTGTGCCGCCATTGTTTGACGGCACGGTAGGCGTAGATGCCACCGACGATCAGCGCGATGACCACCGCAATCGCGATGATGAGTTTCACCATCCTATGGCGTTGGTTGCTTTTGCGCTTCATGCGCATGTCGCGACGCGACCGGGGTGGTGCAGGGGGTGCCCCCGCATCGTCCTGTTGCGCATTCCCCCATGAATCATCGTCATTGAAAAAATCATGGATGTCGTCTGACACGCTTGCTCCTCATAACTTCATCTATGCTCATGGTCGGTCGAGCGCCATCTGGAGGATGGTCACCGCGGACTGCTGATCGACGACCGCCCTGTGGTGGCGACTGTCGATTTGGGCATCGAATAGCCGCCGATGGGCGTCGACCGTCGTCAGCCGTTCATCTATGAGCATAACATCTGGCGTCCATGTGATGCCAGATTGTGGATCATTCCGCTCATGTTCAAGCCGTGTGACCAGATTGGTGGACCAGCGGCGCGCCTTTTTCGCGCTACGCCCTTCGGTCCCATCCATATCCAGTGGCAGGCCGATGACAACACGATCCACCCGGTTTTCTTCGATGACGTTGAGCACGTCATCGAACGCCTCGAAATAATCCCGCCGGACTGTGATGTTGCCGGCGGGATGCGCCAGCGTGAGCTCCGGGTCGGACAATGCCAGTCCGACCCGTGCGTTCCCTAGATCAACGCCAAGCCACACCATACGCGCTCAGGCCTTCACGGCCTCACGCTGCAGCGCTTCGAGCGCGGCGTCGATCTGCGTCGCGTCGGAGCCGCCGCCCTGGGCGAAGTCGGGCTTGCCGCCGCCGCCGCCGCCGAGCATCTTGGATGCGCCACGCACCAGGTCACCGGCCTTGATGCCGTCCTTGCGCGCAGCCTCATTCGTGGCCACGGCCACCATCGGGCGGTCGTCCTCGTTCACGCCGGCGAGGGCCACCACCACGGGCTTGTCGTCGCCCAGACGGTTGCGGATGTCCATGACGGTCTTGCGCAGCACGTCGAAGGAACCGAAATGGCCCACGTTCTTCGCGGCCACCACAACCGGCGCGTTCGATTCCTTGGCGGTCTGGATGATCTGCGGTACCGAGGCGGCCAGTTGCGCCTCATACATCGACGCGAGCTTGCGGTCGGAATCCTTGAGCTTGGCGAGCAGCGTGTTCACACGCTCGGCGAGCTCATCGGGGCGCGCGTTGAGCGTGTCGGACAGCTGCGAGACGAGTGCATGCTCACGTGCGTTGTAATCGTAGGCGCTTTGGCCCACGAGCGCGTCCACACGGCGCACGCCGGAACCCACCGAGGCTTCGGACAGGATGTTGACCATGCCGATCTTGCCGGCGTAGTCGACGTGCGTGCCCCCGCACAGCTCACGGCTCCAGCCGTCGTCACCAATCGTCACGACACGCACCACATCGCCGTACTTCTCACCGAACAGGTGCATGGCGCCGAGCGCAATGGCGTCGTCGAACTTCATCTCCTGCGTAGACACACGCAGATTGTCGCGCAGACGGTCGTTCACGCGCGCTTCCACAGCGCTCATGAGCGACTTGGTCGGGGCCTTGGGCCACTGGAAGTCGAAGCGCAGTCGGTTCGGCGCGTCTTCGGAACCGCGCTGGGTGGCCTGTGGGCCGAGCTCCTCACGCAGAGCCTTGTGCACGATGTGCGTCGCGGTGTGCGAACGCGCGATCGCGCCACGGCGTTCGATGTCGATCTCCGCGGTCACTTCGGCGCCGACGACGAGTGTGCCTTCGACGAGGCGGCACTGGTGCACGATGAGGTCTTTGATCGGCTTCTGCACGTCGTCCACCTCGAGCACGGCGCCATCATCGGAGACGATGTCGCCCTGGTCGGCGAGCTGGCCGCCGGCCTCAGCGTAGAACGGCGTACGGTCTAGGATCACCTCGACGGTGGCGGGGGCCGATACCGCCGGCACCGAGCCGACGCCTTCCTGCATGATGCCGATGACACGGCTGCGCGACGTCATGTCGGTGTAGCCGAGGAACTCGATCGGCGCCTGCATCTTGTTCTTGAAGTCGTCGTATTCGCTCAGGTCCACGTTGTGGCGCTTCTTCAGTGCATCCTGGCGGGCGCGCGACTTCTGTTCGTTCATCAGTTCACGGAACTTGGCCTCATCGACCTTGACACCTTGGTCCTGCGCCATTTCGAGGGTCAGCTCGATCGGGAAGCCATAAGTGTCGTGCAGCGTGAACGCTGCGTCGCCGGAGACCACGGGCTGCGCGTCCTGCTTGCCGGCCGCCTGCTCTCTGGCCTGCTTCACCGCGACGTCGAAGATCTCGATGCCGTTCGTCAGCGTGCGGCGGAACGCGTCCTCCTCGCCGTACGCGGCTTCGGAGACATCGTGGAACGTGGTGGCGAGCTCGGGGTAGTTCGGCTCCATCGCGGCTTCGGAAACCGGCAGCAGTTCCGGCATCACCGGCGTCATCACGCCGAGCACACGCATCGCCTCGATGGTGCGGCGCAGCAGTCGGCGCAGCACATAGCCGCGGCCGGCATTGCTCGGGCGCACGCCATCGCTCATGATCATCAGCGCCGAACGCACATGGTCGGCGACGACACGCAGCTTGACGTCGGCGTCGGCGTTCTCTCCGTACTTGACGCCCGCGAGCTTTTCCGCGGCCTCGATGACCGGGAAGACCTCGTCGGTCTCGTAGATGTTCTGCTTGCCCTGCAGCAGGTATGCCAGACGCTCAAGGCCGGCACCGGTGTCGATGTTCTTGTGCTTGAGCTCGCCGGCGATGTGCAGGTCGGTCTTCGACTTGACGTTGTCGACCATGTAGTTCTCGAACACGAGGTCCCAGATCTCGATGTAGCGGGTCTCGTCGGCGATCGGGCCGCCTTCCTTGCCGTACTCGGGGCCGCGGTCCACATAGATCTCCGAGCAGGGGCCGCCGGGGCCGGGGCCGCCGGTCGTCCAGAAGTTGTCTTCCATGCCCAGGATCTGGATGTGCTCGGGGTCGACGCCCTCGTTGCGCCAGATGGCGCGGGCTTCCTCGTCGTCGGTGTAGGTGGTCATCCACAGCTTTTCGGGGTCGAAGCCGTAGCCGCCCTGCTCCACCGGCAGGGTGAGCAGCTCGTAGGCGTAGTGGATGGCCTCTTCCTTGAAGTAGTCGCCGAACGAGAAATTGCCCAGCATCTGGAAGAAGGTGCCGTGGCGGGTGGTCTTGCCCACCTCTTCGATGTCGAGCGTGCGCACGCACTTCTGGTTGCTCGCCATGCGGTGGCTCGGCGGGGTCTGCTCCCCCATCAGGTACGGGATGAACGGCACCATGCCGGCGATTGTGAACAGCGTGGTGGGGTTCGGCGAGATGAGCGAAGCCGACGGCACCACCAGATGGTCGTGCTTCTTGAAATAATTGAGATAGGTCTGTGCGATCTGCGCGGTACGCATGTAGGGGGACGCTCCTTGGTATGTCCTATGTGGTTGTGGGTTGGCTGCGGTTGGGGTCACCGCAGCTTGTCGATGTAACGGTTGTTGAGCTCCGCTTCGCGCGTGCGGCGCACCTGCGTGAACTCATTGACGAGGCCTTCGAGCGTGCGCATGCCCACGTTCTCCTGATCGGGACCCAGCAGGAACTGGCGCGCCTTGTCGGGCGTGTTGGCTTTCACATACGCTTGGGCCTTGCTGACGGCGACGACTCCGGCGACCACACCGAGCCCCACCCAGAACAGACGTTTGAACATCACTCCCCCTTGGCTTCTTCGACGACGACGGAGGCCTTGTTGGCCTGGTTCTTATGCAGGAACGATTGCGCGGTGACCTTCATCGCATAGAACGTGGAGGCCAGCTTGATGACCGGCTTGCCCAGGAACGAGCCGTAGAGGTTGGTCAATGCGCCAACGTTGTTGGCTGTGCTCGATGCAGCTGCCGAGATCTTGTTCACGTCAGTGAGCGACTTGTTGACCTGCTGCACTGTGGTCACGCCCTCATCGAGCGCCGGCAGCGCATGGTCGCCGGTCTCCTTGACGGTGTCGGCGATCTGGTCGAACAGCTTGCCAAGACGGATCAACGGGTAGATCAGGAATCCGGCAAGGATGGCGAAGGCGATCGCCGCGATTAGTCCTGCAATTTCACCAGCACCCATGGATGTGCACCTCTTTCTTGGTCACGGCATACGCCACGACGACTCTTACCCGCATTAGCGTAACCAATCACCCAGACCAGCCAAGCTCAACGCTGATTGTATGAGACGACCCGCAGCGCGGAATCAAATGGTTCGCTTGTATCGAAATCGAAGACGGTCACCGAACCGTTCGCGGGCCGTTCGCTCAGGTCGTAGCCGGCCGGCGCGAAGCGTTGCATGAGGCTGAGCAACGTGTTGCCGTGCGATATCTGCAGCACATGGTCGCCGTCGTGCAGGCCGGTGTTGGAGGCGATGAGCGCATACCCGCCGGCGATACGGCGCCAGTATTCGTCATCCGACTCGGCGTCGTGGAACGGGTCGGCCTCCTTGAGGAAGTCGCGTGTGGCCGCCAGACCGTACTGTGACACAATCGCCTGGTAGGTCTGGGCGCCGTGTGGGCCACCGGCCGCCAGCCATGCCATCGACATGTCCTGGCCTTCGTAATACCCGTAGAACTGTTCCCTGAAATGCATGTCAGCCACAAGCGCAGGGCGTCTATGCCCCGCCTGCTCATTGGCGTCGAGGATGCGTTCGGCGGTCGTCTGCGCCCGTGTGGTGTCCGAGCAATAGGCGGCGGCGAAATCGATGCCCGCCAGCAGCGATCCCGCATGGTCGGCGTCGGCGAGGCCGGCTTCGGTGAGCGGCGAATTGGACCACCCTTGCAGGCGGTTGTACCGGTTGAAGAACGTCTGCCCGTGGCGCACAAGATGAAGATGAATGATCATGGTTCACGATTATCGCACCGCACCGGCATAATCAATACCATGGCTTCATTTTTTATCCGGTGGCTCGTGCTCACCGTGGCGGCCGCCGTCATGGTGCTGCTGTTGCCCGGCATGCATGCCGTAGGGCAACCGCCCATTCTGGGCATCGCGGCGTTTTCGTTGTTCATGGCGTTGCTCAACGCCTCCATCAAGCCGGTCGTGCAGACGCTGGCGCTGCCGTTCACCATCCTGTCGTTCGGCTTCCTCGCGCTCGTGATCAACTGGCTGTTCATGGAACTGGCATCGTGGCTTTCACTGAGCCTGTTCGATGTGGGCGTGACGATCGACGGGTTCTGGTGGGCCGTGCTCGGCTCGATCATCATGTCGATCGTCTCCGGGATCGTCAGCGCCGCGATCGGCTCGTGAGCCGCTCCCCGCTGCCGCACGGTTCCCCACAACCAACGAAGCCCCTCACATTGCGGGGCTTCGTTGTGTATGTCCTTGAACTGTATCAGTACAGTAAGTGGATCCAGATCAGCGGGCGTAGAATTCGACCACGTACTGGATGTTGACCTGAACCGGAATCTCCTCCGCTTCAGGAAGGCGGGTCAGCGTGGCCTTGAGGGAGGCCAGGTTGACGTCGAGATAGCCCGGGACCGGCGGCAGCACATCGCGGTGCGTGCCTTCGGCGGCGATCTGGAACGGCACCATGGTCTGGCTCTTCGGCTTGACCTGGATGGTCTGGCCCGGCTTCACGCGGTAGGACGGGCGGTCGACGATGTTGCCGTCCACGAGGATGTGGCGGTGCACCACGAACTGACGGGCCTGCGCGGTGGTGCGGGCGATGCCGGCACGCAGCACGAGGGCGTCGAGGCGGGTCTCGAGGTCGGTGAGCATCGCGTTGCCGGTCTGGCCGGCGGTGTGGGTGCCCTTCTCGTACACAGCGCGCAGCTGCTTCTCCGACACGCCGTACTGGGCGCGCAGACGCTGCTTTTCGCGCAGACGGACCGCGTAATCGGATTCGGCGCGGCGGCGGGTGCGGCCATGCTCACCGGGAGCATACGGACGCTTTTCGAAAAGGCGCTGAGCCTTGGGGGTCAGTGCAATGCCGAGGGCGCGCGAAAGACGCACCTGACGGCGGGAACGCTGAACGTTCGTCATGTGTTTGTTCCTTTGGTTGTTCTGTCGTTGTCTGAACGGAACACAACGCCTGCGGCGCTGTGTTGAGCCAGCCTCTCCGATGCTTCGTCGTGCCGTGCACGAACGGCGCTCATCGCGCCGCCGACCCATCGACGGGCTAAGGCTCCAGACGATGCCGGTCCTGTGTGAATCGGCACCAGCGAAGTATTCTACACTGGCCCTATGGACGTGGGCCCGTCAGAGCTTTTCGATCGGTGCCACACGCAGCATGAGCCGCTTGACGCCGCTCGACCCGAAGTCCACGGTAATCACCGAGTTGCGCCCCTTGTCCTGCGCGTCCACCACTGTTCCCAAGCCGAATTTGTCGTGGGTCACCTTGTCGCCGACGGCGAAGTCCTCGATGCGCAAGTGGTTGTCGGTCTTCAGCGACGACGCGGGCTGCGCCGGCTGGCGCACCGGGGCCCGGCATGTGGTGACCTTGCCGGCATGCGCCGCGGAGCCACGTACACCGGACCCGTAGGTCGAACGTGATCCGTACGACGACCCGGACCCGTACGACGAGCGTGAGCCATATGACGACCCGCCGAATGAGCTCGGGGCGTCGAACTCGTCGTCGTTCCAGCCGCCATGCGCGCCGAAGTCATGCGAGGCGTTCGCACGCCAGCCGGAGCGCATGCGCTCCATGCCAGCCTCCTTGCGCTTCCAGTCGATCAGGTCGGCCGGGATCTCGTCGAGGAACTGACTCGGCATCATTTCGGCCGAACGCCCCCACTGCGCACGTACGGCGGCGCGCGTGACGAACAAGTGCCGCTTGGCGCGCGTGATGCCCACATACGCCAGACGGCGCTCCTCGGACAGCTCACTGGTGTCTTCCATGGCGCGTGCATGCGGGAACGTGCCCTGTTCCATGCCCGTCAGGAACACAATCGGGTATTCGAGGCCCTTGGCGGTGTGCAGCGTCATCAGCGTCACCTTGCCGGAATCCTGCGATTCATCGGGCAGCTGGTCGGAGTCGGCCACAAGCGCCGTCGTCTCAAGGAACCCGGCGAGCGTCGCGTCAGGCGTGTTCTGCTCGTATTCGGCGGCAACGGACTGCAGCTGCGACAGGTTCTCCACACGCGACTGGTCCTGCGGATCCTGCGACTTCTTGAGTTCCTCGAGCAGCCCGCTGCGTTCGAGCACCTCGGCCACGATCTGCGAAGGCTTCGCATCATGCTCTTGGGCGAACTCACGCAGTTCCTGCATCATCTGGGCAAAGCGCATGAGCGGGTTCAGCGTGCGCGCCGTCATGCCTTCGATCTGGTCCGCGTGCGCGACGCCGTCCCAGAACGTGCCCCCGATCTGCTGGGCATGCAGGGTGACCTGCGACTCCGCGCGCGCGCCAAGGCCGCGCTTGGGCACGTTGAGGATGCGCCGCATATTGATGTCGTCGGCCGGGTTCACGATCGCCTGCAGATAGGCGAGCGCGTCTTTCACCTCACGCCGCTCGTAGAACTTCGTGCCGCCGATGAGCTGGTACGGCACGCGCGCCTGGATCAGCCCCTCTTCGAGCGACCTCGACTGCGCGTTCGCACGGTACATGACGGCGATGTCGCTGTAGCGCACGCCGTCGTCCGTGTGCAGGCGTTTGATCTGCGCGGCGATCCAATGTGCTTCGAGCTGCGCGGTGTCCGCGGCGTATGCGGTGATCTGCTCCCCCGCGCCCGCCGCGGTCCACAGGCGCTTCGGCTTGCGCCCCTCGTTGTGCGCGATGACTGCGTTCGCCGCGTCGAGAATCGTCTGCGTCGAACGGTAGTTCTGTTCGAGCATGATCGTCTTCGCGTTGGGAAAATCCTGTTCGAAATCCTGAATGTTGCGGATGTCGGCTCCGCGGAACGCGTAGATGGACTGGTCGGAATCACCCACCACGGTGATCCACGCCGGCCCCACGCGCCCCGCGCCGACGGCGCCCATGTCCGCGTGTCCGCCGGCGTCCACGCCTGCGAGCTCACGGATGAGCACATACTGCGCATGGTTCGTGTCCTGGTATTCGTCCACGAGGATGTAGCGGAATTTGCGGTGGTAGTACTCCGCGACGTCTGGGCAGGCGCGCAGCAGCTCCACCGTGCGTACGATCAGGTCGTCGAAATCCACGGCGTTCGCGGCGGCGAGCCGATGCTGGTATTCCGCATAGACGACCGCATACAGCTCCTCCGGATTGCCGATGCGCCCCACACGGTATCCGCGCTGCCCGGGTTTGAAGTCGGGCGCATACTGGGCGAGCATCTCTCGCGCGCTCGTCAGGTTGTTCTTGTAATCCGAGATCCGCGCAAGGATCGAGCGGGGCGTATAACGCTTCACATCGAAGTTGAAATCATTGGCGATGAGCTTGATGAGGCGCTCGCAGTCGGCGGTGTCGTAGATGGTGAAGCCGGATTTCAGGCCGATGCGCTCGCCGTCGCGCCGCAGGATGCGCACGCACGCGGAATGGAACGTGGAGACCCACATGCGGGAAGCGACCGGCCCGATGAGTGATTCGAGACGTTCGCGCATCTCCGCGGCCGCCTTGTTGGTGAAGGTGATCGCAAGCACTTGGCTCGGCCATGCGCCGAACTGTGTGAGGATCCAGGCGATGCGACGGGTGAGCACGCGCGTCTTGCCGGAGCCCGCGCCCGCGCCGATGAGCAGGGCCGGTCCGCGGTATTGGACCGCTTCGGCCTGCTGTGGGTTCAAATCGCCAATCAGCGCCTCTGGTGGTCGGGCGATGACGTCGGGATCTTGCTGCACGTCGCTTCCTTTCGTAGCCATGGGCCCCGGGAACAGGCCGGCTACCATATCTAGCACACCGATTGGTCACGCCCCGGCGGCACGCGTCGGCGCTGCACACCGCGGTCAGTTGCACGGCGTACAGTGATGCGACATATCACCCAACAACACGCGCACCACACTGGAGACCCTGTGCCGCCATCGGTGCCGCATTCCCAAACGGAAGGACGCAGATGCTGGAACTTGAGGAACGGATTAGGCAGCAGGGAACGGTCAAGCCGGGCAATGTGCTCAAGGTGGACGCCTTCCTCAACCATCAGTGCGACGTGGCGCTGTTCGACGCCATGGGCGCGGCGTGGGCCGAACATTTCCAAGGCAAGCCAATCACCAAGATCCTGACCATCGAAGCTTCTGGCATCGGCATCGCATGCGTGGCCGCACGCCATTTCGACAATGTTCCGGTCGTGTTCGCCAAGAAGGCACAATCGATCAACCTCGACGGTGAACAGTACGTGACGCAGGTGTATTCGTTCACCAAGCAGCGTGAGTTCCCCGTGATCGTGGCCAAGAAATTCCTGTCGGCGGACGACCATGTGCTCATCATTGATGACTTCCTTGCCAACGGCAAGGCGCTTCAGGGGCTCATCGAGCTGTGCGAGGATGCCGGCGCCACGGTTGAAGGCATCGGCATCGCCATCGAAAAGGGCTTCCAAGGTGGCGGCGACCGTCTGCGCGAAGCGGGATTCGACCTTGATTCGCTGGCCATCGTCGAGTCGATGGATGCCGACAATGGCACCGTGACCTTCCGTCACTGACTGCACAGGAGGAGTCCAAGGTGAAGCAGCACCGCAGTGAGGTCTCATTCGCCACGCTTTCGTCGCTCGACGCACCCGTCTCGTTCTGGCGCGGCATACCGTTCGGGTTGCAGCATGTGCTCGCCATGTTCGTAGCCAATCTCGCCCCCATCTTCCTCGTGGCTGCAGCAGGCCACATGAGCGCCACCGATTCCGCGCGCATCATCCAATCCGGCCTGCTGGTGGCGGGCTTGGGCACCTGCCTGCAGCTCTATGGCATATGGCGCATCGGATCGCGCCTGCCGATGGTCACCGGCATCTCGTTCACCTATGTGGCCGCGGCGATCGCCATCGTGGGCCAGCAAGGCTATGGGGCCGTGGTGGGCGCGGTGCTCGTCGGCGGCCTGCTCGAAGTCGCCTTGGGGCTCACGGCCCAATATTGGGCGCGGTTCGTACCTCCAGTGGTGTCCGCCGTGGTGGTCACGTCGATTGGCTTCTCACTGCTTTCCGTGGGCGCCGAAAGCTTCGGCGGCGGCTCGGGTGCACCGGATTTCGGCAGTTGGCAGAATCTCACGCTCGGCACGGTCTCATTGGTCGCATGCCTTGCGTTCCAGCTGCTCATGAAAGGTGTGGCCAAGCAGCTTTCCGTGCTGTTCGGCCTAGTGGTGGGCTACCTGCTGGCACTGTGCTTCGGCAAGGTGGATTTCAGCGGATTCGCACACCTGCAAGTGGTGAGCCTGCCCACGTTCATGCCTTTTAAGCCGGAATTCGATTGGGGTGCCATCATCTCAATCGGTTTGCTTTACGTCGTCTCGTCCGTCGAAGTGCTGGGCGATACCGCGGCGCTGACCAAGGTCGGCCTCGACCGTGCCCCCACCAATAGGGAGACGGCTGGCGCCATCGCCGGCGACGGCCTGATCTCGTCGGTCTCCGGCCTGTTCGGTTGCCTGCCGCTGACCTCGTTCGCCCAGAACATTGGCCTGGTGGCCATGACCAAGGTCGTCAACCGCAAGGTGATCCTCTCGGGCGGCCTGCTGCTCGTGCTCGCAAGCTTCGTGCCGGCCGTGTCCGAGGTCTTCAACTCCATGCCGCAGGCGGTGCTCGGCGGCTGCACGATCATGATGTTCGGCAACATCATCCTCTCGGGCTTCCAGATGATCTCTGACGCCGGGTACACGCAGCGCAACATCACGATCGCCGCGCTTTCCCTGACCATCGGCATCGGCTTCACACAGGTCTCGGCGATCTTCGTGCACTTCCCGCCGCTGTTCCAGTCGATTTTCGCGCACAACTGCATCGCGGTGGCGTTCGTGGTGGCCGTGGTGCTCAATCTGGTGCTGCCCGGCGAGGAGCGGTTCCTCGCCATGCCACGCGAACAGCCGCAGGACTAGGCGCACCTGACGCATCCCCATGCGGTCGGCTGGTGGCCACACGCGTATGGCGTGGCCACCAGCCGACCGCATTGTTCTTTACGTGAACAATGCGCGTGCCGATGATGAGCCAGCCGCCGGCAACACCCACTCCCTTTGCCCAACCGAATCGCCATACAATACGGGACAGCACATATCCAAGGTCACACCAACGCAAAGGAATCACGCGACATCACCGGCACGGACCGTCTCATCCGCGGCGCGCGCATACGCACAGGCCTGAACGACGTCAGTCGAAGTCGGGCTCATACTTCGATTTCGCGTACTTCAGCACGAGCTCCTTGCTGACGATGACGATGGCAAGCATGGCCACCAACGGCACCCAGAAATAGGTCGTGCGCACGGACGGCAGGAAATACAACGCGAGCGCGCCGATGACGCCGAACGCAACTGCGAAACTCGTGAGCGATTCGGACAGGTCGCACAGCCGTTTTTCAGCGATCTGCGTCGCGCGGCGCCCGTCGGGTTCGTTGACGCCGAGCTCGTAGATGTTGATGCGGCCCAATGCACGGAAGTTGTAGCGGAACAGGTTCGTGCGCGCGGCGAACATGTATCCGTAGACGTACAGCCACCAGCCGATTGCGAGCGATGTCTGCGACAGTCCCGCCGTGCAGTCGGGGCTCCATGCCGTGCCGAGCGTGAGCAGCACGGCGTGCATGCCGACGATGATGGCGGTCGCCGCGCACGCGCACGCCGCGCACACGACCCATCCGCGCCTGCGTTCGTCTGGCGTGTAGAACTGCTCGATCCTGCGGAACGTGCGCTGGTAGTCGTGGAGATCTTCCTTCGTGTGCCTGAGGATCGTGTAGCCGATGAGCACACCGATGATTTCGACGATGAACGATTCGGGGTGCCGTTGCGCTTCGGGCAGTTCGACGAGTTCGTGCGTCATGAGCCCGACGAGTTTGTCGAGTCCTTTGATGATCTCCTGCACGTCCGCGGTGTTGCGTTCGGGCAACAATGCGAGGAAATGCCCGATCGCGAATCCGAGGATGATGATCGCGACGGCGTTCGCGGTGCGCCATGCGCGCCGCCGGGAGAGCCCGTCGTATCCGAAGTAGTCGCCGTGTACGGCGATCCGTTGCAAGGACTCCTTATGCGATGGCATCGCGCATCTCCTGTTCATCGGCGGCGTCGATGTAGATGCTGCAGGTTCCTGCGGGGCATGTCAGCGTCCCGTGTCCTTCCTTGCCCATCTCCGCTGGGGCACCCGCATGGCAGATGTCGACGAGTGTCCGTGAGGCAAGCGCCTCGCTGGTGACCTCACGTTCGATCGGCGTGTCGGATGTGTTGAGCACGACACAGACGGGGTGCTCACCCGCAACGCACCAGCACAGCGAATGGGCGCTGTCGCCGGGCTGTTCCTCGACACGGTCGCCCAAAAGATGCGCGCGGATCCATACCATCGCGTTGAGCATCGGCATCGGCCGGATGCGGTCGTGCGGCACGCCGTACAGGTCGCCGAAGAACACGCATGGGTATTGCGCGTCGCGGAGCAGCACGTATGCGTAGGCGAGCGGTTTGAACCAAGGCTGCACCCATGATTCGAGCGCCTGCCCCGGCTGGGTGTCGTGATTGTCGACGAACACGCATGCAGAGTCCGGCTCCCGCTCGAGCAATGTCGCCCCGCTCAATCCGCGCAGATCGAAGTCGTCGGGGTTGTTCGAGGCCTGTTCGAAGCGGAAGTGGAGCGCGACGTCGAACAGGGTCATGCAATGGCCGCAATCATGCAGGTATGCGGCCAGTTCATCCACATCGCCCGACCAGTACTCGCCGACCGCGAAATCGGGATGGTTGCCATGCTCGCGCATCGTCGTAAGCCATGGCTTGAAGAACTTCGCGTCGATGCTTTTGACGGCGTCGAGCCTAAAGCCGTCCGCGCCGGTCGTCTCGGTGTACCAAATCCCCCAATCGGTCAGTTCCTTGACGACTTCGGGTTCGTTGACATCGACATCGTCGCCCATGATGTAGTCGAAATTGCCGCATTCGTGACTCACGTTGTCACTCCACTGCTTGCCTGCGAAGCGCATGATGCCGGTGCTGCCGTCGTTGGCGGTGTAGTCGGTCCCGGTGAAGTCTCGCCAGTTCCAACGGAACGTCGAATACGCGCCGTCACGTTCGGGGAAATCGTAGACGGTGTCGAGTGTGCGTTCGATCGCCGTCCTGTCGTTCACGGTACGGTCATCGACGTTGACGACGTGCGCAGTGACGCGTTCCTCACCGTCGGCGCCCATCCTGTGGTTGAAGACGATGTCGGCGAGCACGCGCAGGCCGTGGCCGCGCAATGTGCGGATCGCGCCCAGATAGTCGCCGCGTGACCCGTATTTCGTCGGCACCGAGCCTTTCGCGTCGAATTCGCCGAGATCGTACATGTCATAGACGCCGTAGCCGACGTCCGCGTCACCCGCCTGTCCTTTGTACGCCGGCGGCAGCCATGCCATCGTGAATCCGGCGGCGGCGAGGTCCTGCGCCTGCGCCGCAATCCAATTCCACAACCCGTGGTCGTCGGGCAGATACCATTCGAAGCATTGCAGCATCGTCTCGTGGTTTGCTGTGCCAGCCGTCATATCCGCTTGTCCATTCATTGGTACCTGTGTATGCTCCATCGGGTTCCATGCTAGCCGCGGCACACTTCGCTACGCCCGTAGCTTGGTTCTGCGCGTCACCGCGCGCAGGCGGTGACGAACGAACGGAACAGTCGCCGGCTCGTCCCATCCACTGTGTAGAGGAATTCGGGATGCCATTGCACAGCACGGAAATATGTGCTCCCCGGCCTGTCGATCGCTTCAACGAGGCCGTCCTCGCTCACCGCCATCGCAGTAAGCCCCTCCCCCAACTCGCGTATCGCCTGATGATGGCAGCTGTTGACCGCGAGGGCGTCGACACCGAGTTCAGCGAACAGTGGCGTCCCTGTTTCTATGCGCACACCGTGCACGGGACGGTCGTATGGAGGTCGCTGATGATGGTCGACGCCAGAATCGAATTCACTCGGCAGGTCCTGGTACAACGTGCCGCCGCACGCCACGTTCATGATCTGCAGACCACGGCATATGCCGAACACCGGTTTGTCGTGCGCGAGCGCGAGGCGCAGCAACGCGAGTTCCATCGTGTCGCGCTCGGTGTTCGGCACAACGTTGTCGAACCTTGGCTCCTCCTCATACTGCCGCGGCTCGACGTCATGGCCACCTGTCATCAGCAGCCCGTCGCACATCGCGAAAATCTGCCGTATCTCATAATCATCCGTCGTCAACGCCGGCATGAACGGCACGGCACCGGCTTCGCGCAGCGCATCCATATACCCAGGCAGCATCCACAGGCTTTCGCGTTCGTCATCGACGAGCGGCATCACGGCGATTGTAGGTCTCATCACGTCCTCCACATGCTCGAATCGGCACAGCCGCACCCCAACCTATCCGGATTCGGCATACAGCTGGTGACGAACCGATTACAGCCCCGTTTCGGATAGCGCGATGCATCATCCCGATGCGCCCTGTACCCTATGAGCATGGAAGCCACAGCACAGCAGCAGGAACCGATGCGCGAGTCGGCCGCGCGTTTCATCGAACAGCACGCCCGCCCGCTTGAACTCGCGCAATACCGCGTCTTCTTTGCCGAAGACGACCCGAATGAAGTGGTCGAGGCGCTGCTTCCATTCCAGAATGCCGACGGCGGATTCGGCCACGCCCTCGAACCGGACAATTGGAATCCCGATTCCACGCCGATCACCACGAACGATGCGCTGTTGCGGCTGTACGACGCCGGAGCGCTCGACCTCAATTCGGATACCGCCAAGCGCATCGCGCAGTATCTGCTGTCGGGAACGGAATTCGACCCTCACGCCATGCGTTGGCGCTTCGCGGTCAGTGGCAACATCGACCATCCGCATGCCATCTGGTGGGAACGCCATGGCGATGGCATCTTCGGGTGGAATCCCACGGTCTCGTTGGCCACGTTCCTCGTCTGCATGCATGCGGAAGGCCCTTGGGAGACACTGCTCGCCGAGGCGTTCGACACGTTGGAGCAGTCCGGTGCGTCTTCCGGCGACGAACTCACCTGCTTCGTATTCGCATGGGAACTGCTCAACCGTGAACAGATTGAAGGCATCATTGACGTCGACCAGTCGCGCACCGCGATCATCCGCGCAAACGATGCCACCGTCTGCCGAGACACCACACGCTACAGCACCGAATACGTGACAATGCCCTCCACGTTCTTCCGCAGTGCCGACTCACCGTTCCTCGTGGCATCCTTCATGCCGCTCATTCAGGCCGAGCTTGAGACACTGCCTGCACGACAGACTCCGGACGGCGGGTTCGACATCAGCTGGCAGTGGCATACCGATTACCCGGAGGCCTTCGCGCAGGCCCGCGATTGGTGGCGCCCGCGCGTCACATTGGACAAGCTCAGGTTTCTCACCACGTTCACGAAACATGGATGAGCCTTCGGTGCCATGCTCGCGGAGCCCGGAACGGGTAGAATAAGGAATCCGTATCCAATGCTGTCAGGAAACGAGGAACCATGGTGGATGAGGCAATGGAACAGGCGCTCGCGACGATGCCGAAATGCGAACTGCACCTGCATATCGAAGGGACACTCGAACCGGATCTGGCATTCGCGTTCGCCAAACGCAACAGTGTCGCATTGCCGTGGGCGAGCATCGACGAACTGCGCGCGCAATACGAGTTCGAAGACCTGCAGTCGTTCCTCGACCTCTACTATGCGTTGATGAGGACGCTCAAGACGAAGGATGATTTCAAAGACCTCATGGTCGCCTATCTCACACGGGCGAACGCGGATGGGGTCAAGCATGCGGAGATCTTCTTCGATCCGCAGGTGCATGTGTGCACGAATGGTTTGGATTTCAACACGGTGCTCGACGGTCTGCTTGAAGGCATGGCGATTGGCCGCGAGCGCTTCGGCATCACCGGTGGCCTCATTCTGAGTATCGTGCGCGATATGGATATCGATTCGGCGAACATGATCCTCGATCTGGCGCAGCCTCGGAAAAACGAGATCCTCGGCATCGGTCTGGATTCGGCGGAAGTGGGCTATCCGCCGGACCGTTTCGTCGACCAGTTCGAGCGGGCAAGGTCGTTTGGCTGGCATTGCGTGGCGCACGCCGGCGAAGAGGGGCCCGCGGCGTACATCCGCGATGCGCTCGATCTGCTGCACGCCGAGCGCATCGACCACGGCATCCACATCCAGGACGACCATGAGTTGCTCGAGCGCGTCGTGCGCGATGGGATCCCGCTCACCTGCTGCCCGTTGTCGAACCTCAGGCTGCAGGTCGTGCACGATATGCGCAAGCATCCGATCCCTGAGTTCCTGCACGAAGGACTCATGTGCACGGTCAATTCAGACGATCCCGCGTATTTCGGCGGTTATGTCGCCGCGAACTATGCCGCGCTCGCCGACATCGGCATGTCGATGGAGGAATTGGCGGCGCTCGCCGGCAACTCGATCGACGCGTCGTTCGCTTCGGATGGGCGCAAGGCGCAGCTCCATGCGGAGCTCGCCGCGTGGCGCACGCAGCACGGCCTGTGATCATGCCATATGCATCATCATTCGCCGGTCTCATATGGTTCGACACGCGCCGGCGACGCGCGCCTGAGTGCATCGACCATCCTTGGACTCAAAACAACGATTCCCTCAGGACCATCATGAATTCATGAAAGACAACAACATACTCTCGACCGAGTTGTATGTCATTTCATTTCGATATATCACCATATATCACCTTGTATTCGGTTATATCAACGTATATTCGTGGATGTCTGTACACACCACATATCCATCGCTGTACCATGACATCATGAGCGCACATGAGATAAACACCCGTCTGATCATCGTCGAAGGACTGCCAGGCAGCGGCAAGAGCACGACGGCCGCAATGGTCGCCGCCGAACTCGAAGCGCGGGGGAAGGACGTCGTCTGCGTCGACGAAGGAGCCGCGAACCACCCCGCCGATGTCGGCGACTACGACTTCCCTGATTTCGCGAGCGAACGCGCCACGATACTCGATACATGGCGCGCGTTCGCAGCCCACGCCGAACCTGATACGACCTACGTGTTCAATTGCGTCCTGCTGCAGAATCCGATGTGCGAGACGATGATGCGGTTTGGCATGAGCGAGGACGAGTCGACAATACATCGGCGACATTGCGGCGATCATCGCACCGCTGCATCCCGTCGTCATCTACATTGACGCACCGGATGCGAAAGCGGCGATTGATGGTGTCCTCGAGGAGCGCGGTGATGGTTGGCTCAACGCCGTCATCGATTACCACGCGTCACAAGGGTATGGCAAAGCGCATGGTTTGCGCAGATACGAAGGATACATCGCGTGCCTTGAGGAGCGTAGGAACCGGGAACTGCGTATCCTACGTTCACTTTCGATGGACAGCCACATCATCGCGCCATTGAGCGATGCCGAACGGATATCGGCATTGGTAGATTCCATAGGCTGGCGTGCCCCATCCTACAGCCACTGGATGAACGCGGTCTTGTCGGTGCTGTTGTAGCCGGCATGACGGTAGAAATCGAGGGTCTTCGGATCATGGGAGCCGGTGAGCAGCATCATCTTGTAGCAGCCGGCCTGTTGTGCGAGCGCTTTCGCATGGTTGAGGCATGCGGTCGCATAGCTGCGACCACGCGCATCGGCGCGCGTCACGACGTTCTCAACGAACGCATACGGACGTACGCCACGCGTCAGATTCGGAATGATGACGCATACGCATGAGGAGACGATGGCCCCATCGTGCTCGCATACGATGAGATGATGGTCGGGATCGGCGAGGATGCGCACCCACGTGTCGCGCAGACGCCCGTCGTGTTCTGGAATCGACTGTTCATGCAGGTCGAGGTACAGCTCGAGCAATGCGTCAAGGTCCCCTTCGTGTGCTTCCCTGATATCCGTCATGCCCCGTCTCCTTCATCATCATGCCCGCCTTCTGTATGACCGCCCATATTATCGCATCACGCAACGGCGCGTCCATGCCATCTTATGACCGTGGCGGCTTCCTACGAACAAGAACGCCTTTCATATTCTCCGTCTCATTGTGCACGCCGAAGATGAGCCGCTTCTCTTCCTCGGTGCAATCGATCAGAATCTTGATCTCTGAATCCCCTTTCACCAGTTCCGCCACACAGATGATCGCATCGATGCCGCACAAGCCTGTTCCCACCCAGACATCGATCCCGCTTCCGTCCATCGACGCCGTATCGCGCAGATACCCATAATCAACCGGATAGATGGAGTCGGGGTATCGCGGATGGCTTGTCCCTTTCGGCCTATCAATCACGATCGTCGACGTGGCGGCCAACCCATCTAGGATTCTCCAGTAGCCATCTTCCTCCATCGTACCGGCGCGCTGTGCTCCCCATCCCCTCGGCCTCGCGCATCTTCCGTTTCCCCTCCCGGTTCATTCGTAATGACGCCCAGTATGCCGCATAGAGGCAACATGATGGACGCGCCAGCCATGCTCTTTCCCGTCTCCCGTTTCAAAACCGCTTGGAATGTCGGCAAGCGTTTGCGTCAACTCCTCCCGCGACGTGAATGTACGGATGCGCACATCGCGACGCGCGGCGGCCTCGTCCAGTGCGGCGATCATCTGCGGACGCCGCCGGGTGGGAAAGCCGATGATGTACCGCCGGAACTCCTCATCGAATTCATGCTCAACCCACGGCATATCCTCATGCTTTATGCCAATACGCCGCTCGACGCCCTCAAGGCACACACCGGTGGGGAAATCAAGGAAGAACACAGTGTCGCAATATGCAAGTCGCATCGGCAACGTCCGAGCGAAATTGCCGTCGATGATCCACTCGTCCTGCTCGAGGATCATCTGCAGACGTATGTCGAATTCCTCACGCGTGATGGTCGTGCGGTCTGGCTTATGCCACAGCATGTCCAGATAGTACAGCGGCAATCCGGTCGCATCGCGCAGCCGGCGCGCGAACGTGCTTTTGCCTGCACCGGGGGCATCCGATGACAAGTACGCGTCTCATATCCCCTACCATGCCATGGCCTTTTGTCCATCCCGGTCCATGCAGGCGGCATACGGCTGCTATCATGAAGCTGAAAAATCACCCGGAACAGGAGATGCGCCATCAACGAACCATCCTTCTATCAGCTTCTTCAGATGGATGCCCATGGGCTATGGGCGAAAGTGAAGGCGACCACGGAACCGCGAACAAAGGCTCGTCTCATCTTCGCCATGTCAATCAGGAGCATTCTGCTCGTCTCCTTCGCCGTCGTGTTCATCGGCGGTTTGTCGGCGGTGTTCGGCCCCGATAACTCCGGGCTGGCCGTGGCGGGATTCTGCATCCTGCTCGGCATCAAGCATGTTCCTTATGGATACCGCGCCACGGACAGTGTCATCGCTCTGGCGTTCGTCTTAGCGGCCATGGTGTGTGGGGGACTGGCGGCCCAGGCATGGCCGCCAGTCCCCTGTCTGATGGTGAACTTCCTGCTCATCACCGTCATCCTGATACTCGTTGCCGACGAGCCACTGATGGGCAACGCCGGACTCTATGTGTTCGGATACCTGTTCGTGAGCCAGACGCCTGTGAATGGGGAAGCGCTCGCAAGCCGGTGTGTGCTGGCGTTGCTGCTGTGGCTGGCATGCAGCGCCGTGCTCCTGCACAAGCACCACGGGAAGTTCCAGAATGTTCGTTTGCATGACATGCTGGCTGCATTCAGCGTATCCAGCGCAAAGGGACTCTGGCAGATCAGACTGTCCGCAGGGGTGGCCATGGCTTTGCTCATCGGGGAACTGGCAGGACTGCCTCGAGGCGTATGGGTGGGCTATGCCTGCATGTCGGTGCTTCTCCCCTTCGGCGAAGCGGGAACGAGCCTGCCAATGCGAGCGCTGCAGCGCATAGGCGGAGTTGTCGTGGGATCATTGCTATATGCCGGATTCTCGCTTGTGGTACCGGCCGGGTCCCGCATCCTGTTCGGCCCCATCGCAGGCATCTGTATGGGATTCTCCAGCAAGTACATGGTAAACAACGCCCTCAATTGTTTCGGCGCCCTCCTGCTTGCCGAGAGCGTCTACGGCGTCTCCGGATCTGTGACGTTGCGGATCTACGACAACATGATTGGTGTGCTCTTCGCGGTATGCTGCACCGTGCTGTTCTCACTGCTGGAACGCCATGCCTCCTCCGATGAAGCACCGGCAACCAACCGCACCAAGCCGTCGACGAATATATAATTCCCGTTCCAGACGGTGCCTGTCACAGTGCGCATTCATCCAAAAAGAAAGGCCTGCCGAACGTACTTCGGCAGGCCTCGTCATGCGGAGCACAATCCATAAGGACGGCAGTTCATGCGTTCTCCCATGGAATGGACCCAATCATGCTCGATGGAGGGGCAACTCAGAAGTGTTCCCAGACCGGAGCGTCGCACTCACTCCCACTCAATCGTCGCCGGAGGCTTCGACGTGCAGTCGAGCACGACACGGTTGATCTGGCGGCATTCGTTCGTGATGCGCGTCGAGATCGTCGCGAGCACGTCGTACGGCACGCGCGACCAGTCGGCCGTCATCGCGTCCTCGGAACTCACGGGACGCAGCACGATCGGCATGCCGTACGTGCGTTCGTCGCCCTGCACACCCACGGAGTGCACGTCGGCGAGCAGCACGACCGGGCACTGCCAGATGTCGCGGTCCAGACCGGCCTTCGACAGTTCCTCACGGGCAATCGCGTCGGCGTCGCGCAGAATGTCGAGTCGTTCCTTCGTGATATCGCCGATGATGCGGATGCCGAGGCCCGGGCCCGGGAACGGCTGGCGCCAGACGATCTCGTCCGGCAGGCCGAGCTCGGTGCCGATCGCGCGCACCTCATCCTTGAACAGCGAGCGCAGCGGCTCGATCAGTTCGAACTTGAGGTCGTCAGGCAGGCCGCCCACATTGTGGTGCGACTTGATGTTCGCCGCACCGTCACCGCCACCGGATTCGACGACGTCGGGGTATAGCGTGCCCTGCACAAGGAACTTCACTTCCTTGCCTTCGCTGCCTGCGTCCTCGATGACCTGACGCTGTGCTTTCTCAAACGTGCGGATGAACTTCTCACCGATGATCTTGCGCTTGGTTTCGGGATCGGACACTCCCTTGAGCGCATTCAGGAAGTCCTCGGAGGCGTCGACCGCGATGAGCTTGATGCCGGTGGCCGCCACGAAATCGTGCTTGACCTGTTCCGCCTCGCCCTTGCGCAGCAGGCCGTGGTCCACGAACACGCAGGTGAGCTGGTCGCCGATCGCACGGTGTACGAGAGCCGCGGCGACGGCGGAATCGACACCGCCCGACAGGCCGCAGATGACCTGCGCGTCGCCGACCCGCTCGCGGATCTTCTTGACCTGATCGTCGATGATGTTCGCGGCGTCCCAGTCACGGCCGATGCCAGCACAATCATGCAGGAAGCGTTCGATGAGCGCCTGGCCCCTCGGGGTGTGCTTGACCTCTGGATGCCACTGCACGCCGTAGAGCTTGCGCAGCGGGTCCTGCATCGCGGCCACCGGCGCACCCTCGGTGTGTGCGAGCACCTCGAAGCCCTCGGGGGCTTCCTTGACAGCCACACCGTGGCTCATCCATGTGGTTTGCTCCGATGGCGAGCCGGCAAGGATGCCGTCGGGATCGTCGATGACCGTTTCGGTCTTGCCGTATTCACCCAGTGCGGCCTTGTCCACATCACCGCCGAGTTCATGCGCCATCACTTGGAATCCATAGCAGATGCCGAGCACCGGCACACCGGACTCGAACACCTTCTTGTCGATGGACGGGGCGCCGGGCTCGAACACCGAGGCGGGGCCACCGGAAAGAATGATTGCCTGCGGGTCCTTGGCGAGCATCTCCTCGACCGGCATGGAATGTGGTACCAACTCCGAATAGACGTTGGCCTCACGCACGCGACGGGCAATCAATTGCGCGTATTGGGCGCCGAAATCAACGACGAGTACAGGCCCTTGTGCCATAAGTTGAACCCCTTAATACATAGGTATGTTGTGGCGTGTAATTGACATACTCCATTGTGGGCATGCAAGTAGACAAGCCGGCCCATACAGGACCGGCATCGGATTGCAGGGCTACTGCGACGCCTGATTCCTCGCAATGTGCGGTTTACTGCAACACGCCGCCGTGCATTGTGTCCAATCGAACGGGATCAACCATGCACATACGCTTGCAATCATTGCTATTGCAGCGTTCCACGAGGGTTGAGAGGTAATTCCGGAATGCACAATTCAACTGATAAAGCTTGCAAAAGAGGTAAGAAATGTCACATTTACGCACACACATGCCCAAAAAGAAGCAAAAAGTCAGAGAGTACACGTAACATGATTCTCGATTGGACACGGGGTTCCTCCCCAGTGGGAGGACATGCGGATCCCGTGGCCACATTGGAACAAACAATCGCACATATTGTGCAGGAGTACAGGAGTACACATGACAAATCCTGTTATTGGCACCCCGTGGCAGAAGCTGGATCGTCCGGTTTCCGAAGAAGCCATCGAAGGCATGGACAAGTATTGGCGCGTCACCAACTACATGTCCATCGGCCAGATCTATCTGCGTAGCAACCCGCTGATGAAGGAACCCTTCACCCGCGACGACGTGAAGCACCGCCTGGTCGGCCACTGGGGCACCACCCCGGGCCTGAACTTCCTTCTCGCCCACATCAACCGCCTCATCGCTGACCACCAGCAGAACACCGTGTTCATCATGGGCCCGGGCCACGGCGGCCCGGCTGGCACCGCCCAGTCTTACGTTGACGGCACGTACACCGAGTACTACCCGAACATCACCAAGGACGAAGCTGGCCTGCAGAAGTTCTTCCGCCAGTTCTCCTACCCGGGCGGCATCCCGTCGCACTTCGCCCCGGAGACCCCGGGCTCGATCCACGAAGGTGGCGAGCTTGGCTACGCGCTCTCCCACGCGTACGGTGCCGTGATGAACAACCCGAGCCTGTTCGTGCCGTGCATCATCGGCGACGGCGAGGCCGAGACCGGCCCGCTCGCCACCGGCTGGCAGTCCAACAAGCTCGTCAACCCGCGCACCGACGGCATCGTGCTGCCGATCCTGCACCTCAACGGCTACAAGATCGCCAACCCGACCATCCTCGCCCGTATCTCCGACGAAGAGCTGCATGACTTCTTCCGCGGCATGGGCTACCACCCGTACGAGTTCGTCGCCGGCTTCGACAACGAGGATCACATGTCGATCCACCGTCGTTTCGCCGAGCTGTTCGAGACGATCTTCGACGAGATCTGCGACATCAAGGCCGCGGCCCAGACCGACGACATGACGCGTCCGTTCTACCCGATGCTCATCTTCCGCACCCCGAAGGGCTGGACCTGCCCGAAGTTCATCGACGGCAAGAAGACCGAAGGCTCCTGGCGTGCACACCAGGTCCCGCTGGCTTCCGCCCGCGACACCGAAGAGCACTTCGAAGTCCTCAAGGGCTGGATGGAATCCTACAAGCCGGAAGAGCTCTTCAACGCCGACGGCTCCATCAAGGATGACGTCACCGAGTTCATGCCGAAGGGCGAGCTGCGCATCGGCGCCAACCCGAACGCCAACGGCGGCCGTATCCGTGAGGATCTGAAGCTCCCTGAGCTCGACCAGTACGAGGTCACCGGCGTCAAGGAGTACGGCCATGGCTGGGGCCAGGTCGAGGCTCCGCGCTCGCTGGGCGCGTACAGCCGCGACATCATCAAGAACAACCCGGATTCGTTCCGCATCTTCGGACCGGACGAGACCGCTTCCAACCGACTGAACGCTACCTACGAGGTCACGAAGAAGCAGTGGGACAACGGCTATCTGTCAGCCCTCGTCGACGAGAACATGGCCGTCACCGGCCAGGTCGTCGAGCAGCTCTCCGAGCATCAGTGCGAAGGCTGGCTCGAGGGCTACATCCTCACCGGCCGCCATGGCATGTGGAGCACCTACGAGTCCTTCGCTCACGTCATCGATTCGATGCTCAACCAGCATGCGAAGTGGCTTGAGGCGACCGTCCGCGAAATCCCGTGGCGCAAGCCGATCTCGTCGGTCAACCTGCTGATCTCGTCGCACGTGTGGCGTCAGGACCACAACGGCTTCTCGCATCAGGACCCGGGTGTCACCTCGGTCCTGATCAACAAGACGTTCAACAACGACCACGTGACGAACATCTACTTCGCGACCGACGCCAACATGCTGCTCGCGATCGCCGAGAAGTGCTTCAAGTCGACCAACAAGATCAACGCGATCTTCTCCGGCAAGCAGCCGGCTCCGACGTGGATCACCCTCGACGAGGCTCGCGCCGAGCTCGAGGCCGGCGCCGCCGAGTGGAAGTGGGCTTCGAACGCCAAGAGCAACGACGAGGTCCAGATCGTCCTCGCCGCCGCCGGCGACGTTCCGACGCAGGAGATCATGGCCGCTTCCGACGCCCTGAACAAGGAAGGCATCAAGTTCAAGGTCGTCAACGTCGTTGACCTCCTGAAGCTGCAGTCCCCGGAGAACAACGACGAAGCCATGTCCAACGAGGACTTCGCTGAGCTCTTCACCGCCGACAAGCCGGTCCTGTTCGCGTACCACTCCTATGCGCAGGACGTCCGCGGCCTCATCTACGACCGCCCGAACCACGACAACTTCCACGTCGTCGGCTACAAGGAGCAGGGCTCCACGACCACGCCGTTCGACATGGTCCGCGTCAACGACATGGATCGCTACGCGCTCGAAGCCCAGGCCCTCGAGCTGATCGACGCCGACAAGTACGCCGACAAGATCAACGAGCTCAACGAGTTCCGCAAGAAGGCGTTCCAGTTCGCGGTCGACAACGGCTACGACATTCCGGAGTTCACCGACTGGGTGTACCCGGATGTCAAGGTCGACGAGACGCAGATGCTCTCCGCGACCGCGGCGACCGCTGGCGACAACGAGTGAGCCTAAGGGTTAACGCTTCCCGGTAATCAGCATACAGGGAACCAGGGCGTGTGGAAATTCGTTTCCACACGCCTTTTTCATATCATCTGAGCATGCGTTCCCGGTCACAGGTGCGACCCGTGCCCGGGTGAATTGCCACATGACCACCAATGCGTACAATGGAAGAGTGCGTGCCTTTTCCCCCACACGCGCAGCCATGCACCACCTCGCATGCACGCAACGTAGCATGCATCATAAGGAGTCATTGTGAGCCTCAAGAATGTGAGCATCATCAGCCCCGAGCCCGGCAATGGACGCAACGTAGTCGCGCTCGGTCTCGTTGCCCTGCTCGCCAAGACCAATGTCACGAGTGTGTTCCGCCCCGCCGTCTCGTGTAAGGAGACCTTCACCGACACGCTGCTCGACTATGCGAACGCGCATCAGACCCGCGAGCAGGCCATCGGCGTCACCTTGCGCGATGCACGCATCAACAAGCAGAGCGCCCGCGCGCAGATCGTCAGCAAATTCATCGACACGAACGCCCAGCTCAATCCCGCGGTGCGCGTGATCGTCGGCAGCGACCGCAATGACGTCGGCGACCCGGAACGATTCAGCTTCAACGCCGACGTCTCCGCCGATCTGCAGGCACCGGTATTGCTGACCGTCTGCACACTGCACCGCACCCCACAGCAAGTGCATGAGACGATCGAGGCATGCACCGAGATCATCGTCGACGCCGGCACCAAGGTCATCGGTGTGTTCATCACTGGCTGCGACGAGAACCAGTGCACTTCGCTGCGCACCTATTTCAATGATTATGACGTGCCCGTCTGGACAGTGCCGTTCCTCGACCTCGAAGAGAACGCCACTCCCGACGACGCCATTGGCTCCTTTGCCGCGCATGTGCCCGCAGATGAACTGCTGCGCACACTGGACTCCCCCTTCGTGCCGCCGACCACGCCGTACGCCTTCCAATACGACATCCTCGCGCGCGCCAAGAAGAACCGCAAGACGATCGTGCTGCCCGAAGGTGCCGACGACCGCATCATCACCGCCGCGAACTATCTGCTCGAATCGAATGTGGTCGACATCGTGATCATCGGCGAGCGCGACGAGATCCTCGAACGCGGCAAGAAGCTCGACCTCAAGTCGCTTGGCAAAGCACGCTTCCAGTCGATGGAGGATGAGCAGCTGCTCACTGAGATGATTGACAAACTGTGCGAGTTGCGCGCCAAGAAGGGCATGACCCCTGATGTGGCCCGCAAGACCTTGCGCGACCCGAATTACTTCGGCACGATGCTCGTGGTGCTCGGACAGGCCGACGGCCTTGTCTCCGGCGCCATCAGCTCGACCGCCAACACGGTGCGTCCGGCCCTGCAGCTCATCAAGATGAAGCCCGGTACGAAGTCCGTCTCCGGTGCGTTCCTCATGTGCCTCAAAGACCATGTGTCCGTGTTCGCCGACTGTGCCATCAACCTCGACCCCGATCCGGAGCAGCTCGCTGACATCGCGTTGCAGTCCGCCCAGACCGCCAAGGCGTTCTCGGTCGAACCGCGTGTGGGCATGCTCTCATACTCCACGCTCGGTTCCGGCAAGGGCCCGGATGTCGATTTGGTCGTCCAGGCCACGTCGATCGTGCGTGAGAAGAATCCGGACCTGGCGCTTGTGGGCCCGATTCAGTTCGATGCCGCATGGTCGCCGGATGTGGCCAAGGTCAAAGCGCCCGGCGATCCCGTCGCCGGCCGTGTCTCCGTGTTCGTATTCCCCGACCTCGATTCGGGCAACATCTGCTACAAGGCCGTGCAGCGCTCCTCTGGCGCCGTGGCCATCGGACCGATCCTGCAAGGCCTCAACAGGCCGGTGAACGACCTGAGTCGTGGAGCGCTGGTGCAGGACATCATCAACACGATCGCGCTCACCGCCATCGAGGCCCAGCAGAACGACTGAGGCACGACGCACAACCATGAACACGATGCGGGCGTTGTGGTTCCACTACCCCATGGAGTGGAACCACAACGCCCGCATTGTGTCGTCCGTCATCTTTTTGTAGCAAACAGCGAGTACCCTGTACTTCTGGAAAGCCGCAACAGCGGTGAACACAAAACACCAATGGAGGATGCCCAGAATGGCAAAAACCGTCCTTGTTATCAATTCCGGCTCCAGCTCGATCAAGTACCAGCTTGTCGACCTTGAAACCGGCGAAGGTATTGCCTCGGGTCTCGTTGAGAAAATCGGCGAGCCGATCGACGGCCACTACAAGTACGAATACAACGGCGAAAAGCACGAGCTCGAAGAACGCATCGACAACCACGAGCAGGGTCTCAAGCGTGTGCTCAGTTTCTTTGAGGAATACGGTCCGAGCCTCGAAAGCGCCGGCATCGTGGCCGTGGGCCACCGCGTGGTCCAGGGCGGAAGCACTTTCCCCGACCCGGCCCTCGTCACTGACGAGACGATCAAGCAGGTTGAGGACCTCGCGGTGCTCGCTCCCCTGCACAACGGCCCTGAGGCCAAGGGCGCCGAGGTCATGCGCGAACTGCTGCCGGATGTACCGCAGATCTTCGTGTTCGATTCCTCCTTCTTCCAGCAGCTGCCGAAGGCCGCCAGCACCTACGCGCTCAACCGTGAAGTCGCCGAGAAGTATAAGATCCGCCGTTACGGCGCCCACGGCACCTCGCACTGGTACGTCTCCTCGAAGGTCCCCGAGGTCATTGGCAAGCCCGCTGAAGGCCTCAAGCAGATTGTGCTGCACATCGGCAACGGCGCCTCCGCTTCCGCCGAAATCGACGGCAAGCCGATTGAAACCTCGATGGGCCTGACCCCGCTCGAGGGCCTGGTCATGGGCAGCCGCACCGGCGACATCGATCCGGCCGCTGTCTTCCATCTGATCCGCAATGCGCACATGGATGTGGATGAGCTCGATGACCTCTTCAACAAGAAGTCCGGCATGATGGGCATGACCGGCTTCGGCGACATGCGCGAAGTCCATCGCCTCATCGCCGAAGGCGACGAGAACGCCAAGCTCGCGCTCGACGTCTACGTGCACCGCATCGTGAGCTATATTGGCGCCTACACCGCCCAGCTCGGTGGTCTCGATGTCATCACGTTCACCGCTGGCGTCGGCGAAAACGACGAGATCGTGCGCCGCATGGTCTGCGAGAAGCTCGCCCCGTTCGGTGTCAAGCTCGACATGGAGAAGAACGACACCCGTTCCAAGGAACCGCGCATCATCTCCACGCCGGATTCCTCGGTGATCATCGCCGTTGTCCCGACGAACGAAGAGCTTGCAATCGCACAGCGTTCCGCCGCGATCGCCGAAAAGGGCGAAGACACCTACGGCAACAAGATCGCCTGAGCGATCTGCGCCATCCGTCTCACTGAACGATGAAAAGAGGCCAGCCGAATCCGGCTGGCCTCTTTCGTGTTCCCCCCCCCCACAGGAATTTATTCTGCCATAGCGTAGCATTCGAACGATGCCAAAACCACATATATTGACAAAACGTTCACAACTGTTTTCCTGTGGTATTCCCTACCGCATAGACTGCACCATAACGGTTTACTCATGCTGTGCCAGCATAGCGGTCCACAGGCCGGTGAAATCAGGGATCGTCTTGCGTGTCGTCTGCACATCCTCAATCGAGATGTCCGCGATGCGCAGGCCCAGCATCGCCGCAAATGTGGCCATGCGGTGATCCGCATAGGATGCCATGACCGCGCCATGCAACTGGCCTTCCGCAGCCGGTTCGATCGCGATGCCATCGGCGAGTTCATGCGCATGCGCGCCCACACGCTCGATCTCACGCACGAGCGCCTCCAGACGGTTGGTCTCATGACCGCGCAGATGCCCGATGCCGGTGAGGGCCGATGGACCGTCCGCGAACACAGCGATGGCTGCGATGCTCGGTGCGATCTCCCCCGCGGCGGACAGGTCGAGTTCGCCCAATGCCCGAATGGCTCCATCGGAACGCACCGTCAGCGTGCCACAGTAGCGGTCGTCGAATTCCTCACAATCAGCGAGCTCGTTGAACGAAGTGCCGTCAAGCGTGACGTCGGCGCCGAACCGGTGCAGGATCGCCGGCAACAGCCCGCCGGGCTGTGTGGTGTGCGCCGGCCAGTTCGGCACGCTCACCGACCCTGATGCGATCAGGGCGGCGCCCAGGAACGGCGCGGCGTTCGACAGGTCCGGCTCGACGGTGATTTCCTGGGCCATCGTCAATGCACGTGGTTCGACCGTCCATTCGCCGCGTTGGGTCATCTCGACCGCACCACCGGCGGCATTGATGTCTTCCATGGTCATGCGGATGTGCGGCAGGCTCGGCAGTTTGCGGCCGGTATGCCTGAGCGTCAGGCCATTCGGCAGGCGTGACGCCGCGAGCAGCAATCCCGAAATGAACTGCGACGAAGCGGAAGAATCGATCTTCACCACAGGGCGACGGTTCGACTCCAGCGTCGTCGGCGGGGTGACGGTGAACGGCAGATACCCTTCCTCCCCGTGGTATTCGACGTGCGCACCCAAACGGCACAGACCGTCCAGCAGGGGCTTCATCGGTCGCGCGTACGCCTGCTCGTCGCCGTCGAACCGCACCGGACCATTGGCGAACAGCACCAGTGGGGGCACAAAGCGCATTACTGTGCCGGCGAGCCCGCAATAGACATCGGTATCACCGTGGAATACGCCGTCGGCGGGCGGGGTGATGGTGACGTCCGTCGCGTCATCGTCGTTCTGCGTGCACGTCACGCCGAGCGCGCGCAATGCCCCGATCATGAGCTCGGTGTCGCGCGAACACAGCAAGCCACGGATATGCACAGGCTGCGTGCTCAATGCGGCGAGGATGAGGAAACGATTCGACAGCGATTTGCTGCCCGGAATGGTGACGGTGGCGTCAAGCGGCCCTTCGGCGAGAGGCGCCGGCCAAGGTTGGGTATCATGTTCGGTCATAGGCTTCATCGTAATGGCAACGGTTGAACATGGGGCGCACATCTCACGAATGCCGGCATGGATACAGGGAGCAGAGCATCGGGCGACTCAGAAAAACGGAGCCGTATCGACAACGGCCCCGCATGATCGTCGGGCTGACAGGATTTGAACAACACATCGCGGAGACATTGCCAATCAAGGGCTGAGCTGGCATGTGCCGTTTTCTGTCCGCTGTTTTGTCCCATCTCACGATATGACCGCTACATGTTTCCTCTATTCTAGCAGCGCTACCCAAACAAGGAAAAGCCCCGCTCCCCTGCCGCATATGGCAAAGAGAGCGGGGCTGCACTAGATACTGATTCCCTATTAGATCAAGTGGTGCGGCGTTTAGGGTGGTAGGCGACGCCGAAGCCGGCGGCGATCGTCGGGATTGCGCTTCCCAACGCGGACAGGAGCACGCATACCCATTCCGGCGCATGGGCGGCGATCGCCACTGGAGAGACGACGGTGAGCGTCACGCCCATGAGCAGGCACACCACGTAGATCGCGGTCCTGACCGTCGGGGCGAAGACAGGACGGTACTCCCCTTCCGGAGAGCCGACGCTGTCGGGCAACGGCTGGTCGGAGTCATAGGTCTTGAGGGTATCGTCGATGATTTCCTCGGTCATTCGTCACCATCCCATCTTGCGGTTGACGATGGCCTGCACGGCCGCGTAGTTGGAACCCAGGCGGCGCTGGCGTTCCGCTCCGTTGCCGTATTCACCGCGGATGACCGCGTCCGCGAGCGCGTTGAGATCGACGTTCGGGCTGGGTGTGGAGACACCGAGGAGCTGATTGACTCGGGTCTGTACAGCATTCGCGTCGTATCCAGCGTTCTTGAGGCGGGTCATGCGATCGTTGCCGTTGCCCCACTGTCCGGCGATGACCTCGCGCGCGACGGTCTCGACGCTCTTCTTCGCGGGCGCGGACGGCTTGGCCGGTGCAGATGCGGTGGGCTTGTTGCCGGTCATCTTGTCGTACCATTCCTGGGCGCGGCGCATGTAGGCGTCGCGTTGGCTGCCGGCGATGGATGCTGGGCATTCGGTGGCGCTGAAGTCCTTGTGGAAGAAGACGTTCTTGCCGTACTGCGGGCGGCCGAGCCCGTAGTGTTTGCATACGGCGGCGGTCAGGTGGGCTCCGTTGTCGAGGGTGGCGTCGCTGATCTTCCAGGGGTTGGTGCTGATGTCGGCGTGCTCGATGCCGATGCTCGTGCAGTTCGCTTGGTAGTTACCTGCGTGCCAGGCGGTGTCGGAATCCCATACGAGCTGTGTGACGCCGCCGTTCGCGTCGACTTGGTAGTGGGCGGATGCCTCACGGGTCTGCCATACCTGATAGCAGCCCTCACCGCTGAGGTTGCCTCCATTGTGGTGCAGGATGACCTTGTCGATATTGCAGCCGTTGCGGCCTCCGGTGAAATGCTTGTCGAGGATGAGGTTCTTGTCGGCCTCGAGTTTGTCCCAGTTTTTCATGGTGTTCCTTCCTAATATAGAAAAGGCCACGGCGGTGTTGCCGTGGCCTTAATCTGTTGTGTTGGCGGTGGGTGGTCTGTGGGAGTAATCCCAGTCGGAGTGCGCGAGACGCCATTTGTAGTCTGCGAGCAACTGCTCGTATCTGGCATGGCCGATGCCGTTGCCTCCCGCGCCAAGGTATTCACGCCCGGCCTCGAGCTGGTGCTCATGGCTCAATCGGTCGTGTGGGTCCTGCATGAGCGCCTGCCGCAGGCCAAGGAGGCGGTGCCTATGGGTCTCCTCCTCGTGCCGTTTGTGCCACTCGTGGGATTGCGCGATGGCTATGGTGTTGCGGTCGATCTTCTCCCGCAGTTCACGGATCGAGGTTGAGTTCCTCAGGCTCGTCTCGATGAGGTCCCCGAGTTCGCTCCGCGTGACCGCCTGTTGGCGTTTTTCCTGCATGGATCTCCACCATTCCCAGAAGCCGCCGCACCCCACGATGGCCACCACGATCGTGACGACGGCCTCAAGATTGTTCAAAAGGGTTCACCTCCTCTCATGGGGCTGTTGGGTATGACCCTCCGGCTATCCAAGGTGTGGGCAGCACACCACTTGCGCAGTGTGCCTGCAGTTTTTCCCAGTCGAACGTGGTGAAGCACCCATGCTCCAATGGCTCAATCCATGTGATTTCCGGGGGACCATCCAGTTCGAGTATTGGATTGACTTCTGTGCCTGACCCGTCCACGAGCCATGCGAGCCAATCTGCGCCTGCCGCGCACTGCACGCCACCTCGGTATACCTTGACCGAGGCGGAAGCCGCTTTGCGGTAGCGTAGATAGTAGATGGACGGATTCGCAGCATAGTATTCACTGGGATTGCCTGATATCTTGATAGGCCGGCAGAATGTGCCCCAAGTGGTGGATTCAATCAGCGTTACCCGCCACACGCCGTTGGTCTGTGTGGTGACGGTTTGATACGCCTTTGGATCACGGTTCACATGTGGATCCTTGATTTGGTTGCAGATCGTCATCCCACTGCCATTGACGCCGCTCATGCCGCCACCTCCCACGAGGAGATGGTCACTTGGCTTCGATGAGGCTCCCGTCGAACCATCGGAAATTCGCGATATCCATCAACTGGTAGTCGGCCTCTGTCATGACGAATAAATGCCTGACCCAGACCGCGCTGTTTTTGAGAGGCCCCACCATGACACGGAACTCCACTGTCGACTCGGTGTCCACCGTGTTTGCCGGTGTGACATAATGCCCCTTGTTCCCGGTCCATGTCGCTGGCGCCAATTCGTCCCGTGGGGCGACGACCACCCTCAGCAGATTCGGGTCGTAACCGTTCTGTGCATAGGAGGCCTCCGCCCCAAACCGGTATGTTCCCGCAGGCAGGGTCATCTGCGTGTAGATGTAGCTGTCGGGGATGTCCGCGTTGTTCGTCACAATCAATCGGTCGTCGCCCATCATCTGCACTGTGAGGTTTTTGGACGCATACCACCGCCATTGCGATGGCGAGGTCGGTCTCGGATCGTGCAGAAGGTTTCGCAGGCTCATGCGCACACCTCGCAATCAAGATGTGGACGGGCAAGGAAACCGCTAGAGAGATACCCCCCCCCCGATGGGGAGAGTTTGCCCGTCAATCCAAGGATGCGTCAAAACGCCACTGTGGCAGAGGTCAAGCATCTGCTCCCAATCCTCAGTGGTGAATGCACTACACCCTTCGAGGGTGACCCAGCCGGCTGCTTTTGGAATCCATATCTCGTTCGCGCCACCGGCAGATACCTGAGCACCGACCCATCCCATTTTGTCAGATATGACCCCACCTGAGGTTGTATCGATTACAGTGCCGCTGATGCGTTCATAGCCTCCATTGCGGTTCGAGGTCAACAGTGATGGATCCTCGCATGAATACACACATACGAGCCATCCTCCTATCGTGAGTCCCTTTGTACCCATTTTGAATGCGAATGTGCCTACATCTCTTGGATATGTGTCAGGCACTCGGTATGACCATTTCCCAGACGATTCCTGTTGCTTCTCAGTACCGTACTGGTATGTTGATGGAGACGTCCCATTAGGTGTTTGACACAAATTGGTGATCATTATTCCTCCTAGTAGATGGGGTCGCTTACGGTGGCGTCGTCGAACCATGTCAGTCCAAGCGCGTCAAGTTCCGTCCATGCTTCTGTGTTCATGCACATGATGTGGTTGAATCTCGACGCTGCGGACGGTGCTCCAGTGGGGACGTTGGCATGCAGACGCAGTTGAATTTTGCGTCGCCGTGGCAAAGTGAAAGAGCAATGATGGATGAGGTTGTTGCCTGCGTAGGGGGCAGTGTTGAGCGTCGTATCCCCCGCAGCTACACTGATGATCGGCCCTTGCGGTGTTCCATACGTGCCGTTGATGGATACGACGTTCACTCGTAGCTCGTAGTCACCGGGAGGCAGCGTCACTTCGGTCGTGACCCACCCTTCGTGCCCGGAGTCGGTGTTCGTGACCAGAAGACTGCCCGTAGAGTATTCAAACTGGATGCCTTCGCTTCCCCTGATGAACGGTTCTCCACCGTCGATCGGAGCCGGATTATGCACGTAGTTTTCGATGGGCACGACGGTGCGACCGTCGTGCAGTTCATCGGCGAATCGGTAGAGGAGCTGGCGTGGCCCCCACCCGTCGCGTGCGCATTCGTAATGCCAGTTGTAGATTTCCGCCGTGTCCCATTTGAGCATGAGCAGGCTGACGGAGTTGTTCGGCTCCCCCGCCCATCGGGTCCAGTAATCGTTGATGGTGTAGAACGGCGGGAAGAAACAGTCCCTGCCACGAATCATGTTGTGTTTGGCCCCGTTGAGGTATGGTACCCCGACCGCTTGGCCGTTGTAGTAGCCGCCCATGCTCACTCCTCCCCGCTGTCTTCGGTTGTGGTGCCTTCTGGTATGGTTTCCGGCTCGTCCGTGGCTTGGCTGCCGGAGGGTGATTCAGCGGCATTGGTGATCGCGTCCACCACGACGCCGATCTGCTGGGCTGTGTTTTCGATGCTCTGTAGGTTCTGTGCCGCGGTCTCGGCTGCTGCAGCGGCGGTCTGCGCTGATCCGGTGGCATGATTCGCCTGCGTCTGTGCCGCGGATCGTACGGCGGCGATGTCGGCGACGGTCGCTGCCATCGCGTTGATGCTGGCCTCCTCACTGTAAAGCACGAGTGTCTCCGGGTGGGTGCGGCTGTATGCGAGCGCAGCTTGTGCGTCTGCTGCGAGGGCGATCTGCAGGAGTGGTCCTGCTGTGACGGTTGTGGGCAAGAGGGTTGATGGGTTGACGTCGATGAGGTCGGTGTATTCGAGGGTTTCGCTGGTGGTGGGGATTTGGACGTATCGGGTGTATTCCTGTGGGGTTCCGGGCAGTTCGGTGATGGCCCAGCAGCCTGTGTGGTCGCTTTCGATGACGTTGACGTTGGCTTCGCCGTTGGTGAGGTTGGTTTCGAAGGGTTTGGGGATGATGACGGTGTCGCCTCGGTTGTAGCGGTGGATTGGGGTGAATCGTATGGTGCCGTTGCAGGGTGTGGTGCCGCCGTTGGTGGGGTGTTCGAGTTTGATGTGGATGGTTGCCATGGTTGGGTTCCTTTCTGGGGTTAGGCGAGGATGCCGATGATGGTGGTCAGGTGGTTTGCGGTGAGCAGGAGGCACCGGTCTCCGGTTTTAGCGCTGGTGCAGGTGGTGGTGCATGGCAGGTCGGTGAGGGTGGTGCCGGCGCAGGTCACGGTGAGGCGTGTGTGGCCGTTGATGGTGCGTGTGGCGGTCACGGTGCCGTAACTGATGTTGGGTGGTGTGGGTGTGGCGAGGGCGCCACCGAGGGTTTGGGCGAGGCGGGCGCCTGCATCTCGCGCGTGGTAGGTGTCATGAGCCATTGGTGGTCCTTTCGAATTGGCGGCATTCGGCTTCGATGGGCAGGCCTGCGTCGAGCCGGATTTTCTGGGTGCGGATTGCGAAGTCTCCGCTGATGCCGCCTGTTGGGTAGTCGAGGTGGATGAGGTCGCCTATGGTGATGGGTGCGTAGATGTGGGTCATGGTGATGCGGTGGATGACGCTTTGGCTGGTGGTGAGCAGTTCGCGTGCCTTGGCGTTGGCGAGCGCGGTGAGTTGTGTGTCGGTTTTGCCTTCTGGTATGTCGTTGTAGGTGTAGGTTTTGCCGATGGTGCGGCCGCGGTTGATGGTGGAGAATTCGCTGTTAGGGTCGGTGTCGGTGGCGATGCCGGTGATTTCTTTGTCTTGGTGGCTGTAGATGACTTTGACTTGGTTGGCGGTGTTGCCCCAGTCGCGTTCGTCGGTCATTTCTCGTAGGAAGCGTGCGCCGGCTCCTTCGGTGAATGTCCAGATGGGTGAGCGTTCGTTTGGTGGTGTGTAGGGTTGCAGGAGGATTCGCCCGTAGGGGTCGGTGCGTGCGGATTGCCAGCCGATGAGGTCGAGGAGTGCGTTGATGGCGTCGAGTTTGCTTTTGTCTTTTTGGTCGCCGATGCCGAATGTCCAGGCGGCGCCCATCCGGTAGGTGCATTCGTCGTGTGGGGCGGTTTCGAGGCCGGCGGCGGTGATGGTGGCTTCGATCCATGTCATGGGGTTGGTGCCGGCAGCGAGCGCGACTGGTTGGGTGAATTGGTCGTCGTCGAGTTCGCGGAGCCGTCCGTAGAGGTTGAGTGGTGTCTTGGTGTTTTCGCCGCCGGTGACTTGCCGTTTGGGCCCGTCGGGCAGGAAGGTGCCCAGTGGGATGCTTTCGGTGGTGCCGTCGGCGTAGTCGAGGTCGGCCCAGATACGGAGCAGGTCGCCGCCGAACAGGGCGGTGCCCTCGATGTCGAGGGTCGCCTGTTCGGTGATGGCCGTGTCCTGGTTGCGGGTGATGGAGCCGCCGGCCAGGGCGGTGTGCACCATGTCTGTTTCCAGTCCGGTTTTGCGGTTGACGCGCATGATGCGGTAGGTGGTGTCGAAACTCATCTGGTGGTGGGTGTTATCCATGGTGTGGTTCCTCCCATGCGAGTTCCTTGCAGTCGGCCGAGAAGTCGACCATGCGTCCGTTTGCGCTGATGGATTGGTGCATGGATACGCGTACGCGCATGCGTGCGCCGTCCAGGGTGCGTAGCCAGCCGCGGCTGTAGGTGCGTGCCAGTCGGCGGATATATCGCCATTGGGTCGCGTCGACCCATAGGTAGCTGCTGCTGATGGTGATGGTGTCGTCGAGGTCGCCGGTGCCGTAGGAGCGTGGCAGGCCGGTGTCGTCGGCGAAATGGTATTCCGTGGTGTCCAGCTCGGGTTTGTCGGTGAGTTTCCATGCGCCGCCCACCGGCAGGACCTCGCTGGCGTCGAGGCCAAAGTTGAACACCACACAGTCCGAGTCGATCCGAGCGGGTATATCCGTGGACGCGGCCGCACCGGAGGCACTGACCGCGGTCACACGGTACGCGTAGTCCACTCCCAATGGGGGCAGGTAGTCGAATCCGAACCCTCCGGATTGCACACTGTCCGCGATGGTCTCGGCCACGCCGTCTGGGTCGACGCGTTCGACCATGAGGTGCCCCGTGGCCGGTGCGGACGTGTCGGTGCCCGCGGTGGCCTGAACCATCATCATGTACCCATCGGAAAGCGTGCACACACCGCTTGGCGAGGCCGGTGGCGTGTACGCGACGGTGACCTGCCGTGAGGAGGTCGTGCTCAATCCGTTGCCGGAGCGCACAGTCACTTCGATGAGCAGCACCGACCCGTTGACAGGCAGATACGATGCCGCCGGTATGGTCAACTTGCGGTCCGCGGGAGCGACGGTCACCGAGTAAACGACCATGCCGTCATGGACGATGTGCACCTGTTGGCGGGCGATGCCATCCCAATCAGACGCAGTCCATTCCACGACAATCGGCAATTGGGTGACCACATCGGTTCCCTCGACGGGTTTGAGGTTCACGCTAGGTGGGTTCGCCACATGCCAGCTGCGCACGGACGACCACGGACCCCAATCGGCGGCCAAGCCCTTGGTGCGCACCTGCACGGTGTAATCGCCCGGTGTCGGGCAGGTCACCGAGGCGCGCGTCACATCGCCGGTGATGTCACGGGTCTCATCACCACCGCCCAGTGGGCGTGTGATTTTGACCTGGGCGGCGGTCTGTGCGGATCCGTCGGGGTGGGTAGGTGTCCATGAGACCATCGCCGTCGCACCGACCGGTGGGATGGTGGCGGGCACCGTCACGGTCGGCGCTTTCGGTGTCTCAATCGTGCTGACCGTCGCACTGGACGCCCATGCGGACGACAGCATGCCCCGGCCCGTGTCGGTGCCATAGACCGGGACACGGCCGAGCGCACGGTACTGCACGACGCCTGCCGGCACGCTCGTGTCCTCGAGCGTCGCCTTCCCGTTGACCGGTGAGGCCGTGCCCACCGCCGTCCACGCGCCATCGAACAGGCGTTCGACGGTCACGCTCGTCGCGTACGAGTTGGACACGTCCACGGTGATGCGCACACGGCCCGACGACACACGGGTCACGTTCACCGACCGTGGTGCGGCGGGCGTGGTGTGGATGCCGGCTGTGTTGTCCACGTGGGTGGAGTCGCCGGCGGGGTTCGACGCCCACATGCCGAACTGGTAGTGGGCGTTGGCTTTGAGGTTGCCGTACGTGTAGTTCGTCGCGTCCCAGTTCAGTGTGGCGCGCGCCGTCCATGCACCCCATCCGCCACCGCCGACGCGTTCGCGGATCCACAGGTGCAGTTGGCGCCAGGGTTTGCGGGCCGCATTGTCCCAATTCGCCTGCCATGCGCATCGCACGCTCGAATCGGACGCGCGTGTCCAGGTCACGTTCTTCGGCGGGTTCGGTTTGAGGTAGGTCACGCCCGGCACGCTCACGTTGCATGACGCGGACGATGTGCCACCGTTGAACGCGGACTGGGAGACGGTCGCAGAACAGGAGATGTTCTTCGCGTTGTCGCTCTTGGCTATCGTGAAGTCCTTGCGGCAGATGACCGCTTCACCGTTCGTGCCGATGTTCGCGTTGCCGGTGCCGCTGCCGGATTGGCCGTTGCACCGGACGGACCCGTTGATGCCGTTGATGGCGAAATGCCATCCGTTGACCGCCTGGAAGCGTGCCTCCACGCGGATCACGGCGCTCGTGTCCGTCTGTGAGACGATCCAAGCGGCCGTATGGCACCGCCACGAGCCGGCGACAATGCCACCGTATCCGTCAGCCATCGTTACCTCGCTTTCACCGTGGCGCCGACCGCGTCCACGAGTTCGTCGAGCAGGCGCAGCAGACGCTCGTCCGACGCGACGCGTGCACCGTCGATCTGGATGTTGTATGTGATGTTCCTCGTGTCCATGGTTGACGCCGTGGGTATGAACTCGGCGGCGAACCGTTGGCGCGCGCTGTTGAGGGCCGCGTCTACGTCGATGCCGACGAGTGGTTTGCCGGTGTTGAGCGCGTCGTAGATGCTGTGGGCGCTTTTGCTGGCTTCGTCGACGGCGGTCTTGGTGCGTGCCCTGATGCCGTCGCCCATGGCTTCCATGATGCTCATGCCGGAGTAGAGCACCCACCCGTGGCCGGAGAACGGGCCTTCCTTCGCCGGTGAGAACGGGAATAGGTTGCGGATGCTTTGTATGGCCCCTCCGACGGCGTCTTTGACGGCGTTGACACCGCTCATGATGCCGTCCTTCAATCCGTTGAGGATGCTACGCCCGGATTCGATGAGCCATGAGCCCGCACCGGAGAAGAATCCAAGGATGGAGTCCTTGATGCCGCGCACGGTGTTCATGACGGCGTTGATGCCGTTGGATACCCCGGTTTTGATGCCGTTCCAAATGGCGCCGATACCGTTCTTGATGCCGTTCCAAATGTTGTCCCACACGGCTTTGATGGCGTTGAGCACGTTGGAGATGGTGGACTTCACCCCGTTGATGGCGCCCGACACCACGGATTTGATGCCGTTCCAGATGACGCTCACGAAACTGCTGATGCCGTTCCAGATGCTGTTCCACACGGCGCGGATGGCGTTGAGCGTACCGCTGATGAATCCGGAGATCGCGCCGAACACCGATGTGGCAATCGATGAGATGGCGTTCCATATGGTTTGGAACACGGTTTTGATCGCGTTCCATACCGTATCCCATACAGCGCGGATGGCGGAGAGCACCATGGTGATGAAATCGCTCAGTCCCTGGATGATCGGCTGTACGAATGCCACGAGGTTGGACACTCCCTCGATGATCCACCCGATGAGCGTCATGATGCCGGACACGACCGTGGTCACCACCGTCAGAACGCCCTGGATGATGGGCATGAGCACGTCAAGGCCAGCCATGATGCCGTCGATGACCATCATCACGACCTCCAGTATCGGCGGGATGAACGGCATGATGACGTTGATGATGTTCATGACCAGATCAACGATGTTCGTGATGACGGGCAGCAGAGAGCTGATGAGCTGTTCCACGAGTGGCGCGACCTGCGCGATGAGCTGTCCGATCATGTCCGCGACCTGACCGATGTAGCCTGCGACCTGCACGATGTACGGCGACAGCGTCTGCAGTAGGTTGACCACGACCGGCAGGATCGACTGCACAATCTGCCCAGCCGCCGACACGATATTGGTGATGGCTGGCATGAGCGACTGCAGGGCCGACGTGATGGAACCGATGATGCTTTGCACGCTTGGCAGTACGGCCATGATAGCACCACTCAACGTGTCCCCCACTGTCTGGACTATGGCGACCAGCGACGGCATGACGCCGGACACGATGCCACCGATGGTCGACGCCAGATCGGCGAAGAGACCCGCGACCATCGTGACAATCGGCGCCAATGAGCCCAGCAGGCTGGCCAGCGGTGGCAGCAACGCGCCGATGACCTGCATGCCGGCGGAAAGCACCTGTCCGATGGCGTCGCCGAGTACCGTGAGCATTGAACCCACCGATGGGAGCACCGTCGCGAGCGCGCCGCCGAGCATGTTGGCCAGTTGGCTGACCATATCGGCGAATACGGGCAATGTGGCCGAAGCCAGATCAGCGAAGAGCCCTGCAATCGTTGTGACGATCGGTGCCAATGAGCCCAGCAGGCTGGCCAGTGGCGGCAACAGCGCGCCGATGACCTGCATGCCCGCAGAGAGGACCTGTCCCATGGCGGAACCGACCGTTTCGAACGCTGATGCGATGGACGGAAGCACCGAGGCGAGGACGCCGCCCAACGTGCCGGCCAGTTGGCCGAGTGTGGCTGAGAGCGTGGGCATGATGATGGATCCGAACTGTTCGGCGACAAGCTTGATGGCCCCTAATGGGCTCATGAGCGATACGAGCGCGCCGCCGATCTGCGAGAGCTGCGCCGTGCTGCCGCCGGCCTGTTCGAATGCGCTGAAGAACTGCCCGACGATGTCCTTGACCGAGTTGAACGCATTGGAGATGAAGTCGATGACCTGCTGGACGCTGGGCATGAGCCGTTGGAACGCCTCCGCGGCTTGCAGGGCGATGCCGCCGAGTGCTGGCGCGATCCTGGCCGCAAGCCCTTGGATCTTCACACCGATACCGTCGGTCATGCTGGATATGTCACCATCGACTTGGTTCTTGATGCCGGCGAAGAGTATCAGGAACGTGTTCTTGATTTTGTTCGCAGCCGGCTGGAGCGCATCGCCGATTCTTGAGAACGCGCCGGCAAGACCACGGCGTAACCCGTCGAGCATTGAGCCGATGGTGGAGAAGGCGCCACTGGCCGCGGGAATCGCGTTCTCCAGTCCACGCTGCAGAAAACCACCGATGCTTTCAAGGGCCGGTTTCGCCGCCGCGGTGAATCCGTCGATCAAAGGGATTGCCTGATTGAACAGGCCGGTCAAACCCTTGATGACAGGAGTGGCGACACTCTCCCCCAAGCGGCTCAATGCGGCCTTCATGTTGCTCATAGCGCCGTCGAAGCTTTCACCTGCGGATTGGGCGGCGCCTCCGAGGTGTTCGCGCATGGCGGCTTCGAAGTCCTCGAAGGACACTTTGCCGTCGGAAACCATCTTCTGGGCTTCTTCGGCGGTGACCTGGAAGTGGTCGGCCAGATACTGCAGGACAGGGATGCCGGATTCCATGAGTTGGAGCATCTCATCGCCCTGCAGTTTGCCTGTGGCGGCGACCTTGCCGAAGATGACGCCCATGTCCTTGAACTCGACACCGGCGATCTGCGCGGTGTCGCCCACGGTCTTGAGGACCGTCTGCAACTGGCCGCCCTGCTTGACACCGGATGCGACCAGACCGGCGGCAACACTGGCCGCATCCCCCAGACCGAACGCGGTGCCCTTGACACTGGCGAGCGCGTCGTTCATGATGCCGTCGACACTCTTGGTGTCGTGTCCGAGGGCCTTGAGTTTGGTTTGGGCGCGTTCGATGTTCAGTGCGCGGTCGAAGCCGCCTTTGGCGGCGAGGCCGACGAGTGCCCCGCCGATGGCTCCGGTGGCGGCGATGCCGATCTTGCCGATCTTGCCGAATGCGCCCCCAACGCGTTGCAGGATGGTTTTGCTCGCGCCGGAGGCGCCTTTCTCGGTGCCTGCGGAGATGTCGCCCTCGATGGCTTTGCCCAGTCCCTTGGTCGACGGGCTGATGATGATGTAGCCGGTGCCGAGTTCCTGCGCCATCGAAGGCCTCCTGTTGGGTTATGTGCCGCTGATGCCGAGACGTTCGCGCAGTTTGGCACGCAGGGTCTCATTGTGCGGTTGGGCTGCCGCGGTGTGTTCGCGGCTGGTGAGCGGGTCGGGTTTGCGCCATGCGGGCGTGGTGCGCCGTTGCCTGGTCTGATTGAGCGCGTGGATGAGCTGTTCGGTCTGGCCGGGCAGGTAACTGTTGCCGGCGAGTGCGGCGTATGCGTGGCTGGTGTCGTGGTTCTTGAGGATCTCACGGCACATGGGCCATGCCTCGTACAGCGGTTGGCGGGCCAGGTCGAGTGGGCGTCCCCATGCGGCGATCCAGTCGTATTGGATGGCTGCCGTGTGGTTCAGGCAGAGGTCGATGAGGATGAGGCTTTTGGGTCCATGTCCTTGGTGGCTTTGGCCCATGCGGCGAAGATGCGGCCGATGTCGAGCGTTTTGTCGCCTGATTTGCGGTCGAGTTCGCGTTCGAAGCGTGGGTATTCGCGGGCGAGCCATGCGAGCATGGTGGCCATGAACGCGAGTTTCTGGTCGTCGTCGAGGTTGTTCCATCCCTGGCTGGCGGCGGTCATGCCTGCGATGAGCATGCTGGTGGGCAGCTGGCTGGAGTCGTCGAGGCGGGGCAGGTCCATTTTGACGTCGCCGTATTGGATGTGGACGGGGCGTGGGTCCGTGTCCGTTTTCTTGGCTGTGGGCGTCAGGTCGATGGTTTCGTATTCGTGGCTGGCCATGATGGTGTCCTATCTATTTGTTCTATTTGTGCGATGCCTATCGGTGGTGGGGTTCCCTCCCGTCGCGGATAGGCGGCGCGGCGGGAGGGGACGGTTTAGTTTGGTTGTCAGTTCAGGTCGGTGGCGAAGCCCCATGCCTTGAAGTAGTACGGCGCCTGCGCATCCTTCATCGCGCGCAGCGTCATGCCGTAGCTCATGAGTTCCGAGATCTTCCAGACGAGGTCCTCGCGTTCGCCGACCTTCGCCTTGGGGATGTGCAGGACGATGAGGTTCTCCGCCTGGGTGAGGCCGGCGATGACGTACTGCGCCGGCTTGTCGCAGCTGGCCTTGTCGATGGTGATCGCGCCGGTCGCGTCCACGGTGGCGTCGAAGTACGCCTCCACGACCTCCTTCTTGGATTCGAGGCCGGCGAACTGGAACGTCCAGTAGCCGCCGGAGTCCCACGAGGCGACGGTGTCGCCGTTATGCCCCGTGAAGTCGTTGGATTCACCGGCCTCCGGGTGGATGGTGATGCCATCCTCGCTGAAGTACCCGAGCGGCTGTTTGCCGTCGGCCGGTTTCCAGTTGCCGTTGAGCGTGCCGACCGATGCGCCGACGTCGTAGCGGAAGATCGCGGCCTCCTTGATGAGCTTGACCAGGTCGGCGTCGTTGCCGGAGCTGACGTATTCCAGTCCGGTGGCGCCGGCGGCCATCAGTTGGGCTTCCAGATCTGCCATGATTGTTCCTTTCAGATGGGTCAGATGTTTGTTTATTGAGCGACGCAGGTGAGCATGAGCGATCCGTACACGTAGTCGGCGTCGAGCGTCGTGTCGTGGGTGGTCATGGGGCCCGCCTGCACTTCGGCGTCGCACAACGGGTGCCGGCGGCGGGCATCGAGCAGTGCGCGCGCGGCCGTGAGCCACATGGATTGCGCATCCGTGTGGTCGAGGATGCCGGCGGGCGTGGTCGAGTAGGCGCTCACTGTGAGCGTCCACCGTTGGGTCACCGGCGTCGTGTACGCGCCGGCGGAGAGCGTGAGGAACAGTTTGCGGGCACCGGCCGGCATGTCGAAGCCGACCGGCACACCGGGCAACGCGTCCTGCAGCGTGGACAGAATCAGCGTGGACGGGTCAAGGCCGAGCAACCGCGGGCTCATATGCGCACCCTGCCGAGGATGTCGGTGAGCAGGCCACGGTGCGCGTCCTCGACCGCCATAGGGATTGTGGCGACCACGTTGCCACGCTCCTTGTTCGCGTTGCGGTACACCTTGATGGCCTTATGGGCCTTGGCCATCGTCTCGACCTGATCCTGCACCGAGTCGAGCAGTTGGGCGTTGTTGAGCAGCTGGCGTTGCACATTGGGGCGGTTGAGCACCACCTTGACCCTGCTGTTGCGGCTCATTGGTCCTCCCTTCGTTCGCAGTGCCATTGCCAGCCGATGACACGCTCACCGCGCTTCCATTGCATGGGTGCTTCGGTGATGGTCATCGTCTCGCCACGCACGTCAATGAGGTCGCCTTCGCGCATGTCGAGTACGGCGTGGCCGCGCCGGTACAGGTCATAGCCGGAGACTAGCGTGGTGCGTCCGGTCTCCAATTGCCGTTCCCGTGTGACGGGCGCGACAAGGACGCCGATTTCACCGACCTGTTCGGGCGGTTCGCTGTGGCGCCGGCCGGCGATCATGGTCATGCGGCTGCGGGAGACCGTGACGGTCTCATAGTCGGTTGGGATCACTGGGCTTCCCTCTCATAGCTGATAGTGAAGGCTCGCCCTCCTGCACCGGCGTGCAGAACGCGGCGTTCTTCGTCTCGTAAATAGAGGTTCCCGAGCGGATTGTCGAACGTGTACGAGTCCGAAAACGCGCCTGTGGTCTGGCTCATCTGTTTGACACCATCCGGGATGTCCGTATCGCCGGTTTGCATGGCGCGCATGACCATGGCGCAACACACATCGGCGCAAATGCCGGGATTGTGATTCTCGGCCTGTGCCCACCGTGGGCATTGTGCTTTGATCATGCGCGTGGCACGTTCCAGCAGAACCGCTGCGCGGCTCCGTTCGCCGTCCAGTAGCGGGTGCCATCCGGATTCGAGTTGTTCGACGGTCGCGAATGCGTTGGGTTTATCCGGCATCGTCGTTTTCCACGGTCTGTTCGCCGGTGTCGATGTTGCGTGTGACGCGTTTCATTGACCCGTCAGGTGCCGGCACAAGGAATGATTCGATGCGCGAGAGGACGGGCGTGGATTCCGGCGGTGATGGCTGCTTCTTCCTTGAGGTTTGGCGTTCAGGCATTGAGCACACCTTTCAGCCTGGCCGCCGCTTTGCCACCGAAAACGGCAACGCCGCAATAGAATTCCACACGTGTGCGGTAGACAGGCTTTTCCTGCAACAGTCCGAGGTCGTCAACCTGCACGCCACCGTTGGTCAGGCCGGTGACAGCTTGATCACCTTCGGATGCGCCGAACCGTACCGCATACAGGCTTGTGGCGGCCGGTGCGGTGCCCTGTGTCTCGTCCTGACCGAGAATCTGCTTGCCGTCGGCGGTGGTGCCGATATCGAGGATGGGCACGCCGTTCCACTGAATGGTGCGTTTGCCGGTGATGTCTTCCTCCAGTACGCTGTCGAGGCCGACGTGGCGCAATGCGCTGCCGATCTTGCGCTGGATGGCCGCGTTTGTGTAGATGGCGCCGTTGGTGCCGTTAATACCAGGAACGGCGGCAAGTAGTTCGTCGAGCATGTCGAGGAATTTGTGCACGTCGTCCTTGCCGTCGCCGATGATTTTCAGTCCGTTCGTGGCAGCGTCGATGACTTGGTTGCCGGTCAGGCGTTTCTTCAGCCCGTCGAATCCGTTGGTGTCCACGGTGCTGTCGCCATTGATGAACGCGTCCTGGAATTTGTAGCTGATTGCCTTGACCTTCATCGCGGTCTGGGTGGCCCGCTGGTCATTGAGGTTGGACCGGGTCTGCTGGATGAAGCGGTCTACGTCCGCGTCGCCGCCGAGGATGCTGAGTTTTTCGGTCTTCTGGTTCACAGTACCGGTGGATTCTGTGTACGCTTCGTTGACACCTCGGAACGCGACTCCGGGCAGTGTTGCTTCCTCGTTGTACGCGTAGGCGTTTCCTTGAATATCCATCATCGGGATGCGATCGAGGACTGGGCTGGTCTGCACAAATGTCTCGAGGACACCTTTCTGCAGGCTGTCGGTGGAGAGTTTCGCGGATTCCGCGAGGGTGAGTGCCATGATGGCTTCCTTTCCTGATTAGTTGGTGTATGCGTCGCGTAGCAGGTCAATACCATGCCGTTCGGTGTTGGGCTCATGACCGTTGGCGTGGGTGGCTGGTGGTGCTCCGCGACGTGGTTTGCGTTCACCCATGAGCGTCTTCAGTTCGGTCGCAGCGGCACGTAGGGATTCCTCGTCATCGCCAGCGAGCAGGCTGATTGCCTGTTCCGGGAGATCGGTTTCCTTGGCGATGCCAGCCACAATGGCGGCGTGCTGTTTCTCGGCGGCGAGCTTGTCTCGCTCAGCCTCGATTGCCGCGAGACGTTCGTTGAGCTTGTCCATGTCGGACTTGCCGGATTCTTGTTGCTCATCGAAAGCCTGAGCTTTCTTTTTGAGTTCCTCGTAATCCTGGTATTTGTCCTCGAACTGCTTTTCGAGTTCGGCCTTGCGTTTCGCCAACGCCCGGCTGAACTCTCTGGAACGCTCATCCTGTTTCCCTGGATCGTCCGTGGATGTAGAGTTTTCGGATGTCACAGGCTTGTCATCGCCGTCTCCACCGGCGTTGTTTCCGGTGTCGATGGTCATGATTGGATGCGTGTTGCGCTGCCATTGGTTGAGGTTGTGCAGTTGCCACATGGGTTTTCCTTTGCTGATAGGTACGCACGATTAGCGACGCGGCGTGCGGGATCCGCGAAACGTGGTGGATGCAGGATTTGCACCTGCGCGGCGTGATGCACCCGATTTACAGTCGGGTCCGGTCGGCTGCTGCGGCAATCCACCGAGGTGTGTTATGCTTGATTTGAGAGGGATCCCACGCAACCAGCTCCATTGAGACTGGCAGTCAGTCGGGGGGTTATCCCTCTCTTTCATTTCAATTGGATCTGATGCAGTCCGGATGCGTCCATCACCCAAAGTTCCCTGATAGTCTCTTTCCGTTTCTGGTTGTATCCAGCCAGCTGGGTTTCGAGTTTTGTCGGGGTTTTTGTCTCACCCAGATCTATGATGAACACGTCTTTGGTCACGCCATGGGTGTGCGCTTTTCTGACTGCATCGCTGATACGGTCTGCGATTCTTCCGTATTTGAGCGTCGCCATCGATTTGAGCTCAGCATCGGTATGTCGGTCTTCCCAGTGGAAGTCGTTGGTAGACTCGCCCACCGAGGATTTCTTGATCCACTGGTAATGCTGTCCTGCTTCTTTGAACCGTTCAAGGAATACGATTTCGTGAAGTTCCAGGGTTTCCTCGGCGATAGGCACTCCTGCTTTTTCCTGTCGTGCGATCCATGATGCTCGTGTGCCTTTTGTTTCGCCACGCATCGATAGGAGTTTTTTCGATTCGTTCCATGGAAGAGTCGGCTTCGGATATACACCGTCCTTGAGCTGCGATGGGTATAGGCGTCTCATATGCTCCAAAGTCTTCGAATCGTCGCTGTAGTGGCTTGCCTCCTTGGCTTTGTCCCACATGTTCAGGTATGTCTGTTGGTCGTATCCGAAGATTCTGTCCCTGCCCCAACTGCATACAGGTACACAGCGGCATTTGCCCTTGTGGAAGGAGCTGCCGAAATCCGCTGTGTCTTTTTCCGTGTATGCGAATCCTCGACTGGCAAGCATGGCGCAGAATGCGCATGGGTTCGATCCTCTTGGCACACGTGCCCATCGTGGGTGGGTCGGGTCGGTGTCGCGATTGTGTTGTGTCGTATCACGGATGGATCTGTCGATCATTTCCCCGATGAATTGTTGCCAGTCATCGATGGATTGCATATCGGGCCATAGGTCATCCACTCTCAGGCCGGCGCGTGACCGTTCCTCCATGATTTGGGTGAAATTCAGCCCATTCCAGTCGGTGCCGGAGAATCCGCCTACCTGATGGTAGAGCGTCTCGTATGGGTTGTAGATATCTGGTGCATAGTTCGGGAATGTGACCTGCCCATATCGTTGCCAGCTATCCCTGACTGCCATGTAGTATTCATTGGCAAGTTGGCTGGCGTCCTCTGTGTATTGCATGACCAATGACTGCCGCTCAAACCATGATGCACGCTCCATTTCATCGGTTGCGGCATCAATCAGATTGGTAATGTCATCCTCGTAGTTTTTATGCAGACGATCGAGTTCAGCTTCCAGAAGATGACGCTGAGGCTCTGGCAGGAGCAGCATACTGAGATCCATCGGCTACTTCCTCCCGTTGTCCCTGCGTGCGCGCAGACCGTAGTTGGTCGATGCGTTCCTGACTGCGTTTACTGCGCTGTTCCATACGTAGGATGCGACGTTGTTCGTCGCTCAGATCGAGCATGTCGTAGGTGACTTCACTATCGGCTGGCAGGATGTTGGCTTGGACGAGTTTGACCGCAGCGTCGGCGGCGGCCGCGCGGCTCGGTGTGCTTGGATTCCTCCATTGCGGCCGCACTGCCTGTATATCTCCATCAGGACCTGAGGCAAGTTGCGCACGGGAAATGACATGCCTCCATGCGCGGCCGAACCATTTGTGGCACTTCTCCGCGAGCAAGCACAATTCCTTCGTGGCTTTGTCGATCGCTTCGGCACTGCTGGGATTGTCGGTGAGTACCCCCATCGCATCGGGAGGCAGGCTCGTGGCCGATGCGAACATCGTCGCGGTCTGCCGCAACTGCGCGGAATGTGGTTCGAACGAGTATTGGGTGAACTGCCCTACCTGAGGCACTTCGCCGGATGCACTGTCACGTGGAAGAATGAGCATTTGGTCAAGCATGAGCCGCCAGCGTGGTACAAGGTTGCCGTTCTCGTCTGAGAACATGTCTTCGGACGCTCCGAGGACATAGCGGGGAGGCACCGAGTAGAGCTCCGCCTGGAGTTCACTGCGCAGGAATGTACGCACCGCGCTGTCGGTCAAGCTCATGACAGTACGGCTGATACGACTGCGGCCAAAGGGCCGGCGTTCGTCTGGTTGGAACGCGAACAATTCACAGGGAATACGGTCCATATCATCGTCGAAACGTGCCGCCACATGCCATCCGTGTTCGTCGGGTTCGATGACAATGGTGCGCCCGTAGGCCATCAGATACGCGCCGGCGACAGTCTCGTAATCATCCGACACATCGAACAGGAGCGCAGCGCAAAGACGGTGCCGGCGCTTGTCCCAGAGACCAGTCGCCACATCAGCGGTGAATTCCTGCACAATCGCCTCAGGCTCGCCCAGAGCGGGGTCACCTGCGAGGACCGCGACGAAACTGCATGAGTGGATGAGGGCATCCGTGTGTACGGAATCGGCGACTGACAGCAGGTCATTAACATCCATGACACGTTCGACCTGTTCGGACAGGTCAGTGCCGTCATCGGCCATGAGACCATCCATGACGACGCGGTTGGCGAGCGCTTCAATGGCTTTTGCCGGCCATCCCACGACGATGTTGATGTCATTGGCGATTGGAGGGAGGGCATAGCCTATGTCGTGTAGTTCGTTGCGGCCGTTCATGTATTTTGCGCGCAGGTCATTGCGGCGGCGCTTCTTGATGAGACGTGTGAGGAGTTTGCGGTAGAGGATTGTTTCCTGGCTGCTCATGCCGCTGATGGTGTTGGGGAATGTCAGGTTCATGGCAATCGGATCATCCTTTGAGTCTCGAGCGGGTTGCGGTGTGTGGTGCATGCCCCGTGCAGGGCGAGCGTAATGGCTACGAGCGGGCTGATGTCCACGTCGGCGGTGCGTTTGTTCCATCCGAATGCACCGGATTGTCCGATGTTGCGTTTCGTGGCGCCTTTGACGGCGATGTTGAGCGCTTCCTGCCCGTTGAGGTGGTGCAATGTGCCGTCACGGAGCATGTCGGTGAATCGTCCGCATGCTTGGCCCATGTCGGTGGAGTTGGTCAGCGTGACGCGTACGCCACGTTGTTTGAGGTCCTGTACGAGAACAGTCGCCGGTGATTGTGCATCGATGATGACGCTGCAGGTGCGTGGCCATCGTTCGGCGATCCAGTCGATCACCCATGCGAGACCGTTCTGTCCGGTGCTTTCAAATCGTGCGAGCTCTACATGAGCGCTTTTGTCCTTGTATCTCATGCAGGCGCCGATTGCGATGCTCGCCCGGTCCGGTGGCATGTCGATCGCGAACGAGACCGCTCCGCCGTCTCGGCGTTCGTCGACGCCGGCCTGTTCCCATTGTTGTGGATCGATGGCGTGCTTGATGTCGGGTTTGTCCCATATGCCGAGCGCCTCGCGTCTGAATGAGTCATCGGACAGCATGGCGCGCATGCGGGCGATGGCGGTTTCGCTGGTGCGCTGTGGATAGGATGGGTTCGCAGCAGCCCATGCGTCACGGTCGTCGAGACTACTGCCGCGTGGGGCACTGAATTCGACGTACAGCAGATCTTTGTCTGTGCCGGCGAGCGCTGTCTGTCGTTTGCCTTGGAAGATCTCTGATGGGTCGCCGGGCTTGGGTGGTGTCCCGATCATCACGATGAGTGGGTTGGCTGCCGTGTTCGTGGAAGGCACCATGTCGTCTAGGGCGCGTTCGGTCAGGATTTGGGCCTCGTCGAATACGATCTGGTCGATGCCGTCGAAGCCTCGGCCGAATCCCTGCTCGCGGGCGCCGAACAGGATCCTGGAGCCGTTGCGGAATCCTATCTCCTGCTGGCCGTTCGCCCGTCGGATGTTTTCGACATAGCGGGCGAATGTCGCGTCATGGGCAAGTGTCTGCATGCTGGCGAATGTCTCGTCGGAGGTGCGGGAACGGTGCGCGGTCCATAGCACCTTGAGCCCTGGGGTGATTAGGCAGTCGAGGAATGCGGCGGTGCCGAATGTGAAGGTCTTGCCTACCTGACGGGGAAGGCTGGCTGCGAGCCCTCCCGCACCGCATGCGTATTTGCCGTCCTTGCGTAGCCCGTACATGAGGGTGAGCAGTCCTTGCTGCCATGGGTCGTATGCGATGCCGGCGATTTTCGCGAGTTTGGCGATGCGCGGGAATCGGGTCTTCACGATGCCGTCGGGGATGATGAGGTGCGAGGCGAGGTCAGACAGTTTCCGCCTTGAATTCGTCATCGTGCATCACCTCGTCATCGTCGTCGAGTATCGCGAGGACATCGTCGGAGCCCCTCACCTCCATGAGCTCGTGGCTTACCGCGATCAGCTGCTTGCTGAGTGCAGCGAGTGCCGCGGGCGGGCAGTCTGGGTCGTCGATTGCACGCTGCAGGCGGGCGCGGTTGCGACGCAGTGTGGTCTCGAGCGGTTCGTCCATCTTGCGTTCGAATGCAAGGTCGACATCGTGCCTCCGGTTGGCTGGGATGTCTCGTCCTTTGTATTCGAAGTGGTCGCCGGCGAGCGCGGCTTTCTCTTTCTTGGTGGCGGCGGGGCGGGCGCCGATCTTGTCGCGCATGCGTTTCGCCTTCACCCGGCAGGAGGATGAACAGTAGCGTGGTTTCTTGCCATGGCCGCTGTATTGCAGCTCTGCTCCGCATACGCAGCACTGCATGGTCATCACCGCCTTTCCGTTACGAATCGTTTCATGTAACGATTGCTGCGCGCCCGGGGAGAAATCGGCACTGCACACGAGGTGGCCTCCAACCCCCCGCCGGGGTACCCTCCCCACCATTCCGAGCGTGGCGCGCGCTGGTTACCATGGGCTCGTGTGCAATGGCAGCGACGTGGCGCGAGGCTGCGGCCTGTGCTGGAGCCGGGCGCGCGCGTATGCGTCGCTCTTGTCGCTTTTGATCCGGTTGCAGCGCCGGTGCGTGAGCCGCACGTTGTCCCATGCCAGTGGGTCTCCGCCTCGTGACACGGGGATGATCTCGTCGACCTCCGCGCTCAGCGGGTGCGGCGTGTGCAGGCTCTTGTCCACTGGCTTGCCGCAGATCGCGCATGTGTCGTACGCGGCGAGCACACGGGCGCGCAGCTGCCGTCGCCTGTGCCCGTTCGCACTGCGTGGGTTGGTTCGCTTCATCGCCCCGCTCCCCCGATACGACGACGGCCCCGGACAATCCACACCGTCCAAGGCCGTACATTCGCGCTCAGCTACACGCGTCGCGCAATACTACATACCCTAGCGGTGACACTCCTCCCTGTCAACCGCACGCCGCAGCAGGAGCACATCGGCGAGCGCGTACACGGGCCGGCCCTGGTCGTCCTTGCCCACGGGTGTGATGCGTTTGCGTTTGCGCCATTGGGTGATGGTGTTGCGTTTGATGTGGATGCCGCAAGCGTGCAGCAGGTGGCATAGGTTGGCGGCGGTGTCCATGGTGCCGCTGGTGAGCAGGCGCAGTTCGTGTGCTTGGGTGATGGTGGCGAGTGGTTCGATGTGCCCGCATTCCGTGCACCGGTGGTTTGTGGTGAGCGGTTGGGTTTCGGGGATCCATACGCCGCTGCGGCAGCGTGGGCAGATGCCCGTATACCGCAGTGAGGGCGACGGGTCCGTGAGCTGGCGGGCGTGCCATGCCGCGTCGTCCACGAGGCGCACGATGTCCCACGCGTCCCCGCGCGCGGCGAGCGTCTCGCATGGCTCGGGCCGGTCGAGTCCTTTGAGCAGGGCGTGCACGTCCATGCCGCGACCGAAGCGCAACCCGCCTGCGAGCGCGATGCGGCGTGTGAGCGCGTGGATCTGGTCGAGCAGGTCGGCGGCGGGCAGGTTGAGTGGTGTGGGTGCGCTGCTCATGTGCCCGTGGGTGTGGTCGTGGTGGATCTTGATGCGTCGGGTCGCGAGCGCGTCGAGTGTCGCTGCTTGGTCGCGTAGGTCGTGGATATCGTGTTGGATGCGGTTGGCGTCTGGCTGCATATGGTTGTTCCTTTGGTCAGAACAGTGGGACGTCGCTGAATTCGGGTGGTGCGGGCTTGTTTGGTGCGGGTCGTGTTTCGGCGTCGATGATGTCTTGGACTTCCCGCTTGTCCATTTTGAGCAGTCGGGCTGTGGTGGCGGTGTCGTAGCCGGCCTTGTGCCAGCGTTGGATGATGTCGATGATGCGTGCGCTTGCCATGGTCATGCCTCCGTTGTGGTATCGGTGAGGGTTCCTTATGCGTTGCCGTAGATGAACCGGTTGATGAACCAGCCCATGCCTTTGGTGGTGAAGTGCGAGTATTGCCTGCCGAGGCGTCCGTCGTGTCGTGTGCCGATGATCGGTTTGAGGTATCCGGGGTCGGTGGCTTTGCGTGTGGGTGCCAGTGAGTTGCGTTCGAGGTAGCCGTGGGCGCGCAATGTGGCGATGACATGGGTGCGGTTCATGTGTGGGTCGAGTTGCATGAAGTGCCTGGCGGCGTCGGTGAGGGTCATGCTTCCCGCCGTGTCGCACAATGCCTGCGCGGTCAGGGCCAATGGTTCGGTCTGTGCGATGCGTGTGCGCTGCTCGTCGATGATGCGGTCCTTGTCCGCGAGCGCGGATTGGGCGATGAGCACGGCGCGGGCGAGGATGCTTTTCTCGTCGTCGCTTTCCTGGACGGGGATGTATCCTCCGTGCTTGCGGATCTGTGGGACGACCTCGTCGAAGAGCCAGTGTTCGAACGCGACCGCGCTGGGCAGTTGGCTGGAGACGATCAGCCGATACACGTCGCCTTCGCTGATGAACGATGTATCTTGTATTCCGCCTGCGGTTTGAAGGGGGTAGCGTTTCACGACCCCCTTGCAATGGCGTCTGATGGCATCGTTGGTATTGGCGTAGCCGAGTGCGGTGGCGATGTCGCGAGCGCAGTATTCGACCTGTTCGCCGCTCGTGTGGATCCGTACGGTGCTGCCGTTGAATGCGTAGGTGTCGATCTGGTGGTTCATGGTCATGCCTTTCGGATGTTTGTTCTGGTGGTTAGAAGTGGTGAGTGTCGGTCCACCAGCTGATGAGCAGGGTGATGGCGAGCAGGGTGAGGATGGTGAGCAGGTCGGTCATGTGGTGTGCGTGTGGCGTAGGCGCAGGAGGATGTCGTGTTTGATCAGGCTGGCCATCATGATCTGGCCGGCGCGGTAGACGCGTGCCATATCGCCGGTCTCGTATGGCAGGCGGTCGAGGATCTGGTCGCATAACGCGTCGATCGCGGCGATTTCATCGGTGAGGGTCTTGTCGTGTTCGGAGATGTTGCGCGCCATGCCGCTACTCCCCTTTCCCGTGCCGCACGTGGCGCGCACGCCGGTGTGTCCTGCGTTCGCGGCGCTCGCGGAGCGCGTCGGGGATCCATTCGGCGGCGGGCAGGATACAGCGCAGCAGCAGGCAGATGCCGACGCCGATGATGCCGATGGTGGCCAGTGGGGTCATGGGCGGTTCCTTTCACGGGTGGGGTCGTGTGGGGTGAAGCTGATCCAGGCTTCGTCGTGGAGGATGGCGTCGCGCAGGTCGGGCCGGTCGGCCAGCAGGTCGCCGATGCAGTCGAGGGTCAGGTCGGCGCGGTGCATGTCCCACGGGGCTTGGCGGGTGCGCCATTGGATCGTGACCGTGGTGTCCCCGCACGCGTCGAGCGCGGCTGTCAGACGGTCGGCGAGCGCGGATATTTCCCGGCTGACGTGCAGTTCGTAGAGTGCGACGCCGGTGAGCAGGACGGCGAGGGCAAGCAGGATGAGTGGCAGGGTCATGCGGTGGCCTCCTGCAGGATCTGCGTGAGCGCGGCGTGTGGGTCGATGCCCTGGTTGAGTTGGTCGGCCAGACGGCTGCAGGCCTGCATCCACGCACTGGGTGCGAACCCGTCACGGGTGTGGTCGTACTCGGCCTCATACGGGGCGATGAGGTTCTGCACGTGCTCGCATGTCCACGTGTGTTCGTGCGGTGTCGCCACGTGGGCGGGTGGCGTGGGCGTGCCTTTGGCGCGTTCGGCCATGAATTCGGCTTCCTTCTCGACCCATGTGCAGAACTCCGCCGACAGGGAATCCGTGGTGGGCAGGAGCTTGTACGCCGCCAAGCCACGGGCGTGCAGTTTGCGGCGGAAGCGGGTGGCGAGCGAGGCGAGGTCGACGCGTGGGTACCCTGCGCGCGCTTTCTCGTCGGCGGTGGCCTGGGCCGATGCGTCCGGCTCCCACAGGTCGATGATCCGCGCTTCCGACTGGTGCCTTTCGGCGGGGGCGGTAGGCGCGCTCGCGCGCGTTTCCCCCTCTTCCTCGTTAGAGGAAGAGTTTGTTGTTTTCTGTTTGTTGTTTTCTGTTAAACAGTCCGTGCGGTCTCCGTTTGGATTCCGTGTGGATTCCGTGTGGATTCCGGTGTTGGGTTGGTCGGAGGGTTTCCTTGTGGTCTTTTTGCGGGCGCGGTCCTTGGCTCTGGAGGCTTCGATCTGTTCGCGGCTGTTCTGGTGTTCGAGGTAGTCGTGGATCTGCCATCCATCACCGTCCGTGCTGGGGTCCCAGTAGCCTTCCTTGACGAGGAAGCGGATCTGGTCGTCGGTCGCGTCGAGCGCGTAGTAGGCGACGTCTTCGCTGATGTGCCCGTCGGTCATGTTGTCGGCCGCGTAGCTGATCGACAGGATGTACAGGAATCCGGCCGCCGGGTTGCGTTTCTTGAGCTTCATGCCTTTGGGTGAGCGCCAGAAGCTGTTTTGGAGTCTGGCGTATCCGTCTTGTCTGCTCATGGTTCCTCCTTGTCGAGTGTGTGGATGGTGATGTCGGCGCCGGTGGCCTTGTGTGGCGGGTCGGCGTAGTGTTTGCGGGCGTCGAGGTGGATGATGCGGCTGTCGTCCTTGATCAGGCCGCTGTCGGTGAGCGCGTCGAGCAGGCATCGGGCGAGTTTGTCGATGTCCGGTGCGACGGTCGGCCACGGACGTGACGCTGGGCTCACGCTTTTGGGCCTGGGCAGCAGGAACACGGCGCGCACCGTGATTGGCGTGTCCAGGTATGGCATGGGGCGTGTGGGGTGCTGCGTGAACCATTGCGAGCGCACTTCGCGTGCCACACGGTTTCGCCATTCGTGTTCGTGCCGGTTCATGCCCACGAGCAGGGTCTTGCCGGTGCGCCGGTTGCGTACGGGTTTGTAGCTGCCTTTGGTGGCCGGTATACCGTCCACATGGCATGCCAGGACGGGGGTTTCGCGTGTGCTCATGGCCGTTCCTCCGTGCCGTGTCCGTCGATGATCTGGTCGGCGCTCATGGACGGGTTGTGCGCGAGCGTGCGGGTGACATCCTGTCTGCCGGCGGTGTCGAGCAGGGTGCGCACCTGGGCTTGTTCGTGTGTTTCGAGCTGGTGCCATGGTGTGGTGAAGAGCCGTTCGGCGGTGGCCTGACTGTCGGGGCGGTGTGCGCGCGATGTGCGGTCACGAGTGTCGTCCCGCCCGGTGACGCCCATGCGTGCGCGCAGCCCCGTGAGCCGTTGCTCGTCCTCTTCGAGCAGTTGTTCGAACACTTGTTCGACGCTCATGCCGGGGTTGGCGTTTAGCATGGGATACGGGTTGAACCGTGTGGCCCACGCGTGGATGGCACGGTAGTTGCCCACGGCGTTGTTGCGTTCGCGCGTGGTCATCTGGATGTTGGGGATCCGTATCGAACTGGCCATGATCTGCCCTTCTAGAATTCGTCCGTGCCGGCGGCCCACGGGTCGCCTTCCGGCACGCCTGCACCTTGGGCGAACGGATCCGCTACACCCGTCGCGGTGTTGGCTGTGGCGCCACCCGAATATCCGGCGGGCGTCTGGGCGAAGCCGCCGGCGGATTGCTGGCGGGCCACCTGTGCGGTGGCGCGGCGCAACGACGGGCCGATGTGCTCCACACGCAGTTCCATGACCGTGTGCCGCTCGTGGTCCTCCGTCTCGTACGCGCGTTGGACGAGTCGGCCTTGGGCGATGACGCTCATGCCCTTGGACAATGAGGCGGCGATGTTGCTCGCGAGCGCCGCGTGGGTCGAGTCCCATGCGGTGCAGTTGAGGAACAGCGTGTCGCCGTCCTCCCATTGGTTGGTGTCGTGGTTGTATTGGCGTGTCGAGCTGGCGATGGTGAGGTTGCATACCGTGTGCCCGTTGCCCGTGGTGCGTAGTTCGGGGTCGCGGGTGAGGTTGCCTGTGATGGTGATGGTGGTCTCCCCTGCCATGGCGTGTGTTCCTTTCTGTGTCGTGGTGTGGTGGGCGCGCTGGGTGGCTCCCCGGCGGGGCTGATTCCGTCCGGGCATGACTGCGGCCGGATCCATCGCTCCCCCGTCCATCGGGCTATCTCGATGGACGGGGGTGACGTTGACGCGCCCACTAGCGGGTCGGGAGGGAATCGCACCCTCCTCCACCGCGAGGACCCTGCCGGGGGAATATGAGAGAAGGGAAGGTCGGCGGGGTGTCTCGGGTGGGGCTACTTGCACGGCCCCGGTGCGTGGGTCATGGGAGCAGACCGCATGCCCCCCACGCGGGATTGTTCGATTATTCGATGTGGGCGGCAGTCGTCGCCGTCCCACGGGTGGTGCGCGCCGTCGTATGTCGGCGACGGGCGGCCGCGTGCAGCGCGTGGCGTGCATGCCGCAGGATGCGCGCCACAAGCCGGGTGGCGCGCATGATGGTGTCGATGAGCGTGTCGGCTTGCGGGATCGTGGCGGCGAGCGCGCAGATCAGCAGGAGCCATGCGATGGTATACGCATACGGGTCCCAGGTGAACCCGCCACCGCAGGCGACGTACGTGCCGGCGGCGAGCGCGGTGATGGCGGCGAGCATGGTGGTCGCGCGTTCGCGTGGACTGGGTGTGTGCTGGTTGTCGTGGTGGGTGGTCATCGTCGGTCTCCTAGGTAGTCGTGGATGGATTGGACGGATATGAGCATGGTTTTCGTGCCGGGTGCCTTGCGTGCCCGCAGGTAGCCTTGGTCGACGAGGGTACGTACGTAGTCGGGGTCTTTGACGCCCATGTAGCGGGCGGCGTCTTTGACGCGCAAGGCGATGGGTTCGGCCGTGATGTGCAGTACCTGGTCCATCAGGATTCCCCTTCCATGGGTGCGGGCGTGTTGTGGTATGTGTGGTGTCGGGCGGTGGAGAAGTTGCCGCCCGACGGTTCTCCTACACTGGTCATATGCAGCATGGCGAGTACCAGTCGCCGTGCGGACCGGAGAGGAGAAGAATTGATGAATGCCGCGGAATACCTGCTCGCGTTCTTCGGCGTGGAAGAGTCCCCCGAGGATTTCCCCGTTGACATCGACACTGCGTTCAGCCAAATGCATGAAGCGCAACAGGCGTTGGACACGCTCGTCAGCATGCATGTGAAGTATCTTGATATTCCCCGGAAGGCGTTTCCCGGGATCTGGGCGCAGCTCATGAAATCGTTCCTCAGTTTGCACCAGAACGGTTCGATCAGTGGATTCCATCCATCTAAGGTGTCATCCCAGGAACTGACTGATTCGCAGGTGCAGGCGTTGCAGGCATTGGCGGAGAAGATGCCATCACTGCCGTCACAACCGCTCGCTGACGCGAATGGGGAAAGCGTCATGGGTCTGCTCAATGAGGTCAGAAAGGCACTGGCCAGGGACGACTCGCTTCCCCTTGACCTGCGCTTGTATGCACTCAGGTTGGTCAACGAGGCGCAGCGCAATCTCGAGGAACATTCCGCCGGTGCTGAATTCCGTCTTGCCACAGCCATGGAACGGCTGTTGGGGGTCATCAGCATCGCCGAGGAGCGCACAGAGAAGAAAACCGTGTGGGAGAACATACGAAACACGGTGATGAAGCCGTTCATGGACGCGTTCCTTTCCTCGATGGCCCAGCAGATGGTTGGTTCCGGTGCGGATCTGGTCCGTCAGCTGACGAGGGGGTGAATTCGGCGTCGGAGCGCCGATAGATGATGTAGTCACGGGCGAGAGCGCGGCGCAACGTCCAGTAGCGTGCGTATTGAACCGCCATCAGCCATAGGACAGGGCCGGCTGTGATCAGCCACCGGTCCATCGTCATGAGCCCGGTGGCGAACAACGCCACAGCGGCCGCGGCCAATATGGTCGCGTAGAGTGCACCCGCCCATGACGGCTCCTTGAATTGCACCGGTGCCGCCGGCGACGATGTGAAACCACTCATTTCCAGCCTTCTTGGTCAGTGATCGCCCGCTGGATGGCGGCCTCGTCGAGCACGTCGCGCAACCGGTTCGCCACCCATGCCGGATAACCCTTGGCAGCACGTGGCGCATATCGCTCCAGCAGGATCATGTAGACACGGACCGCCACCGACGCGCTGTGCAACGACACCCATGAACCGTCCTCGAAGTCGTCGGGCAGGTCGAAATCGGGCACATCGCCATACCGTAGTTCGCCGAATAATTCCCGCGCGGTCTCGCCCTCCGTCTCGGCCGCTTCCGTATCGTCGCCGGCGTCCGTATGCGTGGAGCCACGTTCGCGCAGCGCTTCCAACCACTTGTCGATGTGGCCGCCGTAGATGTTCACGAGCTCGTCGACCGCTTCAGCCTTGGAGATCGTGACCATCTCCTCCGTCTCGGCTGCGACATCCTTGCTGCTGTCCTCGGCCTCCTGCTGTCGGGCCTCATGGAGGCGGTGGTGCCTGTGGATGGAGGTGGCCCACGCGTTGATGGCCTCCGTGCACCGTGTGGACGCTAGG
>ERZ808041.50-NODE-50-length-153054-cov-14.092864_pt1 | contig 153054 bp, 123 predicted proteins | sample MGYA00380192_ERZ808041 | MGnify/ENA primary metagenome ERZ808041 (study PRJEB31490, sample SAMN06133412) | mouse gut metagenome | isolation source: Z1_1 | host: mice | place: China: Chengdu | collected 2015-05 ...
CACCTTCGCTCTTTTGTCATGCTTATTTTTATTTCGTTGTCATTATACACCATTTCTGACGATTTGAGAAATTTCCTATAAGTCAAAAAAGCAGACGTTCCGACAGTGAATGTCTTTTCGTCTGCTTTTCTAATGATTTAGTAAATATCAAATCCTGTTTTATTTTTCTTCCGGGAAATTAATGGCAATATGCACATCATCAAGCTGTTTTGGCTCTACGGTCGCAGGCGCGCCCATCATGACATCCATCGCGTTCTTGTTCATCGGGAACGGAATGATCTCACGGATGCTCTCCTCGCCGCAGATCAGCATAATCATACGGTCTACCCCGGGTGCGATTCCCGCGTGTGGCGGCGCTCCGTAGCAGAATGCATTATACATGGCAGGGAACTTCGCCTTCACGTCCTCCTCGCCAAGTCCCACCAGTTCAAATGCCTTGATCATGATTTCCGGATCATGGTTGCGGACCGCACCGGAGGACAACTCCACGCCGTTGCACACCAGATCGTACTGATAAGCCAGAATGGACAGCGGCTCTTCGCTTTCAAGCGCTTTCTTTCCGCCCTGCGGCATGGAAAACGGATTGTGACAGAACTCCAGCTCACCGGATTCCTCTCCGATCTCGTACATCGGGAAATCTACGATCCAGCAAAACTCATAGCAATCCTTTCTCATATGCTTCTCGCTCGCCGCACCGAGCAGCTTGCGCAAAACGCCCGCCGTCTTCTGCGCCGCAAGCTTCTTGCCTGCGGTAAGGCCTACGAAGTCACCCGGCTTTAAGCCAAGCGCCGCAACGACTGCTTCTTTTCTGTCCTGTAAGAACTTGGAGATTCCTCCCACAAGTTCTCCCTTTTCATCCAGCTTGAACCAGAATGCCTTGTTTGCCGTCTGAACCTCAACCTCCGCACAGATACTGTCGATCACTTTTCTTGTCGCGGTAAAGCCGTCCACGACGATTGCCTTTACGGTCTGTCCCTCAAACGGTCCGAATCCGCAGTCCGCCATTACGCCTGTCGCATCCACAAGTTCTAAGTCAATACGCAGATCCGGCTTGTCAGTTCCATATCTATCCATGGACTCAAGATACGGAATGCGCACAAACGGAGCTTTCGAAGCCGCTTTGTATACACCGTATTTCTCAAATACAGGAGGAAGAACCTCCTCGATAACGGAGAACACATCCTCCTGGGACGCAAACGCCATCTCCATGTCAAGCTGATAGAACTCGCCCGGCGAACGGTCCGCTCTCGCGTCCTCGTCGCGGAAACAAGGTGCGATCTGGAAATAGCGGTCAAATCCCGACGCCATCAGAATCTGTTTGAACTGCTGCGGCGCCTGCGGCAGTGCATAGAACTTGCCCGGGTGATTTCTCGCCGGAACAAGGTAATCCCTTGCGCCCTCCGGTGAGGAACAGGTGAGGATCGGCGTTGTGATCTCAAGAAAACCAAGCTCGTTCATCTTATTGCGCAGTTCTGCGACGATTTTGCTTCTTAAAACGATCTTGCTCTTAACGGACGGATTTCTCAGATCGAGATAGCGGTATTTTAATCTCGCGTTCTCATCCGCTTCTCTGGACTGGTTGATCTCAAACGGAAGCGCATTGTAGATGCACTTTCCGAGAACCTCGATCTGCTCCGGTACGACCTCGATCTCTCCGGTCGCAAGTTCCATATTTTTATTGGAACGTTCTCTGACGGTTCCTGTCACGGAAATCGTGGACTCTTTGTTCACGCCGTCAATCTGCTCCATCATCTCTTCTGTCTCAATGACGATCTGCGTCGTTCCGTAAAAGTCCCTCAAAATCAGAAATCCCAGGTTCTTGCTGACTTTACGGATATTTTCATACCATCCGACGAGCGTTACCTTCGCTCCCGCATCGGAAAGGCGCAGTTCATTACAGTTATGTGTTCTTGACTGTACCATCTTCTTAACTCCCTTGTATCTTTTCTTTGTGAAAATATGATCAATTTTTCTGACGGCCAAAATTATGCTTTCAGCCGTCACACTTTTTCTATCTTACATCATAAAGTGTGATTTTTCAATGGGTTTGGTGATTTTCTATGGGCTATCTTCCCACGCTTTCACTGATTTTAAGGCTGCCAGCGGATATCTATGATTTTCCCCGTCCAGCCATCGCAGCTCACAAGAAGCATATCCTCGCCGTATAGCGCCGTATAGCTCATTGCGATATAGTCCAAATCGGTGTACAGCTTGTTTGCATAAGTAACCTCTCGCTCCCCATCTTCGTCGAACAGTTCTATCTGATATTGCTCACCTATTCCCAGCTTTTCCTTATCCAGAACAATCACATACTGCGTCTGACACTCTTCGTTTACAAAAATCTGTATTCGCCCATCTGCCTCTTCCATCTTAACTTCAAGCACATTCCGGACGTCTGCCTGCGCGTCCTCCGTGTTCCGGCACGGCAGTGCATAGACCCCCTCCGCCAGTTCCGTCACATCCGGTATATGAATCCACGAGTCTTCCTGCCCTTCGAAAAGTTCCTGCGGATATGTTGTGACAATTTCCTCCTCCGGCGCTGTGAACCATACGCTTACCACCGCCGGATTCAACGGTACATTTCCGGATTCCGCCATCACTGCCTCCCGCAGAATATCATTGTCCGGTTTTTCCTCCCCGCCTTCGAACAGGGCTTCATAATAGCTCCGCGCAAGTCCGACCGCAGTCATCTGAATGTGATACTCGCCCTGAAAGGCTTCCAGTTCTGCGGCAATCTGGCTATTTCCATCTTCCGCTTCCAGTCTTGCCCGCAGGTCAGGCGTTTTTTCATCCTCATAATACAGCAAAAAACTTCCGTTGAGCTCACCGCCCGAAATAAATCTGTCTCCAATAAAGATATAACGGTTTGCAATCTGTCCGCGTATATTTTTTTCCGCTTCCACGAACTGTAACAAATCCCCGGTAAACAGCGCGTTGTACACGGTATCTTCCTCCGGCAGAAGTCCTGCCGCAAAGCGTGCATCCCCCGCCGACAAATATCCCTCCGCCCGGGAAAATTCAAGACGCTCCATAAGTTCTGCAGTAAACGCGTCCTCGATTTCCGCTCTTTGAAGATTGTCAAAGCATACCGTTTGGGCAATCTCCTTTTTATCATCATATTTGAACAGGACATATGCCGTAAATTCCGGCTGATCCGCTATCCTGATCCGGTATCCGACTTTCAGTTTCCGCTGCTTTCCATCCTCAATGCAGGTTTTCTCCAGAGATTCCAGCCCAAACATTTCCGGCTGGTATATCGTCGTCCCATATTTTTCATTCAGATAATCTGCAAGCTGCGTCCGTACCGCCTGCTCCGATGTAATGTCAGGACTATCTCCGTAGTAGCTATGTCTATTACCTATGGACATGGACACAAAATATACAAGTGCGTATATTCCCAGCACAAGGCAGATTCCGACTACTTTCTGCCGTCTTTTTCTGATATGGTTTTTGCAGATCTGCATACATTTCTCTATGCGGTTCTTCTGCATCGCAGAAAACTGCATGGAAAACATGTCGTAAATATGTTTCAATTCCTCATAAATTACAGAGTACGTGTCCCTTCGGAGTCGTTTCTTGTACAACAATGCAAAAACCGCGTTCCAATCCTCCTCCGACAGATACAGTTCCTGCGACATACATGATTCCAGAAACTCTTTCCACTTTTCCGCCTCTTCCTCCGGCGCCGCCTGCGAAAGTTCTTCGAGCTGCCTCTGAAGTTCTTCCATAAACCTTCGTCCCGACTCCCTGGCATTCCTCGTCAGATAAGCAAACGCCTTCCATTCGGGATCATCATCCTGTAGTTCCTGCTCTTCCCTTGACGGCTTGAACTTCGCCTGCTCCCATAGTGAATGGCAGACCGTTTTCGCCTGCTCTTCATGAAGAAAATCTTTTCCCGATTCCCTGTAAGCCGCATAGTCTTTCTGTTCCCGCCCGCCGCCAGCCTCGGCATATTTTAACGCAGATTTATAAGCGTCGTGAAGCTGCGCCCAGCGCTCCGGTTCATCCTCCTGATGACAGTCCTTTACCCTCGCTGCGTATGCTTTCTTAATTGCCTTTTTATCCGTTGTAGGGGCAATCCCAAGTCTCTCCCAAATAGTCATTTTATCACCCCTAACTGGTCAAATGACCGGTTCTCCACATCTCATAGACAGACTCCTCTTCCTGCCATTCCCGTCTGTCGCTTTCCTTTTCTCCCTCGTCCGCATACCATTCGGCAAAACTCTGCCCTGTTTCTCCCGGTTCCTCCAGCCTGATCAGATACGACTCAATATAAGTAAGAAATTGTTCGAACTGCCTTCGTCCGCGCTGTAAGCAGTATGTATCCTGCTTTGCCAACAGTTCATTAAAGTAACGCGTTCTGAACTCGATCTCCTCCCGCATGCCGCCTGTCGTCTCACAGTATAACCGCTCCGCACGTGCCAGAAGCGCTTTATTCTCCTCTTCCTCTCTCGGATGGATTTTCAGTTTGTCGAGTTCCTTTAACTTTTTTGCTATCTCCTGCTCGCTCATACGAATTTCCTGATTGCGGATCACCATCTGCTTTGCCACGCCCGTGGACAATACCGTGACATCCACCACCAGTATTCCGTTGATATCATAGGTATATCGAATAGATACCTTCTGCTCCCCCTTCGGTGCCGGCGGAACATGCAATTCCATTTTCCCTAAAAAAAGATTGTCCTCCGCATACATTGCCTCCCCCTGATACACTTTTACCTGGACTTTGGTCTGTCTGTCATAAACGGTAGTAACAATAATCTCCCTGCTTGCAGGCAGCGCCGTATTCCGCTCAATCACAATATCATTCAAAAGCCGATCCGGCTCTGCTTCATTATACACTGCTGTCCCAAGGGAAAACGGACAGATATCTGTCAGCAGCATATCTTTGATATCCTCGTTCCGCTCTTTGATTCCGGCATAAACGCCGACGCCAAGCGCAATCATATAATCAGGATTCACAACGGAAATATCCACCCGGCCAAGCGTATGTGCCAGGAATTTCTGCACGACCGGCATTTTGCAGGAACCGCCGACAAGCACGACCGCGTCCACCCCTCCCATTGTTTTCTTCGCATCCGTAAGCACCCGCTGTATCGGTGCTCTCATCCGCACAAACAGTCTCTCCGAAACCTCGATCAGCTTGACTCGCGACAAGTCCATCCTGTATTCCTGCCCCCGCAGTTCTACCCGCATTGCAGCCGTTTCATGTTCCGTCAGTTCCTGCTTACAAAGCATGGCGCGCTCCTCCACGATCGCCCGCTCTTCCATCGTGAGCGCACTCTCCGTCATGTCGCATTCCTTATAAAAAGCATCGGCAATCGCCCGGTCAAAATCGCTGCCGCCAAGATAGTTATCGCCGCCGACCGCAAGAATCTCTACAACGTTGTCAAAGCAATCCACCATCGATACGTCCAGCGTTCCGCCTCCGAAATCAAATACCAGAAGCGCCGCCTCCTCCATCTGCCTTTGGTGCTGATAAGCAAGCGCTGCCGCGGATGGCTCATTGATGATACGGTCGACGCGAAGCCCCGCCAGTTTTCCCGCATTCTTTGTCGCACTTCTCGCCAGATCATTAAAGTATGCCGGGACACTTATGATTGCCTCCTCGATTTCCTGCCCCAGATACTGCTCGGCATCCTCCTTTAATCTGCGCAGTACAAGCGCAGAAAGCTCCTCCGGCTTGTATTTCTTTCCGGCAAGCCGATAGATTTTTGAGGTTCCCATAAAACGCTTGAACACTGCCGCCGTATCGTTCGGATGCGTCACCAGACGTTCCTTCGCAACCTTTCCGACGTACACTGTGCCGTCCGTATCAAAACTCACAACACTCGGCGTCAGATACTCGCCAAACGTATTGGGTATAAGCCTACATTCTCCATTTTTCCATACTGCCGCCAGACTGTTTGTCGTGCCAAGGTCAATTCCAATTATCTTTCCCATATTTTTAACTCCTGTTTTAACATGTTTATAATTACACTTATAACATTCTCAAAAAAAGAAAAAACGCCACAGCCCCCCACCGTGACGTTTCCCGTTGCATATCGAATTTTAGTCTTTAAAAAATTCAATAATCTCGGAGAGATTATTGAACACAGTTTATATATTTTAGTCTTTAAAAAATTCAATAATCTCGGAGAGATCGTCGTCTATATCTTTCGAATTTTTAATCTTTAAAAAACTCGACGATTTCTTTGTATCCCTCGCCATTTAATTTTTCCTTCTGGAATTTCTTATTCTTATTCATGCGCACCACAAGCACCTGTTTTCCTGCCGCACGTTCCTCCTGCGCCTTGGCGATGACCTCGGACTGCTTCTCGGCAGAACACCCCTTCTCGATCAGGTAAGCCACCTTCGGGCGCTGCATCGGCACTGTAAAGCCGCTCTCCATCAGAAGCAGGATAATGCGCTCAAAACCGATGGAAAACCCGCACGCCGGAACATCGTTGCCCGTGAACTTACCGACCATCTTGTCGTAGCGTCCGCCGCCGCCGCATGCCGCTCCAAGCTCCGGCATCGCGATTTCAAAAATCGTCCCGGTGTAATAGCTCATACCGCGCACGAGCGTCGGATCAAATACCATCTTAAAGTCAGCCGTCTTAGAAGCCTCCACGCTGCCTATGATCTCAAGCAGATTCTGTTCTACCTCCGGCTCTAAGAAGCCCTTCAGCTCCTCTGCAAGATATTTGATGCCGTTATCAGCGTTCTCCACTCCTTTGAACAACGCAAGATATTTGTCGACCGACTCCTTCGCATAGCCTTCCTTCTCCAATTCCTCCGCAACGCCGTCAAGTCCGATCTTATCCATCTTGTCAAGGATAATGAACACGGTGTCGAACTCTCTCTCCGGGAAGCCGCTGTACGCCGCCATTGCTTTTAAAATACGACGTTCGTTGATACGAATTTCAAAATTCTTAAAGCCAAGCTTTCCGATCGTTGTCGTCGTCGCAAGAATAAGCTCGATTTCCGCCAGATTGCTGGGCTCTCCGATGATATCAATATCGCACTGCATGAACTGGCGGTAGCGTCCTCTCTGCGGACGATCCGCTCTCCAAACGCTTCCCATCTGAAGCGCCTTAAACGGAGACGGCAGATCATTCGCGTTGTTTGCATAGAAACGTACCAGCGGCACGGTCAGGTCATAGCGCATACCAAAGTCCACCAGATCCGCCTCTTCCTTCGCCTCGCCGATCTTAAGCTTCTCGCCGCGCTTCATTACTTTAAAAATCAGCTTCTCGTTCTCGCCGCCCTGCTTATTGCTCAGATTCGCAATGTTCTCCATACACGGCGTCTCGATCGGCGTAAAACCAAAACTGCGGTAAGTCTCCTTGATGACCTGCTGCACATAGTCGCGAATCTGCATCTCCTCCGGTAAAATATCCTTCATGCCGTTGACCGGCTTCTTGCTTAATGCCATGAAAGTTCCTCCATCTTTCTTATTTTTCTATCTATCATCTCATCCACACGCCCGAGATAATTCTCAACATCCTTCACGTTCTCCACGCGTTCTATACGGAACGTGTTGCTTTCTATCCGGAACGTGTTGCTTTCTGTTTCAGGCGGTTCCGCCGGAAGTACGAATTTTGTCGTTGCCCCTGCGCCAAGTGCCATTATAGTCTGTTTCTCCTCCATAATCAAGACATTGTAAACGCCTGCCTTGTGCGGCGCGGCATACCCAACGTTTTCAAGATTGCCCGCCATGCCTTTCTGCCGATACAGATAATACGGTGCAAGCCCCATCTCCTTCGCATAACCCGCAACCAGATCCATGTGCTCCTGCGTGTTGACCATCTTATAATTTTTATAATCCTCTTTAAACATATTAAGACGAGCCGCCCGTTTCAATGCCAGAGAATGAACCGTCAAATTGTCCGGCGCAAGCGCTGCAATCTGTTCCATCGTCCGGTGCACATCATCAAGCGTCTCCTCCGGGAGTCCCATAATTAAATCCATATTAATATTATCAAATCCGAGTTCCCTCGCCATGTGGAAACTCTCGATTGTCTGCTCCACCGTGTGATGCCGCCCAATCAATTTGAGCGTCTCCTGTTTCATCGTCTGCGGATTGATCGAGATACGGGAAATCCCATGCTTGCGAAGCACCTCAAGCTTTTCTCTGGTAATACTGTCCGGTCGTCCTGCCTCCACGGTAAATTCCAAACAGTATGACAAATCAAAGCTACATTTGATTTTTCTTATCAGGCGGTCCAACTGGTATGGCTCCAATGTCGTCGGCGTTCCGCCGCCAATGTAGACGGAGTTCAGATGCTTTGCCGCAAATTTCACTGCCACAAAGTCAATTTCTTTCTCCAGCGCATCCAGATAGGAATCCACCCGCTTCGCCCATGACGCCAATGGATAAGAGGTAAAAGAACAGTACAGACAGGTCGTCGGGCAGAACGGAATCCCTATGTACAGGCTGTAACCGTTCTCATAATCAATTCCCGCCAGAAGTGCAAGTTCACGCTCCGCAATGTCTATGGAAAGTCCGATTTTCTCATCTGAGGCAAAATATGTCTCCTTCATATAAGAAGCGATTTCATCCCTGCATTTTCCTTCCTCAAGAAATTTCATCGGAATCTTCGTCGGACGGATACCGGTAAGCGTTCCCCACGGAAGCTTCTTTCCCGTCTCCTCCGAAAGCAACTCGTAGAGATTTTGCTTGAGACGGTTCTTCGTATCTGTGCGGTCGGCAAAATTCACCTGGATTTCGCGCTCGATCCACGCTCCCTCTTCTGCTTTTGCCATCCACGACTCTTCCGGTCGTTTCTTTCCTTCGTCCGCATTTTGCGTCTCTTCCGGCATCTGCGCTTTTCGCTGCCAGCGAATACGAATTGCATCCGCTGTGTACTCTATATGCATCCTGGATGTCGCCGGCTCGTCGTACTGCTTCGCCTCCGCCGAAACACCGACATATTCCGCCGGAAAAAACGCCTTTATGAGCGAATGAATATCATACTCGAACTCCGGTCTGTTTAGTGTTACTTCTATCATATCTGACTCTTTTCTTCGTATATTTCCTGCCGTTCCTACGCGGACTATAGATACGGGTTATACATCCGCTCTGTCCCGATCGTCGTAATCTCATTATGCCCGGTATAGACCGTCGTCTCGTCCGGAAGCGGCATCAACTTCTCCTCGATCGACCGAATCAGCGCCGACGCGCTTCCCTTTGGGAAATCCGTTCTTCCGACTGACTGCGCGAACAACGTATCCCCCGAGAACACCGCATTCTGGTAGGAGAAATAGTAGCAGCAGCCTCCCACCGTATGTCCCGGCGTATGTAACACCCGGATATGAAAGCCTGCAAGATCAATTTCCTGCTCGTCGTGCAGAAAAACATCAACGTGGTAAGAAAGCTGTCTGCCCTCCCATACGCTTAGATTAATCGCCGGATTTTCCAGAGTCTCCCTCTCATGTTCCTCGGCATACACCTTGATGCCATAGCGTTCCGCCAATTCCGCTGCCCCTCCGGCATGGTCAAAATGCCCGTGCGTCAGCAAAATTGCAGTTGGATTTAACTTTTCCTCATCAATGATCTCCGCGAGACGCTTCGCTCGCGCACCCGGATCAACGATCAATACTTCGCTCGTATTTTCATTTATTGCAAAATAGCAGTTCGTCTGCACGCTGCCGACTACATACTGCTCCACTCTAAGCGGCGCCATATCCTATCCTCCCAACCATTAGAACTTCTTTTCACATTTTAGCCCGTCGTTCTCTCAATATCAATAACGCTCTCAATCTGACGCAGCTTATCAATCACGCTGCTAAGTTCCGCCCTGCCCTTTGTACTGAAAGAAACGTCTATTGTCGCGATTCCCTGCTTGCTTGTATTGGAGTGAATCGCATTAATATCAATCTCGCGTTCCGTAAAGACTCTCGTGATATCGACAAGCAGTCCGGTACGGTTATTCCCGAAAATCTTGACTTCCGCACGGTAAAGCCCGTTGCTGCCCTCTTCCTCATCATGCTGCCACTCCGCGTCGATCAGTCTTTCCCTCTCCATCTCGGAAAGATTGATAATATTGATACAGTCCGTCCGATGGATGGACACACCGCGCCCTCTCGTAACAAATCCCACGATCTCATCCCCCGGCACAGGGCTGCAGCACTTGGAGAAATGCACCGCCACATCATAGAGCCCTTTCACGATAATACCGCTTCTGGAGCGTTTTTCCGCAGACGGATACTTATTGTCCGCGCTGATAGTCTCCAGGACTTCCTCATCCGTAATCTGCGCCAGATGATCCTTTTTATATTCCTCATACATCTTGTTGACGATCTGACCTTCCTTGAGCCCGCCGTGCCCAATCGTTGCCAGGCAGGAATTCCAGTCATGAAACCCGTATTTGCGCAGAACCTTCGCCTGATATTCCGTCTTATTGATATCCGAGAAATTGATGCCTTTCGCCTTGCAGGAAGCAACGAGAAGCTCCTTACCACGCACAATATTCTCTTCCTTAAGCTCGCTGCGGAACCACTGATTGATCTTGTTCTTCGCCTGCGTGCTCTTTACGATGTTAAGCCAGTCGCGGCTGGGACCCTTGGAATTCTGCGACGTCACGACCTCAATGCGATCGCCGTTCTGAATCACATAATCGATCGGCACAAGCTTGCCATTGACCTTCGCTCTGACCATCTTATTGCCGACAGCCGAATGAATGCTGTACGCAAAATCAATCGGCGTCGAACCGGTCGGCAGATTCTTAACGTCTCCCGACGGCGTAAAACAGAATACGGTATCGGAAAACAAGTCAAGATCGCTCTTTAACAGGCTCATGAACTCCTTGTTATCCGACATGTCACGCTGCCATTCCAGAATCTGACGGAGCCAGCTTAACTTTTCCTCCTCCGTGACAGTATACGGCATCGCCGCACCACTGTGATTACTCGCTTCCTTGTATTTCCAATGCGCCGCTATACCGTATTCCGCCGTACGGTGCATCTCATAGGTACGAATCTGAATCTCGAACGGCTGACCGGTCGGCCCGATCAGCGTAGTGTGAAGCGACTGGTACATATTCGGCTTGGGCATCGCAATATAATCCTTAAAACGCCCCGGAATCGGCTTATACATCTCGTGAATCACGCCAAGCGCCGCATAGCAGTCCTTGACAGAATCGACGATGATACGGATCGCGAAAAGATCATAAATCTGATCCAGCGTCTTATCCTGATTAACCATCTTCTTATATATACTGAAAAAGTGTTTCGCTCTTCCGTCTATCTGCGCGGAAATCCCAGCTTCCTTGATATGGACGCGCACTTCCTCGACCAGGCTCTGCACATACTTGTCACGCACACTCTTACGTTGGTCGATCTGTCTGACCAGATCATAATACGCCTCCGGCTCCAGATATTTCAGAGAAAGATCGTCCAATTCGATCTTGAGCTTGGAAATACCAAGCCGCTGCGCGATCGGGCAATAAATCTCCTGCGTCTCGCGCGCAATTCGTATCTGCGCCTCCGGCGACTGATATTTAAGCGTGCGCATATTGTGCAGCCTGTCTGCCAGCTTGATTAAGATGACGCGGATATCCTTCGCCATCGCCATAAACATTTTTCGTAAGTTCTCCGCCTGCATCTCCAAACGCTCCGCAGAACGGTCCTTCTGGTCATGATTATAGCTATTGTCCGCCAGATGCAGATGGCGCAGCTTTGTCACGCCGTCCACGAGAAGCAGCACTTCCTCGCTGAACTCCTCGCGGATCTCATCCGCCGTCATGATCGTATCCTCCAAGACGTCATGAAGCAGCCCGGCGGCAATCGTCTCCTTATCCAGCTCTAATTCTGCAAGAATAATCGCTACCGACAATGGATGAATAATGTACGGCTCGCCGGATTTGCGCGCCTGTCCCTCGTGTGCATCCCTCGCGACATGATACGCTTTCTCGATCAGCGAAATATCTGCCGAGGGGTGATATTTACGTACACTGACAATCAAATCCTCGTACAGCGCCTCCGGACTCTCAAACTCCCTCGTTGGTCTGATACTGTCCGTCTCCTCTGTTACCAGCTTCTCAATTTTCTCATATTCCGGCTCTTTTCCCTTCTGAGCGTAATCTGCCATGTATATCACCCACTTCATCCATGATATTTTTATTTCAATATTATATTTTATTTCCTAATAAAATGCAACGATTAAGATTTATCCTTAAAAGTATCTGATATATTTGCGCATACTCTTTCCGTCTAACGTCTGGTTTCCGCGCCAGCCAAGACCAAGTTTCTCCGCCAGACGGCAGGAAACCACATTTCCCTCCTCAATCAGGCAGCAGACCGACGGAACGTCCAGTTCCTCCCTCACATAATCCAGAATCGCCGTACACACCTCCGTCGCATAGCCCTTGCGCTGCCATGGCACGCCGATCGCATAGCCAAGTTCCAATTCCCCGCCAAGTTCCTCACGATGTTCGATTCCTGCCCGTCCGATCAGTTTTCCCGTCTCCTTGTCACACACGATCCACATGCCATAGCCGTAAAATTGATACATATGCCGGATATAAGCCTCCTGATATGCACGTTCTTCCTCATAGGGGTAAAGCGGCTCGATATAGTCCGTCATCCCCTCCCCTGCATACAACTCAAAAAGCGCATCGAGATACTCCATAGAAAATTCGCGGACAACACAGCGCTTTGTCGTAAGAATCGTCCACGGCATATTATGATGCCTTTCGTATACACGTACAAGAAATGTCCGACCGATTTCCTCAAAGCCCTCCGCATACATATCCGCCGGAGCGCTGCACACCACTTCGCCGTCCTTATCCAATGTCTGGCGCGCCGTTTCCACGCCCTGGTGCTCTCCTTCCGGCGGCAGATAACAGAGCGCCGCCATTCCGCAAGCATGTGCCGCCTGCAATTCTTCCACACTGCCGGACACAAGAAGGCATTCCTCCGGCGGATACTCTGTCAGACATTTTCCAGAGGCTTCATCCAGTCTGACAATCGCACACGCTTCCGCCATATGATCTACCTGCCCGGTCTTATCGTGCTCTGCCTTATCCCTCGCCAGATTCTCAGACAGCAGTTTTCTCTGTTGCCCTGGCAGTTCTCCTATAATTATATAATTAAGTTTTAACATTTTCCATCCTTTTGCCATTTCACGGCGCTACCCACGCCTCGTCGATTCCGTCCTGTTTCCAGAGATTATTTTCCTCCGCATAACCGTTCACCGTCAGATACTGATACTGACTCGACGTCTTTAAGGCGTCATACACATAGCGAAGCGAAATCCAGCTCCGGTTGCGCGACGGACCGCCCGGATCTGCGAGGAATACCTCGTCCGTCTCTTCATTATATAGACCAATGTTGACATAATGACCTCCGGTCTTCTCCCAGTAAGTATCGTCATCCCTGCTGCAGACCAGCGCCACCACCGCCTTCGCGTCCCGCACCTGCTCCTGAAACGACTCGTAGGAATCCGGCTTATTGCACAGCGTACAGTCGAATCCGCTCTTACGGAGCGTCACCTTCATGTCCGCCCAGCCGATCGCTCCCACCTTCCTCGTCGGCGAATAGCCCGACACCTGCCTTGCATACTCGTACATATCCCACGGCGAACAGGTATAATTCGTAAAAGTACAGTAAATATTCGCCATACAGCAAAGACCGCAGCCGAAATTCCCAAAATAGTTCCCTTTCACGTACTCGTTCGACCACTCCCCGGACCACGTTCTGCCCTCGCCCCACGATTTCGGTCCCTGTAAAAATGTATAGACTTCCGTCTCCGGGTGCGCCGCCCGCTCCGCAGCAACCGCAGGTTCCTCGCGATGCTCTGCCAGCAATTCCATTTCATTTGCGCTGATCTCCGCAGAAATTCCCGCATAAAGCGCATTCTGTCCGACTCTTACACCTGCCGCTTCCCCTGCAAGCTGCTCTGTCCAAAGAGGTTCATCGGCATACTGTAATTTCGCCGCAGCCGTAAGTTCGATGGCAAACGCCGCGAGACAAAGCCCTGCGCAGATTCGTTTCCATTTTTTTGCAAATTCATTTCCGTGATTGATTATTTCTTTATTTGTGATTATATTTTTCTTTTTCATTCAAATTTTCCTTTGTTCTGTCAACAACTTCTGCCTGTCCATATGTTACCCTCTATTTCCTATTTGTTCAAGTCTCCTGTCAATAATTCTTTCTTCCTCTTTACTATCCGCCCTATTTTCGTTACAATATCTCTGTATAAAATACCTATCTGTGAAGTCAGAGTAGATACAAAAATGCAGTGCGCCCGCAGGCACGGGGCAGAAAGAGGTAAACATGGCAAATCCAATCGTAACAATTGAAATGGAAAACGGCGATATCATGAAAGCAGAGCTTTATCCTGAAATCGCACCAAATACGGTAAACAATTTTATCAGCTTAGTGAGCAAGGGGTATTACAACGGTCTGATCTTCCACCGCGTCATCAAGGGCTTTATGATTCAGGGCGGATGTCCGGACGGAACAGGCATGGGCGGTCCCGGCTATGATATCAAAGGTGAGTTCTCCCAGAACGGTTTTACAAACGACTTAAAGCACACCGAGGGTGTGCTCTCCATGGCAAGAGCGATGCATCCGGATTCCGCCGGAAGCCAGTTCTTCATCATGCACAAGGACAGCCCACACTTAGACGGCGCTTATGCCGCTTTCGGCAAGATCACGGAGGGCATGGACATCGTCAATAAGATCGCAGAGACGGCGACCGATTACAGCGACAGACCGCTTGAGCCGCAGGTCATGAAAAAAGTGACTGTGGACACTTTCGGCACAGAGTACCCGGAACCGGAAAAATGCTAAACTAGCGCAATAAGAAAACCCGTGATTCAACTGCCGGACAGGCAGAAGATCACGGGCTTTATTTTCTTATATCATCATTTAATTTCTATTCTTCCAGAAGCATTTTCTTTTTTCAAAACCAGCCTCTCTTTTGTTGGAACCAGTTTTTATTTTGTCGGAATCAACTTCTCTTTTCCGCCCATATATGTGCGAAGCGCCACCGGAATATTCACGCTGCCGTCCTCATTTAAGTTGTTCTCCAGGAACGCGATCAGCATACGCGGCGGAGCGACAACCGTATTGTTGAGGGTATGCGCAAAATATTTGCCGTCCTTGCCCTTCACGCGGATCTTAAGTCTTCTCGCCTGCGCGTCGCCCAGGTTCGAGCAGCTTCCGACCTCAAAATACTTCTTCTGTCTCGGCGACCACGCCTCGACGTCGCAGGACTTCACCTTGAGATCTGCAAGATCGCCCGAGCAGCACTCCAAAGTACGCACCGGAATATCCAGGCTGCGGAACAAATCGACCGTATTCTGCCACAGCTTGTCATACCACATCTTCGACTCTTCCGGCTTGCAGACAACGATCATCTCCTGCTTCTCGAACTGATGAATGCGGTATACGCCTCTCTCCTCGATGCCGTGCGCGCCTTTTTCCTTGCGGAAGCACGGAGAATATGATGTCAGCGTATACGGAAGCTTCTCCTCGTCGTTGATCGTATCGATGAATTTACCGATCATGGAATGCTCGGAAGTACCGATCAGATACAAATCCTCGCCCTCGATCTTATACATCATGGCATCCATCTCGTCAAAGCTCATAACACCCGTCACGACATTGCTGCGGATCATAAACGGCGGTACTACATACGTGAATCCCCGGTCAATCATGAAATCCCGCGCATAGGAAATCACTGCGGAGTGAAGTCTTGCGATATCTCCCATCAGATAGTAGAAGCCGTTTCCCGCTACCTTTCCGGCTGCATCCAGATCAATACCGTTGAAACGCTCCATAATCTCCGTGTGATACGGAATCTCGAACTCCGGCACGACCGGATCGCCGAACTTCTCGATCTCGACATTGCAGGAATCATCCTTGCCGATCGGCACGGACGGATCGATGATATTCGGAATCGTCATCATGATCTTCGTCACCTTCTCCTGCAGTTCCTTCTCCTTCTCCTCAAGCTCTGCAAGGCGTGCGGCTCCCTCCGCCACCTGTGCTTTGACTGCCTCTGCCTCTTCCTTCTTGCCCTGTCCCATCAGCTTGCCGATTTCCTTGGAAAGCTGGTTTCTCTTCGCACGGAGGTCGTCCGCCTCCTGCTGTGTCCTTCTCGCATCCGCATCCAGCGCGATCACCTCGTCCACAAGCGGCAGCTTGTGCTCCTGGAACTTATTCTTAATGTTCTGTTTTACTACTTCCGGGTTCTCTCTTAAAAATTTTAAATCAATCATGTTCTCTCCTTCTTTCTGCGGAATGATCCGCTGCTCTTCTCCGCGGCGCATCGTCTTTGACAGCCGCTTCCCTCCTGCCGTATTCGCCACCGGCACGGACGCTTCGCCGGACCCCGCCGAACAACACAAAAGCCCTCCGCCCCTGTGCTCTCTGCCGTTTCTCCGGCTATCCTGTTTCACCGCCCTTAGGCGCACAGGATCATACACACTGGGACGAAAGGCTCATCCTTCCGCGTTGCCACCCATATTGCCGCTGTCCGCCCTCCCGCCGCTTGTCTGCCGTGCCTGTAACAGATGCACGAAACCCAAAACAGCAGAAGCCATACAGCAACCACTCGTTCGTAGATATAAGGATACGACCCCTGCGGCTTTCACCGCTGGCTCGAAAAGTGGAAAGATTCTATCCTGCGCCGGTTCGCACCGCCCACCGGCTCTCTGAAGCAGTATTCAAATCGCAGCTTTTGTCATCGCCAATTCTTTTGTCATTATAACTGCATTATCTGAAAAAAGCAAGTTGATTATTCATAACCTTGCCCTGCCTGCGTCATGCTCTTACTTTCCTTCTATCCATCCGGCAAGCGTCTCGGCGCGCTTCGCCCATGTATGCCGTTCTATTACCTTCTTCTTACCACATTCCGCAATCTCATACAGCCGTGTTTCATCCGCCAGCAGTCCTCTTACGATTTCCGGCAGCCGTCCGATTTCCTCCAGTGTGAAATAGCAGACGCCCTCGCCCTCCGCTAGTTCCTCGCACAGGTATCTGCTCGTATCCGTCACACAGACCGCCCCGTTTAAGATAGAATTAAATACCCGGTCATGCGCGCCGTCCTTGAACCACGGCATCACGTTAAGAGAAACTTTTGACTCCGAAAGCATCCGAAGACAGGTCAGGGAATCCGTCTGTGGGTGGACGATCAGATTCCCCGGACTTGACACGTCCTCAAGCTCCTCCCAGCCTTTTCCCACTACATGTACCGTAATTCCCGCATTCACAAGCGTGCGCACCGCCAGCCCCCGCCAGTAATTGCGCACATACAGATCAATGAAAATCATCTTGTGAAGGGCAATGCGAAGTTCGTCGTTCGGCTCTTTCCCCATCTCACGCTCACAGTGCGCGAGCGCGACCTCCTCGACTGTCTGTGCGGGATATGCGAGCAGATCGTCGATGATACCCCGGTAAAATGCGGCGTACTCGTCATTGATCCAGTTGATATAAGGTTCGAAGAAGGACAGCTTCGTGTAATTTCCGGTCAGAATCACGTCATAACGCTTCCCGGATGGCACTGCCGCCGCAAACTCCGCTCCACCACATACCGCCGCAGCAATCCCAGCCTCCGCTCCACCGGATGGCACCGCCGCCGCTGCAAGCTCCGTTCCTGCCAGCGGCAGAAACCCCGCCTCAAGGTACTCAGGATAGAACTCTTTAAAATATGCCTGCTGCCGCCTGTCGATACTGATATGATGATAATCCTTCGGCAGTTCCCTCAGCCTGTCGTCATAAAAATATGGGTGATCCGCCGCAATGTTGTAACATGGAATCCCGTAATCATCCCAGATATACCCGATTCCCGCGCGGTAGACCCCCGCCTCCTTCTCAAGCCCCTGAAAATTAAAGGTCACAAGCACCGTTTCCCGCGGTCGTATAAATTTCCGCAGCCGCTTCGCACTGCGCTCCTCGTCCCGAAGATCATAGAAAAACACAAGATAGCCCATGCGTTCAAACTGCGCCGCCATCTGATGTGCAAAATATGCGAGCGTTTCCACGCCGCCCTCAAACATTACGATACGCTTCATATAATTTCCCACTTCCATCGTCCTGCTTTTGCTGTCATTCGCTCTTGCGGTCGTTTCTTACCGTCTTTTGGCATCCCACGCTCTACTCATGCCGCAGCGCGTCGATTGGATTTAAGTTCGCCGCCTTATACGACGGGAACACTCCAAAGACGATTCCGATCACCATGGAGAACGCCACCGCCCCCACCGCCGCCGGAGCGCTGATTGCCACCGGGGTCGTCGTGACATAGGAAATAATCTGTGCCAGAACAATACCGACAATGACGCCGATCAAACCGCCAAGGCTTGTGAGCACTGCCGCCTCCGTCAGAAACTGTCCTAATATACGCGACTTTCTCGCTCCGATGGCTTTCTTTAACCCGATTTCCTGCGTGCGTTCGGTCACAGATACCAGCATGATATTCATAACGCCGATACCGCCGACGATCAGGGAAATTCCGGCAATCCAGATAAGCATCGTATTCGTTGAACTGCTCAGTTCCTGAATCTGCTGCGCCTGCTCCATCAGGTCCTTCGCCTTGTACGCGATCGTCTCGTCCGTCGGTGAGAGATAATCGTTCAAAATGTCGGCGCACGCCTTGCCCGCGCTTGTCATGTAGTCGATGCTCTCTACACGCAGTACGACATTCTGCGGCTCGTCATACTGATAGACGATCGGCCATGTGGAAGCGGGGATATACACCGAGCCTGCCGAATCCTGCGCATATGTATAATAATCCTCAATCGAGTTGATAACGGGTTCAAATGTCTTTGCCTTTGTCACGATCCCCACCACGACATACGGCTCCTGCTGAATCTCAATCGTATTGCCGACCGCATCTTCTCCCTGAAACAATGCGTCCGCGGAATCCGTATCAAGAATCGCCACCTTGCGGTACTGCGTGAAATCCGCCTCGGTAAATCCTCTGCCTTCCTTTATGATGAAGTTACAGGTGTCAAAGTAGGCATCGTCGATTCCTTTGACATAGCCGCCCGAAAGTCCTGTATTCAGATGATAAACGCCGTTATAGTCCTGTCTGCTCAGATAGCGGGACACATTCTCCACATGCGGGATTTCCCTTATCTGTGCGACGACCTCATCCGCAACCAACGGCACGCCCGCGGGAATCCCGTTGTAGGACATCTCATACTCCCATTCCCCCTGAAAAAGCGATACCTCCACCGTATTCTCACCGGAGCCGACCAGATTCTGCTTAATCTGCTCATTTGTTCCCTTAATTGTAGATACAATCGCGATAATTGCAGCAATTCCAATAATGATACCGAGCATCGTTAAGAAGGAACGCATCTTATGTGACCAGATTCCCTGAAAAGATAATCTTATATTTTCAAACATACGTCTCCCTCCTAGTAATACATGTTGGACGACTCCGTTACCGCGGCACCCTCCACCGCATTTTTTCCATATGGAAATGCAATGCGGTCTTCCTCGGTAAGCCCGGATTTGATTTCGACTGCCTGCCCGTATATCGTCCTTCCCGTCACGACATACTGCTTTTTCAGCCGGTCATTCTCGTCTGCGATCATGCAGTAGGACTTGCCGTCCTCCTCGCGCACATACGCTTTTTCTATGAAAAGCCCGCCCGTCTCCGACTGATTAGTGGAAATCGCCAGATCTACATACTCTCCGTTGCGCAGCGCCGAACTGTCCTCGATATAAGCCGTGTAGGAATAATAAGAAACATTGGGATTGCCGTCTCCCCACGAGTTGCCGGAAACCGGATAATCGGATATCTCCGTGATTGTCGCATCAAAGGTCATTCCGCTTTCCCACGAATTTGCCGTCACGACCGTTCCAACCTTGATCTGGTCGAGCAAAAGCTCGCTGATCGTGCCGCTCACATAGAGCCCTTCATCCCCCGTCACGACCAGAAATGCCGTTCCCGGCTCCTGTGCCTCATCGGGATCGCCGACCGTCTTTACCACGCCCGATACCTCTGCATATACCATTCCGTCGGACGCGCTCTTTTGCATGGACTCCAACTGCAGCTCCTGCTGTCTTCTCTGGATATCCAGTGACTTCAGATTACTCTCCACATCAGCGATTTCCTTGACCAGTTCCTCCTGCGTATAGCCCTTCGGCTCTTTCCAGTCCATCATATACTCGTCAAATCCCTGTATATACTGCTCCGCGTAGGAAAGCGGCGGTATGTATTCCTTCCCGCCAAACACGTACCACATACGTCCGTCCTCATATTCTGCCGGAAAAAGATTACCGTCCATCTCCGCGGTGTTCTGCGCCACGGTATCATCCGCAACCGGAGTCTCCGTAATCTTAACCTCTCCCGACGCAAGCGTCTCGGTCTTCTGCTCCGTCACCATCCTGCCGTCTGCCCCCTTCTTGCAGACGATGAACTTCACATGCTTTCCGGGCGTGCCGTCCTCCTGCGGGCGGATATAATTATAAAAACTGCCGTACGCGTAAGCATTTGCATTACAATAATAAATATAAGGATCATCCGCCGTGCCTGCCGGATATTTCAGTTCTCCCGTCGCCGCGTCGCGGGTCACATTGTACGGAATCGCCCCCGCCGTCAGATAGTTGTAGATCCTGTCGTCGTTCTTATCCGTCTCTGTCAGCGCCTCCGCCGCCCAGAGCCGTTCCAGATGCGCGACCTGTTCCTCGTCGATTGTAGGCATTTCCCTGATGATCGGAATTTCCTTCTTCAAGATACCCAGCTTATAATTCTCTCTCTGAATATTGTTCTCAATCGTGCTGATATCGAGCTTTTTGCGCTCAATATCTATCTGAAGCTCGGCGGTATCATACGCCATCAGAGGGTCGCCTTCCTCAACGACGTCTCCCTCCTCCACGAAAATCTCCCGGACAGTCTTGGAATCCTCCAGATAAATTTCCTGCGAGGAATCGTTCGTCACCATACCGTAGCTCGTCTCCGTATCTCCCCAATAGCCCCAGTTGATATAGGAAACAGGCTGCACCTCCGCCACGAGATTCTTATCCTGATAGGATTTGTAGCCATAGACTCCGCCTACGGCTGCCCCTAGGACGACCGCGATACCGACAATCACAGCAATGACTTTCTTGATCTTCATGCTTTTGCTTTGTCCTCCTCTCCCTCAAAGATCTCACCGTCGATGATCCGCACGATCCGCTTTGCATTCGCGGCAATCTTAGGATCATGGGTAATCATGACGATTGTGACGCCCTCCTCATTGAGCTTGCCAAAAAGCTCCATGATCTGCTCGCCCGACTTGGAGTCGAGCGCTCCCGTCGGTTCGTCCGCCAGAAGGATCTTCGGATTGTTCACCATCGCGCGCGCAATCGCCACACGCTGCTTCTGACCGCCGGAGAGCTGCGTCGGCTTGAAATTTACACGATCTCCAAGCCCTACGCGCTCCAGCGCCTTCGTCGCGCGGAGCTTCCTCTCCTTCTTGCGCACGCCCGCATAACTGAGCGGCAGCGCCACATTTTCCGCGGCGCTTTCGCGCGGCATCAGATGAAAGCTCTGAAATACAAAGCCGATGCTCTTAAGTCTTAAATCCGACAGTTCCCTGTCCCTTAGCTTCGAGACATTTTCTCCCGCCAGCTCATACATACCGCTCGTCGGTTTATCGAGACAGCCGATAATGTTCATAAGCGTCGTCTTCCCGGAACCGGAAGGACCCATAATCGCAACATACTCGCCCTCTTCCACGGTGAGGCAGATATCCTTTAACACCGGAACCACCAGCTTATCCTGCTGATAATCCTTGAAAATGTTCTGCAGATTCAGTATCATTCGCCCACCTCCGCGTCATCCTCTGCGGGCAGTGCTCCCATGTCATCCTCCGGCAGCATCATCTCCGTGCCGTCCTCCGGGAACATCATCTCCGTGCCGCCCTCCGGGATAAATTCCGTACCGTCCTCCATAAACAAAGCTTCGCCGTCCATGACATTATATTCGTCGATGTCCATCATGCCGTCCATGCTCTCCGTACCGTACAAGGACTCGTCCTCCATCGGCTGATTGTAAAGCGGAGAAGTATAGTCCACCTCCATCTCATCCGTCACGCAGATCACACCCTCATAGAGCCCTTCCATCGGCCATGTGATGTAATCGTCTTCGCAAAGACCGGATAGAATCTCGTATTCATCCATATCCGCATCATACTCGCCCAATTCCACATAACGCTTTTCCAGACGGTTCTTCTCATTTGCCACCCATACATAGGGACGCTCCTCCTGCGCATCCGTCCCCGCTTCCGTTCCCGGTTCCACATCATTCATGCCGCCCGGCTGCACGATATAAGAGCCGTACAACCAGAGTCCTTCCTTCGACTCCTCCTGTCCCTGATCCAGTTCTATGTACACATGCTGCCCCAAAATCAAACCGTCCGCCGAATCGAGTTCGATATAGAACGGATACTTGGACGCCATCTGGGAATCGCTATCCGACGATATATAATAATTGCTGCTGTTTCCCTGGCTCGGATTCTCCGTATCGATCTCGGAAATCGCACCCGTCCAGATCTGTTTGCCGTCCACACGCGAACGCACAACGACCTCCTGTCCCTCGGAGAGCGTCCAGATATTCTGCTCGTCGATACTTCCCTTCACCCGGTACTGCCCCGTCTGTAAAATTGTCATGAACGGCGCGGTATTTCCGTTGCTGTCCGTTCCCTTCTCGTTGATCTCCTTGACAATGCCCCCGGACTTACTCGCAACCGATGAATTTTCCACCTGTTTCTGATACTTGGAGATCTCAAGCTGCTTACTCTCCAAATCGAACTTCTTCTGTGCGATCTGGTTCTGGATATTCTGAATCTGCGTCGTGTAAGTGAACCTGTCCTCCTCCGCCACAGACTCACTCTCCTTCATTAATGTCTCAATCTGCTTATTGTAGTTATCAATATCGTTGTTGATACTCTCGATCTCGAGATTTGCCTGTGCAATCTGCATCTTAATATCGCTGGTATCATAGGTCACAAGCGTCTGCCCTTCTTCCACGACGTCGCCGACCTCGACCTTGATCTCCTCGATCGTTCTGGAAGAGTCCACATGCACCTCGTAAGAATCCTGCGACTCCACCGTTCCGTTATACCGGTTGGAAATACCGGAATACTGGTTCATAATCCTGGAAACCTTCTCCACATAGACCTTGTCCTCCGTGCTTCCGTCCTGCAAAAAGGGAAGCATCGCCTTAATATCTTCCCTGAAATAAAAACCTGTTCCGCCCAGCGCCGCAGCCACAACGACGACTCCAATCAAAATACCGATTTTCTTCTTGCTCATATAGATCCTCCCGATAAAATAACCACTGCTGTCTTCATTGTAGCATCTTTACACCCCAATATATAGCATTTTATTCTTAATTCTTTTTGAATTTGCGTCAGGGCTTTTATGCAATAGGACGCAATTTCCTATTGCATAAAAAACACGCACCATACTCCAACTGCCAATGCACACAACACCGCCCCCGTCAAAGCATAGAAACTTGCTTTTTTCTGCATCCATACAGCTTCCATAGGCAATGCAATTTCCGGTTTTTGCGGATTCCACGCTATCTCAACCGTCATACCCTCTTCCCACGTGTTCTTAAACGCACCGTATAAAAAAGTTGTTACCTGTATTTCGTTATCTTCATGTTCCGGCAGATATTGAATAATAGGATACCAGTTATCGGGTCTGATTTCATTCCAAACCATCATAAGCAATACCCAGACGCCTCCAATACCGGGTTCCCTGGTTCCTGCCTCCCCTCCGCCTGCTCTTACGTACGAGATATCTATTCCATCATTCTGTATAATTCCGGCAATATATCCTTTCCCATGCATTGGCATCGCCTTTGCCCTGCTATTCACCGTATGATACCGCATTGCCATAAACAGACTGATACTCCCTAACACCCCCGCGAGGGAGGCGCAGACAACAAACACCATATATGCACCATATTTTATATATTGAAAAAGTAATAGCAATATAAAGCAGGAAGTTATGACAATAAGATATTTTAAACGCTTAGAATTATGTTTTGTTTTTGCCGCTTCCTTGTGCTCGATCACCGGTCTTAATCCCTCCGCAAGCCCCTGGGACGTTCCCCTCTCTATTTCTGTCAATCTCCCAAGTGCACTCTGTAACACCTTTTTTTCACAAATTTCTGTTTCCAATGAAGCTTGTCTTTCTTCTATCATCGACGGCAGATATTCCGGTTGTTGCTGCATACGGCGAATATCACGGATACTAAATCCTGCATTTCTCAAAACAGCGATATCCTTTAATCGCTCGATATCCGATTCGGAAAAATAATAGGCATTTCTATTCATTCTCTCTTCCGTTCTCGGATGTATTAGTCCCTCCTTCACATATAATCGGACTGCCCTTTCGCTAAGTCCTGTCTTTTTACAAACATCCTTCATTTTCTCCATTTTCTCTATCCTCCTTCAAGATAAAAATACACTCTTACCCTGGGGCAGAGTCAAGATTATTTCTATCATATCAAATTTTCACTCATAATACTTGCATAAAAAAAGCAGAAGGTTTTCACACCTTCTGCCGCCGTTATTCATTTTCCTTATTTCAACGGATACTTCTCCGTCAAAGCTTTCACAATCGCTCTTGCCTTCTCCGCCGCAGGCTCGCCCTCTTTGATCATCATTGCAATCGCCTCCGCGATCTGATCCATATCTGCGGTATTTAATCCTCTGGAGGTTACCGCCGGAGTGCCGAGGCGCACGCCGCTCGTCACGAACGGAGACTTCGGATCGTTCGGGATCGTATTCTTGTTGCAGGTGATATTCACGGAATCAAGCAGTTTCTCGACTGCCTTTCCGGTCTGGTCGAAGTTCGTCAGATCCACAAGCATCAAATGATTGTCCGTACCGCCGGACACGATCTTGATGCCGCGGTCCATCAGACCCTTGCACAGCGCCTGCGCATTGTCAACGACGCCCTGCTGGTATACCTTAAACTCCGGCTGCAGCGCTTCCTTGAAGCAGACCGCTTTCGCCGCGATCACGTGCATCAGAGGACCGCCCTGGATTCCCGGGAAAATCGCCTTGTTGAAATTATATTTATCTGCCGCTTCCTGATTGCAGAGAATCATACCGCCGCGCGGTCCGCGCAGCGTCTTGTGCGTGGTCGTCGTCACAACGTCCGCATACGGGATCGGGCTTGGATGCAGCCCCGCCGCTACCAGACCCGCGATATGCGCCATATCCACCATGAGCACCGCGCCGCACGCATCTGCAATCTCACGGAACTTCTTAAAATCGATGGTGCGCGCATAAGCGCTCGCCCCGGCAATGATCATCTTCGGCCTGCACTCCATGGCAATCTCCATGACCTTATCGTAGTCGATGAAGCCCTCGTCATTCACGCCGTAAGGAACGATATGAAAGTAAGTACCGGAGAAATTGACTGGTGAACCGTGTGTCAGATGTCCGCCGTGATCCAAATTCATTCCCATCACTGTATCGCCCGGCTTTAAGACGGCAAACTGAACCGCCATATTCGCCTGTGCGCCGGAATGCGGCTGTACATTGACATAATCGCAGCCGAACAGCTCTTTTGCACGCTCTCTCGCAAGCTCCTCGACCACATCCACGCAGTCGCAGCCGCCATAGTAACGCTTCGCGGGATAGCCTTCCGCATATTTATTTGTCAGAACGCTGCCCATCGCCGACATCACCGCCGGACTTACCCAGTTCTCCGACGCGATCAGCTCGATATGGCTGCTCTGTCTGTCAAACTCATCCTTTATCGCCTGTGCAATCTCTGCGTCTACCGCTTCGATATCTTCCATTGTGTACATTGTATGTATTCTCCCTTCCTGGTTCGGTTTTATGTCTTTCCATGAAAAACATCTGTCTTTTTCACAGCTATGGTTATCATTATATATGACTTTCCTTCTTTTCGCAATTATAAAAGCGTCGCTTCCTATAACATTTTATTATAGAAAATATAAGCGTATCCCATAAATGGCAAGCGCCGCCTGACAGAAAAAGATCAACGGCATCCCGACCACAAAGTACCAATGCCTTGTCTTATGCCGGAACAGATACATTCCTGCCCAGGTGCCGATGCTGCCGCCCAGCAGACTGCATCCGAAGAGCATCTTTTCCGGCACGCGCCACATATGTTTTATCGCCCGTCTCTTATCCGTCCACATCAGATATACACCGAACAGATTCATCATCGCAAGATACAGTGCCATCCACTCCATTGCACTACCGTCCTTTCCGCCTCAAAACGAAACGCGGCGCATCCCAAAAACCAATACGCCGCGTTCTTCTCCAGCATCCCAAATGCCCTGCCGTTCCACCACAGGTCGTCTGCCGGAATACATTTACTTGTTCGAAACCTTATTCTTTCCGAGATGCACTTTCATAACATACCACAACTCCGTCGCAATGCAGATCGAAGAATATGCGCCGCAGATAAGTCCCGCCATCAGAGGAAGGGCAAATTCACGGATGCTCGCAACACCGAACAGAAACAGCATAAATACCATAATAAAAGTCGTAATCGAAGTATTGATACTTCGTGAAAGCGTCTGCGTCAGACTTCGGTTCGCAACCTCCGCCAGCATCTCCGGCGTCTGGCGTTCTGCCGTCTTACCCAGGTTCTCGCGGATACGGTCGAAAATGACGATCGTATCATTGACGGAATATCCGATAATCGTCAGCATACATGCAATAAATGTATTGCCGACAGAAATGCGCAGCAGCGCATAAAATGCAAGCACCACAAGCACATCATGAAGCAGCGCGGCAATCGCACTCGCACCAAAGCGGATATCCTTAAACCGGATCCAGATATAGATCAGCATACAGATTGTGGACACGATCACCGCTATGACAGCATCCGAGCGCATCTCGCTGCTGACTGTAGAACTGATGCTCTGCGAAGTAATTGCGGACTCATCCACGCCAAAGTTCTCCACAAGCGCCGCATTCAACTGCTCGCGCTCCTCCAGAGACAGCGTACGCGTCTTCACCGTAATCTGCGTCGTTCCCTCGACCTTGTTCGCCATGACATCCTTCTCACCGATGACATCACAAACTACCGGAATGATATCGCTCTCGATCTCCTCGATCGTATATTCCTTGCCGAAATCGGCTGTCGTCGACGTACCGCCGACAAAATCAAGACCATAATTGAGCGCATTGCTGCCGTTCGCCGCATGGACCGCCATTCCGATAAATCCCGCCGCAATAATAATACCGGAAATTGCAAAGAATACCGCTTTCCTTCCCAGGAAATTCACGGTCTTTCTCTCCTTTGCACGACCGTAGAACCTCTCTTCCTTAAAGCCCAATGCATAGAGTGAATAGAGAACCCATCTCGTCACGACAAGTGCCGTGAACATGGATAATACGATACCGATCATCAATGTATATGCAAAGCCCTTCACCGTACCCGATCCTAATCCCATCAGCACAAGCGCCGCGATCATTGTCGTGATATTTCCGTCAAGGATTGCAGACATCGCCTTCTTAAAGCCGATCTTCATCGAGGAATCCACCGTCTTGCCCGTCGCGATCTCCTCACGTATACGCGCGAAAATAATAACATTCGCATCCACCGCCATACCGATGCCTAAGATGATACCCGCAATACCCGGCAGGGTCAGCGTGATTTCAAACAGATATAAGGTCGCAATAACAAGTCCCGTGTAAATGGCAAGCGCAATCGACGCCGCAACGCCCGGAACGGCATACATCACGATCATAAATACCATGACGATGACAAGCCCGATCGCCGCCGCCTTAAGGCTGGAAGAAATCGCCTGGCTTCCGAGCTGCGCTCCTACTACGCTCGACTCCAGCTCCTGCAGTTCTAAGGACAGCGAACCGATACGAATCTGCGTTGCAAGCATATCCGCCTCCTCGTATGTCTTCATACCGGAAATCTGCGCCGCACCGCCCGTAATTGCCTGTTTTACCTGCGGATAACTGATAATCTCGCCGTCATATACGATCGGCAGATAACCGCCGACGTTATTCGAAGTCGCCTCCGCAAATATTTCCGCGCCTTCATCCGTCAAGGTAAGCGAAACGACATACTCCTTGCTGCCGTACTCGTTCTGAACGGTTCCCGCCTGCGCATCCGCGACCTGATCTCCCGTCATATAAACGGTTCCGTCCGAATACTGGAACTCCAGAGAACCCGGATTGCCAAGTTCTTCCAAAATAGTGTTTGCATCCGATACACCCGGAATCTCGACCGTGATGCGGTCATCGCCCACCTGGTAGACGGACGCCTCCGTACTGTACCCCTCTACACGCTTCTGCAGCTTGTAGATCGTATCGCTCATATCCTCCGCGCTCGGATTCTCGTCCATGACCTCATAGGTGATGGACACACCGCCGGAAAGATCAAGTCCGAGCGGAATGCTCATCGTCTCTCCGATTCCCGTCGACGAAAGAATAATAGATGCGTAATAGGCAAGTCCTGCCAGCGCAGCAAGAATTACAATCAAAATGACTGCTGCTTTACTCTTCTTCATGCTCTTTTCCTCTCTCTCTAAGCCAAACGCCCCGTTATTCGCATTCGGCAGCCTTTATCATAATTGCACACTCGATACGCTTTTTCTGAAGCTCACAACCGATATCATAAGCGCCGCAGATATCGCCCGTAAAATTGTAAGCATTCGCCGCACAACCGCCGCTGCAGTAAAATCTTGCAAAACATTCGCGGCACTTTTCCTTCGCGTATACGTTGCAGCATTTGAACTCGTCGCAAATCTCCTGTTTGGTGATTCCCTCATCCACATTTCCCAGAAGGAACTTCTCATTGCCGACGAACTGGTGACACGGATAGAAATCTCCCCACGGCGTCACCGCCAGATATTCCGTTCCCGAGCCGCATCCCGACAGACGCTTCGCCACACAGGGACCGCCCTCTAAATCTATCATAAAGTGGAAGAAATTAAAATCATCCCCACGCTTACGCCGCTCTATCATCTCAGCAGCCAGCTTGTCGTATTCCTCAAAAAGCTTCGGAAGATCCTCCTCGCGAAGTGCATACGGCTCCTTCGGCTCCGCCACGACCGGCTCAACTGAGATCTGCTTAAAACCGAGGTCCGCCAGATGCAGTACATCCTCGGAAAAATCGGTGTTATAATGCGTGTAGGTTCCGCGCACATAATATTTATCCTGATGCCTGCTCTTAGCAAACTTCTGGAACTTCGGCACGATCAGATCATAGCTTCCCGCTCCCTTGCGGAACGGACGCATCTTATCGTGCACTTCCTTCCGTCCGTCAATGCTCAAGACGACATTTCCCATTTCCCTGTTGCAGAACTCCATGACCTCGTCGTCCAGCAGAACGCCGTTTGTCGTCAGTGTAAAGCGGAACTTCTTATCATGAAGCTTCTCCTGTTCCCTGCCGTAAGCCACCAGATCCTTTACTACCTGCCAGTTCATAAGCGGCTCCCCGCCGAAGAAATCCACCTCAAGATTCCTGCGGCTGCCGGAATTGGCGATCAGAAAATCCAACGCCTTCTTCCCGACCTCGAAAGACATGAGCGCCCTTCTTCCGTGATACTCGCCCTCCTCCGCAAAGCAGTACTGACAGGCAAGATTGCAGTCGTGCGCGATATGCAGGCAGAGTGCCTTTACCACCGTCGGACGCTTCTTAAAGTCCATGATATAATCCTCATAACTGTCCTTCGTAAAAAGCTCCTCGTTATCAACCAGCGTCTGTACCTCGTCATACGCTTCTTCGATCTCTTCCTTCGGGTACTGTCCCGTCAAAGAGGATATGATCTCCTCCTTCGTGTGCTTCTCATACAGCGCGATCACGTCGTATGTCACATCATCCACCACATGGATCGCTCCACTGTTTACATCCAGAACAATATCATAGCCGTTGTTCTTGTACTGATGAACCACTATAATATTTCCTCTCTTTCTAATTTTGATTCGTTTTATCTGTCAATAATTCTTTTACAAAAAAAATGTCCGGCATCTTAATTCTTGCCGATATAACGTACAAATGACCGCACGCTTGGCGAACGGTCGTTTGTTGATTGCATTATTCACTTCATACACAAAGCCCGAAACCAGCGAATTATCTGTTCTCGCAGCTCTGATTTCCTACGGTACAGGAAGTCTTGCAGGCAGACTGGCAGGATGTCTGGCACTCGCCGCAGCCGCCCTTCTTAATCGTATTCTGTAACTTTCTCGTATTTAACGTCTTAACGTGCTTCATGATACTCTCTCCTTTAACTCAATTCCGCGCGCCTTATGTACGATATGTCCGCACGGTAAAATTCTATTAACCCATATAGTATACCACAACGTATTTTATATGGGAAGTATTTTTTTAGCTTATCATACCTCCCGCCATCCCGGACGCCCCGCACAGTACGAGCGCCGTGAGCGCACGCGCCGGCTCAACGTCGAGACTGCCCTTTACCAGCACCGACACGACGAACAGCAACGCAAAATAGATCACTCCCGCCGCAAGCCCCCACAGGAACTTCCGCTCGCGCATGATTTTCCCCATGAGAAGCCCGCCGAGAAACCCTGCGATCACATAGATAACAACAATCCCGATCTTAATCACCGACTCTCCCGGCTCCATTTTATATAGAAGCAGCGCCAGCAGCAAAAGCAGCAGCCCGCTTACGATAAACATGGCGAATACTGCGACGGCGATTGCCGTAAGCGGGTTGTTCTTCGCGTCCCTTGGTTTGATTTTGTGTTCAAGATTCATAGCTAAGACCTGCCTGATAGATTATATCTATCTATATGCAGGAAACTGCCGGGCTATGCAAGCAAGGTTCGTTCGGAATGTCCGTCCGGCTCTTCAATCTATGTGTGCTTTTTGCCCCGCGCCCTTGCTTGCTCTGTGATTCTAAAGAAATTCCATGCCATAAGACGCCGTAAATGCTCCGTCCGGCGCAAGCTCATTCTCATAAGCGCGCTCCGCAAGGCTTCCCTCAAAATCCACCGCGTCGCATCTTCCGTACCACGGCTCAATGCAGACGAACGGCGCGTCCTTGCCCTCCGGCGACCACACCGCAAACAACGGCGCATCAAAACGGACGGTCACATACGCTTCCCCGTCGCGGTCAAGCAGTGACACCTCTCCTGTCTGCGCGCCCTCAACCATATAAGTGCATTTGTCAAAGAAGCCCGGCGTAAATCTGACCGCTCCGTCGGTAAGCGCCAGGACTTCATCCTCCATGACCGCCATGCCCTCCGGCGTATTGCCGTGATGGTGCAGTTCGTCGGTAAGTCCGCCGAATTTCAAGCCATATCCAAGCTTGTCGCCCTCCCCATGAATCGGACAGAGAAATGCCGGATGCGCGCCGATGGAAAAATACATGGGTCTGCTGTCCGTATTTTCCACTTTCCAGAGAACCCGCACCTCATTTTCCCTAAGCGCATAGCCGATATGCAGCTTAAAATGGAACGGATATTTCGCGTAAGTCTCCTCTGTAGAACTAAGCACGAACCAGATACTTCCCTGCTCGCTTAACTCCAGCTCAAACTCCATATCGCGCGCGAAGCCGTGCTGCCCCATAGCGTAAGTCTTTCCCTCGTAGCGGTACTCCTTGTTTCGCGGCGCTCCGACAAACGGGAAGAGTACCGGCGAGGTGCGCCCCCAGTATTTGGGATCACCGCACCACATATATTCGCGGTCATCGGACACCCTCCTTATGGACTTGATCTCCGCACCGAAGGAGTCGATCTCTACTTTCAAAGTCTCATTTTCTAATGTGTATCTCACGTTTTCCTACCTTCCTTTCCTGCCCTCTATTTTACTATTGGAACAGGAAACGGACAATACATTTTCTGATAAAATCCGCCTTAGAGGTAACAGTTTGGCCTTCGGCTTCCTGTTACCCTTAGAGCACATACTGGTACATGAAAATAAAGTGACAGATGCTTCCCGCCATCACAAAGAGATGAAAAATCTCGTGGCTTCCGAAATACGTGTGCTTTGCATTAAAGATCGGCAGCTTCAACGCATAGATGACGCCGCCGACCGTATAGATGATGCCGCCTGCGAACAGCCACGCGAACGCCTGCGCTGACAGCGTATCCAAAAGCTGTCCGAACACGAATACGCACACCCAGCCCATCGCAATATAGATGACGGAGGAGAACCACTTCGGGCAGCCGATCCACAGCGCCTTGATCAGCATTCCAGCCGCCGCAATGCCCCATACTGCCGCAAGCAGCGTATAGCCCTCCTTTCCGCCGAGCACGATCATGCACACCGGCGTGTAGGAACCTGCGATCAGCACGAAGATCATCATGTGGTCGAGCTTCCGAAATAACTTAAGAATGCGGTCAGGAACGACCACCGAATGATACAGCGTGCTCGCCCCGTAAAGAAGCACCATGCTTCCCATGAAAATCATCATCGCTTCCACCGCCGTCCGGCTTCCCGACAGCCCCGCTTTCGCCAGAAGCGGCACAGCCGCCAGCACTGCCATCATCATCGCTATAAAATGTGTAATTGCGCTCCCCGGTTCTCTGATTGTTATCTGCATACTGGATATCCTCCGTTTCCGAAATCCCGTTCTCCTCCGCCGCACTGCGCACAACCCGTCAGAAATGAGATTTCTAAATATTTACATTTATTTATGAGCCCTGTCGCTTTATATTGTAGCTTTATTTTCCATTGTATATAGTTTTGAAAACTATCTGATATGGTTATACTACTCTTATTGTATGAAAATGTCAATGCGGATATTCTCCAAAGTTGAATTTTTTCATATCAATATGATATACTTCTTGGGGAAATTACAGAAACTGCCAAAGTACATTTGCAGCCGCAATCAAAAAGGAGATGTTTTTTTGAAATCAGACAATACCTATTTAACATGTGAGAAGAACTGGGTCTTCTTTACCTTAATGACTATCGCGGGATTTTTCGGCGCGTACACCTATCTGCTCCGCGGAAATGTATTCTGCAATGCACAGACCGGGAACGTCGTGCTTCTGGGAATGGCGCTCGGCGCCGGGAAATGGACGGAGGCTCTGTACTATCTTATTCCGATCTCGGCATATCTGCTCGGTGCTTTCGCCTCAGAACTACTTCCGAATCCTGTAAAACATGTTTTCCCGATCCGCTGGGACACACTTTTGATCGCGATCGAGATGATTGTCGTCGCATTCCTTGGATTCCTTCCGGAAAGCGCTCCGGTTCAGATTTCGCAGGTGGCAATCAACTTCATCGCATCCATGCAGTACAATACCTTCCGGCAGGCGGAGGGCGTGCCGATGGCGACCACCTTTGCCACGAATCACATCCGGCAGATCGGCGTGGGACTTGCAAAGGAAATCAGGCATTCCCACGACCCGGAAAAAGCACACCGAAAAAAATTAAAGAAACACTCCCTCATGTTGGTATGCTTCCTCTCAGGTGCAACCGTCGGCACGGTATTTTGTGATCTTTTCCTCGGAAAAGCAATCTGGATCGTGCTTATTCCGTTCGCGAATCTTCTGCGGTGTCTGGTGCGCGACGATCTGCGCGCCGGAAAAGACAACCTCGAACGGAAGCCGCTCGGTCATTAAAAAAATCCCCGGAGCAGTCTGCGTTATTCTCCACATCTGCTCCGGGGATATCCTTTTTCATAGTCTTTTCTTAAAGCCAATCCCGTCCGATCTATACGCCGGGATTGTTTTTCACCGCCTCTGCACTGCGCCGCTTTATAATTCGCAGTTATTTACCGTCCGCGGGAACGGAATAACGTCACGGATATTGGACATTCCGGTGAGGTACATTACGCAGCGCTCGAAACCAAGTCCAAAGCCCGCATGACGCGCCGAACCGTATTTGCGGAGGTCAAGGTAGAACCCGTAATCCTCCTCGTGCAGTCCAAGCTCGTTAATTCTCGCAAGAAGCTTCTCGTAATCGTCCTCTCTCTGGCTGCCGCCGATGATCTCGCCGATGCCCGGAACCAGACAATCCACCGCAGCAACCGTCTTGCCGTCGTCGTTTAGCTTCATATAGAATGCCTTGATCTCCTTCGGGTAATCCGTTACGAATACCGGACGCTTGTACACTTCCTCGGTGAGATACCGCTCATGTTCTGTCTGCAGATCGGCGCCCCACGATACCTTGTACTCGAATTTGTCGTTATTCTTCTGTAAAATCTCAATCGCCTCCGTGTAGGTCACACGCGCGAAATCAGAATTAACTACATTATTCAGCCGTTCCAACAGCCCCTTGTCGATAAAATTGTTGAAGAACGCCATCTCTTCCGGCGCATTTTCAAGCACATAGCGGATAATATACTTTAACATGCTCTCTGCAAGCATCATGTCGTCGTCTAAATCGGCAAATGCGATCTCCGGCTCGATCATCCAGAACTCTGCCGCATGGCGCGTCGTGTTGGAATTCTCCGCACGGAAGGTCGGTCCGAAGGTATAGATGTTCTTGAACGCCATCGCGTAAGTCTCGCCGTTCAACTGTCCGCTGACCGTGAGGTTGGTTGGTTTGTTAAAGAAATCCTTAGAAAAATCCACCATGCCGTCCTCATTCTTCGGCAGATCGTTAAGGTCGAGCGTCGTCACCTGAAACATCTCGCCCGCACCTTCACAGTCGCTTCCGGTGATAAGCGGCGTGTGCACATAGACGAAATCGCGCTCCTGGAAGAACTTATGAATTGCATAGGCAATCAGGGAACGCACGCGGAACACCGCCTCAAACGTATTCGTGCGCGGTCTTAAATGAGAAATAGTCCTCAGATACTCAAAGCTGTGCTTCTTCTTCTGCAGCGGATAATCCGGCGTAGAAGCGCCCTCGATCTCGATCTGCTTTGCCTGGATCTCAAACGGCTGCTTCATCTCCGGCGTTGCGACCAGCTTTCCGGTCACGATAATCGCCGCGCCGACGTTTAGCTTCTCCACCTCTGCGAAGTTCGGAAGCACATCCGAAAATACGACCTGCACCGGCTCAAAAAATGTTCCGTCGTTTACAACGATAAATCCAAAGTTCTTGGAATTGCGGAGACTTCTGACCCAACCGCCGATCGTCACGGTCTGGTCGATGAACTCCTCCTGTCTGCGAAATAAATCCCTTATATTTACCAAATCCATAATTCCTCCATCCGCCGCCGTCACATAATCGGTGGCGTCCGCTTCCCGGACCGCCCTGCTCTATGACCTCCTGCAGCTATATACATCATTACATATTATCTTATCCGTATTTTCCGAAAAAATCAATGCCTATTCCTGTTTGGTTTCCTCCGTGGATTCCACTTGCTCTGTGCCGTCTGCCGCATCCCCGTTATCTGCCGCGCCTGTAGCGGCTTCATCCGCAAGCGCATCGGCTGTCTCAACATTTACCCTAACATTCTCAACGACCTTTTCCAGCGCCTGATCGTAGAGATACAGATTTCTGAAATAGCGCTCGCCATACGCAGTATCGCCGTAGCCGTAAATGTTGTACATTGCCTCTACGGACTCATACCCGTTCTGCGTCACAAGCTGCCCGGCATATGCCGTCAATTCGTCCTCGTCAATCTCGATGCCAAGTTCCCCGGCAATCGCATCCATGGCAAGTTCAAGGCGGATACTCTTCTCCATGCCCTCATTCCAGTATGCTTCCATCTCTTCCGTGGTCTTGCCGTAGTAATTGGCCAGAAAATCTTCCAGCTGGCTCTCGTCACCGCCGCAGTTCTGATCAACGAACTGCCTCTTATAATCGGCAACTCTCGCTGCAAGATAATCCTCCGGCACATCCACCTCACAGTTATCTACCAGATAATCCTGTACCGCAAGATACGTGTCGCGCTGCTTATTATACTCTGCGCTCTGTTCCATATAGGAACGTATCTGCTCATACATCTCATCGACTGTATCTGCATCAAACTGCTCTTTCGCGAAATTGTCGTCCACGTCCTCAAGCTTCATCTCTTTTTGAATGGAATTAACCGTAAATGTAAATACGACCGGCTTTCCCGCCAGATCTGCGTTGCCGTAATTCTCCGGAAAGGTCACGTCACAGTCAATAACGTCGCCCACGGAAGCTCCCTTTAAGCCGTCCGTAAAGCCCTCAATGTAACCCATTCCATCCGCCGATGCATTCGCGTATACGTCGATATTCTGGTTCTCCGCCGTACCGCCGTCAAACGCAACTCCATCCAGCTTTCCTACATAGTCTACATTTACAATATCGCCTTCCTCAATGACCTTCTTCTCCGTATCTTCTGTATAGAACGGGCCATAGGACTCGAACATGCTCTTAAAGTACTCCTGTACCGCCGCATCGTCCACGTCGTAATCCCCGGTGATCGTCACACTGATTGCATTATAATCACAGAGCTTCACATAATCGCTGCCCTTTAAGTCAAACGCCCCGCTTGCACTTATCACATTCGTATCTGCCGTATTGTCTGCCCCTGCTGCCTCGGTGGATTCCACAAGCTCTGTGCCGCCCGCGCTGCCGTCCTGATCGGATCCACAGCCCGCTGCGCCAAACGCCATCATCGCACAAAGCATCAGTGCTACTGTTCTCTTTTTCATAGCCTCTTTCCCTTTCTTTTCCTCTCTTCGCTAAACGACTGTTTAACTTTTGTATCGTATCACACTTTGTTCCAAAAAGAAAGCGCGCACACCAAACTTTCACAAATGTTTCAAATACAAGATTGCTTTTTTGACAAATCAATGCTACAATTAAATGCGAATTTGATTTAGGGAGGATTCTTGTTATGAGCACTGTTACCATCGTGTTGTTAGTTATTTTAGCCGTACTGATCGTCGGCTTGATCGTATTATATTTTCTCAGCAAAAAGGCGCAGAAGAAGAAGGAAGAACAGGATGCGCAGCTCGCCGCGAACGCGCAGACCATCCCGATGCTGATTATCGACAAGAAGCGGATGCGCATTAAGGACTCCGGTCTTCCGCAGGTCGTCATAGATCAGACGCCGAAGCTGATGCGCCGGTCCAAGCTTCCGATCGTCAAGGCGAAGGTCGGTCCGAAGGTGATGTCTTTGATTGCAGACGAAGCCGTATTTGATCTGATTCCGCTTAAGAAGGAAGTCAAAGCGACTGTCAGCGGCATCTATATCACCAAGGTAACCGGTGTGCGCGGTCCTCTCGAAAAGCCTGAAGGCAAGAAGAGCTGGCGCACGAAGCTTCAGGAGAAGACGAGAAAAGCAAGCGCAGAGCTCGAGAAGGAAAAGGCAGAGCTTGCCAAGGAAAAGAGCAAGAAGAAAAAATAAAGAAACGCTGCAGACTTAATGCCTGCAGCGTTTTTCTTATGTTCTTTTCATCAATACTTATCAAAATCATCCCCGAGGAAAATCGTCGGTTCATCCGAATCCGAGCTTCCCTGTTCGGAGTTCTTGAACGAAGAAGAACTTCCTGAACCCAGGTTATAAATCGAAAGCATCTCTTTCATTCTGGACGCCTGATTGGACAGTTCCTCACTGGCTGCCGCACACTGCTCACTGGTCGCCGAATTCGTCTGTACGACCTGTGATACCTGTCCGATCGCCTGCTCGACCTGTGCCACCGCCGTCGCCTGATAGTTCGATGACTCTGCGATGCTGTTAATGATCGTTTCACTCTTCTGTACGATATTGGCGATCGTATTCATCGCCTCCGCCGTCTCATCTGCGATTCTGCTACCGACATTCACCTTCGCTATGGATTCCTCAATCAGTTCCGCTGTCTCAGCAGCCGCCGCCGCACTCTTTGCCGCAAGGCTTCTGACTTCCTCTGCTACCACTGCAAAGCCCTTGCCTGCTTCTCCTGCACGCGCCGCTTCTACTGCTGCGTTTAAGGCGAGGATGTTGGTCTGGAACGCGATATCGTCAATTACCTTGATGATCTTGGAGATGCTTTCAGAGGACTTGTTGATATCCTGCATAGCCTCCATCATGTTCTTCATCTGCTCGGTTCCCTGCTGTACATCGCCGATCGCTGTATTCACCAGCCCGGCTGCCTCGTTTGCCTGCTCTGCATTCTGCTTGGTCTTATCTGCAATCTCATCAATGGAGGCTGTGATCTCCTCAATAGCGCTTGCCTGCTCCGTGGAGCCCTGTGCCAACGCCTGGCTTGCGCTTGCCACCTGTGAAGAACTTACAGTTACCTGTGAACCTGCATCGCTGATATTCGAAAGTGCATTGAGGTTATCCTCTACCAGTGTCTTTAACGCATTGTTCAGTACATCGTCATCCGACTTGGACTCCACATGGATCGTAAGATTACCGTTTGCGATCTCTTCCGCTATCTTGGACTGGTATTTGATGTTATTGATTACATTTGTATAACTGTCTACCAGTTTTCCGAATTCATCATTGCCGTATTTCACCAGTTTGATATCCACACGTCCCTGTGCAATGTCGTCTGCCGCTTTCGACAACTGGTTAACGGATCTCGCGATGCTCTTTATCAGAGAAGCCGCAATAAATAAGGAAACCAGTACGGATACTGCGATAAGCCCGGCGCTGAGCGCATTTGCAAGATTCGTCTGCCTTTGTATCGATGCCATATTCTCCGTCTGAGAACTGTCGATCGTATCGATCAAGATCTGTGCCTTTGTCTCATCCGCCCCGATATCAATCATCGTCTGCTGGATTGTCACCGCTTCTTCTTCCTGCATACGTTTTACGCTGTCCGTAACATTCCGCACCGAGGACATCGCGAGCAACACATTAATGATTGAAAGAATAATGGGAACTGCAAAGCCCAAAATCATTTTTGTTTTTACTGACATATTTTTCATTTTTTCATACCTCTCCTTCTTCATCCGACGTATTTTTCGTCTGCTCCACTGCCGTCACATCATCATTTAGCAGCTTGTCCGGGTCTAACAACAGCTTCACGGTATCTCCCACCTTGCCTATCCCATACACATACTGATTCTGCGCCCTGTCATTTTTCCCGATCTTCGGCGGCGGCAGAATGTCCCTCTCATCAATGTATACTACCTCCGCAATCTTCTCCACAATCAGTCCTACCAGCATTGACCTCACATTGAGTACAATGATGCAGGTCCTGTCATTGTACTCGATCTGCTGCTGCTTGAACCTCAGTCTCACATCTATCACGGGGATCACCTTTCCTCTCAGGTTGATCAGCCCCTTAATAAAATCTTCTGTCTCCGGAATTGCAGTGATCACCTGGAACTGGATTATCTCGCTTACATACTGTACCTTCAGACCGAAATACTGGTCCCCCGATTTGAAGGTCATGTACATCTCCACCCGGGCATCCTGGCTGACTTCTTCCGACTGACTTTCCTGCGTCTGCAGGCTTGTGCCTGTCTCATCCATATGCCTTACCCTTCCTTTCTGCCTTTTTCCTCCATTCCGACTTGCAGATCCTTTATCTTAATCCACCAGTCCTGGCACATCCAATATCAGCGCGATGCTTCCGTCTCCCAACTGGGTGCATCCGGACAAGCCTTTCACTTTCTTTATGTAAGACGGGATCGGCTTCACCACGATCTCCTGCTCGCCCACCAGCTTGTCAACGAACAGGCATACCTTCTTTTCCCCTTCTTCAAGTATCAGCATCACACCGTCTTCCACATTTTCGGCACACTCCGCTATCCCGTACCATTTTCCGAGACGGATTACCGAATAGCATTCTCCACGGATCATGATATATTCGCTTCCTTCGGGTTCATGAATCATCATATCTTCCTTCACCCTCACGAATTCCTGAATCATACCTGTCTCCAGTACGAAGGAAGCGTTCCCCGTCTCCATCACAATTCCGTCTATGATTGCCAGCGTCAGCGGAATCTTAAGGCTCATGATGCTTCCAAGTCCCGGTGCACTCTCGATCTCCAAAGAGCCTCCTATCTCCTGGATGTTCTTGACTACCACATCCATCCCGACTCCTCTTCCCGAATACTCCGTTACCTGTTCATTGGTCGAGAATCCCGGAAGTGTGATAAACTGATACACTTCCTTGTCCTTATATGCGGAATCCGGTTTGTTATCGTCGAGCAGTCCCTTCTTCCTTGCCTTGGACAATATCTTCTCCCTGTCAAGTCCGGCTCCGTTATCCTCCACGCTGATCCATACCTTACCAGCTTCCGTTTTCGCCGACAGCGTCACCCTGCCTTTCTCTGTCTTTCCGCTTGCTTTCCTCTCTTCATTGCTCTCTATACCATGGTCTACCGCATTCCTTACCAGATGCATCAGCGGGTCGGATATATGCTCGATGATGTTCTTGTCCACCTCAGTGTGCTCTCCCACCATCTCAAACTCGATTTCCTTCCCGAGCTTTCTTGACACATCGAACACGATCCTGTTCATCTTCTGGAAGGTGTTCGTCAGCGGTACCATTCGCATCGACATGATCACGTTCTGCAGATCCGTCGAAATCTTTGACAACTGTGCCGCCGCCTTGTTAAAGTTGCTAAGATTCAGTCCCGGTACTCTCAGATCCGGATTCTGCAGCACCACCGACTCTGAGATTACAAGTTCGCCGATCAGTTCCATCAACTGGTTCATCTTATCTACGCTCACGCTGATAAAGGCGGTCTTCTCTGCCTTTGGCTTTTCCCTTGCCGGCTTATCCTTTGCCAGCTTCTTCTGCTTGCCAGGCTCTTTGGACTGAATGACGAAATCACCCGGCGCCATCGCAGGCTTGGCTGCCTCAGCTTCCTTCTCCGGTTTCTCTTCCTTCTCCTGCTTGCGTTTCTCGATATCTTCCACGCTGGATTCCAGATCAATCCATTCTTCCTGCCTGCCAAAGTCGAATCCCTGCACGAACTCATCCGCACTGCATTCATTGATATCTACCTTCTGGACGTCATACCCGACCTTTATCATCTCCTGCAGTTTCGCTTTATCGCACTGTGCCTGCAACAAGATTTTAAATCCGTTCGCCATGATCTTGTCGGCGCTGCCCTCATCCGTAATAAGATCTTCCGGAGAGTACAGCAGATCCTCCGCAATCTCCTTGAGCGCGTAAACTGTCTTGTACGCATGGATATTTGCCATCTCCGTCTCCGGGAAAAATGTCATATATATCCTATAAAAACGGCTCGCACTCGACGCCACCGGCGCTATGTAGAACTGTTTGGGTTCTTCATGAACATTTGCCGGAACCGGCTTCTGTTTTGTCTCTGTCTTTGTATCCTTTGCATCCCCTCCGTCTCCCTTTATCTGCGCAAGGAAGCGGTCAAGATCCGCTATCATATCTTGCGGGTCGCCGTCCGGCTGTTCTCCGTTCTTAATCTTCTCCATCTCCCCGGAAATAAAGTCCTGCACATCCAGCACATGTTCCACCAGTTCCAGATGCGGCACATTATCCGGATGCGCTTCCCTTAAATAATAGAACACATCTTCCAGCTTATGGGATATGGCAGTTATGTTGTCAAACATCATAATGCCTGACGACCCCTTTATCGTATGCATGGTTCTGAATATTTCATTTATGCTGTCCTCGTCAAAACAATCGGCATCCTTTTGATCCAACACCATATCCTGAAGCTGCTCAAGGAGCTGTTCGTTCTCAAACAGATACATATCCAACATACTGTCTGTATTAAATTCTTCAGCCATTTTCTTCTCCTTTCCACTTATTCTATCTCAAGCGTCTCTCCATCTAAAATGTATGTCTCCCATTCTGTCATTTCAGATCAACTCCAGTTTTTTTAATGCCTGTTCAAACCTCGCCTGATCAATAGGCTTTCCGGAGTAGATTGTGCATCCGAGTTCAAATGCCATCTTTACGTTTTTCTCGTCATTTAAAGCCGTAGTCATAATTACCTTTACCGCTTTATCCTCCGGTATATTCCTTTCCTTCTCCAGCTTACGGATGCCTACCAACGCCTGATATCCGTCCATGACCGGCATCATAATATCCAGACAGATCAAATCGTAGGGTTCTCCGTCCTCCAATGCCATCATAAATGCATCGACTGCTTCCATTCCGTCTACCGTGACGTCACACTCTCCATATTTTGACAGAAAGCTTACCATAAATTTCCTTGTAACGAAATCATCTTCCGCCAATAAAATTTTCATATTTCCTCTCCTTTGCTTTTTGTTGTATTATTTCATCAATACTTGTCAAAATCATCCCCGAGGAAAATCGTCGGTTCATCCGAATCCGAACTTCCCTGCTCGAAATTCTTATGGGAAGAAGCGCTGCCTGAACCCAGATTGTAAATCGAAAGCATCTCTTTCATTCTGGACGCCTGGTTGGACAGTTCCTCACTGGCTGCCGCACACTGCTCACTGGTCGCCGAGTTCGTCTGTACAACCTGCGATACCTGGCTGATTGCCTGCTCGATCTGTGCCACCGCCGTTGCCTGATAGTTCGATGACTCTGCGATACTGTTAATGATCGTTTCGCTCTGCTGTACGATCCGTGCGATCGTATCCATCGCCTCCGCCGTCTCGTCTGCGATCCTGCTTCCTGTATTCACCTTAATTATGGATTCCTCAATCAGTTCCGCTGTCTCAGCAGCAGCCGCCGCACTCTTTGCCGCAAGGCTTCTGACTTCCTCTGCTACCACTGCAAAACCTTTTCCTGCTTCTCCTGCACGCGCTGCTTCGACTGCTGCGTTTAAGGCGAGGATGTTGGTCTGGAACGCGATATCGTCAATCACCTTGATGATCTTGGAGATGCTCTCAGAAGACTTATTAATATCCTCCATAGCCTGCATCATGTTCTTCATCTGCTCGGTTCCCTGCTGTACATCGCCGATTGCCGTATCCACCAGTCCGGCCGCCTGATTTGCCTGCTCTGCATTCTCCTTGGTCTTCTCCGCGATCTCATCAATGGAGGCTGTGATCTCCTCGATAGCGCTTGCCTGCTCCGTGGAACCCTGTGCCAGCGCCTGGCTTGCACTTGCCACCTGTGAAGAACTTACGGTTACCTGTGAACCTGCATCGCTGATGTTCGAAAGTGCGTTAAGGTTATCCTCTACCAGTGTCTTTAATGCATTGTTCAGTACATCATCATCCGACTTGGATTCCACATGGATCGTGAGATTACCGTTCGCTATCTCTTCCGCTATCTTGGACTGGTATTTGATGTTATTGATCACATTTGTATAACTGTCTACCAACTTTCCAAATTCATCATTGCCGTATTTTACCAGCTTGATATCCACACGTCCCTGTGCAATATCATCCGCCGCTTTTGACAACTGCGCAACGGATCTGCTGATACTCTTAATCAGCGAATATGCAATAAACAGGGAAACCACTACGGATACTGCGATAAGCGCGGCGCTGAATATATTGGAATTGGTCGTCTGCTTTTCTATCGCCGCCATGTTATCCGCCTTGGTACTGTCGATCGTATCGATCAGTATCTGCGCCTTTGCCTCGTCCGCTCCAATCTCCTCCATTGTCTGCTGAATCGTCACCGCTTCTTCTTCCTGCATACTGGTTACTTTGTCTGTAACATTCCGCACCGAAGACATTCCAAGCCATACATTAATGATTGAAAGAACGATGGGAAGTGCAAAGCCCAGAATCATTTTTGTTTTTACTGACATATTTTTCATTTTTTCATACCTCTCCTTCTTCATTCGACATACTATTCGTCTGCTCTGCTGCCGTCATATCATCATTTAGCAGCCTGACCGGGTCCAACAACAGCTTCACGGTGTCTCCAACCTTACCTATCCCGTATACATACTGGTTCTGCGTCCTGTCACTTTTCCCGATCTCCGGCGGCGGCAGGATGTCCTTCTCCTCAATGTCTACTACCTCGGCGATCTTCTCCACAATCAGTCCTACCAGCATTGACCTAACATTGAGTACGATGATGCATGTCCTGTCATTATACTCAATCGGCTGCTGTTTGAACCTCATCCTCACATCGATCACGGGGATGACCTTTCCTCTCAGGTTGATCAGTCCCTTGATAAAATCTTCTGTCTCCGGAATTGCCGTGATCGCCTGAAACTGGATTATCTCGCTTACATACCGTACCTTCAGACCGAAGTACTCACTTCCCGATTTGAAGGTCATGTACATCTCCGCCCGGACATCCTGACTGGCTTCTTCCAGCTGGCCATCCTGCACCTGCAGGTCTCTGCCTGTCTCATCCATAGGCTCTTCCTTTCCTTTCTGCCATTTTCTTCTCCTTTACATTTTATTTAATAAATCATATGTCCTTTTTGGTATATCGGACAATTTTTCCTGATACTCAACTGCTCCTATATCATAAGCGACCTTAGGCATCCCGTACACTACGCAAGTAGACTCATCCTGTCCGATGGTTCTTGCGCCTGCCTTTCTCATCGCAAGCAGCCCCTTTGCCCCGTCACCGCCCATACCGGTCAGTATAATGCCGACAGCATTCTTCCCGGCGGCTTTGGCGACCGAATCAAATAACACCTCTACGGAAGGGCAATGCCCGTTTACTTTCGGCGCCGCCTTGCATTCCACCTGATAGATTCCGTTTACCTTTACAAGCCTCATATGCCTGTCGCCTCCTGGTGCAATCAGTGCTTGCCCCGGCAATACTTTGTCGCCTGTCTCTGCTTCCTTTACCCTGATCCTGCATTGATCATTCAGTCTCTTTGCATACATTGCCGTAAATCCGGGCGGCATGTGCTGTACAACCACAACTCCCGGAATATCCGTTCCGAATTCCTTAACAACATCAAAAATCGCTTCCGTTCCTCCCGTAGATGCACCGATTGCCACGATCAGATTGTTGCCCTTTACATTTAGATGCTGCTGCTCCTGTTTCATAATCGTCTGCTTAATATTGCTGATCTTTGCGGTTGAAGCAATCTTTATCTTTACCAAAAGTTCATTTCTGATAAAATCTTCCAGCTGCGCCCGGTTCGATACCGCAGGCTTTGCCACAAAATCAACGGCTCCGGCGCTCATCGCGTCAAAAACCTTTTCACTCAGAGAACTGATTACAATCACCGGCAGCGGATACTGGGGCATCAGCTTCCGCAGGAATTCAATTCCATTCATTCTTGGAAGCTCTATATCCAATGTCATAATATCCGGTTTCAGCTTCAAAATAGCATCTCTCGCCTCAAAAGGATCCTTTGCGGCTCCCACCACCTGTATTGCAGGATCCTTATTCAGATTCTGAACCAGCAGTTCTCTGAATACAATAGAATCGTCAACCACCAATACTTTGATCTGTCTCATAACTTATCTTGCCTCCTCTTTTCTGAAAATGGATGGTTGTATTATTCGAAAAGGTGTGTTTCCCCTATCGATCGTCTCGGTTGTCCCAACAAACAAATATCCTCCCGGCTCCAGGGCGTCATAAACCTTTTGCACTAATTCCCGCTTCGTCTTTTCATCAAAATAAATCATAACATTGCGCAGAAATATCGTATGCATCCTCTTCTTAAACGGGAATGGATCCATCAGATTAAACTGTCGGAAAATCACTTCTCTTTTTAGTTCATCTCTCACCTGATACTGTGTGCCATTATTAATTGATTTAAAGAAATGTTTTCTCCAGCGTTCGGGAAGCTGACTCACCTGCTCCGCAGTGTAAATGCCTTCCATTGCCTGCTTTAACACCTTAGTTGAAATATCCGTTGCCAGCACCTTCGTATCCCATTGGTCGCGCTCCAGACCGAAGAAATCAGCCAGGACCATTGCAATCATATAAGGTTCTTCTCCGCTGGAAGCCGCTCCGCACCATATGCGCAGATCTTTGCTTCTTCTTTCCTTATTTTTCAGCCAGGGCAGAACCTGTTGTTTAAAGAAGTCAAAGTGCTCAAATTCTCTCATAAAATATGTATGATTTGTCGTCAGGAAATTGACCAGCATCTTTTCCTGATTTCCGGTCTTATCCTTCTCTACCGCATCCATAAACTCAGTAAAGCTCTTCCAGCCGTTTTTCCTTATATAGTTTTCCAGACGACCGTTAATAATGACCTTTTTCTGACTTAAATCAATGCCGTACTGCCGTTTCATATGCGTAGAAATTCTGATAAATTCATCGTCCGATATCACGTTCTCTTCCTCCCACTGCATAAATCAAATATACCGGTATAAATACCGAAATAATCATCTCAACAAAACTGCTTTGATATTTTATTACATATTTCTAAAATATAAGGATTAAATTTTACACCTGCTTCCTTATCCATTATTTCTAATGCCTGCTCTGATGAATGAGCCTCATGTTCCGTCAATGCACAATATCTGTCCATAACAGAAACTATTTGCGCCGCAAGGGGAATTTCTTCTCCCCGCAGCCCCCTCGGATATCCGCTTCCATCCCAATTCTCATGATGACTCCTTGCCATGTCAACAGCGATACCGATAAGATCGTTGTAATCATGATGAATCTTCAGATCGCATAAAAGCTTTGCTCCGATATCCGTATGTGTTTTCATGATCTTGTTTTCTTCCTGCGTCAGTCCTTCTTCCTTCTGCAAAAGCCCCTTAGGAATACCAATATTTCCTATATCACATAAAGGCACTGCCAGTTCAATGGCATCCACCTGTGTATCTGAAATCCTTTTTTCATATATGGGCGACAGCTGCATTCCCTGTGCCAATATCCTGCAGTTCTGCTTCAGACGGGGCATGTACTCTTTCTCATAGTCGGCATTCTGTGCTGCCGCATTCGCCATCGCATACAGAATATGTTTCTCCTCGGATTTTATCTGTTCCAACTGCTCATTAATAGAGATCTGAAGATGTCTGTTCGCCTCGATCAGTTCATCCTTGACTTCATGCAGGCGAAGCTGCACGCCGACTCTCGCCTGTATAACCTCCGGAATAAACGGCTTCGTGATATAATCTTCACCGCCTAGAGAAAATCCTTCCACAATATCCTTCGCACTGTCAAAAGCGGAAATAAATACCACAGGAATATCTTTGGTCGCCTCGTTCTTCTTTAATATCCTGCAGAGCTCATATCCGTCCATCTTCGGCATAGATATATCGGTAAGCACCAACTGAGGCTTATATTCCGCTAACATTTCCAATGCCTGGGCGCCGCTCTCTGCCAGAATCGGAATATCTCCCATATCTTTAATGATTTCTTCCAGAATCACCCTGTTTGTCTCTACATCATCCACAATCAAAATCTTAGCCTTGCGTGTTCTTCCAATCTTATCTTCCATACAACTCCTCCAAAAAAGCCAGCGTTGCAATTATAAAAAAAGGCAGCATATATCTGCTGCCTGTTTTTTTGTTTTACGAAAAATCAAACATATTACTTACTTCCACAATATTAAAGAAATCTTCCTTGGCAAGCATAAAACATTCTATTACATCTGGTGAGAACTGTCCGCATTCTCCATTTAATATCATTTCATACGCAATATTGTTCGCATACGCTGTCTTATATACTCTTGGACTTACTAACGCGTCATAAACATCGACAATCGAAACAATCTGCGCGCTGATCGGTATTTCCTCCCCAACCAAATGGTCAGGATAACCTTTACCGTCCCATCTCTCATGGTGATGACGGCAGATTTCATAACAATAACGGTAGAAATCCTCCTCCTGATTATTGTGGAACTTTTCCAAAAGTTCACACCCAATCGTAGTATGGGTCTTCATAATCTCAAACTCACTGTCCGTCAACCGTCCCGGTTTCAGAAGAATAGAGTCGGGAATCCCTATTTTACCGATATCATGAAGCGCCGACGCCCTGGAAATCTCGTCTATCTGTCTCGGCGTCAGATTATACTTGGGGAACTGCATCATCAGATACTTCAGTAAAATACGGGTAAAATACTTCACACGTCTTGTATGCTCTCCCGTCTCAAGGCTCCGGAACTCAACAACAGAGCTGAGCGCATCGATCATGAATTCATTGTTTTCACGCAGCTTTTGCTCCTGCGCCCTGATCTCACGCTCCTGTTCTGCCAGGCGCTCCTCCATATGATATTTATTCTGATATAATTCGATAATATTCCTTGCCCTGCGCCTTACAATATGCGGGTAGAACGGCTTATGTATAACGTCAGCCACACCATAAGAATACGCCTGATCATCGGTATCCTGAACCGTTTCTCCGGTAATCAGAATAACAGGAATCTGCATCAGCATCTCCTTGTCCTTCAAATGTTCCAGCACACCGAATCCATTCATAACCGGCATTACAACATCCAGCAAAACCAATACAATATTAGTATTGTCCTCTAACTGTCTAATTGCTTCCTGGCCGTTTTCTGCCTCAAGAATCTCGTAATCATTCTCAAATAGACCGCGCAATATTACACGGTTTATTTCTTCGTCATCAACAATTAACACCTGCTGCTTTGTCATAACTGCTACCCCTTACGTAATTATGATGTTATTATACCTACATTTCATTCTATCATTTACTAGATAATTTGTCAATTTTTCTCTATTTTTTTTATCTATCGACGGCGTTCGACATCGCCATACGTCTTCTATACTTTTTTGAACCGATTCACCTCGCTGCGGAGCTGTAAAGAAATTTTTTGGTTATTTTCCGTTTCCGCCTGAATCTGTGTCATGGATTCAACCAGATTTACCGAGCTTTCCGCCAACTGCTTGACCGCTCTGGTTACATCGTCGCTGATACTCTGGATACTGCTTGCCGTATCCCGGCTGTTATCCGCCAAAACTCTTATTTCATCCGCAACGACCGCGAATCCTTTTCCCGCCTCTCCGGCTCTTGCCGCCTCAATGGACGCATTGAGTGCAAGTAAATTTGTCTTGCTTGCAATATTTAGTATTTCTCCTGTCAACTCATTGATCTGTTCCACGCTTCCGCTTTCTTCCACGGCAGTTTCCAGTGTCTGGCGGATATCTGTTATGACCCGTCCGGCAGTTTCTTTGCTCTCCATGGTATCTTGATGCATATTCTGTGCCCGGTCTTTGATATCTACCACTAGGTTTACACCGTCATTCACCTTATCCATCATCGCGCTGATCTCATTGCGCACATCACTGCTTCCGGTCGCCAACTGCCCCAATGTCGCGGATATTTCCTCCATGCTGGCTGCCATCTCTTCCATTGTTGCCGAAACGCTGTCGGCGCTTTCATTGGACACACTTATTTTTTGCTGGATGGTTTGCGCCGATTTCGCCATCTGCTCGGATTCCTGTTTCAGCCTATGAATGATATTCTGAAGTTGCTCCAGAAAGCGGTTGATGCCGGATGTCATCTGACCGATCTCATCCTTTGTCCTGACTGGAATCCGTTCCGTGAGATCACCCTCATCATTGTCAATTCTGTTTATGATCGTTTGGAGCAGTACGCCGGATTCTTTTGCCGGTTTAGCGACCGTAACAATCACTACAACAATCGTCGCTGCCAGTACAATGAAAAAAAACCATAGAAATTCCGCCAAGATTGCGGACTTGATCTATTCGCAAAGCGCTTAGTTCCTGAACGGCGGTACGTTTTTCGGAAACCAGATCGTCGTATGTATTTTCTGCCGTCTGCGCAGATTCCAGATGGGGTAGCATACCATCCACCATACTCTGCACGGCATCGAAATTCCCTGCGTCCGCCTCCGCAAGTATTTCTGAACAGTAATCTGTAAAATCCTTCACAGTGGTGCTCCACGTCTCGTAAGCAGCGGACATTTCTGCATCCTGTGTAAATTCAGTCAGATTACCCAGATTCTCCATGGAAGCGTTCATATCAGAAATACACGTGTCCAGTTTTTTCGACATGATTTCAATTTCGCGCTGTTTAAAGTAAATGAGGTTTGCATACAGCTGCATTTGCTGGAACGCTTTTGATGCTTTGCTCTTTTCCGCACTAATCTCAAGATAAATATTTACTGAATTATTGTTCTCCTTAATTGTGGACAATGCCATATAGTTCATTGTAGTTGTTGCAAAAAACTACTCCCAGAACTGCCATCAATGCAATAACTTTCCCTCCAATGCTCCCTTTCATTTTCACAACCGTACTCCTTTCTCCTCAGCAAGCTTTGTCATTATGCAATATGACCAATTTCCCTATGTTTTTCCAAAAAATCTATATAAATTATACTTTTTCCTTTTAAAAAAGCAATATAATTCCTAGGTGCAAAAAGGATAAAAAAGTGGTATCTGCCCCATTCGTCAGGAGCAAATACCACTTCATCCATCAATGTTTTGAAAGCAAAAATAAACTTTTCTTTTCCGCATCGGCGCGAAGCTGATTTATTCATACTTTTCTATACAGGCAACTACTTGTTCCTCAACAGGGAGGCTTTCTACCAAAATACTTTTGGCTTCATCCACATTCCCCTCTCTAAGAAGCGCCACAATTTTTGTATAGTCTTCATAAAGCGGAGTGATTGACAGATTCCCCAGAATTCCTTTCATTGTATGTGCAATCTCTATCGCGCTGTCAATATTTCCATGCTCAATCTCTTCCATTACCTGTGCGCCTTTCATCGAGTTAGGAAGCTTTTTTAGCATTTTTTGATACAACGCTTCATTATTCAAGAATCTGCTCACTGCCTGATCCGTATCAGCGCCTAACCCCTTCAGTTCTGTTATCATACTCATTTTATTTTCCCTCACTGTTTCTTTTTTTCAGAAGGTCGGAAAGCTTCTTCTCTATCTCCGACATATCAATCGGCTTTGCGATATGTCCATCCATTCCGCATTCCATGCACTTCTTCATATCCTCCACAAAGGCATCCGCCGTCATCGCAATGATCGGCACGTTCGCATCCTCACGCTTAAGTGCCCGGATCTCACTTGTCGCCTCATAGCCTGTCATAACCGGCATACGAAGATCCATCAGAATCGCATCATAATAACCAACCGGCGATTGCATAAATTTATTCACACAGATCCTTCCGTTTTCTGCCCAATCCACCTGCAGTCCCCTTGCTTCCAAAAGCGTCTGTGCAATTTCCCAATTCAGTTCATTGTCCTCAGCCAGAAGAATCTTTTTGCCGATCAGGTTCTCATTCTGTTCGGATGTATTCTGCTCAGCCGCATTGTCCTCTTCCGTCTGGGCAAACTCTCTCAGGCCATAATACAACGTAGATTTAAACAGCGGCTTTGAAATGTATCCTATAATTCCGGCCGCCTTTGCCTCATCCTCGATTTCGCCCCAGTCATAGGCCGAAATCAGCATAAGCGGAATATCTCCCCCTGCCTGTCCACGAATTCGGCGGGCCGTCTCTATTCCGTCTATACCGGGGAGCTTCCAATCCAACAGAATAATCTGGAAATCGTTCTGCTCCTCATGCCTTTTGCGCACCAGTTCAACCGCAGATTCTCCGTCCAGAACGCATTCTACACTGACACCGATATCTTTCAAGGAATTCGCAGCGCTTTCACATAATTGCTCGTCATCATCCACAAGCAACATATGCCAATTCGGCAATATCATCTCTTCTTCCTGCACAAGCGCTTTCTCCATATCCAGAACCACATGGAATTCTGTTCCTTCGCCCTGCTTGCTGTCGACTTCAATGGTACCGTTCATAGCATCAACAATATACTTTGTAATCGCCATACCAAGACCGGTTCCTTCTGTCTTGTGAACCCGTTTCGTATCCTCTCTTGTAAAGGCATTAAAAATTGTCTTTTTAAACTCCTCCGTCATGCCGATGCCGTTATCCTTGACTCTGATATGTACTCTCACATAAATGTCTCCAAGCGGTGACGGTTCTTCATACAAGCTGATCTGTATGCTACCGCCGTCCGGAGTGAACTTAATCGCATTCGACAAGAAATTAAGAAGCACCTGATTCAAACGGACGCTATCGCAATATACATCTTCCGCCAAAATATTTCCGACATCAATACCAAAGTTCTGATTTTTCGCTTTCGCCTGCGGCTGGGCAATCGTCACGATGCTTTCCATCAGTTCCCGCAAAGAAACCATTTCCATATTTAAGGTCAATTTTCCGCTTTCAATCTTAGACATATCCAGGACATCATTAATCAGCCCAAGCAGGTGCCTGCTGGATAACGTAATTTTCTTCAGGCAGTTCTGCACCTTAGCTTTGTCGTCAATATTAGCCGCTGCAATCGACGTCATTCCCACTATGGCATTCATCGGCGTACGAATATCATGACTCATATTAGACAAAAACTCGCTCTTCGCCTTTGTCGCCTGAATCGCTTCTTCCCGGACCGCCGTCAGTTCTGCCATCTGACGTTTGCTGTTCACAAAATACAAAGCGAACAAAATAATCATCAGCAGTAAAACCATACCGCAGATCGTGAAAATCGCCATTGTCTGCTGTGCACTGTAACTCTGGACTTCCTCATCCAAAGTGCCGTACGGCATCATTGTAATAAGATACCATTCGGAATTCGGGAGCGGTGTGCAGTAAAAATGAACCCTCGAATCTACCCTTTCCATCACCGTCGAATAGCGCTCTTTTCTCGACATCGCCTCCTGAAGTTCCTTAACATAAGTATCTGCACTAACCTCCGCTTTGTCACTGATGTTTGCCCGAAGCTGTTCCAGGTAATTTCCATATTCCGTATCATCGCTCCTGATAACAAAACTGCCGTCACGGCGGATCACATGGGAATATACCAATGAATCATTTTGGCCCAGCGAAAGCGTCCTGATCATGTACTCGCAGGGAATACCGCCCACCACAGCAACACTTGTAGAACCGTCCGACATCGGCAGGGACGCCTTAACGCCAAAAAGTACAACGTCGTTGCCCAATGCATCTACTCCGACAGCTACCTTTTGATCGCCTCTAAGCATTGACTCACGAAAAGGTTCCGGATCCGACAGTCTTACCTGCTCGCCGTTAATCATCTCGATCTCTCCGCTTTGGGCGTACAATGCGAAATATGGAAAATTGCGTCCACGCGCACCATATTCGAGCTTTCCCACCAGACTTTCCCTGTCAGCCAGATCAGCTTCTGTTATGTCATCCTGAAGACTTTGCAGCTGCTCAAACTGCGATTCTATGGTAGTCTTAAAATGCATTTCGATACGCTCATTCATACCTTCCATGTAAATCGTACCGATATCATTAATCATTACATTATTCTCGCGCCCTAAATAATATCCGAGAAATACAAAGCCGCACATACTAATGATCAACGCCGTAATTACGCCAATTTGCAACAATTTTATCGCATTCTTCTTTTTCACCTTTTTGTCTCCTGTTTTAAAAAAAGTCCGCCTAAAGCTCCTATCATATTCAATATCAAATCTAGGCACATAGTACCATAAGTCCTATTTCATGTCAAGTCCGCGCAGCAGACGTTTCCACATTGATTTCATATTTTGAAATCGCCTGCATTCTTGGATTTTACCTTCATTGTAATCGTACAGTCTGCCATGTGCTCATAATTGATCTCCAGCATATAATCGACCGTAACACAGAGGTCATGCTCCTTCTCCTCTACCAGGACCTTCGTCGCGTCAATTCCGATGAGAAGACTTCCATACGGCGTGTAATAGTAGGTGACATTCTTTTTATTTTTCTCGAACATCATATGTACGTTCACCTCGCCGCGTTTTGTGATATCCACCACTTCGTCTCCAAGCTTGATGATATTCTTCGTCGTACGGCAGGTCTCCTCTGTCACCTCATCATACAGAATATAATGCTTTCCGTTCTTCTTATAATATACGCCGGAGGTAATGATCTCGACCGGCTCACTATCCGCGCCGTCCGCAAATTGCAGCCCGCTGATTGTTATCAATACGTCTTTTGTCATTTTAGTTCCATTTCCCCATTTCTGTCCTGACGGATACTCTACAGGCACTTCCACCCATTACCACATATTAAATGGTTTTCCCGGATTGTTCAAGTGTTTTCTGCTTAAGGCTCGCGCAGGAAGTCGAGGCACTTTAGGCGCACCTCATAATCTCCCGAGGAAAGCACCGTCTCATACTCCTCTTCGTCCAGCACCTCGCGCAGTTTCCCCTCGGCCTCCTCATCGACGACCTCATAGACGCTCCCGGAAAAGCACATATTCGGATACATCACGCACCACCAGTTATGCCCTTCTCCCTCACCGATCACAACGCGAAGCGCCTCATACTTCCCCGCCGGAAATGTATAATCCCCGTAAGTCTTTACCGGGAAATCGACTTCCTCGAGCGCCGCCTCCACCTCATAATCCAAGCCCCATTCCTCCACGACCCGCTCCGCCGTCGCTTTAATCCGGTTTAGATTTGCATTTATGATCTTCTCACATGCCTCCCGATCCCCCGCCCCGGCAAGCACCTCCGCCATCTCCGCCCCTACGGCGTCGCGCACCGCAAGCTTCAGCGCCTGATCTTCACGTGAATCGCTGTTCGCCAGCACATGGAACCGCAGCACCTTTCCGGCGATATCCTCCTGCATCCGCAGGTTCCTCCCATACTGCAGACCGAGCAGCAGCAATAATATCAGATTCATCCCGACTAATATGTACCATACAACCTTACCTTTTCGCATCTGTCTTCCACCTTTTCTTTCTGCGGCGGGTCACTTCCCGCCGCTTCTTACAAAACATTTTTTCTGTCCTGCATCTTCACAGACACACTATTCCCATATCCGCCGGATCTTATACCGTCCGCGCCAATATTTTCCTATAAATTTACCCAGTCAATATCCACCTCGTAGGTAATCCGCATATCCTCCTCGTACTGTCCGCTGTCCCTCTGATATTCCAGATACCAGTCCCGTCTTGCGCCGCCAAGCGCACGGTAGCTGCCTGACAGGTCGATGCCCTGCGCCTTTAATGTCTGCTCTGCCAGCATATTTACATAGGAAGTAATTTCTTTTTCGATACTGGCGTTCTCCTGTGTGATCCTCTCCTCTCCTGCGGCACTTCTGCGGTTCGAAACTTCATCCCCCTGCACGCCGAACCGCTCGCCGCTGCAATGCACTTGCACCACGATCTCTCTTTGTCCTGCCTGCTCCCGAAATGCGACCTCATTGTGCGGCGAGGACAGCGACACCACCGTGCCGTCCGAAAGCGGAATCTGATATTTCCTCATCCGGTTGTCCGTAAAAAAAGCCAGATCCGCCGCATCACTTCCGACCGTTCCTGCCGGATTGCCGCGTTTTAAGACATAATACTCTTCCACGGCAGGCTTGCCGTCCTCTTCACCGATATAGGGAATATACAAGGTTTCCGTCTGATTTGTGCGCTCCTTATAGAGCGTCCCAAGCGTCGGATATGCCTGCTTTTTAATCTGTGACACATTCTCAAACTGTTCCTCTAAATAAGTTCCCACCGGCTCATCAAGCTCACCGGACAGCGCTACTATTTTCTCCGGCTCATCCGCCGCCACGATATACGTGTTGCGCGGCAGTTCGCGTTTCTCTGCAAGCAGGTCAAGAAGCTCCTGCATTTCCTCCTTATTATCCAGAAACCCGCGGTCAATCACCATCACCTTCAAATGACTGTAATCTGTCACGCGGTTTCCTCCCCCTTCGTCCGAAGCGAACATACTTTCCACCGCGTCCATGCTCTCCACCGCTATCTCGATGGGAAAATTACGGTCCTCAAGTTCCGCCGTATTGCAGCCTGTAAGCGCAAGTCCCGGCACCGCAAGACAGAGCGTAAGCGCCGTCATGCGTCTTTCTCCCTTTCCTGCCGCCAAAGCCAGAGGAACGATCACTACAAACGGCGTTGCTATATGCCATAAAAACCACTCATACCACGCAAAGCAGACTCGACTTCTGTAAAAACAGCATGCGACGGCAAATACGCCAAGCAGTACCACTGCCATCGCGCCCCTCACCCGGGTCTGTTCCTTCGTCCTGGGCAGTATGCGGCAGGGCAGCCGGGAAAGCAGGCTGCAAGGCAGTCGGGAAAACAGACTGCCCTGCAGTCGGGAAAGCAGACTGCCCGCATAAAAGCAGCAGCTGTTTAACAGCGCATACATGGTAAAGAACCAGATACCGAACATAAGTGCGTCCGTCCGTTTTAAGAACCCTCCCACGATCTGCACTGTGCTCATCAGTGTTACCGCCGGATATTCCATAGTTCCGAGCGCATCCGCGCCGAAGCTTCCGAGCAGGATCAAATACAATACCACATGGATTCCGCCCACCAAAAGCAGCGCGCGATGCGCCTCCCGAAAGAGTGACCCCCTTTTCTCCACGTATTCGCACAGAAACAGCGACAGGAATATCACCGACAAACACAGGAACACATAGTAGCCCCCCTCCGCAGCCCCTGCAAAATCCGTGGAGAACACCGGCGTCCAGTAATCTGTCTCCACCCCGGAAAGCGCTGAAAACAGCATGACAAACAGCGGTATCAGCAAAAACCAGAACAGCATTTCGTAGATCCGCGCGCGCCCCTCAATGCCGCCCCACAGCCCGTACGCCGTCAGAAGCACAAGAATGACGAGCACCAGATAAAAGGATTCCTCACGCAGAAGCTCCGACAGCACGACGTCCGCAAAGAGATAGGCCGTGTAGCCTGCGAGCAGCACAAAATAGAGCAGGTAACACGTCTGCACCAAAGAGCCGCCCACTTTTCCGAGCCGCTGTCTTAAATACTGCGTATAGGATCCTCCCATCTTCGGCGCAAGCGACCTTAACACCTTTAAATAAAGGAGCGCCGCCCCAACACCGATCGCGATCGAAAAAACGCCGTCCCGCCCCGCCGTCTGGCCGAGTACTGTCGGCACCAGAAGCGTACTAAGCCCCAACAGATCGTATGTGAGCAGACGAAATGTCTGCCTGCCTGAAATTCTGTTATTTTCTGAAAACATCGTTCTTCTCCTATTCCGCCCGCATTCACCGCTTGATCCGTAATTTTCTCCGGTTGTTCTTTCTCGCGTAGATCGGGCGCTTCCACAGCATACGGAGCGGCTGCCGCCACAGAAAATCACGCTCATCCTCATAGTCGTTTAAATCAGCCGCCACGAACGGCATCAGATACGGCACGCCGAAACTCTTAAGATGCGACAGATGAATCAGCACGAGGAGCAGCCCCACGAGAAATCCGAAAAATCCCAGCCATGCGCAGATGCCGATAAAGAAAAATTTCAACAGCCGAAATGCCGTTGCAAATTCCTCGCTCGGTATTGCAAATGAGCACAGCGCGGTAAACGAAATGACGATGACCACAATCGGACTGACAAGACTTGCCTCCACCGCCGCCTGCCCGATGATGAGCCCGCCCACGATTCCGATCGTATTCCCCATCGTGCCGGGGAGACGCACGCCCGCCTCCCGCAGAAGTTCGAACGACAATTCCATAATAAGCACTTCGATCACCGCGGGAAAGGGCACGCCGCTCCTCGCTTCTGCAAAGGACAAAAGCAGTGTTGTCGGCAGAATCTGCGTGTGAAAATTTGTCACGGCAAGATAGAGTCCCGGCAGCGTCATTGCCAGAAATGACGCCACATAGCGGAGAATCCGCTCAAAGCTTGCGATTTCCCAGCGGTTATAATAATCGTCGCTCGTCTTGATAAAGGAATCGTAGTCTGTCGGCAGGATGAGCGCCACCGGCGAATTGTCCGACAGCAGAATAATGCGTCCTTCCAGAATCGACATTGCCGCCCGGTCGGGGCGTTCCGTTGTCTGGAACTGTGGAAACGGAGAGTACCATTTCTCTTCCGACAACTGTTCGATCACACCGCTGTCAAGCACGCCGTCGATCTCGAAACCGTCCAGACGCTTCTCGATTTCTTTCAGCAGCCCCGGATATGCCAGTCCTTCCATATAGACAAGGTAGACGTTTGTCTTGGACCGCACGCCAAGCTTCTTCTGCTTCACCTTCACCTGTGTGGAGCGGACGCGTTTTCTTATCAGCGCCGCATTCTGCTTGACGGATTCCGTGAAGCCCTCGTTCGAACCGCGCACGACCTTCTCCGAATCCACCTCGTTCACACCCATGTTCGGGTAGCCGTCATCCGGGATCTTGACCGCCTGATCAAAGCCGTCCACAAAGAGAATCGTCTCCCCGGTCAAAAGACCGTCGCCCGCCTCCTCTATCGTCGTAAAATACGTCGCATCGGAAATCGCAAGCGCATTCGATGAAAGCGCCTCATAGATTTCCTCCCTGCTTAGTCCTCTCAAATATTTGAGCAGTTCAAGGAGCGCGGAATTTCCCATATCGACCGCCACCTCGATAAACGTAAGATAGCACGCCACGTCACCGTCTTTTCCGATATTCATCTGTTTCTTCTTAATATCGTCGCAGGTATGGAACAATTCTTCCATATGTGCGATATTCTCGCTTAGATTTTTACTGATCGCAGTCTTCTTTGCCATTCCTCTCCTCCCGATTCGTCCAACAGGAACACGATATTTCCTAGTATAAAGCAAAAACAGGAACCGGCATCTGCCAGTCCCTGTTATTTTGTTCTGTTTCTTAAAATCCTATTCATTTTTCCTGTTCGCGAATTACCTCTTTTACCGCTTCCGCCTGATTCCTGACATGCTCGTGCATCGCCGCCGTCAGCATGTCCTTATCCTTCGCCGCAAGCCCCTCGACGATCCGGCTGTGCTCCTCAAAGAGCACCGGATAATTCTTTTCATCCTTTAAATACTCCACACGGTAACGGTACATTTGTTCACGAAGATTGCTCAGCATATTCTCAAGTTTTGGATTGCGCGTCGCGCGGTAGATGATATCGTGAAACTTCACATCCGCCTCGGCGATCCGCTTGATGTCCCCGGTCTTTGTGGATTCCTCGAACTCTCGCATCGTGCGCCGCAATTCGTCCAGCTCGTCCTGCGAAATCTGCTCGCAGGCAATCGACGCCGCAAGCTCATCCAGCGCATCGCGAATCTGCAAGACATCCTCCATGTCCTTCTCCGTCATCCTTGCAACCTCGGCGCCCTTCCTGGGAATCGTGACGGCAAGTCCCTCCTGTTCCAGCATCCGGATCGCCTCCCTGATCGGCGTCCTGCTCACGCCGAGCTTCGCCGCAAGCTGCAGTTCCATCAGCCGTTCTCCGGGTTGCAGTTCCCCTTTTAAAATTGCCTCCCGCAAAGTATTGAAAACAACATCCCGAAGCGGAAGGTACGCATTCATATTCAATGTCAAATCTTCTGTCATAAATCTCCCCATGCCTTTCTATGGATTCTCCACTGCCTACCTCGCGTTGTTGTAGATACTCGTCAGATAGACCTGTCTCGCGAGATTCGAACCGCGCATCGCCTCATAAGCTCCCGCCGCCGTATTCTCGTCTTCGAACAACCCGAATACTGTCGGACCGCTTCCGCTCATCATCGCATTTAGCGCCCCATGCTCCATCATATGTTCCTTAATCTCGGCAATGACCGGATAATTCGGAATCGTCACTGTCTCAAGCACATTTCCCATATCGGAAGCAATCGCACGCAGATCCTTCGCTTTCATATCCTCGATGAGCCTGTCGATATCCGGATGGACGGTCCTCTCATTGAGCTTTAAATTCTCATAAACAAACTTGGTGGAAACACCGATCTGCGGCTTTGCAATCAGCACCGGACATTTGACCATCGGCGGCAGAGCGGTAAGTTCCTCCCCGATTCCCTCTGCCAAAGCCGTTCCCCGCATGACACAATAAGGAACATCCGCGCCCAGCTTTACACCGCGCTTCATGAGCCGCTCTCTCGTAAGACCCAGCCCGAAAATGCGATTCATCCCATACAGGACGGCTGCCGCATCCGTGCTTCCGCCCGCCATTCCTGCCGCTACCGGAATATGCTTGTGCAGCTTCACATGAATGCCGTCCCCAATCTGAAATTCCTCCTTCAAAAGATCGGCGGCTTTATAAACAAGATTGTTCTCATTTGTCGGCAAAAACGGAAGATTCGTGGATATCGTAATTCTCCCCGACGAATTTCGTGTGATTTCAAGACGGTCAAACAAGTGTATCGTCTGCATGACCATGCGCACCTCATGGTAGCCGTCGGCTCTTTTCCTTACAACATCCAGTCCGAGATTTATTTTCGCCAGTGCCTTCACGGAAATTTCCTTCATATCGACCCCTCATGTTTTCCAATGTATTTTGTATACAATTATGATTGTACCATTTCCTTTAAAAAAGTGCAATTCCATCCGCGCCATTTCCCTTAATAAAATTTTTCGATTCTTCTAAAGCCTATGGTACTTTCTGCCGATATAAAATATAACAAAATAGGCTGCACGGATGCGGTCTATCCCGATACATATTACTACGATCCAAGGAATGGAGGAATGAATCATGGCAATTAATTCTGTAACCAATGCAACAACTGCATCGCAGACAACCGCTTATACTGCTCCCAAGACGGACGATACCGCTTCTAAGGCTGCCGACACTGCCGCTAAGAAGGACGATACCGGCGTTGTATACGAGAAAGACTCCAACACTTCCAACACTGTTACCAAGAAGACGGATTACGCGCTCGTGAATAAGTTAAAGCAGGACGCAGAACAGCGTACCGCACAGCTCCGCAGCCTCGTTGAGAAGATGATGACCAAACAGGGCGCGGCGATCGGAACTGCTGATTCCATGTGGAGCTTCCTTGCAAAGGGTGACTTCGAGGTTGACGCTGCCACCAAGGCACAGGCACAGAAGGATATCGCAGAGGACGGATACTGGGGCGTTGAACAGACTTCTGACCGTATTCTTGATTTTGCGAAAGCTCTCTCCGGCAACGATCCCGAGAAGGCTGACCTTCTGTTAGACGCTTTCAAGAAGGGATTCCAGGAAGCAACCAAGAGCTGGGGCGACAAGCTGCCGGATATCTCACAGCGCACCTACGACGCTGTTGTTGAAAAGTTCGATAACTGGAAGAAGGGCACCGAGGTAGCGGAAGCTGCTCAGACGGAAGCATAAGTACATAACGATCAGAATCGTGCGCCGCAAGGCACACCCTTAAAAGAGGATGGCATACGCCATCCTCTTTGTTATCTCATGTATCCGTTTCCCTGATATTCGTTTCCATTCGGATACATCGTTCCATTATAATAAGTATTTGCATTCATCTGCTCTTTTAAACGTTTTTTATTGCTGCTTCTCACCATACAATACGAGACAACTGCTATCACCACGTCTACACACACTATGCAGTGCAAAATTCCAAAGACAACCGCCACTACTACGTTCAGTGTTCTCTCCTTCGCCGCACGGATACAGCCGCACACTCCGTAGAAACAGGTCGGTATAAAAAACACCAACAGCGCCAGCAATGCCATTACAGTCATGATAATACCGCCAAACCAAAACATAGCCATTCCCATCAGCATCGTAAGAAACACATAAAAGAAAACCGGAATATAGCAAAGCTTTATCAGCATATTCCAGAACAGCAGGCGCTGTGCAGATATCCCGGATGCCGTCTGATAAATCAGCCATATTGCATTTGTCAGTACAATAACACCATACATGACCGCCATTATGACCAACATCCTGTCAAAAGTGTCTGTCGCTTCGGCATTCGGGTAGTTCAATGCAGGTTCCGATACTTCCGTTCCCATCATCTGTGCCATACCAGCCGGCAGAACCATAAGCAGATACGGCATTGCCAGCAGCAAGACCGCCGGCATCGCTTGTATTATTTTCTTCATCGTATATCCTACTTCTCTCCCAGAATCTTCTCAATGCTTGCAAGCTTCACGCAGACTACAAAAATCTGTGTCGCCGTCGTAAGATCTTCCAGCGACGGATAGGACGGAGAAATACGGATAACGGAATCCTTCGGGTCCTTGCCATACGGGAACGGCGCTCCTGCCGGAGTCATGACAACCCCCGCCTTCTTCGCTTTATCTACGACATTCTTCGCACATCCCTCAAGCGTCTCGTAGGTAATGAAATATCCGCCCTTCGGGCTATACCATTTTCCGACGTCAAGACCGTCAAGCTCCTGCTCAAAGGTGTGAAGAATCATCTCAAATTTGGGGCGCAGAGAAGCCGCATGCTTTCTCATATGCTCCGTAATGCCGTGCACATCCTTAAAGAATCTTACATGACGGAGCTGGTTTACCTTATCGTGACCGATGGTCTGAATCTTTAGCTGCTTTTTGATGTCTTCAAGGTTATTCGCCGAGGTCGCGATTGCAGCCACGCCGGAACCCGGGAAGCTGATCTTGCTCGTAGAGCAGAACTTGTATACCAGATCCGGATTACCCGCCCGCTTACACTCTGCCAGAATCTCGATCAGATGATCCTGATCGATATCGTACAGATGATGTACACAGTATGCATTGTCCCAGTAAATACGGAAATCCTTTGCTGCCGGCTTTAATCTCGCAAAACGGCGCACCGTCTCGTCCGAGTAGGTAATGCCCTGCGGATTGGAATACTTCGGCACACACCAGATTCCCTTAATTGCTTCATCCTTGCTGACTAACTCCTCGACCATATCCATATCCGGACCGGTAGAAAGCATCGGCACGTTGATCATCTCAATGCCGAAATACTCCGTAATCGCAAAATGTCTGTCATATCCCGGAACCGGGCATAAGAACTTCACCTTATCGAGCTTGCACCACGGTGTATTTCCCATCACACCGTGCGTCATAGAACGGGAAATCGTATCGTACATGATGTTTAAGCTGGAATTTCCATAAATAATGATATTTTCCGGATTACACTCGATCATGTCCCCGATCAGCACCTTCGCCTCCGCGATTCCGTCTAACACACCATAATTACGGCAGTCTGTGCCGTCCTCACAGGCAAGATCAGAGTAAGGAGAGAGGACATCCATCATCCCCATCGACAAATCAAGCTGCTCCTGTGACGGCTTTCCTCTTGACATGTCAAGCTGAAGCCCTCTGTGCTGAAACTTCTTATATTCCGCCTCGAGCACTTCCTTTTCTTTTAACAGTTCTTCCTTGCTCATTTCCTGATATGGCTGCATTGTTCATTCCTCCTGATTGCTTGTATATACATTTATTTTACACATCTGCTGCGGGCTTTTGCTTCTTATACACGAGTTCTAAAAATCCTCCCCGCACTCCTGCCCTTTTATCTTATGAAAATATTCGCAGATGTTCTTCTCATAGCCGTTCTCACCGGGCCGGTAAAATTTCCGGTCGGTCAGACCGTCCGGTAAATACTGCTGCTTCACATAGTGATTCGGGTAATCATGCGCATATTTATAACCGACGCCATGCCCGAGCTTGTGCGACGACTTGTAGTGCGCATCCTGCAGATGTACCGGAATCGGAGCCGTCATTGTATCCCTGACCGCCTCCATCGCATCGCTGATCGCACAGACCGCCGAATTGCTCTTGGGCGCGCTCGCTACATAGGCGACTGCCTGTGCCAGGATGATCTGCGCCTCCGGCATTCCGATGCGTTCCACCGCCTGCGCCGCCGACGTTGCAACCACCAACGCCATCGGATCAGCGTTGCTGACGTCCTCCGCCGCACAGATCATAATGCGCCTTGCGATAAATTTAATGTCCTCTCCCGCGTAGAGCATCCGAGCGAGATAGTAGACCGCCGCATCAGGGTCGGAACCGCGCATACTTTTGATAAACGCGGAAATCGTGTCGTAGTGATTGTCGCCCGATTTATCGTAGCGCACCACGCGCTTCTGGATGCACTCGCTCGCAACGGCGAGCGTGATATGTATCTTCCCGTCCTCGCTCCGGTCGGTCGTTAAGATGCCAAGCTCGATCGCGGTAAGCGCCGCTCTTGCATCCCCGTTGGAAATATCGGCGAGAAACTCAAGCGCATCGTCGTCGATAACGGCATCGTAAGCGCCCATGCCCTTCTCCTTGTCATTCACAGCCCGCAGAAGCAGTGTGCGGATATCATCCTTCGAGAGATTCTTCAGTTCGAAGATGATCGAGCGTGAAAGCAGCGCCCCGTTCACCTCAAAATAGGGGTTCTCCGTCGTTGCTCCGATCAAAACGACCGTGCCGTCCTCCACGAACGGGAGCAGATAATCCTGCTGTCCTTTGTTGAAGCGGTGAATCTCGTCGATGAAGAGGATCGTCTTCCTGCCGTACATGCCCTGATTGTTCTTCGCCTGCACGATGACCTCCTCCATGTCCTTTTTCCCTGCGGACGTTGCGTTGATCTGCAGGAACTCTGCGCTCGTCGTGTTCGCAATGACTTTTGCGAGCGTGGTCTTGCCCGTGCCCGGCGGTCCGTAGAGAATAATGGAACTCAGCTTGTCGGCTTTGATGGCGCGGTAAAGCAGCTTATCTTTTCCTATAATATGCTGCTGTCCCACCATCTCATCGAGCGTGGACGGTCTTAGCCTCGACGCAAGCGGCGATTCCTTTTCCTTATTCTGTTCCCTCATATAATCAAATAAATCCATCTAAAAACCCGCCTTTATCTCCGGTTCGTCTCACCGCGTCCGTCGTATAAAAATTCGCCCCGCCTTTTGTACGTGTAACGCGGACATTTGGCTGTTTTGAATTTTTATTCCGTCAAACTTGCATTTCTATATTGCTTTTTGCGGTTTACTACTATTTTTTCACATGATTATGACAGATTCTTATTATAAAATTTCATTTCATATCTTACCATACATGAAACAGAAACATTTTACAAGTAAGAATATGCATTTTCTCCATTGTGCATGATTTTCCAGGGAAATCATTTCTTCTACTGTAACAAATTGATAAGAAAGTCATTTCATCTTATCACTGAATACCGTCCAAGTCCATGTTACTGTTGCCGTTATCACTCGATGGGAAATCAAATTCAGACAAATAAAACCTGTCTACTGCCTCCTGTTCATTTATATCAAGATAATAGGTAATGACCTCATTGTCCGGATAGCCGTATATACTCCTTAAATATTCGTCATACGACGCGTTACTGTAAGAATTATTCGAAGTACCGGAGCTTGAGCGTTTCACTTCCTCCACCGTTACTTCGATTGGAGCCATAGCCTGAATACCGTTTGCATCCGTAACATAATAAGCCGCCCAATAACTCCCTGGCACAGACGTATCGACTCCCGAGGAATCACATGTCACACTCGCTGTAATATCATTTCCAAAACAATCGGATGCAGTGATTCCTTCCATGTAATCTATATCCGTCCCCTTCTTTACCGTCATATTTTCAATTCCGCCGAACACCGGTATCGTACATACCTTCACCCGAAACGGACAAGCAACACCATTTCCTGCTTCGTCTGAGATTATAAGTTCATTATCGTATTCCCCGATATTGGAATAGACGAATGCCGGATTGTTACACGTTACTCCGCCAATTTCAAATGTTGTCTCCTCTACTCCCTCGCCCACATACGTATTGTCCCGAACCTCTATCGTTACATTTCCTGATAGTTCCGTAACGCTTTGCACGATACTCTGTATATAATTAGGTTCATATGCCATAACCACAATCGTTTCCGCAACGGTCACATCGGGCGGTGTCGTATCGGAAACCACAACCGAAAACGGAAAACGCTGGTCCTCGTCATACACAAGGTACCCGTTATATTCACCCACTGTCGTTGTATCAATTTCAGACAAATCCAGGGTTGTCTTTTTCAATTCTCGCTCTGTGAAATCGACTAAATCTGTGATTTCAATGTCAGCGTTGCTTCCAAGTTCCACCCGAACGCTCTCCTGCTTGAACACTACCTCCTTTTTTCCACACCCTGCAAAGCTTACTGTCAAGAATGCTGTTGCAAACAGCAGACATAACATTTTCTTTTTCATCTGTACCCTCCCCATCATTTCTATAAAATGATTATTCTCACGGATACTATTTTAACAGTTTTGTCGGATAAAAAACAGTACCTAAATCGTCCCGGTCATTCCCCTCTTTTTACCCTTTCAGTCAAACAATATCTCATCCACCGTCACGAACGTATACCCTTCCCTTTCCAATTCGTCAATAATCTTAAACGCAGCTTTCACCGAGGACTCCGACGCATCGTGCAGCAGTATGATATCGTTCGCTTGTCGACCTGCTCGATGACAGCGGCGTCCGTCAGATTGCTCAGATTCACATAGTCGTAGGAATGTGTGCCGTGCCCTCCATCCTTGATTTCCTTTACAATTCCGGGGGATTGCTCCACTTCTTTCCCCAACAGAAAGAACGTGGCTGTTACGCCACGCTCCTCTAAACCCTTTAAGAGCTCTTCTGTGTACTTTTCATTCGGACCGTCGTCTGCTGGTGTCAAGTAAGGACCAAATTTTTTTGAGAAATTTGATTTTGGGATTGACAAAATTCTTTTAACATATTAACGATACATTTGTAAAAATATCAGCATTCATACATCCCTAATTTTTCTTTAATATCTAATATTTACTTTTTATATATCATTAAAAGTATCTTCAACTAGATCTATAACTTTTTGATATTCGTTTATACTTGCTCTCATTTTCCGAAATAATTCTTCATTAAATATTACAGGTTTTCTATCTATCTCACCAACAAAAACTTCTCTATCATTGCTATTACTTCGCATTGCATGTCCTAAAGCATTTCTATACCTAATAATCTCATTAAAATATACATCTGCAAACTTGCTATATTTTTCATCCAAGATCAGCCCATATTCACTTGTTAAAATTTTTATTACTCGTCCAATTAAACGTGCTTTCTTATATGAATCCAATAAATAATCAGGTGCTTCAACAATTGCTCTCAATACCTGTTTATTACTTTCTATTTCTTCCATCTTTCTAACATAATCTTCCTTAGATGGCGTTACCAACTTATTCTTTGCATAATTGTTTAAATTTTCTAATTGAGCATCTGAAAATTTGTTAATTGCAAGAACTAATATGTTTTGCATTTGACTTTCAAACCCACTAACATTATCTAAAACTACTCCTCTCAAACTAACGATATCTTGTATTCTCCTTACTATTTTATCCACCACTCTCTGCAATTTAGGATACAATTCCTCCCTTTTTCTGTCCGAAAAATATATCCCATCTACCGGTTCTACAACACAATTGTTTTCATCAATATTATAAAGAGCCTTTACCATTTTATCGAGATTACCTGAATAGAACAAAACATCTGTATAAATATCTAGTTGCCGTAACTTCTTTATTAAAGTATTCCCTGTAGTTCCACGCAATTCATAATCCATAAGTATTAAATCATAATCCTTTTTTAGTTCATCCTCTGTATCATTTTCATCCCCTTTCTTCCATATAATTTCAGGCACAAGGTTATGTTCCTCAATAATTTCTTTCATTTTTCTCTCTGAGGGAGGTCTCCATGACACTTCATCCTCAAACCACAACACTCTAAAAATTATATTCATCTTTTGATCCTCACTATCAATTCAAATCCATCTTTACATTGCTGATTTATGGTTACATCCCCATTCATATCTTCTACAAGCAATTTAACATGACTCAGTCCTATACCATTACCACCTTGTTCTTTTGTCGTTGTTACTCCCAAATCAAAGAGAACTCTTGGATCTTTTATCAAAGGGTCTAAACCTCTTCCATTATCTCTAAAACTTATAAAAATATTATCTTTCTCCTTCCAAAATCGAATTTGAAGCCTTGTTGCCAATGCCTTTTTTGCATTACTTACTATATTATCAAGTATTATCCCTATCGAAGAAACATCAAAAATACACGCGTAGTTTTCATTCAAATCAGAATTCAATTGCATATCAATTCCTCTATATTTTGACATACCAATATATTGAGAAATAAAGTCTCTCAAATCATTCTCTGTTTCTGTTGACTTCAAATTAAAATTACCTTTGATTGCATACTCCGATATTTTATTGATTTTTTGAACATTAACCATAATCTCAGATGTAAATTGCTGCACTAATTCATCATCAATATTTCTTTCACGAAGAGCATCCATCAAGTCAACAAGACTTCCCCTTGCACCTTCAGAATATGTAAAAGTAAGGTGCATTCCATTTAATAGATATTTCTCGTTTTTATCAACAGCTTGTTCCAAAAAATAGTTTTGCTCTTTTCTAATAGTAATTTCCTTATGTGCTGCGTCTAATTGTCCTTGTGTACTTTCTAATTCAGCGTCTGTTTCTCGCTTCTGCTGTAAAAGCCTAAACGTATCCTTTTTTACCCTATCAGCTAATTGCATTAACACTTCATTATCTGTTTTGCTAGCAATATTAATTATTTTTTGTACTGATGCTTCTACTCCCTCAGACTTTTTTTCATTTATTTTCTCAATAAGATTTTCATTATATTCGAATGAAATTAGATCATTTCGTTTGATATTACTATATCCTGCAAACTGTTCTAATATCTTTTCTGCAACATCCCTAGGCAAAAGCCCTTGTTCAACACCTCGCTCAAAATCTTCTTTTTCCGGATCCCCCCAATTTATTACATCTACAACATACTTTTCTAATGTTCTTAAAACTCGCCTTGTGAAGAATTCATAAAACATACTTACTGTTTCATTAAGTACAAAACCACCATCTCTACTAGTTGTTTCCGTAAAAGCATCATTTTCACCTAAAATCTGTATTCTTCCTATAATATCTCTAGTCCCCAAATAACGGTTTCTTCCCTGACTCTTCCTCCTATCTATATAAAATAAATCTTCCCCCGGCTCTCCATAGGGATAAATTCTAAAGCCATTTTTATATACCATAACTGACCCATAATTTACAGGCGTTATTCCCATTACTAAAGAAAAATTATATTTTGCGCTTCTATTCAAATATAATAACTTAAACTTAATATTTTTAAGCTTTGGATATTTTCTATTTTCCTCCTTAAACTTAAATATAAATTCGCCTCTATCCCATAATTCCGTCGTAATTGTTTCCCCATTTTCGGAAATTTGGACTTCTATATTTGTTGTCTTTAATCCCAGTTTTTCAATAATATCATTTTTTATTTCACCATTTACTTTCTCATTATCTCTTTTATTTCTGTTATCTTCATGCAACTCACTAGCAACTTTTAAGTATATTGCAAAATTATCATCTGATAAGTCATTTTCAGGATTGATTAATTTCATCAATGCTCTCTTTAATGCAAGGAAATCTGAACGCTTCCACGGTTCTCTCAATTCTGATATTTCCAGCACAGTTCCCTGCACTAATCCATTTGCGGGTTCAGTGAAATATGGAACATTTACCTCTTTCATTTCACGCTCATCGTCAATTTCAAATTCGCCCCAATTTATTTTCAAACAATTAATAGCAACATCTTTTTCAGTTTTTGACCTCAAACTAACTCTTGCCCCTAAACGATCACATGAAAATCTCCCTACTCCTTTAGCACCTGCCGATGTTCTTTTAATAGAATCTCTATAGTCTTCTTTTACTGAGTTCTGTTTTAAAATATCTTTTCTATTTTCCTTTTTTTTCTCAGAATAAGCAATAAAAAGCCACTTATCTCTTATATCAGATAAACTCATTCCCTTGCCATCATCTTTAATAATCAATCGAGAGTCCGGTGAGTTTACATTCTCAAAAATAATATCGACTCGTTTAGCACCGGCATCATAAGCATTTTTTACTAATTCAAATACTGCTATGTACTTATCGTTAATTAAATCTTTTCCAATAATACTTTTTAAAGCAGTGCTAACCTTAAATTGTAGTTGTTTCTGTTTTAGTGACTCCATTCTTTATCATCTCCTTCAAAGCAAGTCCAATTTGCTCTGCAAATAAAGGTGGCACTGCATTTCCTACTTGCGTACATCGAGGCACTTCTACTTTTCTCAATTGCCCGCCCGTTGTATACTTCCCTTTAAATTCAAAATCATCTGGAAAGCTTTGTATGCGCGCTGATTCACGCACCGTTAATATTCGAGGTTCACTATAATGAACAAAATCATCCGGATGCGCTGTCACTGTCGGTGCTGCCTTTTTCTCGTCCAATACTGTAACTCCACGCTTTCTTAAATTATCTATCAAATTATCTTTAGGAGTTACTCGTTTTAACTTAGGGCACTTTAGTAACATTTCTTTATTCATTTTTATAGTTTCTTCTGAATGCTTTGCAAATCTGTGACTGTCCGCAACGTTACCTTCTACATTCCCTATATTTTTTCTCATCAATTTCTGGTAGCTACTTTGTATTTTCCCATAAACACCCGACTCATAATTTTTAAAATCAGGTGTAGGTACTGTTCCATTTTCTTTTAATAAATCCCCAATTGCCTCTCTAACAGAAACATATTCCTTTAATCCCTTCTGCTGTAAAAAATTCTTTTTATTACTATAAAGCAGTTCAAAAAAAACATGTGGATTTCCCTGTAAGACACCAATCATAATAAATCTATTTCTCTTTTGCGGAACTCCAAATTCAGATATATCTATCATTTTACCTTCAACTGAATATCCTAAGTCTTCCAATTTTTCTTTTAGTATTTTCGAGTATGGCACTCCCTTTTTATCGTCTTCATCTTTAAACCCAATCGTAAATCCTTGAACATTTTCAAAGATTAACATTTGAGGTTTCACAATACTAATAAATTCAATATAAGATTCGCTCAATTTATTTCTTATATCATTCTTTTTTCTTTGCCCAGCCATTGAAAATCCTTGACATGGAGGGCCTCCTACCACTAATGTAACTTTTCCTGAAATTTTTTCCAATTCGTCCCTATATTCCGTGATTACTTCATTAATATCATGCTCTGTCTGCGGAAGCCATTTATTCCAGCAAAAATGTTTTTCTTTGTCAACCAAATTATATTTCAATGTTGCAAAAGCATCTTTGCTTTTTTCAATAGCAAACAAGCCTTTCCACCCTGCATTATGTAATCCTAAGGAAAGACCTCCACAACCAGCAAATATATCAATATAACTAAACTTGTTCATCTCAAGTACCTACTCTCATTATTGTAAAAATCCAACGTATTGCGGGTACAAACACATATTACTATAAATAACTATAGGAAACTCTAACAAAGTTGATGTTATCATAATGCATTGCCACTCACCAGAATCAATTATATTCATTCGTCTAATATAAGGAATTAGCCATTTTTGATCTTTTTTAAAATCATTTAAAAAAAACAACAGTTCTTCATTCTCTAAACAAATTTTTTCAATAATATTTACATGAATTGGTTTAGTGTTTTGACAAATTTCAGAATATCGTATCAATTCATTGTAATTATGAACTCTAGAAGACATATATGCATACATTTGGGTCACTCCTTGCATTTTTACATATAATATATTCTACCCATAATTACATAATTCATTCTTTTAAACTACTTACATTGTAACATATTTCCAGTATAATTGACAATAACTACATATCTTGAATTTTCGCAAACTCTTTTTTCTTGTCATACCCCCATCATCCCACCTTCATTCTAAACCGAAACAGTGTAGGAAAATTTTGCCCACACTGTTCTCCCTTTCCACTACTTAAATACCATTTTCACTAAATAATATCTCTCACCTTTTATTTTCAGTCAAACAATATCTCATCCACCGTCACGAACGTATACCCTTCCCTTTCCAATTCGTCGATAATCTTAAACGCAGCTTTCACCGAGGACTCCGACGCATCGTGCAGCAGTATGATATCGTTCTCCTCCACCTTATCCACCACACGCTTTGTAATCACATCTGAATTGCTGGTTTTCCAGTCCAGGGGGTCCACATCCCAGAGCACCTCGATCATGCTCGTCTCATAGTCCAGATTCGCTTTCCAGCAGCCGAACGGCGGTCTGATATACTCCGGGTATTCCCCCGTGATCTCGTGAATCGCCGCATTTGTCTTGTCGACCTGCTCGATGGCGGCGGCGTCCGTCAGATTGCTCAGATTCACATGGTCGTAGGAATGCGTACCGATCAGATGCCCTCCGTCCTTGATTTCCTTTACAATGTCAGGATATTGCTCCACCTCTTTCCCCAACAGAAAGAACGTGGCTGTTACGCCACGCTCCTCTAAGCCCTTTAAGAGCTCTTCTGTGTATTTTTCATTCGGTCCGTCATCAAATGTAATCGCAATCTTTTTGGGTGTCACCTCGGTACCCATGGCTTCCCTCGTCAGCCCCGCCGCATATTTTCCCAATGCCGCCATGCATACAAAACCCGCAAACATCAGAATGCCTCTGCACTGTTTTTTATGTAAAATGCTATGTTCCGGTATCTGCAATTTCTTCCCGCCTTATTTCCCTGTGTCATTACAAGTATATGCCAAAGACTGTCAAAGATGGCATCAACTTACCGAGAAAAATTTTAAGCCGGCTTCCAACTCGTCCGCCATTTCCTTGAGACGGCCGGATGCACTCACCAGTTGCTCGATTGTTCCGTTCAACTCCGTCATGGAAGCCGTCGTCTCCTCCGTAGACGCTGCATTCTGCTGCGAGATCGCTGACAGACTCATAATGACCGTCTCCACTTTGTTTCTCGCCCCGTCGCAGACCTCCGTCTCTTTCTTGATCTGTGACGTCTCGCTGCTCGAAGTCCGAATGCCCTCCTCCAGGGAAACAAAATGCTGCTGCGTCTGCGTCAGTTTCTCCTGCTGCGCTTCCACGATCTCTCTTACCTCATCCACAATCTGCACGGTAAGGTCTGCCTGTGTGACAAGGTCCTCAATGATCCGTTTGATAATATCCGCGGAATCGCTGGACTGTTCCGCAAGCTTCTGTATCTCTGTCGCAACGACAGCGAAGCCGCGTCCCGCCTCTCCTGCTCTTGCCGCCTCAATGCTTGCATTTAAGGACAACAGATTCGTCTGGCTGGCAATCGAAGTGATAAGCTCGGTCGCCTCTCTGATCTTTTGTACGGACTCACTCGTCGTATGCGTCTGCTGCGCTACCTGCGAGAACGCCTCGACCGTCTTCTCATTCGCCGCGCCAAGCTCCCGCATGAACTGCGCAGACTCCGTGCTGACCTGATGCATCTCCTCCGCCATAACGCCAAGCTTCTCTACGCTCTGCACTATCATGCCGAATGCGCTTCCCATTTCCTCAATCTCGTTTGCCGCCGACTCAGACTCCTGCGCCTGTGTCGTCGCACCGCCCGCGATCTCCTCGACCGCCATTCCGATTTCTGCGGAACTCACCTTGCTGTTTTCCGCCATGCTGTCCAGATTCACACCGGAATGCTTTACCTCCTCAGAAATGCCCTGCGCCGTACGGATCACATCCGACAAACGGTCAAGAAATTCATTAATATATTTGCCAAATACAGAAAACTCGTCTCTGCTCTTAATTTCCGCGCGAACAGCGAGATCGCCCGCCGTCATCTTAGACAGCGTGTTTTTAAATACCGTAATGCTGCGGTTCATCGATCTGCTGATGTATGCGGTGAGGATAATCAACACACAGGCGCTTACCAGAAGGATTACCGCCATCAGTATAATCAGACTCGTCTGTGAACTGTCCGTATCCGCCTCCACACGCTCCCGCACATCCGCCGTCAAATCCGTAAGCTGTGCGGACAGCGAAATATTCTCTTTCTTCGTGCTAAGAACCGTCTCGTCCTTTGATGCCATCTCCTCAAACGCAGCTTGTTTGTCTGCAACCATCTGCGCCATCCCGGCGCGCTGCGCCTCATCGCTCACATAAGCTGACAGACCGTCCGTAATCTCCGCAAACTGTCCGCGGATTTCTTCTGCTTCCTCCGCCACCTCGCTTCCTTCGACCACATGCTTGCTGTACTGTGCAAAATCTGTGTTCAATGTCTCAAGCGCTCCTACGAAATCAAATTTATCGGAAATCGCAAACGCTGCCGTAAGCTTTCCGAAATTTCCGGACTCCAGATAGAGTTCGTAAGTAATGGTGTCGTACTCCTCGATTGCAATTCCGTTCAGCGGAATTTTCATGGAAGTCTCAAGCCAGCTGGTATCTGTCGCATTAAATTCCGCGTCGATGGATACGCTGTCCACACCGCCGAAGTTCACAATGTCATAGCCTTTTAACGCGTCCCCGTAAGAGTTGGCAAGATCGGACGCCGTAAGCTTTCCCAGATCAAGAACCTCCTTCTTGTCCCCGGCGCTAAATGTAATCTGGTTCACGCACATATTTCCTGTATACACGATTCCGTTCCCGCCGATTCTGGCAAGTAAGTAATCCCTTCTGCCCGCCTTCGGTATCTCGCAGGTATAGGTAAAGTGCACGTATGTCTTACCGTTCTCCGTCACGCTCTCTCCGTCTGCAATGATGTCCGCCCATGTTCCGTCCACCCATGACTTATCATCTGCAACTGTCGCAAACTGTTCCTCTAATGTCTCGTCCTGCGCCGCAAACTGTTGGTAAAGCCCTGTGTCGGCCGAATATCCACGCTCGCTGCTCAAATTGCGCAACGTCTCATAATTCGTCTTGCACTCTGCTATATTTTCCTTCGTTGCCTCAATATCGCTGCGAAACGTTGCATCTGCCGACTTTTTGGCCTGGTCTGCACTCTCTTCCATTGCCGCAAGATTCGTCACGATATTTTCCAGATAGGAGTCTTCCAGAAAATACAGGTAAGAAGTCTCGAGACTCTGGTTCTGATACTGGTACTGATTGATACGGTTCATCTCCGTCAGTACTTCATTGTTCCTGCTGTTCTTATTCAGCGCGATCACCCCCGCCGCGCCGAGGATACAGGATGCAAGAATTGCTGTTCCTCCCATCAGAAGGATCTTCCCCCTGATGGTCTGTAAAAATCCGCCCGTCTGCGGTGTCCGCTTTGCTGCCCCCTTCGTTCCTTTTTTCTGTTTCATTCCTTCTCCTTTGCTTAATTTTAATTTATTTTACCTAATTTTAGTATACCATCTAAATTTATTTTTTCAACACTTAAGCTAATTTTTCTTCAATTTTCGTCTATTTAAGCACAAAAAAAGAGGAAAATTGAAATATAATACAACAAATTTACCTCAATTTCCTCTTTTATCCGCTTTTCTTCCTAATTCATAACAGGATTAAAAAATCAAGAACTCCTGCCCGCTTTCCTCATAATCATAATAGCTGTCGTAATTATTATAGTAGTCATCGAAATAATCATCATAGTAATCGTCGTTATAATAGTCATCATAATCGTCGTAGTAATCATTATAGTAGTCATAATAGTCATTGTAGTAATCATCATAATAGCTGTCATAATAACTATCATAAAAATCATCATACGAAAGCCCTGCACGCGACATCCCCGCCGCAAGACACCCATAGAGCACCAGTGAAAACACAAGGGAAATCGCTGCCGTGACAATTCCCGCAACGGCAAATCCCTTCTCTTTCCCTCTGGTTAATTGGATAATGCCGAAAATGATTGCAAGAATTGCGGTAATCCAGTTGATACAGGTACAGAACAGCAAAAGCGAGATGATTCCAAGTATCATCGACGCAATTCCCATTCCGTTCGAATCCGTCCTTCCCTGCCCTGCATAACCATAATACGGCATCCCATATCCCTGGTTCATCTGCGGCGGTACTCCCCATCCGCCGCCCGGATTCATCTGCGGCGGTGCCATCCCCGGATTCATCTGTGACGGCACTCCCCGTCCTCCACCCGGATTCATCTGCGGCGGCACTCCCTGCCCTCCACCCGGATTCATCTGCGGCGGTACTCCCTGTCCTCCACCCGGATTCATCTGTGGCGGCATTCCCTTTCCTTCGCCTGGATTCATCTGCGGCGGCACTCCCTGTCCTTCGCCCTGCTGCATCTGTGGCGGCATTTCCTGCCCCTCGCCCGAATTCATCTGCGGCGGTATCCCATTCTCCTGCGGCATATTCTTCTGTTCTTCCATATAAATCCTCTTCTCTTCCTACCGATCCGCCTGTCTGTTCAATGTCTCACCAAACAGGCCAGATACAAAAATGCAACCCTATTTTATAATCGAATGCTCCTCGATATAGCGCTCCATGATCTGTGCAGCACATCCCACGAGTTCCTTGCAGGGACGCTTCTTATAATATTCCTTCGTCCGTTCCTCCGGAACCGGCTGCTCCCGCTTCACAGAAAGACCGAGCAGCTCCCGGCAGACAATCGAGCCGTTCTGCTGCTCGAACATCCCTGCAAGTTCCTGAATCCGCGCGTAATGCTCCGCTTTCGCTTCCCTGTCCTTCGGATCGTCATATCCGTACAGCACGCCAGCGACCATGAACATCCCCGAAACCGTGCCGCAGACCTCGCGCAATCTGCCCATTCCCCCGCCGAACGACGAGCTTAGTGCAGTGGCCGTGTGCCTGTCGAATCCGTGCAGATCCTCAAACGCCAGAAACACCGCCTGCGCGCAATTATATCCTTCCTCAAACAATGCCATTGCCTTTTCTCTTCTCATATCGCACCTCACCTACCAATACTATATAACTTTTCTTGTATTTTCACAACGCTTTTGATCATTTATATGCTATACTTATGCATATCAACCGACGAAAGGAGCGGAACCTTTTTTGTTCCGAAATGTATATGAGTACTTTAAATCTGACCATGCTCACCGATCTCTACGAGCTGACCATGATGCAGGGATATTTCAAGAATCACAACAAGGATGTCGTCGTTTTTGACGCATTTTACCGCAGTAATCCTTGTGGCGGCGGTTACTCTGTCTGCGCAGGACTGGCACAGGTCATCGATTATATCGAGAATCTGCACTTTGACGAAGATGACATCCGCTATCTGCGGGAGCTTCATATTTTCGAAGAAGATTTTCTTTCGTATCTGCGCGACTTTAGATTCTCCGGTGATATCTACGCCGTGCCGGAAGGCAGCCTTATTTTTCCGAGGGAACCTCTGGTAAAGGTCGTCGCACCGATTATGGAAGCGCAGCTCATTGAGACAGCCGTCTTAAACATCATCAACCACCAGTCGCTGATCGCGACAAAGGCGGCGCGCGTCTGTTACGCCGCCAAGGGCGACAATGTGATGGAGTTTGGTCTGCGCCGCGCACAGGGACCGGATTCGGGCACCTACGGCGCGCGGGCAGCGGTCATCGGCGGCTGTAACGGCACCTCCAACGTGCTCGCCGGGCAGATGTTTCACATTCCGGTGCTCGGCACGCATGCGCACAGTTGGATCATGAGCTTTCCCGATGAATACACGGCATTCAAGAAATATGCCGAGCTTTACCCTTCCGCCTGCATCCTGCTCGTGGACACTTACGACACCTTAAAATCCGGTATTCCGAACGCGATCCGGGTATTTACCGGGATGCGCGAAGCGGGAATCCCGCTGACCTACTACGGCATCCGCATGGACAGCGGCGACCTCGCCTACCTGTCCAAACAAGTGCGCAGAATGCTCGATGCCGCCGGATTTGCGGACGCGGTCATCTCCGCCTCGAACGACCTCGACGAATATCTGATTGAGAGCTTAAAGCTTCAAGGCGCCACGATCACCTCGTGGGGCGTCGGCACGAACTTAATCACTGCAAAGGACAATCCGGCGTTCGGCGGCGTGTACAAGCTTGCCGCCATCCGCGATGCGAACGGCAATTTTCAGCCGAAGATCAAGCTCTCCGAGAATGTGGAAAAAGTAACAAACCCGGGCAACAAGACCTTCTACCGCATCTACGACAAAAATACCGGCAAAATCCGCGCCGACTTAATCTGCCTGCACGATGAGGCATTCGACGAGAACGAGGAATTAAAGCTCTTCGATCCGAACGCCCCGTGGAAGAAAACAAAGCTCCCCGGCGGCAGTTATACGATGCGCGAAATGCTCGTTCCTGTCATAAAAGGCGGCAGAACTGTCTATGAGTCCCCGAGCGTTATGGAGATCAGAGACATCTGTAATAAAGAAAAGGATACGATCTGGGACGAAACGAAGCGTTTTGTCAATCCACAGGAAATCTACGTGGATTTATCCCAGAAGCTTTATGATATGAAAACAGCGCTTTTTAACAAAATGAGCGTAGAATAAGACAAGTATGGGAGAACCGCCGGCTCTTTCATGCAAAGTTTAAGACATCGAAAAACCGCCCTCGCAGTTTTGGCTGCAAGGGCGATTCCCATTTAATTAAATCCCACGACCTTCTGTGAGAGCTTATACGCCGCGACAGAAATCTTTCTGCCTCCTCTGCCCGGCAGATTCATGGTATTTCCCATGATGCCCGTGCGCAGATGGTGGAACAGACGGATATCCTTATCTTTGATATATTTCCACAGTTCACGCTTCTTCTCAAGATTCTCCTCCGTGCCGGAACGGATCAGCATGATCGTGGAAATGACCGTAATAATTTCCAAATAGTTAAACATATAGCGGCGCAGCCTGCGGTCCTGAATTTTCCACAGATCAAATTCATCCACCATAATCTTGTTGACGCGGATCTGCTGGTCGATGCGCGTAATCATAACTCGTTCATTGACCGACTGATCGTCCCTTCCGATAAAATAGCGGTAGAAATCCACGTCCATGTAATAGAGCGTATGTACCGACGGAAGCGGCTTATACACATAGATATTATCCACATAAAACGTGTGTTTCGGCAGCTCCAGCCCACATTCACGCAGCAGCCTGGTACGGTAAATGACCGAGTGCATCAGAATATACTGACCCTTGCGAAAATGCCCCGCTTCTTTCCATGTAAAGAGCGTATCCTTCGGCAGATTGGAGCAGCGCATGACCTTCTTGCGCTTCGCACCCTCTTTCTCATAGACATAGTTGGCAATGAACATATCCAGCGTCCGGCCGCCGCCTGAAAGCTCCTTTAGCTTCGCAAGAATCTTCGCGTACGCTTCGCCGTCCACCCAGTCGTCGCTGTCGACCACCTTAAAATATAGCCCGGTTGCATTGCGGATTCCGGCGTTGACCGCCTCGCCATGCCCGCCGTTCTCCTGATGGATCGCACGGATGATTGTCGGATACTTTTTCGCATACTCATCTGCAATCTCGGCGGTACGATCCTTAGACCCGTCGTCCACGATGAGAATCTCCACATCCTCCCCGCCCGGAAGAAGGGATTCAATACATTTCTCCATATAATTTTCCGAATTATAACACGGAATTGCAAAGGTCAACAATTTCATAGCTTATCTTCTCCTATTTTCTCCAAAGGGATTCGCCCCGTCTTATCCTACAACTGCTCTGCCAGTTCCATTGCCTTTTTCGTCATGGCGTCAATATTGTAATATTTGTATTCCGCAAGCCTGCCAAGCAGATGAAAATTCTTCATCCCCGCCGTCAGCGCGCGGTACTTCTCATACAATGCCTGATTCTCTTCGTTTGGAATCGCATAGTAAGGAATCTCCCCCTTGGCCCCGGTGTAGGCAAACGGATATTCTTTTACGATCGTCGTGCCGTTTGCATCCTTCTGACCTGTCAGATACTTAAACTCCGTAATCCTTGTAAACTCCTCACTGACCGTGTAATTCACCACGCTGTGCCCCTGATAAGACTCCTCGTCGTAGTGCTCGAACTTAAAGTCAAGAGAACGGTACGGAAGTCTGCCGAATCTGCAGTCAAAAAGTTCGTCTAACGCTCCCGTGAAGATCACATCCCCCGCAAACGGCTCTCCCTTAAAATATATGACGTCGCCCTCAAGCTTAAGCAGCTCCTTACAATCCACCCCGCACTTCACCGTAATGCCCGGGTGCGTGAGCATTTTCTCAAACATCGGCGTAAAACCGTCCTTGGGCACGCCCTGATATTTATCCTGAAAATAGCGGTTGTCATAGGAAATAAGAACCGGCACACGCCCCGTGACCTCCGGACTGATCTCCTCCGGTTTCTGCCCCCACTGTTTCATCGTATAGCGCAGAAAAACATTCTCGTAGACATACTGTGCAATCTCCCGGATATCCGGGTCTTCGTTCTCGCGCAGCTTCATGATCGGAACCCTGCTGCCCTCACCGTATGCCGCAACAAGCTTCTGTTCCAGACGATCGGCTTTCTCCTTCTCGTACACCATATGTAGCGTATTCAGATTAAACGGCACGGGTATTAGCTGACCACCGACCTTCGCGACCACCTCATGCCCGAACAGATACCATTCTGTAAAACGCGAAAGATAGGAGAATACCTCCTCCATCCCCGTGTGAAATATATGCGGTCCGTAATTGTGAATCAACACGCCGCTTTCATCCTTCTCGTCATAGCAATTGCCGCCGATGTGGCTCCTTTGCTCAATAACAAGAACGTTTTTTCCCTTTTCCTCTGCAAGCTTCCTCGCTGCCACAGCCCCGGCGATCCCGGCGCCTATGACAATACTGTCATACATCGCTCCTCCAATCTGTACCATCCGCACCGCGGAAATAGCACACTGCCGTATTCGTCCGTTTTATTATACACGCTTTGAAACAATACGCCAATTTATTTTTTCTTAGGAATTTCTGAAATTCACCAAAATTCGTCAAAATTCAACCTTTTTGCAGTTTGCAGCATTTTTTGTTCATATTTTATTTACAAAATTCTAATAATCTTGGCATACACTGGTCATAATTCCATTTTATATTATATTCATAACAAAAGACAGCTAGATAAATTTTTCATAGAACTTTTTTCATTCCTGACAAGTGCTTGTCAGGTCACCTTGCTTAGTAATAAGCAAGGTTCCTCCCAGCAGATAGTGAACAGGTTCACCTTGTGGACTCACTTCACTTCCAATACACACAATCTTTTTCATATGAAAAGCCGGTGCTTATGCACCGGCTCCCTCTTTTAAGAAACCGTCTTTTCCCAACCGAAGATTCATATACCCTGCATATGCCGCAAACGCGGACGGAATCGCATAACGCTCTCTCGCGTCCTCTGCTTCCACAAAGAGAAAGCTGTCTGTCCCTGCGGCATAGTCCGCTTCCTTAGCCTGCCCCGCTCCTATAGCATAGTCCGCTTCCTCCACCAGAATCGCATACCCTGTCATATGCCACTCTATATGGGAGAAAATATGCTTCGCATCCGCAAGCTTCTCGATGCGCAGCGGAGCAAATCCCCGCTCCTTTACAAGTGCAAGCGCCTCCTCTGGCGTACACTTTCCCATGAAATTCGGCAGTTCATAAAGTCCTGCCAGAAGTCCCTTCTTTGGCCGTTTATGGATCGCGACCTTTGCGCCGTCACGGATAATGAGCACTGTGCGCTCCTCGATTCTGCGCGCCTTCGCCTTGCTCTTTACCGGAAGCACATCAATTTTATTCCCCCTTTTTGCAAGGCACAGATCACGCCACGGACACTGTTCACAGAGCGGCGCGCCGTTTGGCACGCAGACCGTAGCGCCAAGCTCCATAAGCGCCTGGTTGAGCGCGCCGGGGAGATTTGCATTCTGCCTCCCTCCCCCATGCAGCGCTCCTCTCATCCGCTTTGAAAGCGCATCCTCCACCGCCTCCGAAACCCTAAGCTCCCGCATCACTGCAAGAAGTCTTCGCTCCACCTCGCTGCGGAAGGACTGCTTCATAATATCCGTATCATCCGCCGATGCGCGCGTTATAATGCGCAGCACATTGCCGTCCACCGCCGGAACCGGCTTACCGTAGGCAATCGACGCGATCGCCCCCGCCGTGTAAGAACCGATTCCTTTAAGCGAAAGCAGTTTTTCGTAGTCGGCGGGAATCACGCCGCCGTACCCCTCCATCACCGTAATCGCCGCTTTTTGCATATTCCGCACACGGTTGTAGTAGCCGAGTCCCTCCCACAGCTTTAAAAGCTTATCCTCCGGGCACTCCGCCAGTGCCGCCACATCCGGCAGTTCCGAGGTGAACCGCGCAAAATAAGGCTTGACCGCCTCCACTCTCGTCTGCTGCAGCATGATTTCCGAAACCCACACCCGGTAGGGCGTCGGCTCCTCGCGCCACGGAAGTACTCTTGCATGATCGGCAAACCATGCAAGAAGCGGCTCTGTAAGCTGTTCTAATTCAAAATCCTGTAACATTCTATTTCTCCCAAACCGAGTAACTTCCAAACTTCATTGCAACCTTGCCTGATCCCGTCAGGCGTATTACGCATCCCTGCTTTCCCTTAGCCCAAAGCCTGCGGTAAACGCGCTGATTTTATCGAGGCATTCCTTTATCACATCCTTAGAATATGCGTAGGAACACCGGATATATCCTTCCCCGCATTCCCCGAACGCATTGCCGGGAATCACAGCGACCCTCTGCTCTCTAAGAAGCCGCTCGCAGAATTCCATCGAGGTAAGCCCTGTCTCTTTGATCGAAGGAAATACATAAAACGCGCCCTCCGGCTCCACAACTGAAAGCCCCATTGCCCGAAAGCCCTCCGTCATCAGATGGCGTCTCTTGTCATATTCCGCCCGCATCACTTCGATCTCCGCATCCCGCACCGGGCTTGTAAGCGCCTCAAGCGCCGCATACTGCGAAGTCGTCCCCGCCGACATCGTCGTGAACTGATGAATCTTGTTCATATGGAAAATCACATCCGCCGGACCCGCCGCGATTCCCATGCGCCAGCCCGTCATCGCGAACGCCTTGGAAAAGCCGTTTAAGACAACACAGCGTTCATACATATCCGGCAGCGATGCGATCGACACATGACGTCTTCCGTAAGTCAGTTCTGCATAAATTTCATCGGTAATTACGAAAATATCATGTTCGATGATCACCTCGCGGATCGCCTCAAGATCCTCCCTCTCCATAATTGCGCCCGTCGGATTGTTCGGAAAGGAAATCAGAAGCACCCGGGTCTTATCGGTAATCCGCTCTATGAGTTCCTCCGCCGTCAGACGGAAACGGTTCTCCGCCTGCAGCGGAATCGAGACAGGAACGCCCCCGCACAGCTCGACACAGGGAATATACGACACATAGGCAGGCTCTGCGACCAGCACCTCATCCCCGGGATTCACCAGCGTGCGCAGCGCAAGGTCAATTCCCTCGCTCGCCCCCATCGTAATCAGGATCTCATCCGCCCTGTCGTAATGCAGACCGAATTTCTCTAAATATTCTGCCGCCGCCGCGCGAAGCTCCACCGAGCCGCGGTTATCCGTGTATTTCGTCTCGGCGCGCCGGATGGACGCAATCGCTGCCTCCCTTACATGTTCCGGCGTCGGAAAATCCGGCTCTCCCACGCCGAGGGAAAGCGCGCCCTCCATGGTATTGGCTATATCGAAGAAATCCTTGATTCCCGAATCAGGCATTTCCTTTACAATTTTTGATATGTAGGATCGTTTTGTGCTCATAACATTGCTCCTTCGTGTGGCAGCTCCGCTGACGCTTGGGCTTTTCGCCCTCACTGCTCATTGCTTACGTGGACAGTATACCCCTTTTCTTCCGAAATGAAAATAGAGAAATCTATTGACAAATTCCTCCAAAAGCAGTACTCTGATAGTAGAGTTTTTTGTTAATTTTTTATCAAACTATTCAGGAGGGTTTTAAGAATGAGTGAATTTAACAACTTAAAATTGGAAGTCGCTGATGAGATTGCAGTTCTTACCATTTCAAGACCTGCCGCACTTAACGCATTGAACAGCGAGACTTTAGACGAGCTGAATATTGCGCTGACCGAGATCGAGGCAAGAGACGACGTAAAAGTTGTCATCTTAACAGGCGGGCCGGACAAGAAGGGCAACGAATTCAAGTCCTTCGTTGCAGGCGCCGATATCGCCGAGATGGTGAATTTCACCGCAGCAGAGGCAAGAGCATTCGGTATGAAGGCTTCCGTTCCTTTCTTTAAGCTGATGAATATGCGTCAGGTTACGATCGCAGCAGTAAACGGTTTCGCACTCGGCGGCGGCTGTGAGATTTCCATGGCTTGTGATATCCGTATCGCTTCCGATAACGCTGTATTCGGACAGCCTGAGTGCGGTCTTGGAATCATTCCCGGATTCGGCGGTACACAGAGACTTGCCCGCTTAGTCGGCATGGGACGCGCGAAGGAAATGATCTTCACCTGCGACAACATCGACGCGAACGAAGCATACCGCATCGGTCTTGTAAATAAAGTCGTTGCTCCGGAAGAGCTGATGTCCACAGCAAAGGCTATGGCTGCCAAGATCATCTCCAAGGGAAGCTACGCTGTATCCATCGCAAAGGCTGCCATCAACAACGGCTACGATATGGACATCAAGAACGCTGTTGAGATGGAGGCGAACCTCTTCGGTGTTACCTGCTCTACAAGCGACAAGAAGGAAGGTATGAGCGCTTTCTTAGAGAGAAGAGCTGCAAACCTGACTGATTTCTAAGATTTTTCCAATTCTACGTCATCAGGCGTATGATACATACCCCTGCCGCATTTTTGCCGGCAGGGGTTTTTTATCCCCTTTTGCCCGAAAGCATATTGACGTTTTCACCAAAAAGGGCTACCATATTTGTATAAAAGGACGGTCGGCTATCAGATATTTAGCCGGCTGTTCTACTATAGAGAAAGGTCAGGTTCTGTTATGTTTGATAAGATTATCGGTTTTATCGGCGCCGGAAACATGGGAAGCGCCATGATTGGCGGTATCTTAAACGCATCGCTCGCAACGACGAGCCAGGTCATCGCAAGCGCGCATTCTTCCGCGACCTTAGATGCCATCCGAAGCAGATTCTCCATTGAGACGACGCTCTCCAATGAGACAGTCGCCGAGCGGAGTGACATTCTGTTCCTCGCGGTCAAGCCGAATAAGTTCGACGAAGTAATTCCGCAGATTGCCCCGCACTTAAAGAACGGCTGTATCATAGTCTCGATTGCCGCCGGGAAAACGATTGCCTCTATCGAGGAAGCGTTTGGCAGGAAGATCAAATTAGTGCGTGCAATGCCGAATACTCCGGCACTGGTCGGAGAGGCAATGAGCGCCCTCTGCGCGAACGCTGCAGTTACGGCGAAGGAGTTATCCCAGATTCAGGAGATCTTCGATTCCTTCGGCAAATCCGAGGTCGTACCGGAAAGTCTGATCGACGCCGTAGTCGGTGTCTCCGGCTCTTCTCCCGCTTACGTCTATCTGTTCATCGAAGCGATGGCGGACGCCGCCGTTGCAGACGGAATGCCGCGCGCGCAGGCTTACAAGTTCGCTGCGCAGTCCGTGTACGGCGCCGCAAAGATGGTACTGGAGACAGGGAAACACCCGGGCGAGTTAAAGGACGCTGTCTGCTCACCGGGAGGCACAACGATCGAGGCGGTTGCCTCCCTCGAAAAAGGCGGTCTGCGCGATACCGTCATCACTGCACAGCGCGCCTGTGCAAAGAAGTCGCATGACATGAGCACGACAAAATAACGACATAAAATTACGAAAACTTGGAGGATTTTATATGTGGGCATATGAAAGTGTATTTTATCAGATTTATCCTTTGGGGTTCTGCGGCGCTCCCTTCGAAAATGACGGGGTGCTTGAACATCGCATTCTTAAAGTAAATGACTGGATTCCCCATATCAGTAAGCTAGGCGCGAACGCCATCTACTTTTCTCCGATTTTTGAATCGGATACGCACGGCTACAACACCAGAGACTACACAAAGCTTGACACAAGACTCGGCACGAACGAGGATTTCAAGCTCGTCTGCGACAATCTGCACAAAGCCGGTATCCGCGTTGTCTTAGACGGCGTATTCAACCACGTCGGACGCGGTTTCTGGGCGTTTCGGGATGTGCTTGAGAAGAAATGGGATTCCCCTTACAAAAACTGGTTTCATGTAAATTTTGACGGCAATTCCAACTATAACGACGGTCTGTGGTATGAAGGCTGGGAGGGCAACTATGATCTCGTGAAGTTGAACCTTCATAATGAAGACGTCGTCAATCACATTTTCTCCTGCATCAAGGGCTGGGTGGAAGAATTTGATATCGACGGTCTGCGCCTCGACGTGGCATACTGTCTCGACCATGATTTCATGCGCAGGCTCCGCGCTTACTGTGACAGTTTAAAGCCGGACTTCTATCTGGTCGGCGAAGTCGTGCACGGGGACTACAATCAGATCATGAACGATTCCATGCTGCACTCCGTGACAAATTACGAGTGCTACAAGGGACTTTATTCGAGCTTCAACTCGATGAATATGTTCGAGATCAATCACTCCCTGCTACGGCAGTTCGGTCCTGAAAACTGGACTCTCTACAAGGGCGCACATCTGCTCTCCTTCGTAGATAATCATGATGTGTCCCGCATTGCAAGCACGCTTACCAATGAGAATCACCTTCCTCTGGTCTACGCAATGCTCTTCGGTATGCCGGGCATTCCATGCGTCTACTACGGCAGTGAATGGGGCGCTAAGGCAAAGAAGGAAGAGGGCGACCCGGCACTTCGCGCCTGCTTTGATGCACCGGAATGGACCGACCTGTGCGACTTTATCAGCAGACTCGCGGAGGCAAAGAAGCATTCCAATGCTTTGAATTACGGTGATTTCCGCTCGGTGCTGCTTACCAACAAGCAGTGTATCTTCGAGCGCAAGACCGACACCGAGCGCGTGCTCGTCGCAATCAACGCCGATAGTGAGGCATTTGACGCACACTTTGATGCAGGCTGCGGTATGGCAGAAGATCTGCTCACCGGGGAAGCGCACGATTTCGGCGGTGGAAGCACACTACCGCCTTATTCTGCCGCTTACTGGAAGATGGAGCGGTAAAAATCTAAATTATAATAAAAAAGAGCAGGCAGATATAGATGCAACCTTAAGTAAGTTCAGCTTTAGGGAGCGCATTCATATCTGTCTGCTCTTTTTTCGCTTTGTAATAGAAAAACAAAATGAATATGTATGGAAAGTATACTTGACATTTGTTCGAAGTATGTTACAATAAGCTCATGGAAAGCATACTTTCCATAGAAAGGGAGGTAAACATGTGAAAAACCGGCTTGAGGAGCTGCGAAAGCAGAAGGGTATCAAACAGGAAGATTTAGCCAACGCATTAGAAGTATCACGACAGACAATCGGCTCTTTAGAGAACGGACGTTACAATCCGTCCATTCAATTAGCATTCAAGCTCGCGCGATATTTTGACATGACCATTGAAGAAATCTTTATTTATGAGGAGGAAGAAGCATGACACAGAAAAAATCAAACTATGTTGTTGTAATAATCGGACTTCTGCTCTTAGGGACAGGCTTATATTTTGTGAAAACAATTGATGATCCCAGGGGAATCATGCAGGCGCTGCCATATGTCTGTATCGGCGTAGGCTGCGGTCTTTTCGGACAGGGCATGGGAGGTATCCTCTCACAGAAGGCCATGCAGAACCATCCCGAAATTCAAAAACAGATGGACATTGAAAAAAACGACGAGCGCAATATCGCTATCGCAAACCGGGCAAAAGGGAAAGCTTTTGATATAATGACTTTTGTCTTCGGCGCGCTGATGCTTGCGTTCGCATTGATGGGTGTTGATATGGTCGCCACATTACTTCTGGTTTTTGCATATCTCTTTGTTCATGGATACGCAATCTACTATAGGTGCAAGTATAACGAAGAAATGTAGTATTATATCTGAATATAAGCAGATGTGTTAAAAAATGCAACGGCTATTCTCTGATCCTATACACACAACACCGCGTGGCGCAGCGCCACGCGGTGTTTTTCTATCGGCTTTCTGACAGCCGGATATGAATTTGTATCACTAGTTCTTATTTCCGAGCGTAACCGAAACCGTCTGCTCCGGATATTCCCCGTTCGAGGCTCTCCTGATCGTCACATCGACCGTCGTCCCTGCCTTATAATACTGCAGTCTCGTCGAAAGCTCCGCCATAGAGGACACTTCCTTGCCGTCAAACGCCGTGATGATATCTCCCTTCTGGATGCCCGCCTGCTCCGCCGCAGATCCCTCGATGACCTGAACCACGGAGATACCGGTCGGAATATTGTACGCCTGTGCGATATCCGACGTGACGTCCACACCCTGAATACCAAGGTACGCGCTGTCAGCCTCATCGACCTTCTCCTTCGTGATTAAGTCCTCGATAATCGGCATTGCCGTACTGATCGGAATCGCGTAGCCAATTCCCTCTACATCTGTATCAGAATACTTCACGGAGTTGATACCGATGACCTCGCCTGCCGCATTTAAAAGCGCACCGCCGCTGTTGCCCGGGTTGATTGCCGCATCCGTCTGAATCAGCTCCGCAGTATAGCTTGTGCCGCTTGAAGAATCCGACACGGATACCGGACGATTCAGCGCACTGATGCATCCGGTCGTTACCGACTGTCCGTATCCGAGCGCATTCCCGATCGCGATCGACGCATTTCCGACCTTCAAGTCATCGGAATTGCCGAGCGTCGCCACCTTGATATTGTTCATCGTGTCGTCCTCGATATCATCGAGCGCCACACGGATGACCGCCAGATCGGTAGAGGGATCGGTTCCCTTTACCTCCGCGCTCACAGTCGCGGAATCATCGAAGGTGACCGTGAGGTTCTTCGCCCCGTCCACCACATGATTGTTCGTCGCGATATACAGATAATCTTTATCCTGACTTACGATAATGCCCGAACCGCAGCTCGTGCTCTCATACGTTCCTCTTCCTCCAAAAATACTCTGATACTCCGCCTGACTCACATTCGTGATTGCAACGATCGACGGCATGACCGCATCAACAATATCTGAAACGTCCATCGCGACATATGTGGAAGACGTCGCCGTCGTCTCTATCTTTCCGTCGGAATCCGCCTGCGTCAGCACACTGCCGGATGCCGAAGCCTGACTCTCCGTCGTTCCGAAAATCTGACCCGCCGCCAGATGCACGCCCTCAAAGACCGTTCCTGAGACGAGCCCGAATACAAGCGCTAAAGCCGCGCACTTTGCAAGCTTGACGCCAAAGCCATGCTTCTTCTCCCTGTGCTTCTTCCTGCCGTCTGCCGTAGTGCTCTGCGGACTGCTGCTCTGGTAGAAATGCTCCTGATACGTTCCGTTCTGATAAGCATTCCCCTGCTGAGACATATTCTGATAACTATTCTGCCCGGACGTATTCTGATAGCTGCCGTTCTGCTGATAAGCATTTCCCTGTGCCATATTACCGTTCTGGTATGTCTGATTCTGATTCGCTCCGCTATTGTATGAATAGAAGGAATCGGAAGACTGTCCGTTGTTGTACTGATTGTGATCCATAATGTTTTCCCCTTTCCCTGGTAAGAATCTCATCCTGTGTTCTTTCATGTTTCCCGAGTCCGGAAGTTGTAACAGTTCAGCCTTCGGCTTCCTGTTACAGGCATCTCGCCCACCATACTTTTTCACGGACTTAGCAGTAAATGCTAAGTCCTGACTGAACTGTTACCGGACGTTCTCTCCCTCGCTCTTTATATAGGAGTTTAGCGGGAAAATGTGTTAGAATTGTGACAAAACTATCAAAATTCTATGTTTTTTTGTATCTGTTCAGTACCTTCACAAATACAAGCCGCAAGCCAGTCAAATACCCGCCCCAAGGTGCAGGGTATTTGACCCTCGCGGCAGTCGCCAAATGCCTGCAAGCAGTCACTTGGCTCGTTGCTCGCGGGAATGAAAATCAGCTTCGCTGATGAGGCTTGCTCCTGCATTCTATACGTCTTCATACGATTTATGCGGTTCCGCATAAATCTGCCCTGAATATTTACTTTTTTTCAAATTCTCTCACACGCTTCACGCGCCGAATAATGCAAACGCCTGGACAAGCACATTGAAAACGCCCAACCCCAGGAGCACGGCGCACAGCACATTCCTCACCTTTTTCTCTCTTATTCCGAAAAGGAGCGCTAAAATAATGAACAAATACAGTAAATCGGTCAGATAAAACACTCTCGCCCCCGACGCATACATCGTCGGTGAAAAGAACATAATCATCTCACTTGCGATTCCGGCGAGATAAGCGAGCAGCAGCGTAATCTGACAGCCGGACGCTCTCCACAGAAAAACGAATGTAAAGACTAACGCCGCCCCCTGCCATGCCATCGCAAACCAGACCTGCCCGGTCATCACCTCCGCCGTCGGCACCGGATCTACGCAAGCCGCCGTATTGATATACTGCATCCCGAAATCAGACAGCGCAGTGATTCCCGCGTAGGGAAGGAGCGCTGCGATCGTAAAGATTCCGGCAAATCCCACAAAAAAGAGATCGGACTTTCTTCGCCCTCGTCTCCTCACAAGGAGCACAATTCCTACAATCCAGATTCCGACAAGGAACAGCTTATTCTCATTGGCAAATGAAGAAAGCAGCCAGTGCGCCGTAATGAACAAATGCTGCGAAAGCGGCATTGTCTCATACTCCGGCATCCAGTTGGTAATCTCGCTCGCCACGCGCACGGCATTTCCCGGCGCGGCAAAGAGAATTCCAAAGGCAGTCACTGTCACAGCCGTCTGTATCAAAAGGGGCAGATTCACCTTCCGCCATTTCATAATGCCGTAGAGCACAGCCAGAAGTTCAAATACAACGAGCACCGCGCCCATCTGCTCAATCGACATCGCTCCGACAACGGCGCACGGAACGGTATAAAAAAATTGCTTCACCCCCGGCGCGCCACGCTTTTCCAGATGAAACTTTGTTTCTTTTCCGGCAGCAGCCGCCCCGTCGAACACAAAGTCTGCGTAGGGCATCAACGCCCACAGCCCGCAGGTAAAGCTCCATGTGTAGAAAATCGATCCATTTACCCACAGCGCCGCATAGCCGAGCGTCACAATACTCATCAGAAAATAGCCCGACACTGCCGCCATCTGCATACCAAGCCCCACGTTATACATTCCATCATAAGGCTGCGCCGGCCTTCTGTCCTTCCATGACAGAAGGCTTCCCTCGGGAACGCGCGCCGCCTTTACCGAAAGGCGCAGAATCCCCATCGGCAGAAGCACGAGCATCACTGCGTTTGCCGCGCGCCAGAAACGAATATCCAACGAAAATACAAGATAGACCAACGCCTCGGCAGCCATTCTGCCGACCCATGTCTCATACCGCCAGCTCAGATATTCAAAGAAACCCATGCTGTTTGCATACCGATAAAAAAAGGCATCGTCTCCATCCGAGTAACCGCTTCTGCTCACCGCCAGAAGCGCTCCGATCAACACCAATGCCAGAAAGCCCCAGAATATATATTTTCTCTTCTTATCTCCCATAAAAGCTACTCCACTCCGTTATCTTCCTGCAAAAGAACGGATTCTATGATGAACTTCGGACGTTCCTTTGTCTCCATATAAGTCTTGCCGATGTACTCGCCGATAATTCCGATTGCAAAAAGCTGCAATCCTCCCAGTACCCAGATTGATATAATCACGCTTGTCCACCCCGGCTCCACATTTCCCGAGAAATAATCGGCGAACGCCTTGATCAGCATCAAAAGACTGACGACGCACACAAGCAGCCCTCCTGCGGTAATCATCCGAATCGGCTTGACCGAAAGCGACGTAATCCCTTCCAGCGCGAACGTCACCATCTTGCCGAGCGGATATTTGCTCTTTCCCGCAAAACGTTCCCCGCGCTCATAGGTGACGGTCGTGCTCTGAAATCCCACCATAGGAACGATCCCACGCAGGAACAGATTCACTTCGTCAAAAGACAAGAGCGCTTCCGCTGCCCGCTTGCTTAAGAGCCGGTAATCCGCATGGTTATAGACGATCTCCGCCCCCAAAAGCTTCATCAGACGATAGAAAAGCTGTGCTGAGTTCCGCTTGAAAAAGGAATCCTTCTGTCTGGAAGAGCGCACGCCGTAGACTACATCGTTCCCCGCCTGATACGCCGCAATCATCTCGTCCATCGCATTGATATCGTCCTGTAGATCCGCATCCATGGAAACAATCATGTCCGCATGCGGCGCCGCCGTTGCAATCCCCGCAAGCAGCGCATTCTGATGGCCTCTGTTTCTGGAGAGATTCACTCCCGCGTAAAGAGGGCTCTTCGCGCAAAGCTCCTCTATGAGACGCCACGTCGCATCCTTCGACCCGTCATTTACGAACAGAATCCTGCTCTTCTCATCAATCTTCTGTTGTTCACGCAGAGCCGTCATCTTGTCATACAGCCGTTTGGACGTCTCCGGCAATACTTCCTGTTCGTTGTAACAGGGAACTACGATATATAAAATGTCACTCATTCTCTGCCTGCTCTCCATTATCTGCCCAAATTCGTTTCCAGTACTCCGGGCTCATTGTACATTTTAAAATGCGCCGTCTGCCGAGCTTTTTATAGCGCTTTCCCATATAGTAGCCCGCGTATTTTCCCACACACTGCCAGCCCAGATTCCAGATCAGATACGGCTTTCCTATGCTGCAAAGATACTTCATCGTGCTCTTTACGAGCCGCATTCCTTCCGCCTCGGAGCTTACCCTCGCAAAGATCTCCGGGTGATCCGCCTGCGATACCGCCAGATCGAAATTGCGGTGAAACTGCTGGCGCACGGAATAATTATGGGAATGGATGACTTTCGCATCCGCTGCGTATTCAATCAGATACCCTTGCCCCACTGCCTTCGCCGCAAAGAACATGTCCTCATTGAAGATCACCGGGGTCTCAAAGCCTCCAAGCTTCTCCCATATATCCTTGCGGTACGCCGCGCAGACATCGGAGCAGAAAAACGTCTTGATCCCAAGCTGCGGGATATCTGCCTTCCCCTTCGTCCTTCCGCTATCGGGATAATTGAATTGTCTGGTATATCGTTCCACAATACTGCATTCTTCATTCGGAAGCTGTCTTGCGTATGCCGCTGCGACGACCCCCTCGCCATCCTCATTGGAATCGAGCGGCGCCGTAAGCTTCTCCACCAGATACGCATCCGCCGGAACTGCATCCTGCGTCATATACATAACTACATCAGCTTCTGATTCTTTTGCCCCGAGATTCCGTGTACCGCCGTGATCGAATGTCTCCTTTGTCACATGCAGAATCGTGTGAGGAAACGGCAGCGCTGCAAGGCATTCCTCGATCGGATATTTCTCCTTTGCCTCCTCCCAGAGCCGCTCCTCCGTATTCAGAAGAATCAGCCTATGAACAACAAAGGTCTGCTCCTGCAATTTTTGCAGGAGCAGACAGAAGGTATCATTCGGCTTATAAGTCGGTATGATAATATCTACTTTCATCAATAGCCATCTCCCTGATGGAAACCGGTGTCGCTGATAATCTTTTCGCTGTTGGACTTCACGGTATCCGTCGGCTCATAGTCCTGGTCGTCATACAGGAATACATGGAGCTGCTTCACGTTCGTCTTAAGGTCGCAGGGTACGACCACGCTTCCCTTCGAACCGAGTGTGATCGTATTCTTCTCGAACGGGAAACCTGTCGTCTCACCAAGACTGTACTCAAATATCTTTGTGGCAAGCGCGATCAGATCGGCGTTGCTGAAGCTCGTCTTAATATCTCCGAATACCTCGTCGATTAAACTGTTAAGCGTTTTAATATCTGACTTCTGCGCCTTCTCGACCATCGCCGCAAGCACGATTCTCTGACGCTCGGTACGCTTATAATCATCTCCTGCCGTATAACGGATACGCGCATACGCACACGCCTGCACACCGTCAAGCACATATGTGCCGCCGCCCGGCAGATACTCGGACTTCTTCTTTGTCAGCTTGGAAATCTCATCCATATAGCCATACATAAGGATCGCTTCTTCATCCGTGACCGTAAGCTCGACGCCGCCCAAAAGATCCACGCACTCAACGACCGCGTTGAAATCCACCGTCACGTAATCGGTAATATTAAGATCAAGGTTTCGGTTGAGCATGGAAATCGCCTGCTCCGGTCCGCCGCTCGCATATGCGGAATTGCATTTCTGATATTTGCCGTTTCCGATATCCAGATAAGAATCACGGTACACCGACACAAGCTTCACGTCATGCGTATCGTTATTGATGCTCGCAATCATGATAACATCACTGTTCCCCTTAGAAAGATTGCCGTTGGAACGGTTGTCCAGTCCGAACAGGGCGATCGTCGTGTAGCCCTCCATGATCTCCTGGGATTCCTGCGAGATACCCTCGTTGATGTCAATATCCTCCGCGCTGAACGAATTGTCCTTTTCTATCTTAGATAACTTGACTACAATAAACAACACTACTGCCAACAGCAGCAGCACAAGAATCTCTACTGCAACCAACGCAATTTTCTTCTGCCGTCTCTTCTTCTGCATCGCCGCCCGCTGTTTTTTTGTCATAGGTTTTTTCGCCGTTTCTCTGCTCATAAACTCTTCTCCTAATATGCATTTTTATTGATAAATCCTTTGAAAACCGTCAATATAAGAATCTTTACATCCAACCCCAATGTCCAGTTTTCAATGTAATACAGATCATGCTCAATTCTTTTGCGGATCGAGGTGTCTCCCCGATATCCGTTCACCTGCGCCCATCCGGTCATGCCAGGGCGGACCTGATGCTTAATCATATATCTTGGAATCTCTTCCCTGAACTTCTCAACATACTGCGGCCGCTCCGGTCTTGGTCCGACAAGGCTCATATCCCCTTTCAACACATTAAAAAGCTGCGGGAACTCGTCTAAGCTTGTCTTTCTCAGGAAACGCCCCACACTGGTAACCCTCGGATCGTCCTTCTTCGTCCAGCCCTTATGCTCCTCTTCCTCGGTCTGTACATACATCGTGCGAAACTTATACATATGAAATGGCTTGTTGTGAAGTCCTACCCGCTCCTGTGCAAAGATCAACGATCCCTTCGAGGTTGCCTTTACCAGAATCGCCGAAAACAGCATCAACGGTGAAAAAATGATGATGCACACGATCGAACCGATCACATCCATGCAGCGCTTTGTGAACGCGTTAAATGTATTCGTAAGCGGCACATAGCGGATATTGATGACCGGAAGTCCTAACAGATCCTCCGTGTACGGCTTCGTCGGAATAATGTTTCCATAATCCGGAATGAACTTCGTATGCACGCCGGACTTCTCGCACTCCGCCACGATTTTCTCTAATTTGTAATACTCTTCCAGCCCGAGTGTGATCGCGATCTCATCCAGACTGTTCTGCGGCAGGATATAATTCAGATTGCCGATGCTCCCAATGACCTTAACGCCCTTATAGGCAGTGCCCCGCGCAATGTTGTCATCCAACACGCCGCGGACATTGTATCCCCACTGCGGATTCTGCTGTATTCTGTCAATGTACTGCTCCGCTGCCCGCGAATATCCGACGAGCAGGATGTGTTTGAGATTGTATCCCTTCCTGCGGATATTCCGCAGAACACGGCGTATCAAAAGCCGCACAATCTCCTCCGCGATGATATTCACTGCATAGAAGTAGAAAAACATCTCACGGGAAAAGTTCTTGAACTGCGCATTATACGACTGCAAGGTAAAGAGTACGGCAAACGCCAGAAGCAGTCCTACGGTATTCGCCATCACAATATTCGAGAACTCAAGACGCCGTCCCTGCACGCGCTTCGACGTGTAGAGATTGAACGCGTAATACAACAGCACATATCCCGGAACAATAACGATAAGCGCTTTCATGTAGAACTCAAAAGAAAGCACGCCGACTTCATGATCCAGAATACCACTTAAGAACTTCAGCCACCATGCAAATACATACGACGCGATGATGACCATCGCATCGATCAGTACGTGCAGTTTGTTTAAATACTGCTGATTATCTTTTATCATAATGCTATCCTTTTGCAAATTTTAGCTACCATATAACTATCATCATACAATAATTTCCATAAAAGCACAATGTATTTTTCGCAAACACTTCGTAACAAATTCTTAATATTTTTTGTACTTTCATTTGATAATCAAACTATTTTCTCTCAGACAGAAAACAGAATCCGGAAAATATTGCCCCAAAGTGAGAGCTGTATGCGCGCATAATTCCCCAGATTCCGACACACAAAACGAACCTTCCGACATTCCCTGCAAGTGCGGACGCCCTCGCAGATTCCGCACAGATACTCCCCCGCAAATCCTTTCCTTACAAAAAATAACAATTTTGTAAAAATTCCGAAAAGAATAAGCGGCAGATTTAACAATATCTGCAGAAACGGCATATTCTTATAGATCAGATACATAGAATTGCGCGCTGCGAGGAATACCTTTTTTTCGTTGTAGCGCGTTCCGGTCGTCGCGCTTCCCACATGATAGACCCGTGCCCCCGGAACGTACCAGTTCTCATATCCCAGAATACGCGCACGGTAGCCCATGTCCACATCCTCGAGATACGCAAAATGCCGCTCGTCAAATTCCCCGATTTCCCGGAGAAGCTTCGTGCGGTAAATTACCGCCCCGCCGCAGCACGAAAAGACCCTGCAAGCCTTCTGATAAGCCGAAACGGGCTTGCCCTTGCCTCTGGCAACCGCCCAGCCAAACGCCGTGTAGTAATCGCCCGCGTTGTCAATGCGCGTCCTGTCACGGTAATCGATCATCATCGCCCCCGCGGAAAAAATGCGCTCCGACCCGCGGATTCCCGCGAGCAGCGCTTCCACGAAATCCGGCTCCGCCTCCGTATCATTGTTGAGCAGAATGACATACGGCGTCTTTGTCTCCCGGATACCGACATTGACCGCGCCGCAGAATCCGGTATTTTCCTGCAGGGCAATCACGCGGAGCGCAAGCCCGTCCGCGTTGACCTCTTTGCTTCCGTCCGTCGAACCGTTGTCCACCACGAGCACCTCAAAGTCCCGGAAGGTCTGGTTCTTCAATGTCTCTATACAATTTTCCAAAAGCTGTTTTCCGTTGTAATTCGGAATGACAATCGTTACTTCCGGTGTTCCCCCCATCACGTTCTTCCTCTCATCTGGCTGTTGTCCCGCAGGGAATAATTCGGGTAAATCGCCGATAAATTCGGATTGTAATACGGATCTCCGTTTTTCAGGACGCCGATCCAGTTCGTCCGCATATATTCAATCTCCCGCTGAAAGCGTGCGACCTTCTCCGGGGAATCCTCGCTTCCCCTCGACTTCGATTCATAATGGTACGCCTTCACATTCGGGCGGTATACCACAAGATACCCCACACGACGCACTTTCAGACAGAAATCCACATCATTGAACGCGACCGCAAGCTTCTCCTCAAAGCCTCCGACCTCTTCATAGACGCTTCGCTTTACCATCATGCACGCCGCGGTCACCGCGGAATAATCCATGGTGAGCGATGCCTTGTGCAGATAGCCGCTGCGCTCCCCGGGAAGTCCGGTGAACATATTCTGTCCGATACCGCGCGCGTTTCCGCCGATTCCGACCACGATTCCCGCATGCTGCACCGTGTTGTCCGGGTAATAGAGCTTCGCCCCGACAATGCCGACCTCTTTTCTCTGGCAGACGCCGAGCAATCCGGCAAGCCAGTCCGCGGAAATCATTTCGATATCGTTGTTCATGAAGACAAGATACTCACCGCGCGAAAATAAGACGCCGAAATTGTTGAGCGCGGAATAGTTAAAGCCGTCCTTCCAGACGGCAATGCTAATACGCTGCCCTCCACCAAGCGTGCCGTTATAGCAGTGCACACCGTTCTCCTCACACTCATCCGGCGCGATTTTGCGGTAGAAATCAAATGTCTCCGGCGCGCTGTTGTTCTCGACAACGATCACTTCATAATTCGTGTAAGACGATTTCTCAATCGACGCGATACATTTCTTCAACGACTCCGTCTCATCCTTGCTCGGAATGACGATCGACACAAGCGGTGCTTTGCTGCACGGATAATCTACAGAATAAAAGCCCATATCCTTCGTCGCCGTGACCTCTCCCTGCACGCCCAGGCGCTTAAGATGCGCCTCGATCGCCCGTCTGCCCGCATCGACCGCGTACTGCTTGGAAAACGGATTCTCGGAGGTCGATTCGGTGTGGCTCCTCCAGTGGTATAGAATCCGCGGCACATGACCGACTGCCGACGCCTGCTCTGTGCAGCGCAGAATAAAGTCATAGTCCTGCGCCCCGTCAAAATCGCTGTTAATGCCTCCTACCTGCTCTGCGAGCATTCTCCTTACAAGTGTAAAATGTGTGATATAATTGTTGGAGCGAAGCAGATCGATGTTAAAATCCGGCTTTACGTGCGGCTGGAAATGCACCTTTCCCTCCATATCGATCTTATCCTCGTCCGTGTAAATAACGTCATACCGCGCGCCGTCCCCGTAACCGGTCGCCTCCACGCCCGTGATCTTCTGTGGTCCCCGCCGTATCAACGCCGCCGCCTCATAGAGCGCATCCGGTGCGAGCAGATCGTCGTGATCCAAAAATGCGATCCACTCCCCTGTCGCAAGCGCGATCGCCGCGTTCGTATTTCCGGCAATGCCCAGATTCTCCGAAAGCACCTTATATACGATCCGGGAATCCGCATCGGCGTACTCACGCACGATCCGAGTAAGAGATGTCCTATACCCGTCCGAACCCTCTGGCTCATCTCCCGGTGCTTCCAAAACACTGGAAGTTTGCCCGCCGGCAAACTTCCGCCCGTCCGAACCCTCTGGCTCATCTCCCGGTGCTTCCAAAACACTGGAAGTTTGCCCTTTGGCAAACTTCCGCCCGTCCGAACCCGCTGGTTCGGACGGGCTGCCATCCGCCAGACACAGCTCCCACTTCCCGTAGCTCTGCGCCAGCACGGATTCGATCATCTCCCGCAGGAAACGCTCGTTCGTGCAGTATAACGGCACCACAATGCTGATGAGCGGCGCGTCCTTCCATGCGGCGGATGTCTTTTTCTGGCGTGCAAGCGCATCCTCCTTTGCCCTATGGCACTCATACCACGGCTCATACGGCACATTTTCCGCTTCCATCTTTTCCTGCAGGCGTATCACAAATTCCTTGAAGCCATAATGCTTTAAATACCGCAGTCCCTTTATGACTTTCTGTACTGTAATCTTCATAATCAACGCTTCTTCTGATGGATATAGAGCCACCCGTCAGAGTAATCTTTCCTTTCCTCTTCCGACATTTCCGTATATTTTGCAAAATCCATCTTCGCCAGAACCATCTGCGTATCATTGCATTTGTAGCATTCCACATCCTTGCGTCTCGATACCACGCGCATCCATCCGCAATTTGGACAGATATATACTTTCATCATAAGGCTTTCTACCTCTTTCTTTCCCAGACTGCGCGTCTGTTTTCCTCCCCTGCCGCGCTATCTGCGCAATGAAAAGTCAGAATTATCAAGTGTCAGATTCGGATTATAGTAAGGGTCCCCGCCCTCAATCAACTCTCTCCAACGGGAGATCAGCACCTCTACTTCACTGTTGAAGCGCTCCACCTTTCCGGGAGAATCCTCATACCCTCTCGACTTTGACTCGTAATGATGCAGTTCGGCGTAAGGATTATACACCACAAGTTTTCCTGCCGCACGCACCTTCAGGCAGTAGTCGATATCGTTGAACGCAACCGCAAGCTCCTCCGTCATTCCGCCGACTTCCTCAAAGACCGTGCGCTTCGTCATCATACAGGCTGCCGTCACCGCCGTATAATCCTGCGCGCAGAGGATACGCCCGAAATATCCGGTATCATAGCGCGACTTTCCGATAAAAGCATGCCCCGCCGTTCCGCCGAAGCCCACGACGACCCCGGCATGCTGGATCGTATCGTCCTCATACAAAAGCTTCGCCCCGCAGGCACCGACATCCTCCCGCATACAAAAGCCCAAAAGTTCGCGAATGGCTGTTCCGTCAATCATCTCCGTATCGTTGTTCAGAAGCAGAAAATATTCTCCCTTTGCCGCCGCCGCACCAAGATTATTGATCGCAGAGAAATTAAACTCTCCCTCATAATAGACGACATGCACGTTCTCATGCTCCGCCGTTAATTTCTTATAATAATCGAATGTCTCTTCCTCGGTACTGTTATTCTCCACAACCACGATCTCGAAATTGCGGTAGTCCGATTTATCAAAAACGGAATCGATACATTTTGCCAGATCCCGCGCGTGATCCTTGTTCGGTATGATAACGGACACAAGCGGTTCTTCCTCCCACTCATAAATCGTCCGGTACATCCCGTAAAACTGCGCATTCTCCACACGCGCCGGAACGCCAAGCCTCTTATAATGCTCCTCCACTGCACGTCTGCCCGCCTCAAACGCATACAGCTTGCTCTCCGGGTTCGCCGCTGTGGAATCCATATGACAGCGCCAGTGGTACAGGATCTTCGGCACATGGTGAATATGCCGGGCACATTCGCTGCACCGGAGGATAAAATCAAGATCCTGCGCTCCGTCAAATTCCTTTCGGAACTCTCCCGCCCGCTCTACGACGTCCTTTCGCACCGCAAGCAAATGACAGATATAATTCACGCTGCACAGCAGATCAATATTGAAATCCGGTTTGAAATGCGGATCGAAATACTTCTTTCCGTCCATATCTACCTTATCCTCATCGGAGTAAATCATATCGACGGACGCATCCGCACGAACCGCCGCCGCAAACTCATAGAGCGCATTTTCCGGCAGAATATCGTCATGATCGGCGAACACAATATAGTCCCCTAACGCCATGGCAAGCGCCGCATTCGTATTTGCGGAAATACCCCCGTTCTCCGGAAGCGTGATATAGCGTATACGGGAATCCTTCGCAGCATACGCGTCTAAAAGTGCGATGAGCTTCTCATCCCCGTCTCCCGACAGCGCAAGCGCCATGCACAATTCCCAATCTGCATAGGTCTGCACACGGACGGAATCCACCATCCCCTTTAGATAAGCCGGCTTCGTCTTATAGAGCGGAACCACGACGGAAAACCGCACTCCCTCCGAAAACGCCTCGCCTCTCTGCCGCGCCAGTTCCTCCGGCGTAACCGTATACTTTTTCCGCCAGTTGTCGTAAGTATTTCCCTCTTTCTTCGTCAACTTATTCTTGATTTTGTAGGCAGTCGCAGACACACCGTTCCGCTCCAGATAGCGCACGGTATCGCCCATTTTCTCCGCAATATACTGAAGCTTCGTTCCCTCGTCCCACTTTGTGAGCCGCACGCGCGAGCTGTGTCCCGCGTCCCGCATCTCAAGAAAAAAGATTCCCTTTTCCCGCTCCACGGACGCTTCCACGAGAAAGCCGGGCTTTCCCTCTGCATCCGCCTCTGGAAACACAGACAAGAGATCCTTCCGGTAATAATGTTCTATTTTCACCGGAACCGGCTGTCTGTCTCCGTCCAAAAGCTCCAGCTTCACATCGCCTGCGGACATACACCAGCCCGCCACCGACACCTTCCCCGGCTCTCTGTGACACTTCTCAATATAATAGCTGATTTCCGTCTCATGGCGCTTAAGCTTCGCTGTCGTAATCCGGTACGCCTTTTTGGATTCTCCCTCATATGACGACACCAGCGTCACCGCGCCGCAGTCGCGCCAGTCCGCCGGGAGTTCGATCGTTCCCACGATCTCCTCCTCGATCTCGTTGATACTGCGGATATATTTCTGTCTGACCTCTGCGCCCCGGTTTACGGAAAGCGCAAGCGCAAGCTCTTTTCCGTCGAGATATGCCTTCAGTTCATGCCCCTTTGCACTTCCGTCAAAGAACCAGCCGACGAAGACCAGTGTATTCATTTTTGTGAGATGAAAACGCATCCTCTCGACAAAAAACTTGTGTGTATCCATGCTCTGCCCTCTCTTACCGCACTAATCCCGGAAATAAATATCTCTGGTGTATACCTTCTCCTTTACCGCGGAAAGCATATCATCCATGCGGTTCGCGACGATCACGTCGCTCTTACGGCAGAAATCCTCAAAGTTATTTATAACTGCCATTCCGTCAAACACTTCCGACTTAAGGCTCGGATCGAAGATCACAATAGAAACTCCCTTTGCCCGTAGCCGTTCCATAACGCCGAGAATTGAACTCTGTCTGTAATTATCTGAATTTGCCTTCATCGCAAGACGATAAACGCCCACGGTCTTTGGTTCGCGATCCAAAATCTGCTCCGCGATGAAATCCTTTCTTGTCTTATTCGCTTCGACGATCGCTTCCATAATATTGTTGGGAACATTGTTATAATTCGCCAGAAGCTGCTTCGTGTCCTTCGGCAGACAGTAGCCGCCGTAGCCAAAGGACGGATTATTATAGTGTGTTCCGATACGCGGGTCAAGTCCGATTCCCTCGATAATCTGCTTCGCATCCAATCCCTTCATCTCCGCAAACGTATCAAGCTCATTGAAGAAAGAAACCCGAAGCGCGAGATACGTGTTCGCAAACAGCTTGACCGCTTCCGCCTCCGTGAGATTCGTAATCAGTGTCGGTATATCCTGCTTGATTGCGCCCTCCTGCAGAAGATGTGCAAATGTCTCCGCCGCCGCCTTCATCTTCTCATTGCCTGCCGGACATCCGACAATGATTCTCGACGGGTAGAGATTATCCTTTAACGCCTGTCCCTCCCTCAAAAACTCCGGTGAGAACAGGATCTGGTCCGTGCGGTATTTCCTGCTGACCGACTCTGTGTAGCCGACCGGAATCGTCGACTTAATGACCATGATCGCAGACGGGTTCACCTTCTGCACTAATTCGATGACCGCCTCAACGGAGGATGTGTCAAAATAGTTCTTCTTCTCGTCGTAATTCGTCGGCGTGGAGATGATGACATATTCCGCGTCGCGGTAAGCCGCCTCCCCGTCCGTCGTCGCGGTGAGATTCAGTTTTCCTCCCGCAAGGTATTCCTCGATTTCTTTGTCTACCAACGGCGATTTGCCCCGATTGATCATATTTACTTTTTCTTCTATTAAATCAACTGTATGCACCTCGTGGTGCTGTGCCAGCAAAATAGCATTCGAAAGTCCTACATAGCCTGTTCCGGCAATTGCGATTTTCATTATAATCCTCCTTGTTTTTCTCCTATGCTTCTATAATTATTCCATTCTACACTATATCAATTCAAACGATTTCCGTCAAGTTTTAGGGAGTTTACATTTGGGCACTTTTTTGATAAGGTATAGCTGATATAAGATTTTAATGCTATTATGGAAGGAAACGACAATGCGAACGAACCGTTTGATCTCCGCCGCAATCCTTGCGGCTTTTCTTATTATAATCACCCTTTTTACCTTGTCTGCGGCAAAAAGGAATTCCATGGATTCCACCGGATATACACCCGATCCCTCGACCGAATATATTGTCACCCAATATTCCGACGCTACCGGTGCGCAGGGCACGTTCTATACGATTTCGAATGACGATACCCTCATCATCATAGACGGCGGCTGGGCGGACAATGCCGACGCCGTGCGGGGCGCAATCGCAAATCACGGAAATCATGTCGATGCCTGGATTATCTCACATCCGCACCGCGATCACGCCGGAGCGTTCAACGCCATCTACGCCGATCCTCGTGGTATCACCATCGAAGCCATCTACGATAACGGCTTTGATTATGATTTTATCGAGTCTGTCGGCGAGCCTTATGACGACATTACCGTGATGGAGACTTACTATGCGCTCACAAAAGACGCCGGAAACGTGACTCACCTTAAGCGCGGCGATGAGCTTTCGCTCTGCGGTCTGACACTATCTGTATACAACGCCTATGACGATACCGTTTTAAACACCGTAGGAGACGAGAAGGATTATCAGAACAACGCCTCTCTTCTCTTTAAACTCAGCAGCGCAAACAGCAGCATTCTGTTCTGCTCCGATATCAAATACGATATGAACGACGTCCTGCTCGCCGCCTGCGGCGATGCCATTTCCTGCGACTACGTGCAGACCGGTCATCACGGGAACTGGTCTTTTTCAGACGCCTTTTACGAGCAGACCGGCGCATCCGTCCTGTTTATCGACGCTCCCGCGGAAATCACGGAGAATCCGGATTTTCCCGCGAGCATTTTAAAAGACCGCTTTCTGGAACAGAAAAAGACGGTACTGGATTTCAGTACCGCCCCAAACACAGTCACCCTAAAGTAAGCTGTTTACATCTCTTCTAACTTTTTCTTAAGTTTCTCAATGTCCTTCTTCTCAAGGACGGTGTCGCACAAGTAGCATGCCAGCTCACCCATATCGTTCTTGGCAAAAAATCTCGCGTTCTCATTCATTGTTGCGCGCCAGAAAGAATCTTTGCTGACAAGCGGCTGATAGTAGCAGTATCTGCCTTTGCGGTACATGCTTAAGAATCCCTTCTTCACCAGTCTGGACAAAAAGGTGGAAACAGTCTGCGGCTTCCAGTTCTTGTCGTTCTCCTTATTCACTCCGTCCATAATCTCCTGTAGTGCCAACTCTTCCGCAGAATCCCAGATGACCTTCATAACGAGTCTTTCACATGTTGAAATATCGTTGGTAACCATAAATCGTTCTCCTTCCTACGCCCGCATACTTTTTCTACGTACGTAATGACTTTATCATTTTTTCTTATTCTTTGCAATTATTTCCTGCACAATATTCTTTTTCTTACAAATGCAGTACCATAATTCCCGTCTTTCTGTACAACGAAGAAAGCTATCGGAAGTATTATATCTTAATTTTGCACACAAATCTATACTTTCTCAATAATTTATGCATATTTTTTTATTTTTGTAGATTTCTTCCCTTTTTCCCGGAATTTACATCTGCTCCTGTATGGCAATTTGATCCTCGTCCGTATCTCCGATGCTCACCTCGATCAGACGGAGATCCGAACCAAGCGCCCGGATCGCGTGCGCTTTTCCCGCCGCTATGCTGACCGTTGAGCCTGCAAGAAGATCCACTTCCGTTCCTTCCAGAATCAACTTGCCCATCCCGGAAAGCACGGTAATCGTTTCGGTGTGCTTCTCATGTCTGTGGTACGGCATCGTTTTGCCGGAAACCACCTTAATGCGCTGTGTCACGCTCTTGATGCCGTCATCCTCATCGTTGTCGATGGTCTTAATCGTTCCCCAGCGGCGCTCTTCATAACGTGAGGCGTCCCCAATATGTGTAAGGCAATCCTTGATGTAAGAGCTCTGATGCTTGTCCGCAATCAGAATACCGTCGTGGGACGCCGCAATGACCATGTTCTTCGCCCCCATGACGACCATAGGCACGCCAAGCACATTGATGGCGTGGCTGTTCTCACAGGTATCGTCCCATGTCACATCCCCGATGCTGTTCTCCTTCATCTCCTCCGTGAGCGTATTCCATGTGCCAAGATCCTTCCAGACATCATCATAACGAATCGCCGCGATGCGTTCCCAGTGCTCTAACACCTCGTAATCAAAGCTCTTCTTGGGAAGCTTCTCGTAATCTGCGACCATCTGATCATAATCCGTGCCGATGCCGTACTTGCCGAGCCATCCCTCCGCCATGGAAAGTTTAAAACAGAACACGCCGCAGTTCCAGAGAGCGCCGTCCGCCACAAGCTTCTCCGCCGTAGCTTCATCCGGCTTTTCACGGAAGCCCTCCACCTCAAGCAGCTCCCCGTCTCCCTTCTTTGGAACGATATAACCATACTTGGTCGACGGATACGTCGGCACGCCGCCCAACAGCCCGATCGTCTGTTCCATGGATGCGATATGCGCGCCCAGACACTTGATGCGCGTAAAGAACTCCCCTGTCGTGTACGGATCGACCGGAAGGAATGCAACCACATCGTCCGGTCCGGCGCCCTTCTTAGACAAAAGGTAGGCGCAGGAGAGCATGACCGCCGGGAATGTATCGCGGCGCATCGGCTCCACCGCGACCTCCGCCGCACCGTTTAGCTGGCTCTCGATCAGTTCTACCTGCGCGCTGCTCGCACAGACGATGGTATTCTCCGAAAGTCCTGCTGTCTTAAGCTGTCCGAAGACGCGCTGAAGCATCGAACATTTCTCGTCCGATTCATCCGCGTCATGGTTCATCAACTTGATATACTGCTTGGAGCAGAGGTCGTTTGACAGCGGCCATAAGCGTTTTCCCGAACCTCCTGACAATAATACAATATACATAGCTCTCCTCCTTTTCCGTCATCTCCCAGGATATTTCTCTCTTTTAGCGCTCCGCACGCATCGGGTTGTTCAAAAAGTCCTCATATGCAAGACCGATACCGTCGCGCAGTTCTGTCTTATATCTCCATCCAAGGTTCTCAAGCTTGCTCACATCGAGAAGCTTTCTCGGTGTTCCGTCCGGCTTTGTGGCGTCCCACTTGATCTCACCCTCATAGCCGATGACATCCGCTACAAGCTCGGCAAGCTCCTTGATGGTAAGCTCCTTGCCCGTTCCGAGGTTTACCGTCTCATTTCCGCTGTAGTTATTCATCAGAAATACGCAAGCGTCCGCCAGATCATCCACATACAAGAACTCTCGCAGCGGCGCGCCCGTTCCCCAACAGGTCACTTCCTTTGCGCCGGATACCTTCGCCTCATGGAAACGTCTGATAAGCGCCGGAAGTACATGGCTGTGTTCAGGATGATAATTGTCGTTCGGACCATAAAGGTTCGTCGGCATCACGGAAATATAGTCCGTTCCATACTGTCTGTTTAAGAACTCACAGTACTTAAGACCGCTGATCTTCGCGAGCGCATACGCCTCGTTCGTCTTCTCGAGCTCACTTGTCAGAAGACAGCTTTCCTTCATCGGCTGCGGCGCCATGCGCGGGTAGATACAGGAAGAGCCAAGGAACATCAGCTTCTTACAGCCGTTCTTCCACGCCTCATGGATGACATTCATCTCAAGCACCATGTTCTCATACATGAAATCCGCAAGCGCATCGTTGTTCGCCATGATTCCGCCCACCTTTGCAGCGGCAAGAAATACATAATCCGGCTTCTCCTCGGCAAAGAACTTCTCCACCTCGTCCTGACGGCAGAGGTTCAGCTCCTTATGCGTTCTCGTGATGATATTGTGATAACCTTCCTTCTCCAACTGACGAATAATCGCAGAGCCCACCATTCCTCTGTGCCCTGCCACATATATTTTCGCTTCTTTCTCCATCATGATTGCATACTTCCTTCCTATTTCACAGCGCCGCTCTCATCTCGCGGCGCACAAACTCTTCATTTTCGTATCTGTCCTGAACAAACAGTTACTAGTTTTCTTTCTCCACAAGCTTCATATCATGTCTTACCATGAGCTTTACCAATTCTTCAAAGCTCGTCTTCGTCGGATTCCAGCCAAGCTCCGTCTTTGCCTTGGTCGGATCGCCCCAGAGATTAACAACATCGGTCGGGCGGTAGAACTCCGGCGATACCTCAATGACAACCTTTCCGGTCGCCTTGTCGATGCCTACCTCGTCCATTCCCTCTCCCTTGAACTCAAGCTCAATGCCTGCCTCACGGAATGCATATTCACAGAACTCCCTTACGGAATGCTGCTCTCCGGTCGCAATCACGAAATCCTCCGGTGTGTCATGCTGTAAGATCAGCCACATGCACTCCACGTAATCCCTTGCATACCCCCAGTCGCGCAATGAAGACAAATTACCGAGATACAGCTTGTCCTGCTTGCCCTGTGCAATTCTCGCTGCCGCAAGAGAAATCTTTCTGGTAACAAACGTCTCGCCGCGGCGTTCAGACTCGTGATTGAATAAGATACCTGAGCAGCAGAACATATTGTATGCCTCGCGGTACTCCTTCACGATCCAGAAGCCATACTGCTTCGCAACCGCATATGGACTGTACGGATGGAACGGCGTCGTCTCTCTCTGCGGAACCTCCTCGACCTTTCCGAATAACTCGGAAGTGGACGCCTGATAAATGCGGCAGGTCTTCTCAAGGCCGCAGACACGCACTGCCTCCAGCACCCGAAGTACGCCTGTTGCAACTACGTCGGCTGTATACTCCGGCACATCGAAGCTGACCTGTACATGGGACTGCGCTGCAAGGTTGTAGATCTCATCCGGTCTTACTGTTCCTATAAGCTTCACAAGACTCATGGAATCCGCAAGATCCCCGTAATGCAAATGGAAATTGGGGTTGTCCATCAGATGATCGATGCGCTCTCTCTTCTCCGTGGAGGAACGGCGCACCATACCGTGCACATCGTAGCCTTTCTCCAGCAAAAGCTCTGCCAGATAACTTCCGTCCTGTCCTGTTACGCCTGTAATTAATGCTGTTTTACTCATTCTTATCTCCTTTTTCTTTGTTTTATAATTATTTTGCTAACACTCAGATTCAAAGCCGTTGTCTAGTATAATTCAATTTCTGCGATTTTGTAATTGAATATATTGCCGAAAAATAGTAATATATTGCCACGAACTTCGTTCATGGCAATCGCCGTTGGCGTTCTATGCGCACTTCGGCGCCAAAATGCCCTGCGGCATTTTGATTAGGAGAATATAGCTATATGAAAGACTTTTTTTTCGAAAAATACAAAACTTCAGAAGTCACAAGCACAAGGCGCGTCATCAACACGCCCTCTCCTTTTACGCGCGAGCATCTTTTCTACATCCAGGAAGCAGGCTACCTAAAGAGCTTAAAGCCACATCTAAGCCGCAGAAACGGACTACAGTCCTACCTGTTCCTGCTCGTGCTCTCGGGCAGCGGGGAAGTGTCCTACCGCGATCCTGCCGCAAGAACGGGAGGCGCAGAGCGGGCGCGCACCAAAACCGCACCCGCAGAGGAAACCGCTCTGCTCACCGTTCACGCATCCGCAGGCGACTGCTTCTTTTTAGACTGCACGAACGAGTACACGCATATCAGCAGCGAAGACGAACCGTGGGAGCTTTTGTGGCTTCATTTCTACGGACCGCAGACCGACGCCTACTACACGCTTTTCCGCGAGCAGCACAACTTTCATTTTCGTTCCGCACATTTTGCCGAGCTTTCCTCCGCCATATGGTCTGTCATCCATTACCACGAAGAGAAAGCAGACGACGCCGACCTTCTGACCGCCCAGCAGATCATGAATATTCTTACACTGATCTGCACGGAATCCACAGAGACGAACGCTGCCGCTTCCGCTTTAAGCGACAAGCTAAGAGACATCGTACATTATCTCGACGAGCATTACACGGAGGATATTTCCTTAGACGGGCTAGCCGAGCAATTTTATATCAGCAAATATTATCTTTCCCGGGAATTTAAAAAAGAATTCGGAACAACGATCATCCAGTACATTCTTTCTAAAAAAATCACCAACGCCAAAGAGCTTCTCCGTTACAGCAATTCCTCCATCGAGGACATTGCGGGGCTCTGCGGCATTGGTGACGCAAGTTATTTCAATAAAGTTTTCAAAAAAATCGAGGGCTGCACCGCCTCGGAATACCGGAAACGCTGGTAGCCGTCACGCCTTTATAAACTTCCGCTTTACGGCGCAGCCAGCGGCATAAATACAGTCGCCAAGAAGATTCTCAAGCCATCCGAGAAGCAGAATGCGCAGACAGTCAATGACGGTCCCGACCACGATGAGCAGCGCTCCGATGGCGAACATCAGCGGTACATACCAGGTGCGGTCTACCCACTCGAGATAAGGAATCACATAATGCCAGGTGATACCGCGAATCGTCCACTCCATGATAAAGATTGCCGGAACGTGCTTTGCGACGGCATTCACAAGCTTATTTTCAAAGTGGAAATTCCGGAATATCAGGAACGCGCACACCGCCTCGGTAATTGTAAAGAGCGTACAGTCTCTTGCAAAACGGTTCTGCACGCTTCCCGTCACAAAGTAAAGCGCAAGGTTCAATCCAAAGTTTACGAAAAGCGTCGCCGCAAAAATTCCCGCCAGTTTTCCCGTCCCTGGCTTCTTATCCTGCCAGTACAGACCGATATAACGCCCGATGAGGTAGAGCATGATCATGTGGGCGATGCCCTTTCCTCCGTCATCCATGAAATCAAAAAAGCACACCGTCGTCACGCCGGAGAATATGACAAGCATCGTTATGATAAGCTGTTTTAAGCGCATCCTTCCGATTTTCTCAATCATTTCATTTAAAAACGGGCTCAAAAACGCCAGCACAAAATAGCAGGTAAAATACCATGAACGCTTTCCGATGACCGGAAAAATATAGGTAAGCTGCGTCTCCATCCCGAGATCCGATCCCCAGAACTGCTGAAAAAAGAGTCCGATCCAGCAATAAAATACCAGCATCAGATCAAGCTTTATCAGCTTCTTTACATCCAGGCGAAGCCCGAAATATCCGGTAATCAAAATAAAGCAGGAAACGCCCATATTTCCGATCGTCTCCGCAAAAATGCTAAGACAGATTCCCGTCTCATTATCCGTCGCGTTGCCCGAGCCATGCATCCAGAAAATCACAAGAAGCGCCGCAATACGAAGCAGTTCAATACTGGAATTGCGCTCTCTTTTCTCCACCTGTACCATATGTTCCATTTCAATAACACCTTTCTCTTTCAGGACACGCTTTCAGACTTTTCCTTTCCTGCGCTTCCTCTCCCCATACTTCCTTCTCTACGCTTCCTTCTTCATGCGGCTGCCGATCTTTACTTTGACAAGATCGATCAGCTTTCCCAAAATAAGCAGACCGCACACCACGACAATGACGCGCACCGCATGATACGCCGCAAATCCTGCGCCCGTAAGCGCATGCGGGTCCATGAATCTGCCTGCGATCCGCTCGAACATTTCCAGTCCGAAGATATGCAGCGACAGCAGAAGAATCGTGTGCTGCCCGATGTAGGCGAGCGCACGCCCTGCCGCAAGCGTCTCGATCAACTTTCCGAGCCATATGCACAGCATCGAACCGCCAATCCCGATTGCAAGGAAGAGCGGCACACTGAGCGCCCCGTATGCACCGTACTCGCGCAGCGACATATTGATGCCGGGATTTACCGTACTTAACACAACATAGCCGGCAAGCACCCCAAGAATCAGCGGAACGTTCCACCTTTTCTCGAAAACCTTCGCCCTGCCGAGCATCGTTCCCGCCAGCATGAAGAAAACGCCTGCACCGATCAAGTCGATACTCCACGGCAGAAGCACCGGAAGAAAGCTAAACGCCATCGTGACCCCAGCGAGGATTACCATGCATCCCACTAGAAAACCACGGCTCTTTAAACAGCGGTCCACCACGAGATGATACAAAAGACCCGCTACAAAAAATGCGGTCAGATACCACATCGCCCCGTTCGCAATGGTAAACAGATATACGTTCTCCTCCGCTGCCGCCGGATAAAGACAGAACCGTGAATAAAAGATTCCAAAAAGCGAAAGCTTCATCTCCTCTGCGCTCCGCCCCGTCAGTGCATAGAACGCAAAGAGCAGCGCACTGTAGCCAAAATACGGGATGAGGAGACGCTTCGCCTTGCGCGAAACGTTTCCTGCATAACTCCTCCCCGGCTTATAGACATAGCCCGAGAGCACGAAAAACAACGGTATATAAAAGTTGATCAGATAAGAACTAAGTCCGCTGCTGTGGGAAATGATAACGAGCATCAGTCCGATTCCGCGGGCAACGTCCAGATATTTGTATCTTTGCATAATTTATCCCCTTTATTGCGCGAAGTGCCGCAAAGCAAAGTCCTATTTCACAGGATTCTGCGTTATCATAGCCCTTTCCCACAAATACGGCTGTACGCGGTTCCAGATTTCAGACGCCGCATGGAAGGTCGCGTTCTCTCCTGCCAGGAATTTCTTCAAATCCTCACGGATCGCACCCGGGTCGTCAATCAGGTCACAGTTCGCAAACGCCGCAGAATTCACCGTGTCCTCAAAGAACTCGCGGTACGGTCCGCGCATCCAGTCCAGGATCGGCGCGTTAAAGCCAAGCTTCGTCCTGCGGTAACATACCTCCTGCGGCATAAAATCCGCGCAGGCGTCGCGCACGATCGACTTTGACCAGCCGCCGTGAAGCTTCGACTGCCATCCGATCGAAAAGGCAAGCTGCACGATGCGGTAATCAAGAAACGGCATACGGATCTCCACACTCGAAGCCATACTGTCTCTGTCGTAATTACGCAAAAGCGTCGGCAGTATCGTCTCATGCGTGGAGACGAACAGCGTCTTATTCAAATTGTCAAGCTTATTCCAGTTCGGGTGATCCGCATAAGCACTCTTTACATCCGCCCTGCCGAGAAGCTTCTTCGCACGGTATTTGAACATATAATTCCGGTAAAGCTTATTTCTCTGACGCTTAAATTCCGCAGAACCGACCGGAATTCCCTGTTCGGAATTCTGATTCAGATAGGCGGTCGTAATCATGTTGATTTCTTCCTCGTTCTTCGCGTCCGGGTACGCCTTTAAAATGTCAAAGCCGTAACCCGCAAACAGCTCGTCCGCCGCGTGACCGTCCAAAGATACGCGCGTTCCGAACTCGCGCTCCTTCTTGTAAAGCTCCATCATCGGCACCTGCGTGTTGCTCCAAAGTTCCTCAAAGCAATAGATCTGACGCAGAAACTCGCTCTCGGAAACCGCCGTGTCGATATTCATAAACGTGTGCCTGATTCCAAGATAATCCGTCACCGCTTTCGCATACTTTGTCTCGTCTAAGTCCGTTCCCGGAAAACAGGCCACATACGCGTGCTGCCAGTCCTTATTCACGCGCTCGTCCTCCTCGCGCTCCGAAATATGCGCCATACCGCAGATGACTGCGGAAGAATCCAGTCCGCCGCTAAGTCCCGTACCGAGCGTCACATCGCTTCGCATACGAATCTTGCAGGCGTCCAGAAACAATTCCCGAAACATCGCCACCTGCTCCTCGTAAGACGAAGGAACCGCGATCAGATGATCCAGCGTGTTCCAATAGCGCGTCAGTTCCAGCTTTCCGCCGCGGTACCACGCGTTCGTTCCCGCCGGGAAACGCCGGATTCCCTTAATCAGGCATTCCGGCTGGCTCTCATAGTGGTTGTCCGCGAAATAGCGGTCGAACATCGGCTTGTTTGCCTCCACAGAAGGCAGCAGCGGAAGCAGCGCTTTCATCTCGGACGCAAACGCGCATCCGCCATCCGCAAATTCCACGTAGAACAGGGGTTTTACACCGAAACGGTCGCGGGAAATAAAAAGACTCCTCTCCTGCTTATCCCAGATGGCAAAAGTCCACATACCATTGAAGCGGTCAACGCATTTCTCTCCCCACTCGCAGTACGCCGCCATGATGATTTCGGAATCACTGTTTCCCCGGAATGTATAGCCCTTCTGTTCCAGTTCCTTCCTGATCTCAACGAAATTGTAGACCTCTCCGTTGAACGTCATCCAGTAACGCTCGTTTGCATAGGACATCGGCTGACTTCCCGCAGAGGAGAGATCCAGAATCGAAAGCCGTCTGTGTCCCAGCGTCACGCCGTCCTCCTGCCATAGTCCAAAGCCGTCCGGACCGCGATGCGTCATCGTGTTCAGGCATTTCATCGCAAGCTCTCTGTCAATTTTCTTTTCAATTACTCCATAGATTCCGCACATAGTTTTGCTTCCTTTTCTTATTTCGTATCTGTTCAGTACCTTCACAGATACAAGCCGCAAGCCAATGAAAATCAGCTTCGCTGATGAGGCTTGCTCCTGCATTCTGTACGTTTTCATACGATTTATGCGGTTCCGCATAAATCTGTCCTGAATAGTTACCTTATTTCTTATGAATCAGCCACAGATAACGCGTATTCGTCACCAGATAACGTTTGAACAGGCGCTTCGGATCCTGAAGCAGACGGTACAGCCACTCAAGGCTCAGTTTCTGCATCCACATCGGCGCGCGTTTAATATTCCCCGCATGATAATCAAAGCCTGCCCCGACGCCGATCATCACGCCGTTCACCTTATCCATATGCTCATACATCCAATTCTCCTGCTTGGGCGCGCCCAGTCCCACCCAGACGATGTCCGCGCCGGACGCGTTGATCTTCTCGATCTCCGCGGCGTCCTCCGCCTCGCTCAATGCGTGAAACGGCGGCGATACCATTCCCGCGATCTCAAGATGCGGGTACTGCACTATCATCTTTTGGCGCAGCATGGAAAGCGTCTCCTCCTTACTTCCGTAGAAATAATGGCGCAGCCCGTTTCTCCTCGCAAAAAGCGCAAGCATCAGATCGGGACCCGTCACGCGCTCCGCCTCCGGGAAGCCGTGCTTTCTGCTGTAGACCGAAAGCGGTTTGCCGTCCGGCAGAACAAACGCTGCATTCTTCTGCACCTCGTGATACTTTGCATCATCGTGCGCCATCACCGTCGTGTGCACATTTCCGACGCAGATGTATTTTCCGCGAAGCTCCTCGATATGTTCCTCGATCAGCGCAACAGTCTTTTCCATATTCGTCACGAGAATATCGGTTCCTATGATATTACACTTTGTCAATTCCATCTATTCCTCTCCCTGCCCTATTCACACGGTGCGTAACAGTTCAGTCAGGACTTAGCAGAAAATGCTAAGTCCTGATCGGACTGTTACCACGGCGCCAAAGTTCTTCTCTACTTTCTTACTACAACCTCCAACGGGATATTACCGATGTAGGATGGCAGCAGGCTGAACGTGCTGTTATAGCTTCCGAGAATCTTCCGGCACTTTGAGAGCGCGAGCATCTCGATCAATGCATCCTGCAGCCCTTCCTTCGAATCACGGTCAATGATTCCCTTCTCATAGAAAATCAGCTTCTCGGGAGGAAGCGCTTCGCGCAGTTCCTGCTTCACCGACGCATCGTCCGTCGCCACATAGAAGCGCGCCAACGCATCCGCCGCAAGTTCGTCCTTCATCCGCTCTGCGAACAGGGTAAGCGGACTGTTTGCAATCGCCTCCGTATGGTCGGTCCGCCGCACATGCACGCCGACGGTATGCGCGTCGATCCGTGAGAACAACGGCTCGCCTTTGGCAAGAATCGTTGCGCCCGGCTTTAAAAACGCATAGCTCTCCGCTCCTACCTCGCAGATCGGCCCAAACGCCTTAATATAGATACACGGTTCTTTCGCAATCAAATCGAGCAGCGCGTCGTAACCCTCCTCTCTTGTGATGCGCTCCACATCGTCGCAGGAGAGAAAACGGCTCGCCTTCGCTCTCCACTTCTTCTTCTCGCGCTCTCCCAATATACGGGCGACCGGCTCCTTCTTATAGCCGTTCTCACTGATCTCTACGACCTGCATCGGCAGGTCGAACAATTCGTCCGCGCGGATATTGCAGCCCGTCTCCCGCTTCCAGACGATAACCAGCTCACGGTTTAATCTCTGCGCCGCCGTATATGCGGACGCCATTCCAAGCAGGCGGTTTCCCAGTCCTGCACAAGGCTCTGCAATTATCATAACTTACGCCTGCCCCTCCTTCTTCGTCACACTTCCGTTTTCTACCTGATATACAATATCACAGTTCTTGATCGTCGTCAGACGGTGCGCGATGATGAGCATTGTCATCTTCCCCTGCAGACTGTCGATTGCCTCCATGACCGCCGCCTCCGTCTCGGTATCAAGCGCTGACGTCGCCTCGTCAAGCACCAGCACCTCTGGCTTCCGGTAGAGCGCGCGCGCGATACCGATACGCTGGCGCTGTCCGCCGGAGAGACGCACGCCCGCCTCACCGATCATCGTATCAAGCCCCTCGTCTAAGGATGTGACAAACTCATCCAGCTGCGCCTGCTTAAGCGCCGCCCATATTTCTTCATCATCAATATCGCCCGCCTGTCCAAATGCGATATTGTTGCGGATCGTATCGTCCAGCATATAAATCGTCTGCGGAATATATCCGATCTTATCATGCCACCCGCGGTAGGACTCTGAAATATCCATGCCGTCCACGGCAACGCGTCCCCCCTGCGGCTTTAACACGCCGAGAATCAAATCGACCATCGTCGTCTTTCCCGCGCCGGACGGTCCGATGAACGCAACCGACGCATTCCTCGGAATCGTGACATTGATGTGGGAAAGCACTGCCTCCTCCGTATCCGGGTAGTGGAAGGTCAGATCCTCAACGCTGATTTCCTTCTCCAGTTTTACAGGCTTATAATCCTTCTTCTCCGAAACCTCGATCTCCATGTCACGGATCGCAGCATACTCCTCCCCAATCTTGTGAATCACAACGCCGTTGTGGATGATCGAGCCAAGATACTCCGACATCTTATTCGCAGACGGGAGCAGCGCAAATGCTGCCGCAGCAAAAACACCGAGAGTTCCCATGAACTGCTCCGGGCTTGTCGAGACTATATTGATGCGGACGATAATCGCTGCCATCAGTCCTGCGATACAAAGCGACTCCATAATCGGCTTCGGAATCGAACTTAAGAAAGAATTCTGTTTGATGACATAGGTATAAAGCCCATTTTGCTTGCAGAACTCTCCCTCAAAATACGCTTCGCGGTTCGCGATTTTGATTTCCTTGATTCCGCCGAACGCCTGCTGCATGCACTGTAAAATATTGGCATTATATTTTCTCCGCTCGTCGCCGAAACGCGCAAGCGTCCGGCGCAGCTTCTTCATGAAAATAAAGACCATCACTGCCATCGCAAACGCAACGCCAAGCGTTAAGATCGGATCTTTAATCATTAAGTAAATAACCAGAATTGTGCAGACACAAAGCTCGGATGTAAGCTGAAGCATATTTAAAACAGCTGCATAGAACATTTCAGGATCTGTATTGATGTCACGCATCAGCTCCGCACTGTTATGATTCAGGAAAAAGGTGTAATCCTTACTGATATAATACTTCATCATGCGGTCCTGCATCTCCCGTTTTCCGTAGTAAGAAAACCGGTACTGCATGTTGTTCATAAAAATAAGAAAGCCTCCTTTTGCGACATATACGACAATAATCGCAACAGATAACATCGTCACAAGCTGATCCGTGTTCTGCATGTCAAAGAGCCCATAAAAATAGCGGATGATATCATTTTCAAGCAATTCCTCCGGGTTCATGACCGCCTGGATAAACGGCGATAACACCGACACGCCCAGAAGACTGACGCCGGAATTAATCAGAATCAGCATCAGCATGCCAAACAAATTACGCTTTTGTTTCCCGTTGAATACCTTGAGTACACTCTTAATCAAATCCTTCATATCGTTCTCTCTCCTATAAAACAATCCATCCCGGAAGCCGCAGATATTCGCCCAGCTCATGCTCCGGCATGATGACTACCTTCTCCTCATTCGGGTTGAGATACGCCGCCCAGGTCGAGTAGGTGCTGTTGGAAATAATCTGGTTGCGGCACGCCGCCATCAGGAAAAATTCATCTACATCCGAAAAAGCTCCCATATCCGCAATATAAGAAATCCCCTCCTTCGGCAGCGCCGCCTTCGCACTTTCCATATCGTTTGTGAACACGATGAACCTCACCCCGGGGCGCTCCTGCCTCATGCGCGCGAGCGCTCTCTCAAAAAAGGCTCTGCCCGGTCCTACGATATCGCCGCCGCGGACGTGCACCGCACAGGTGTCCGTCGTCTGAAATTCCGCGATCAGGCGCTTCGTCTCTTCGCTCTGCGCATACGCAGGCGTCAGCATCCCGCAGATTTCATCCAGATATTCCTTAAAATAAACGGTGTTCTGCCAGTAGCCGTGCAGATATTTGTTGCGGAAACGCTTCTTCTTAAATACGCGCATATCCACATTCGCAGGCGTATGGTTCTTTTTGCCGGGCGCATAGACGCTCTTCTCCTTCAACACATGATACTTGATATCCCTGCGCAGACGTTTATAAACCTTCTGCCATAATGTGCCGTTCGGAAAGGATTCCTTTGCATCATATTTTATATGGAAGTTATCCAATTCAAAATCCCGCAGCGTCGAATTATCACACTCCGATATATCAAGCATCAGCGTATCTCCATCCCTGCGCGCAGACGCATAGCCGCACGCATAGTTGTATAACTGATTCCCCATTCCGTCTCCGATTTTTACTACAACCAAAACAGTTCTCCTTCTTATTTCCTGCGTTTTCCAAGCGACAGCAGCTTCTGCCACCGCTTCGCGATCCACGCTGTTCCTCTCGCCCAGTCATAGCTTAGATTGCTTTCTTTCCCATCCTTTAGTATGCCCATATATTTCTTAGAGCCGCCCCACGCGTGAATCACGAGAACAGACACCTTTTTTCCGTCCTCCTCGCGGGTAAAATACGGAATTCCATCGACAAACGAGATTTCTTTCATTCCGTACCGCTCCCGCATGACATACGCCCTCGTGTCGATCTTCGGCTCGTTGATGTTGTAATCGATCACCGGATCGGTGCGCCTGCTGAAGTTCTCCACCCGAAGCGTGGTCTGCTTCATCCATAAATACAGAAGCGTCATATCGCAGATGCCGCCCGCCGTATGATTGTCCTGATGAAACTGATACTTTTCCCGAAGCGGCTTCATCCGCTCTTCATCCGTGTAGCTTGCAATACAGAACCGAAGGAAATCCAAAAGTCCTTCGCTCGTCCAATAGGTAAAATGCGGACACACCGACCACTGGTACTCCTTCTGCCGCTCATACCAGCAGCTCGCCATCATCGTGCCGTCCGCGATCAGTTCCGACGTGACCTCCCCGAACACGAGCGCATCGCTGTCGATCATCACACATTCCGTCAGATCATGTGTGATAAGATATTGATATACATAAAAATATCGTTGAAAACAAATCAGTTCAAAAAATTCCGAGTTGGAAGACATGTGTACATAATGTCCGGTAAACTCTGTGAAAAGCTCCGATTCACAGTCCTCGCAGGAAATCCATCCCTCGCACATGTCCCTGTTCTTCTCATCACCGATCAGAATGACGCTGTTGCCATGCTCTGCGGCGCACGCAATACAATTTTTCAAATATTTCTGATTGCCCTTGTGCACAACGATCACGGGAATCTGTCTCTTATCCGGCATATCGTCACCCTTCCTTTTCTATAGTTTGTGCCGTTATCTGCTTCAAAAAACTTATATGATTCTACCATATGCAGGGGCAAAAGTATAGTTTTTTTGCAAATTACAAGATTATATGTTAGGATTGTAATGTGAAATCCTAAGACAGACAGGAGTAATTTTCTATGGGAAATATTATCGAAGAATCCTATTACTATTTTAAATATTTTGCGCGCAATAAGATCAAAGCCAGAAACGACGCTTCCGACTGGGTCTACGAGCATTACGTAAAACAGCCGTTCTGGGATACGGATACGGCGAACCGCAAAGTCGCGGAAATGATCGCCGAAGGCTCGCCCTTTATGATGGGGCGTTTTGGCTCAGTGGAGCTTTTCAACATGCGTGTCGATGAATTTCATCAGAGCAGCAAGACGGACAAGGCGTGTGAACAGCTCAGTACGTGCGCCGGATTTTTCCCGCAGGACGTCTCGCTGCTCCCGCGCTTTAATACCGTCATGAAGGACGCCTGCCGCGAGGTGGATGTGCTCGGCGTGTGGCAGCAGCCCTGTGAGGATTACTACATCAAAAAATACTGTACCAGTTTAAAGGCAACGGCAAGGCTTATCTCCATTGAGCCGTGGCGCAGCAAGTTCCCGTGGTCGTCCGCCTTAGAGGGAAAGAAGGTTCTCGTGATCCATCCGTTCGAGGAATCGATTCAGAATCATTTTGCCAACCGCGACAAGCTTTTCCCCGGGACGTCGATTCTTCCGCCGTTTACGCTAAAAACGCTAAAGGCGGTCCAGACCGCCGGAGACGCAACGGATTCCCGCTTTGCGACATGGTTCGACGCGCTTAACTGGATGTGTCATGAATGCGAGAAGGTCGATTTCGATATCGCGTTAATCGGCTGCGGCGCCTACGGTTTCCCGCTCGCCGCGCACATTAAGAAGATGGGAAAACAGGCGGTTCACCTCGGCGGCTGCTTACAGATCCTATTCGGCATCAAAGGACGCCGCTGGGATGAGATGGAGCCGGATATCGTCGCCATGTACAACGACTATTGGGACTACCCGCTCGCGCATGAGATTCCGCAGGGCAGCGGAGGCGTCGAAGGCGGAACCTACTGGAAAAAGGAAACGGGTGAGGATAAGACACTATGAAACCAGAGAGAAATTCAAGCTTTGAACTGCTCCGCTTACTGTGCATCTACGGCATCATTGTGATGCATATCTGGGGCAGCATAGATTCCGCCATGACGCCGGGCAACACCGTCTGGCATGTCCTGGCAAATTCCGTCGGCAACGTCGGCGTGACCTGCTTTATCCTGATTTCCGGCTATTTCGGAATCCGGTTCGACTTAAAGAAACTGATCCGCCTGGATCTGATGGTTATTTTCTTTACCGTGACGGGCACGCTTGCCGTCGGCGATTTCGGCGCAAAAGCACTGATTAAGGCATGTATTCCGGTGATTTCCAGGCAATACTGGTTCATCACCTGCTATTTTGCCCTGTGCATTCTCGCGCCGTTTTTAAATCGGATTCCGGAGCGTTTGTCACGCGAGGCTTTCCGCAATCTGCTGCTTGTGCTCCTGCTTCTCTTTTCTGTGATACCGACCTTTACGACCTACGACATCATGCAGGACGCGGGAAAAGGACTTGCACATTTCATCATGATCTATCTGACCGGACGTTATCTTGCACTTTACCATGGGAACGCGGCGTACCGCAGCGGACGGCTCGTGTCCGGTTTCCTGCTCTCCACCGCGATCATCTTCCTGTCGGACGGAGCGCTTACATTTTGGCATGACGGCGTGATCTACAGCACATTTGCCAGAGACTGTTCGCTGTTTATCATCGCCTCGGCGGTATTGCTTGTACTCTGTTTTTCACAGATGCGCTTTACGAACCGCGTCATAAACCGCGCCGCAGGAGATGTGCTCGCCGTCTATGTTTTGGATTCTTTTGTCCGCACACTATTTGGACGCGCGGTAGATTTGAACAATTATCTCACCGAATGGTATCTTCCGTTCTTTGTATTGGGCTATGCCGCCGCTGTCGTTATCGCTGCCGCCCTGTTGAACGAGGTGCGCAGACTTACGATCGGGCGCATTGAACCGTGGCTTTCGGAGATCCTTGCCACCGTCTGGAATAAGATACAGACGCTGTTGCTCGCTGTCAGCAGACGGCTTCTTGGCTTCTTCCTGCAGAAGCGTTGAGAGGAACAACGTGCGCATCCCGCGCGTCAGTTCCCTTTGTCAACGCGGCAGCACCCTTTGTTCCCAAAGCAAAAGACCGCGTATCCTGCGCGCCGTTTCACCGGCTGCGCAGACACGCGGTCCTTTTATTGCTTGTGTGCAAATATTACTAATTTACTTGCAATATAATTAACCACAATCACGATCACATTCGAAATACACTTCATCAGCATACTGTTCCATGCCATCACATCGACTGTCACATACATAATGGCAAGATCGAGCAAGCCCGTCGCAAGCCTGCATCCAAAAAAGGATACCGCCTCTTTGAGCAGAACCGGAACTTCCATCGACTTGCTGTCAAATACCCAGATCTTATTTGTGATAAAGGCAAATAACACCGACAGAATCCATGCCATGACATTGCTTGCCACATTGCTGACGCCAAACCGCTCATAACAGAGCGAGTATACTACAATATTAATCAGTGTCGTGAGTACTCCGAATATCCCGTATAACAGCAGTTCTCTGTATTTTTCAAGATATTCCTTACATTTATTGAAGCACTTCTCAAACATTACTCAATCACCAGATCAAGCCAATCGTCTACCGGAACAAGCGCTACATAAGTCTTACCTGTGTTAAGCTCGATCTCATTGCCTTCCATATCATAGTAATGCGTCGGGGAAGTCATTCCCTCCTTCTTCCATGATACCGGAATCGCCTTGCCGTTCGTCACATAGTAACCGCCGCCCGTCGTGTTATAGCAGTCAAAGATCATGTAGCCGTGCTCGTCATACTGCTGATAGCCGCAGCTCTGGATCAGAAGGTTCTTAAAGCAAAGCTGGGTATTGTCATTACCCGGATCAACATGCGCTTTTCCGTACTCAAAGTAGTTATATACCTGATTATCCTCATCGTATTCCAGATAGGAACCGTTGTGCGGGAACGGAAGGTCTACTAAAGACGCATCGATCGCATCCGACGCGCCCGACAGATCAACCGGGTTGTCCTCGTTTGCAAACTGATAATGCTCTCCCTCATAGTAGGAAGTGTACTCCCGCTCAACGCCGGAGTTCTTGAAATTCTTCTCCAGATCGCCCGGGAGAATATACTCCGTGTACTCTCTCGACTTACCGTTATTCACGCGGGAAAATGTTCCGCTGAAATGATCCGAGAACGGCTCCGCTAAATACTCGTCGATATAGAACGGACCGCCGTCATGACAGATGACCGCATTCCACTCTGCCGCAAGAATCACGTTGGTCGGTCTCACGCTTCGGATGCTTCCGAGCTGCTCGATCTCCTCCCAATCCTTTACCAGTACCATGAATCTTGTGATACGACCGTTCATCGTACTGTTCATCATCTCATACACCACGTCCGCCTCTGATAGACCATAATGCGGAAGGGCGATCGACTCATTGTCCACCATGACTGCGATCGGTCTCTGATCCTTAATATCGTCATCAATCAACTCATTCGTCAACTCACTGCGGTACTTGCCCTCCGGAAGATCCTCTTCTTCTTCCTCTTCCTCAGTCGCCTCTGTTCCGTTCTCCGTGCCCTCTGCCGCCGCAGTCTGCTCTGTCGTGTTCTCTACACTGCCTTCTTTGTCATCGCCACCGCATGCCACCACACTTAAGGAAACGGCAAACAGTGTCAGCAATGCAACTGCTCTTTTCTTCACTGATGTATACCTCTCAATATATGTATTTTCTGGTAAAATGCGCCGCATTCCGGCGCACCCATGGTCTTATTTTACCATAACTCGTCCTACGGGGGAAGTATTTTTTACGATACCCGCATAAACGCCGCTATTTAATGCGCTTCATATCCTCCCGGTTCGTCTCCGATACGATATAGTGAGGTCTTTTCTTCACCTCGAGATATGTCTTAGAGATATACTGCCCCATGATCCCCATACAGAAAAGCTGAATCCCCCCGATAAAGGTGATGATGCACACGGTCGACGCCCAACCTGTGACCGGATCGCCGAACGCCAGTCTCCGCACCACGATAAAAATAATTGCCACAAAAGAGACGAACGTCATCAGCATTCCGAACCAGGAAGCAACCGCAAGCGGCGCCTGTGAGAAGTTGATAATACCGTCAATCGCATACTTTAATAGCTTCCAAAAGCTCCATTTCGTCTCTCCCGCGACACGGTTCACATTCTCATATGCGAGCCAGTAGGTCTTAAACCCGATCCAGCCGAAAATCCCCTTGGAAAACCGGTTGTATTCTCCCATCTCCACGATCGCCTCCACCATCTCACGCCGCATCAGCCGGAAATCGCGCGCGCCGTCCACAATATCCGCATCGGAAATCTTATTGATAATACGATAGAACATTCTCGCGAACCAGCTTCGGATCGGCGGTTCTCCTTTTCTCGTCTTACGGCAGGTCGCCACACTGTCGTACTCGCCGTCCATAAGCTTTTTTAGCATCTCGGGCAGCAGCGCCGGAGGATCCTGCATATCCGCATCCATCACAGCCACGAACTCTCCGCGCGCATTGCTAAACCCGGCATACATCGCCGCTTCCTTCCCGAAATTGCGGGAAAAAGACAGGTAGGTGACCTTTTCATCCTTTGCCGCCAGATCTCTTAAGATCGAAAGCGTACCGTCCTTAGAACCGTCGTTGATAAAGATCAGTTCATGGTCGCACTCCATGCCCTTAAGTACCTTCTTTGTCTCTGTATAAAAAATAGGTAATGCCTCCTCTTCGTTGTAGCAGGGGACAATCAGTGAAATCGTCATCATACATTTCTCCTTTGAAATTGCATACTGACCTTATTCTACATCATTTCCCCAAAGAATGCCATACGCAGGCATACTTTTTTGCAAAAGAGGTAACAGTTCGGTGGAGGGCCGAGCTGTTACCTCTTTTGTATAACTGCAGATTTTCCGATCTTTTCAAATACTTCTGACTTATTCAATTTTCATTCATGAAAAACTCTATACAATATATTGCACTTTATTCTTTGATGAATGCTGCCTTTTCTTTTTCGGTTAATTCGATTACTTTTACTCCCTTTTCTTTTGCGTATTGCATCAGTCCTCTCAGATCCAGCTTAATCTTCGGGCATTGGCTTAACAGGATCGGATCAGGCATTTTCGCAAGACTTTCTTTATATCTCCTCATCTGTCCATTCATAATCATACACCTCCATAATCTCTCTTGCCTCCTGCTCACCGATTGCAAACTGGTACGGGTGCAGGATGGCGATTATTTCTCCGTGAAATGTCCTAACATAATGTTCCAGTAATTCCTGATCGGCGGCGAAACCATACATGTAACCATCGTATCCAAAACTTATGGATTTTTGGGCGGCGATTGCAAATAAATGCCCTCCAACGCCAAGGTATTTTACATGGTCGGTACTACCAGGGCATAAATTTCATTTTCATCTGCGAGGGCTTCCCAATTTGTGTACCATCCATTCTTTTTATTGTATTTTTTCAGGAATGATTTTCTCTTTATGCGGATTACTTCTGTCTGGACAAGTTCCCCTGTCCGTGCATCTTTGAGGCAGGGAGTAAATTCATCTATTACGACGTTAATCATATTGGCACCTCTTTTCTCTACAATTTTACCACATAAAGCCTTATTAATCTATGTGAACATGGAAAGAATTAGGGGTTTTTCTTGCCGACGATCTGTCCTCTCTGAAAAGGTCGTCCAATACATGGTGCAGACTGTTTTCTATTTACCTGTGGTTTCTTTGGGTTTCCAAGGTTTCCTGCGCGGACATTCTTCTGCTGGAAATTAGTCCCACCTGGTGAATATCGTCTGCAAGATTGTCTCCGGTCATGATCCAGGGCTTTCTGACAGTTCCATTTTGCTATCATACCTCTACACAAGGAAAAAGACCAGCAAATCTGCAATTTTGTATAACTGCAGATTTTCCAGTCTTTTCAAGTACTTCTGACTTATTCGATTTTCATTCATGAAACAACCCTAAGCGGTTATCTGTTTTGTTGTATTTGACAAACCCCAAAAGAGCGGCAAAGCCTATCTTATATCTCATATTCCGGCGCAAAATCCTGCCTCTTAATATTCCTCCTGCCAGCCCAGCGCAACGTAGTACACCTCTGCTCCTTCGTCGCTGTGCTCTACATAATCCATATCGACCAGCAGTTCCATCTGATTCTGTACTTCCTGCATCTCTAAAGTCATGGAATACTCAGTCACAAGACCCTCCGACAGCTCCGCCAATGTCATTTTCCGATTTCTGTCCCACAGGATGTTTATCAAATGGCTTGCTTCCTCCGGTACGTTACCCAATTCTACATACTGCATCATACACCTAAATCCTCTTTTCTCTTATACTTTCTTGTTCTGCCGGGTGATTCCGGTCAGAACTCTTTGAAATATACATATTCTATCTCATTTTCGACAAAAAGACCATTCGATATGGCGTAATTTTGTTCGACTTACGTCATATCGAATGGTCTTTTTGTCGATTTTTGTATAAAATAGTAGAAAAAGCAAAGGAGGTGACGTTATGAAACGCAAATTTTTCGCATTGATGCTCTGCCTTTTCCTGTCAATTCTTCCGGTTGCCGGAACGATCGGTTCGTCCGATGACGGAATTGCACCGTGCCATTTTTTTGAAGATGCACAAGAAGGTCTCTAAATTTCTATTTGATAGTGTTCCTTACACAGTTCGGCTGTTCTCGTCACGCGTTCCTCTTGCCCTGTCACTTCAAAGAGAACAGTCGACTGGTGGAAAGCTTTCTTCGCCCCTTCTATATCACCCAGTTCCGCAAGCGCGCATCCTCTGTTAAAATGAAGCACAGGAAAAAGCATCAGACATCCGTGCCCTATGCAGAACGCGATTCCCGTATCCGCCTCTCGCAGAGATTCCTCCGGCTTTCCCATTCTTCCGAACCAGTTGCTGAGATTATAGACAATCATCGGATACTTCGACCGTTTCTCGCTCTCATCAATCACATTCCCTTCCATGTAATGCTTCAGCCAGAGACCAAGCGCCAGCGCCTGTTCATAGTGTTCCTTCTTTGCGTGCATGCTGGCAATATTATTGATAATCGCAATCTCATTGAAGGTCAACAGACTTGTCTCAAGCGGCGTCACGCCGTCGAATTCCGGCAGTGTCATGTGAATCGCCCGCATAAGCTGTTCCATAGTCTCCTCGTCCGACGCCCCGTGCCTTTCATTCAGAATGCACTTCGCAAAGACAAGATACTGATGCTCCGGCTCCTCTCCTTCTCCGATCAATTCCTCCAGCTTTCTGCTGTTCTCCTCCAGCTTGTCATACTCACGATGCGTAATATTGCACACCAGTTCATCCAGCATGCCGCAAATCTGCATCTCCTTCTTGCTTTCGAATACGTCAAATATCCGGTCTTCAACTCCAAGCCTCTGCAGCAGACAGTTCAACGTGGTAACTCCCGGCGTCTGCGCACCGTTTTCAATTCTCGACAAGGACGCGCACGTACAGACACCGCGGCACAACTGCTCCTGCGTATAACCTTTGCGAATCCTCGTATCTCTGATAAAATCTCCAATGTAATAACTCGACATAATTTCTTCACTTTTCCTTCGTACTTAATAAATGGTAAATATTTCCTAAAGATTATCTTTGTCTTACATTAGCACAAGACGAAGATATTGTAAAGGAATGGATTTCATTTTCTTGACAATCCGTACCACATTTTATATAAATTCCCGGTTTCCGAAGCATATTACTACAAAGTTCTCGCCCTGTTTCCACACAGTTAATGGCTGTTTCCACACAGTTAACGGCTGTTTCCACACAATTAATGGTCGTTTGCCCTCTTATACAGATTCGTGTAGGCGCGTTTGAGATTTCCGTCGATGAGTTTGCCATGCACCGCGTCGTATATCTGCTTATTCTGCGCATACTGCGGATATTTCTTCATGATTTTCACAAACTTATCCGCCGCCTGCTTGCTCTGAAAGCCTGCGATGCTGCTGTAATAGCGGATGACAAAGTCCTCGCCGTAAGTCAGCGCCTCCTCCAGATTCTTTTCATCCTGCAGAATGCCCGCCATCGCCATGCGGCTCTCCTCCGGGAAGCCCTTGTAGTCCCCCCTGTCCTGGATCATTTTGAGGAACTCCTTATTCCGGTACATATGCGGGCGTGTATACATATAACCATTCGCTGATTTCATAATCGTAAGATAGGTCTGCCACAAAACGTCCATGCGCTCATACTCGACCGCGAAGGCGTTCTTCGCACGTGTCCTCGACGAGACATATACCGTGTAATGCTTTCTTGCGTACAATTCTTCATTGATGACGTCGCTGAAATAGTACAATTTCGGCATCGCAAGAATATTTTTGATCGTCTCCGCAGTGACCTTTCCCATTTTATTGATCGCAGCCACATAGGCCCGGCTCAGTTTTTCATTATCGCTTTCCTTCAGTTCCTCCGCGATCTCCCGCTCCAGCTCCGGCATAAGACATCCGGTGAAATCCATAAAACGCACGATCAATTCCGCGTCGGTCAGATTCAGCGGAATCTGTAATTCCTTTACGATCTCCTTCTTCCGCTCCTTAGACATCCCGGCAAATTTTACCTTCTTCATATCCAGCGCATAGAATATGTCCCCGATTACCGTCTCATCCATTCCGGCGATGAATTTAAAGATGGAAAATGCCTCCCGGCTCGGCCGGTACTGCCTGTTGCAGTATGAAATAAACGCCCCCTCTTCGTCCTCCGCCATCTGCTCCCTGTCATAAAGCTTTAAGGCAACCTCGATTCCGCTGATATTCCGAAGCTCCTTCGCCGTGATAATCGGATAAGGCAGCCAGAATAAGTCTGAATACGCGGCTACGGCATCCTTGTACTCCCCGCACATCCATGCACGAATCCGCAGGAACAACTGCGGCTGACGCTTCCATATCTCCTCCTCGCTCCGCAGAGCGGCACCCACCTCATCGAGCGGCAGCTCCAGCGCATTTTCATCCAGCAATACCTGATTCTGCAGATAGTCTCCTATCCTGCGCGTCTCCTTAAACTTCTCGCAAATCGCGGGCGTAATATGCCCCGGTTCGTTCAGCGCATGGATTCGCTCCAACTGCGCCTCCCCAATCTGCCCGGCCGGCATCTGATTAAGCAGCTCGTAATAGATATCGGAAGGAATCTCCTCCTCTGTCACGCCCTCGTAAATGCAGTCTTCCAGCACAGGCAGCAGGGCGTTTCTTAAGTGCATATATGCGGTCAATAACTCTGCGGTATCAGCGATGGGATACGTCTCTGCCATTTTTTCATAAAAATGCTCTGCCGCCGGAATCGCGCCCCGATCGTTCCCGTGCTCTACTCTGTCACAGATTCCCCATACCACCTCCCCTGAAAGTGTCTTTAACTCCGCCGGAAGCATCTTAAGCACTGTTTCAAGCGGGATTTCATTTACCGTTTCAAATTCTTCCTTCGTCATCGGCTCCCCGTTCCTAAATAGTCCGACAAACGTCTCGATCTGTTCCCTGTGATGCGCCAGAAGATAATCGCGGATTTCCGACACACGGTTCGGTTCATTTTCTGCGATTGCTTCAGATAAAAGCTCCGGTCCCTCCTTGTAGCGGCACACGCGGTCGATCATCTGCAGCCGCGCCTTATCCCATTCTTTTACATTGGAAAAACGCTCGTCCAGAAATTCGTACACCGCGGCATAATCACGGTCGATTGCCGCATCCCAGATAATTTCCGAATAAGTGACGGCGTCCGGCAGCGTTTTCGCCAGCTCCTGCACGGTATCCAGCGCGTCCGTTATCACCTTCGGATTCTTCGCCCACACCTCTCCAATCTGCGCTTCCATATCCGCATCCACCTTCTCGTCGTAGACGATCAGGTTGCGCACCTTCGTCTCCTGCACGGTATACAGATGGCTGTCGCGCGGATAATTGAAGAAATAAATCCGGTAGTTTCCATCGATCAGATGGCTTACGATCATTTCGTACAGTTCCTTTAAGAACCGCTGGCTTTTCCCGGTGCTTTCAAACTCCTCCAGAAATACCTTTTCATCCCCGAGCCCTCTTGCGTACCAGTCGAGCATTTCCTCAAGTTCCCGGTCGGTAAGCTTATAAAAATCCTTCGAATAGGTATTTCTCAAATACGCCACCACCGCGCACTTGATGAACTCGGGATATTCCGCCCCGAACTTTGTCCGAAGGCTCTCGTAGAGCAGAACCGCATCGTTAAGCCTCGCCTTCACCTGCCGCAGACTCAGTTCCCTGCCGTGCACGATCCACTGCATTCCGGGCATGCGGTGCGTATTGTCACTGTCGTAGACCACAAGCCCCATCCCCTCAAGTTCCGCGCGCTTTTCCGTGAGGAGCGCCTCTAAAACCGCATCGAAATTGTCAATGTTGACCCGGTTTAAGTTGAGTGAGTAATCGAACAGCTTGTCATACACATAGCCCTGTTCCTCCGGCGCATTTTTACATTTGTCTTGCAGCAGATCCTCCGGCATAATATTCACAACAAAAACGACCTGATTCATAAAATTTTTCTCTGACTGCTCATAGGGCACATAATACTTCCGCAGCTCCTTTAAGAACTCATACACGCTGTCACCGTCGTCCGTCCGGTCGAGATCCTCGATAATCACAACGATCTGCTTTACGCCGGCGATCCTCGCCCACAGTTCCCTGTACCACCGCCGCGGTATGAGAATATGCTCCCGGTACAGTTCGATCAGTTCATTTTCTTCGATCTGCCGGTTGCCCTCGGAATTCTTCGATGAAAAAATGATTTCCGTGCGCAGGATCACAAGCACAATGATAATCGCGCAGGCTGCATATCCCAGTATGATCAGTTGATTTAAAAGTTCCTTGCCAAGCATCCCGCTGCCCGTAAGTTCCTCCGAGAACTGCTGCCCAAGCAGCGCTCCAAGGAAAAACAATACCGCAATCCTGATCCATGCGCCCCAGAGGGGATTCTCCGTGCTGATGCGGAGCATTCCGAAATTCCGGCTGGTCCGCTTGCTGAAATAGCTGCTTTTCCCGGGATGAAGCGCCGAGATCATCTGGTACAAAAAGGTTCTGTGAAGCTCTGGCGTTCCGTTATGCCCGTCTCCATGCTGTCTGATTTTTCCAAGATGGCTCCAAAGATTCACCTGGCAATACAGACGCTTTGTCCGTATATTCCCTTTCTTTTCATAACCGCTGTACTTTTTCTTCAGCAATTCGATCAGACTGGACTTTCCCGTGCCGAACCTCGATACGACCGAGATCATCGACGCCCCCTGCTCAATCGCGCTCTCCAGATAGTCGACATACACATCCATACCGATCTCGTCCGCGTCCGTGTCCGTAATCGGTTTATTGATGTAGGGAATATTCCGATGCAGCGGGGCAAGCGGCGTTCCTGATTTGAACAGCAATTTTTGCGCCGCCTGCTTTATGTACCCCAAAAAATTTTTGATGCGGGACATGTACTGTTCCTCCTTATTCCTTTGTATACCTCTGCTTCTATTTTACCTCATCGACCCTGATTCCGCCAAGCTTTACCACAGGTATTCCCTCATCTTGCAATTCCGTCGAAAAAACAGTGATTTCTATCCGCAGATATCTGCCGCGCACAGGCGGATCGTGCCTCTCCCTCCAGCGTCTTATATGCTCTGCCAGATGTACGAGCCACGCATCGGTATATACAGTCCTGGGCTGTAGGCAGATCGGCAGTTCCACATTGGCGCCTGCCGCAAGGCTCATCTGATAGCCGTAGGAAATCTGACAGGAAATCTGCGCATCCCGCTGTCCCATTTCGAACACTTCCTCAAACAGATACCGAAGCGCCCGCTCCTCAAAGCCGCTGCCGCTTAAATACTCTGCCGGAACGACGACCCGCACATCCTTTTCACAGCTTACGAGCGCCTGAAGCGGGTGCGCAAATGCCGTCTCATCCGTGCGATATAAAAATCTTTCATTAACCGGATGCAGGGAATCGGATATGGCTTCATTTCTGGTGACATAGCTTTTTGCATACACACTCTGATATGCAAAAATGTCTAATTCCTCCAGGGTCAGACGGAGTGTAATTGTAGCGGAAAGCTCCTCGTCACTTACGCCGGACATCCGATAGCGCCCGCCTTCCGCCGTTCTCTTTGCCTCCATTTTCTGCTCTGTGCCGTCCGGCAGGACATAATGAATCACCGGAATCTGTTCCTCTTTTGTAAATAATTCAATCTGTAGTTCGTTCTCCGTATACCATGTCCGAAAATGGCAGTCGTATGTCTTCTCCTCCAATCTCATTACTGCATTCTTCTCCTCGAAATCCTCCCAGTGCTCCGCTGTTTCATGCACAAGTTCTACGAACGTCTCATACGCCTTCGAAAACTTATCCCCACCCTCATGCAATAATCCCAGCAGTTCTTCTCTGACCCCGATATACTGCGCCAGACAGTCAAATATGTCCTTCCTCGCATTTTTCAGGCAGAAGGCAGGCTTCTCATTAAATACGACCGTCACGTATACCATATCCTGTCCCGCCATCTCGTGGTTTAAAGTCACATGATAATGATAGCGCAGCAATTCCGAAATATCCTTGATCTCCTCCGGCTGTTTTGTGGTGATTGCCTGGTTCTTCAGCACCGGCTGCATCGGATAGAACCGCAGCGGGACCGGAATCTTAAGCCCGCAGGAAAGATCGATCTTCACATTGTCCCCACCGCTTTTTTGGTCTATCGGTCTCAACAGAGAAAACCAATCCGATTGCTCGTAAATCTCGCCCTCCTGCTGCCAGATGCGCTCTAACTCCCTAATCTGATACTCCGCCGCTTTTAGCGGGAAGGATGCGTTTCTAAGCCTTTCCGCTTCTGCAAATACATGCAGGTACGCGTCCTCATTCATCAACTCCACTTTCCCGGCCTTTAAATGTACCGGCTCCGTAAATCCGTCCATAGAAATGCTGCCCGCCAGACGATAGCGCTTGTCTGCCACCGCCCCTGTCTCCACCTTCCCCGGATATTGCAGCAATACATTTTTCCCGTAAGCACGGGACAGCGAAGCGCGCAGCTGCTCCACAACAACCTTCTTCGCCTCGTCCATTCCCGTCTCGCCCACATCGTCTAACGGCTGTAAGACATGGCACAAACGCTCGGGGATCTTCTCCGCAAGCAGTTCCTTTTCCTCAAGCAGACGCTCTAAAAGCGCTTCGCAGTCATGCCGGAAGGTCTTCTCCACCATCTGTGGTGCAAACATCCCCTCTATATCCTGTAAAAAGATGACCGCCCAGCGTTCCGGATCAATTCCCGCAAAGTTTTGCGGTATCTCCTCGCCTAATGCCCCGTCCTCCGTGAGCGGCGCAACCGCTACATTTTCCCGATTTACCGGATTTGTTGTGATCGGCGCCAGCGCATAGACCGCCGGAGTCTTTATCACTTTGTCATAATAACAGGACGGTGCAAATGCGATATTTGTAATTCCTTTTCCTCCGTCGCCTTTGGCGATCCACAGGTACAGACCGTCCTGCGTCTTCTGTTCCGTCTCTCCCTGCACTACATAGGCAAACGGCATTGTCTCCTCAAGTCCCTGTACAAATTCTTCCATGGACGCCTGTCCGTCTCCGGTCCCCGGAAGAACCGGCGTCCACGCGTGATAAATCTCCTCCGGCGGATTCTCCTTTCTGTCAGAGGCACGATACAGATGAAGCTCCACCTCCAGTTTCAGTAAAATATCCGTTCTTTCTCTAATCCATGACGTGTCAATATTTTCACGGTAACGCTTCCCCCGCGGGAGAAGCGGCAGCGTGATTCCGTCGCGCACGATCTGCGCTTCCATAAGCAGCGCTTCACTGTCCGCGCCAAGCGCTTTAAGCTTTCTGTCCACGCTCTCCAAGGTATCGAACCGGCTGACCGTAACCGTCCCCTCCGGCGCATGAATCTGTGTTCCTTCTATTATAATGTGCTGCATCCTGCGATAAAACCACAGTCCTTCTTCGCAGTGATAATGACTGCACACCCATGCCATACGATACCCCGCACCGCCGTTTTCTTCCAACGTAAAAGATGAGGTATAAGCCGTCTCGGGGAACGCAATGCAGGACGTCAGCACAAGTGTCGACGGTTCCTGTAGTTTCATTTCCCTATTGGCATCATAGAACTGCCTTGTTGTAATTCCGTACACCTCACACATTTCGCGCAGACTCCCGGCATCCTCCGCTGCAATGGTTTTCGTACTGCACCAGACCGCCGCGCCGTTTTCGAACAGATCTCTCGTCTCCCGGTTATAGTTCCACAGCCTCTCCGCCGTACAGCCCAGATGATTCCGGGAAAGCGTCTCACCACATGCAGCCGTAAGCCGCCGATAGGAAAGCACCGCACCCTCTGCGAGAATACCGTCCGTTTCCTCCGCGACAAGCTCCATCGGAGTCACGTTTACCTCAAAGAACTGCAAAAATGCCGCACACACATCGTCCAACGACGCAGTGATGCCGTTCTCGCTTCCGACCTCCATCTCATAGCCCTGAAAAGTAAATTCATAATGTTCTAAAAGGATTCCCTTCTTATCCCGGTTGTCTTCCACCAGCGAGGACACCTGACAACCGATTGCCGAAGCCGCAAGCGAAAAGGTGCGCCCGTCAGCCGAAACGGTGTAGTCTCTCCCCGCCTCCTCGCTTATGATTACATCGGTTCCCGCATGCAGCGCAGCCTCTTTATTTCTTTCCCATCCCACCTCCGGCATAAGCACTGCAAGTGAAGCGCCGCTGTAGAACGTCTTTATGACCGGAACAAAAAGCTCCTGTTCTCCGAATAGCTGCGAAAGCTTCACATCCAGATTTCCGTCTGACAGTTCTTCCGGCGTCAGCGTGTAATCCGTCACGGCGTCCCCGAGTGTCTGTGAGGTACACAAAGCAGGGTCTAAAGTGTCAACCCACAACAGCCAGTTCTGTATCTGCCGATACAATTCGAGTATCGTTTCACAGGGCAGACTTATTTTCTCCGCAAGCAGCGTACTCTCAAGGTACAGCGACGTTCCCGCCGCCTGTATCTGGTACGTGGATTTCTTTAATGCGTTCCGTATCTCATTTCGTTTTTTCTTCTCCATAGCGGTCTGCAAGGATGGGTCGACCGCGAGTACAAGCTGCCCCTCCCGCACAGTATAACCCACAGATACCGCACCTGACTGATGAATCGCAAGCAGAGCGTCGTTGTATTCCGGCGTTATTTCAAGACTGTAATTCCATGCATTGCCCCAGGGACGGCTGCCCCCGTCATCTGCACGGTTATTGCAGCTATCCGTATCCTTTGTCTCACAGACGGCATTTCCAAGCACATCCCGAAATTCCAGCTCAATCTGCGCTGCCATGCCGACGTTATCGTATGGATTTTCACTGCCGCTTAAAAGAAAACGGTCTAACGGTACGCTCTGACTGTATTCCCATACCGTTGCATCATCCCCCGGCTCCTTCGGCAGCAGCGGCATTCCCGTTTCACAGTCCTCATACCCCTCGCCGTGTATCCGGTAATTGATAATACTGTAGAGGTTGCGCACCGCATCCTGCTTGTCCTCTTCGGGGTTCTTTGGCTGCGCAAGCGCAGCAGAAAAGCCGGCGCTCCCCGGATTCAGAAGGCTCTTTACCGCATATTCATCCGGATGCTCTTTGCTCTTTTCCTCCTTTACGGACAGCCATGCATATTCGTCTGCCCCAACCTCTCTGTCATGGATGACACAGTTGCATCCTGCCTCAGCTTCCCGGGCTGTCGCAAGCAGCCAAAGCTTTCCCTCACCGGAAGAGGAGAAGAGACTCGGCTTCAATATTTCCGCATCCTCCAGACAAAGATAATATCCGCCGCAATTTGTCACACTGAGCTGCCACAGAAGCGTAAGGAATGCATTCGGCTCCGACATGTCTGCAATATAAACAACTTCCTTATCCAAATTGAACAGGGCATTCGGACTGCTTTTCGTCTCTCTTGAAAGATCCGTCATGACAAGTCTTGTCTTCTCCTCGGTAAGCGGCAGACGGTATAAACCATCCTCCATGCCCTCCACCGCAGACGGCTCGTACAAGAGTTCCAGACACGCCACATCTTCCTTACGCATTGCATCAAGCGCCCTGCTGCTTCCCTTGCCTGTCACGGTGATCTCATAGACCGGAAGCTCCTCCGAGGTCCTCTGCAGCGTCAGTGCGAGCAGCAGCCCGAGATTGCCCTCTCTCTCCTGCCCTGCTATGTTCCGCCCCATCGTTCTGCCGAACCCGGTCAGCAGCGAATCCACATTCCACGTATAGTCCGACAAATGTCCGTCCGCGATCCGCATAAATTCTTTTGTGAAAACGAGGATGCTCTTTCTCGTGTCCTCTCCCAGATACAGCCGGTATTCTTCAAACGGATGCTGTCTCTTTTCCAGTACATACGGCGCGATCTCCTGCAACGGCTGCTTAAACACAGGTGTAAATAACACTGACGGCGCGCAGGAATCTATTTCCTCGTTGGAAATCGTAAGTTCGAAGTTCTCCCCGGTTTCAATCCAGCTTTCATACCCTGCTGCCACCGTGACTGTAAGACGATGGCGCAGAAAATCTTCTGCCGTCCCCTCTTCATGGAGCAGTTTCTTCTGCTGCCCCATTATCTCATACAAGCCCGCCCAATTCTCCTTGCTCTTAAAGAATGAAGCGTTCCTCTGCCGCGCAATATCCGCTGACGGACACGGAAGCCGCAAGCCCTGAAGGAAGAACCGGGATACCATGCCCGCCGCCTGCTTCGCCGTCTCGTCGGAATGTAAAATGCCGCATACTTCTTCCCGCTCTAAGACCGGAGCGTTCCTGACAACGATCACATCCTCTGTAAGCACCGCGCGCTCGTCCTGTATCGCCTCCACCAGCGCATCAAGGGATATACCGTTTTGGCGCATCAACTGCTCTACGCTCTGTCCCGCCGTCTCATATTCCGTTCCGTCCACCGTAATCGTATCCGACGCAAACTTCCATGCCGGATTGTCAAGCAGGATGGAATGCGGCGTTACCCCAACCGAAAACCATTGCTCTGCACCGTCGTCTGTCTCCGCGATTTCTCCCCGCATACGGTTCCCGTAACGCAGCGCAGCCACCGGCATTCCGAGCGCAGCCGCCGCCGATTCCCATGTATCGCCGTGCATTTTCCGAAGCGGAACATGCACTTCTCTAAAACTCTCTGCGAGCTCCCGCAGCGTCTTTCCTGCCGTGTTCAGATGAACCGCGCGGATATGCTCCTGCGCCTCCTTTGTGACCGCCTGCAAGATGACGGCAAGGTAGTCCTCAAGCAGCACCTCTGCGAGCGCGGCTCTCTCATCTGCACCGTATCTGCCCAAAATGCCCCCCTGGGCTTCTGTTCCTGCATCCGAATTCATCGAAGTGTCCGTCTGGGGCGCAGGGTTTTGTCTGGCGAAGTACTCTTTTAACATTTCCATGTACGCTTCGTCCACCATCGGCTCATCCGCAAACGAAACCGTCTCATCACCGATGATCTCCCCTTCTTTTCCGTAGGTCAGCCACCGGAAAATAAGCCCGGGAACCGCCGGAAAGAATACGCCGTCCTCCTCTGCGTCATCCGCACGCTCCGTAGGAACGGGCGCAAGCACCAGCCTGGTCCTCTCTTTAAAATACGAGACGAACTCCCCCGTCTCTCCCCGAAGCCGGTCTGACAACTGTTCTAACGCGGCAAGGCTCACCGTTTCACTCAGATGGCCCGCGACCCATTCCTCCGCAATTTTTATAATCTGTGCAAATCCCGCCTCCTGTCCGACCAGAAGCAGAAATGCCGCGCATGGCTCTAAGGACGGCTGCTTTGCCGTATAAAGCGGCAATATGCGCACTTCAATATCCACCTTTTCACCGGAGTAGCGCATTTCCCGCCTTAGTTTTCCTGTTTCCTTCTGCCCTGCACTTTCCACAAGCGCACGCATCCGGTAAGGTGCGTAACCACCCGTCCGCCTCCGGCGCTCCTGCCTGTCTGCAAGCTTCCACGGCGTTTTCTGCGTCTCGCCGATAGAGAAATCCATATGCATGGAAAAATGAAAGGAAAACGACACCTTTATGAAAAGAATCTTAATCGATGCCCCAACCTTCAGATCCAGATCCACCGCAAACAGAATCGGCTGGTACGCTTCCAGCGCCACCGACACATACGCCTTGATTTCCGCATTGGCGGAGACAGAAATGACCACAAAATCCACCGACAGAAACAGCCGTCCGTATATTCCCGCTACCGCCTTCGCCGCGTAGTAAAAATCCTTTTTCTGACTCGCATCCGACGGCGTATACAGCGCAAAAATCCCCTCAAATATTGCAAAAAATTCCAGGGAGACCGCGCCTTTTACCACAGAAAAATCAAAGCTTCTGCCGATTCCAAGGGACAGCCCGATGCCGATAGCAAGCACCGGATCAAATCTGCCGTTTACGATCGCAGGCACCTGTGTGCAAGTCTCCTGATTTAAGATTCCAAAATAAAATCCGCCCCTTCCGGTATAATAGCCCGCTTCTACCACGAAGCTGCTGCTAAAATCCTGCCTGCTGGGAAAACCTAAGTCCAAATAAAAATTGCCGTTTGTATACAGTTCCAGATAGAACTTTCCAAGCGTGATCCGCAGCGCGCCGAAATCCAGCACCTTAAAACGGTCTGGAACCGTCAGCTCCGCCGAAAACATCCCGATATCATCCGTGATCTTCCTGTAAAGAAGCTGTAAGGACAGTCCCGCAAGCTGGGAGAACGCACTGTCCTCCCCGTTTTTTACGGTGATGAGTATACCGTACAGGGAAGGATCGTTTAACGCCAGCTGCAGCCGCAGCATCCCCCGGTAGGTCATGTCCACGCCGAATAACCAGTTGACGCTCTCCGCATAAGAAAGAACCGGGCGTTCTCCCGCTCCGATCGGCGTGATCGCCCCTTTTAACGCCTTCACCGCCTCCGTAATATTTTTCGCGGCAAGCAGTTCCTCCGTCCCGAAATGCTGTCCCATCCCCAGATAGTCAAGTGTGATAATGGCAGCATCCGTTCCGCCGATATCAGGCGGATTATCGTCAATCGCATCCCATGTCATCGGATCTTCCGATGTATACTCCTGCTCTAAAACGGAACCGACCAGAACGAATTCTACTTTTGCAGTTTCTTTTCTGCTGTAGCGGATGCCGATCTGCCGGATTTCCACCAGCCCCAACAGGTTCAGCTCCGCTGTATACAGCATCGACACAGTCCGCTCCTGCATATCAAATTCCAGTGAAAAATCATCCAGACGAATACGGTCAAGGATATCCCACGGCGCGGACAGCTTGAAATCCGCGTTTGGATTTACCATATGTACAAACGTATTGACCAGTCCGTACAATGTCATTCCCTTTAATCCCAGAATCAACAGCTCATGCTCATTCCGCTTTTCATAACGCGCCTCAAGATACGCGTCCCCGTACCATATCTGAAACCGGTAACGTGTCTCTTTTACCAGCTCATAAAACACTCTGATCTGAAATGCATTCAGCTTAAAGCCTGCCATCAGCGTTCCGGTCATCTCTTCCGTTACTGCTTTTGTCAGATCCACGCTTCCGAAAAGCACCAGATTTACGCCGAGAAGTCTTGTGCTCCAAGGCTGTTCCAATGCTGCCCGCACCGTAAACGGTCCTCTGCCATTACTGTAAAACTCCGCCATAAAGTCTGTAAGCTTCAGATCGAACACCGGATCCTCGCGCAGCGCGGCAAGCCCGAACAGCTCCAAGAGTACTGCGGCGATACTTGCCTCCCCCGCAATCAGTTCCGCCTTAAAGTGCCAGCCGCTTTCCTCCTCGCAGTCATAGTCAAATGTCAGCCCTAACGTAAACGGATTTGTTCTGCCAATCTGAATCTCCCCGGATAACATCAACGCAAACGCTGCCGGGTCATAAGAAATCTGCCCCGATATCTCCGTTATGGCGATGGTAAGTCCGAAAATTGAAAATGACAGCATTTCTCTGCTGTCTATGAAAAATTCCAGATCAAAGCTTCTGCCCGGTATGGAAGCGCTATATCTTGCCCCGGCAACGGTAAGCTTTCCAATATCTGCCTGCGGCATCCCATAGGAAGACAGTACGTCGCCCAACAAAACCGTCTCCTTCTTATCCTGTTCTGCAAGAAGTTCCCCCTCTATCGTAAGCTCAGGAATATAACCCCACAAATCAAGCCGCAGCCTAAAATCGGAAGTTATCTGCATGAGAAATGTTCCGAACACACCGCCAGAGCAAGTCACGCGCTCCACGCCGCCCGCCGGAATGGAAAAATAGAGTGAGATTCCAAGCTCCTTCGCTTTAAAATAGGGAACGGAAGGCTTCCAGGTCTCTCCCACGGTGAGCAAAATCTCGATTCCCCGCAGGGTACGCGCCGGGGACAGCATGAACCGCAGCCCGCTGATTGCCAGAAAATCAAGTCCCGGCATTCCCTCCGGTATTTTTACTATATTCGTGATATCCTGTATTCCGACCAGACTTCCGATAAAACCTGCCACACTACTTGGACGAAGCGGCGGCTCGAAATCCGCATAATATGTCCACGCATTTCCCCTTAAAAGCCTGTGGTGAAGTTTCAATTCCCCGACTGCATCCAGTCTGACCTGATAGACCAATTCCGCATACGCTTCACTGCTCTGCGTCTCCCCGCCCTGTCCCTGCCAATGCCCTTTTAGAGAGAGCAAAAATGAAGATTTCTTCGCAAGCGGCGCCGTCAATTCAAAACCAATGCGCCACCCCTGCGTCGTCTGCGTGCAAACTGCGTTTCCCGAGAAATCTGAGATTCCCTCCACATAACTGTCGTAATATTCCCATCCCTGCGGCAGCGCGAGCTTTCCCGCCGCGCGGTAACCCCCCACCCGAGCCGGGATTTTCTCTATCACAACTTCCGTAAACAAAATACCGCCGATGACACGCGCGTTTTCCGTCAGTCTGCCTCCCTCTGCAGCGACGGTCACTGCCTCGCCAAACAGTTCTGCAAGCGTATATCCGGTCAGTCTCCCCGATTGCTCTCTGCCCTCTTTTACCATTTGCACCAGATACGGTTCTGCCATATGCTACCTTCTTTCCGCCATGTCCGGCAGACCATGGCGTGCCATGCCCGGCATTGCCACGGCACGCCATGATCTGCTGTTTTCCTGCACAGATCGTTCTGTGAGCGTGTAGGGACTGCCGGAATGCCTCTCAATCCCCTCCAGGCTCTCCTTCATTCCGCTGCTGCTCATAGTATAGACATAATGATAATATTCTCCCCGTACCGCTGTGCCTCTGGCCGTCGGATCCGGTACAAATGATGTATACAGACGCTTTGCCGTACTTTTTATACCGTAATGTCCGTTTTCCCCTTTGTCCGTCGTGTTGTAATAGCATGAATGCGGATCAACAGTACAATGGATTTTGTTTTCTGCAATTTCCATAAAGGTCTTATGCGGATGACCATAACCGTTGCCCTCCCCGGCGCTGACTACCACCTCCCGCACCTTCATTTTTTCCAGAAATGCTGTCAGCGAACTGCTGTCACATGTGACAATCGAACCGTGATGCGGCGCCGACATATAATCAATCTCATAATCTCCCGGAAGCTTCACAGATGAAATCTGCTCCATAGTCTGCTTCGTCGGGTCTCCCGGAAACAGAAAGCGATAAACGAACTTCCCCGGAAAACGGAGTTCTAATTGAATTACAGCACTGACCGTATTCCTGCTGTCACCTCCCCGGGCATTTGTATACAGATAAGTGAGACATGCATAGTCCGACGCATATAAATGCCATGCAAGCGCTCCATTCTCATAAGCACTCCCATCCGGTAAAATACATTGATTCCCGGCAATCTCGACTATCTTATCTCTGCACTGCTTATAATCCGCACTCAAGGTACAATAGTTTTCATCAAATGTCCAGAATTCCCCTATTGAGATAAACGCCTTGCTCTGCTTCTTCAAAATTTCGTATATAATCGAATGGTGATCCCTATCCTGATGAGACAAAACAAGCAGATCGATATGCCTGTGAAAACTCGTTTTCCCCAGCGCCTTTGCACGTTTTTGCATTGCCGCATGAATCTTCCAGATACAGTCTTTCACATGAGGTTCCGTTACACCATTCCCGCCGCAGTCCACAAGAATCAACTGCGTCATATTCGTCCCCTCATACACCTCGATCAGATTGCCCATCCCCTGTCCGACTGCGAGAATCGTCACTTTTACGCTTGTCGTCGCCATCCTTCTCCTCCTTCTGATACGCCGCATACCACCCCAGCCTGCTGCCATTCTCCCCGAACAGATAAATATTATTTTTCCCAGGCGGAAACGACATGCCAAGCGCGCTCAGTGTAAAATTCCGAAAGCAAAGCTGGTAATCCGTCTTCTCCTCCGTGTGATAGACCAGAAGCTCTACCGACTTAAAATCCAGCTTTAAAATTCCCTGAAGCGACAGCGTAATCCCGTCCGCCCCGAGCCCGGGCAGCGAAATGCCGACAAACACCGGAGGTTCTTCTTTCCCTTCCTCCGGCATGCCCCATGCGCACAAAAGCTTTAGTTCCAACGCCGCCACCGCCGAATTTCCCCCAAGCGATCCGAGCGGTATCACAAAAGAAAGCCCGTACCACTGCGACTTTATCTCCCCCTGCTCCACGGGACAGGTGATGCTGCGGTAGCCGAACGCTTTCGGCGCTCCTTCGGATAAATTGTAACGCATCAGCGCCTGCGGATGCGCGGGCAGGCATGTCGGCAGTGAGCCGCGCCGCAAAATACTCTGCGTCTCATCCAGTGTCAATGTCTCATACCGCACTGTGAAATGCTTTGCTCCCGCACCCGCCTGCCCGATCGACATGTCAATCGCAAGATTATCAAACTCCAGATACCCGTCCTCCCCGGTATCGGGGCAGCTTCCATACGCCAGAATATCGCAGGCTGCATTCCGCCAAAAGCGCAGCTTTCCGGTCAGCCCAAAGCTTCCGGTGAGCATCCCATCCGTTTCCCCTGCTTTCATCCTCACTGCGGTGATCTCAACATTTTCAAGCATACTCCCCCGCAGCGCAAAGACCGTATTTTGCCGCAGCGCAAACACATACTGCCCCACACCGCCGCAGTTCTGATAGCTTCCGTCCAGCACAAGACAATTTCCCGCTTCCCCTGTGACCGCCCCCGCTCTGGCGTCAAACAACCGATTGATCAGCACCTCCGCCTCCGCCGCAAACTTTACGATCACTGAATTGCGGATTTCCAACAGAACACGCTTTGTGAGGAAATCATAATCCTTGCTGTCCGTATTCTCATTCACAAGAACCCCGTTATCCTGATAATCCACCAGACCGAAATAACTCGACCGCTTCATGACGGGAACGCCGTCCTTCACCGTAAGATCGTTTGCATGGACTCCCATGTGATGCGCATAGAGCGCATCCTCCTTCAGTCCTGCAAGCAGGAGCTTTAACTCCTCCGGCATCTGACTTACCGAAAGCGGACAGTTCAAAACAAGAACTCCTGAAAATGCCCGGTCGTGTGTCATCTCATAAAAATTCCGGTAATCGGCAAGCACATTTCCATCTCTGTCGTATACATGCGCCGCCGCGCTCCGGTAAATCTGTCTGATATTTCCGGCAACCGCCTCTCCCTCAAAATCCGTCTCCTGCATCAGCTCGTCGATGGATTTGTCTTTTGCATACTTGAAGATAATTGCCGTATTACTCTGGTCTTCCCTGCCGCTGCGAAAGTGCTCTTCATCCACAAGAAACCGCCAGTCTCCCACTGCAAAATCGAGCTTCCACTGCTGTAGTTGTGCCGCAATCGCCGCTGCATCCGCCATCGCAAGAAATAGACGGCTGTCATGGAATTTCATTCTCAGTTCTTCTGATATCCCTGCAAATACAGAGTCCGGCGTTTCTCCCTCCGCATTCGACGCGATTCCGATCCGGTTCCACGCATTTCCAGTAACTCCCACCAGAAATCCCTGCGGCGTCGCAGCGGTCTGTTCCACGCTCCTGCTCCCTGCAATGGCATTTTCCCGATTCAGAAGAATTTTTGCACGTGTCGGCAATACTCCCGAGAGTTCCATCCCCAAAAGCAGTTCTTCATTTACCGTCTTTTCTGCCAACCGCTTTACCGGAAGAAACGGAACGGCGCGCTCTCCCCGAAGCTGCGCCACGGGCAGTTCCAGATAATCGAGAAACTCCGATGTCTTTTCCTGCACCGCATAAAGCGCCGTCTGCGCTGCCGTAGAATAATAATCCACCGTCTGTTCCTCTGCGCCAAAGGAAATCCACGCCGTCGTCGCCAGTCCGGTCAGCCCGGTCTTCCCTTCTGCCATACCGTCCGGACCGCTTTCACCATCCGCCATACCGCAGTATGCCGGATTGCCCGGATAAAAGCGCAGCGGCAGAAAGCCGTCGTCACCGCACGCAAGATACTCCGTTCCCATTCTGCCGCAGAGTATGCGGTCGTCGTTTGCAGCGTCCGTTTCCTCCATTCGAAGTTTAAATTTACCTGTGTAGGTTAAATAATATTCACACGCCGCGCCAGGCTTTCCGTCCTCCGAGGTAAACCATCGGATTCCTCTTGCGAAAATGAGCCCCGGACATTCTTCCTCCCTGTTTTTTGCAGCCGCTCCACCCGCCGGGAACTGCATCCGCGCATAGACCTTACGCCCGTAAAGCGTCGGGATCTCACAGGGGAACTCAAAGGAAGCGCCCTCATCAAAAAAGAACCGCATTCCCTCCTCCGGCGCTTTCGCAAAATCCAATCGTCCCCGGAGGCGGATTTCCTGTTCCGGGTAGAACAGCGCTGCCGTCGCACTGTACGGCTGTCCTTCCGACATAGAGTAGTACCGGACGCCTGCGTCGATCTGCGCAAATACATCCTCCTGCTCAGGAAGCACGAAATCAATCTCCCAGATCCCCGCATTCCCCCCGGTAAGCCATAAGCGCGGCTCGCCCTCCCCGCCAAGTGTAAGCCCCGGCGTCCGAAGCCAGTGGCGCTTTTCTCCCATTTCCAGACGAACCGCCGCCTCGCCCTCAAGCACCAAACGGCTGCCGCCCGGCAGAAAGAGCGCATACCTCTGCCAGTCAAATTCTCTTCCCGTCAAAAAGCTGTGCGCATCTTCACCGCCTCTCTCCCACAAAAGAAGCTGGTACTGCCACTGCCCGAGCGGAGCGGACGGATTGCAGATCCACCCGAAGAGGAGCCTTCCTCCACAGGATTTTATAAGCCGCATGGCATCGGCAAAAAACTGCCCGCTCTCCTCCGCTTTCAGATTTTCTCCCAGAAACAGATAACTGCCCGCCTCGATCTGCCATGTTTCCTCCGCCGTCAGACTCTCTTCCTGCCGCAGTCCGGCGATACCGAAAACAGTTCTCCCACACTGATACCACGTAGAACCGCCCGCCGCCTGGATTCTCGTAAATTGTGCAGCCGTCTCCTTCCTCTCGCCCCGCGCCCTCATACGCGCGCCCGTCCGAACGAAATCCGATCACCCGGCAGAAGCGGCAGTTTCCGCCAACCGGAATCATTCGCATTTTCCGGAAAATAGACCGGAAGGAACCCGCTTTTATCCATACAGCTTCTGCGCAGCAGCTTAACTTCTCCTGCGGACTGTTCCCTGTCGAAGCCTTCCTGCTCAAGCAGATTTTCGAATGTCGTTCCGAGCGAAACATATTCTCTGACGCCGTCGACCACAATGGGAATCTTCGGAACCATCACCGCTCTTCCCCGGAAATAGGATAGCGTCACTCCCGCCGTCGTTACCTGCTGGTCGTCGTTCATTCTCGTCGTTGCCTCCACGAGCTGTCCATAGGTGTCCGCGCCGATCAGACACACATTTTCGGGCGCATAGTCTGTCCCCGCTTCCTGGCTGTCCTGCATTCGAACCGGATAATGAATGCGGTACAGTGGCTTCCGCGCCCCGACCCGAAACAGGTCTGCAAGCCCGCCTTCCCCGTTCTGACGCTCGAGCACACCGCCTATCCGCTGCACCGTATGCTCCTCCTTCATTCCCGCGAGGAACGCGTCAAAGCCAAGCTTCCACTCCTCCCCGCTGCCATAGGAATGCATCTGGTAAACGGAAGTCGCCCCCATATAGTAACCCGGAAGATACTGTCCCGCTCCCGCCGAAACGTCCGCGCCATAGGATGGTTTGTAACCCTCCGCTTCCACGAGCAGCCGCATCCCGCACTTTAAATCCGTACAGCGGTCCTCCCCGCTATAGCCGCAGGCACAAAGCAGCAGATCCTCATAGGCGACATCCGCCATCTGCGCTACCATATCCTGTATCTCTCCTGCAAATTCGGGCAGAACAGACAGCACCGTCTCTCCCTGCGGCGGCTCTTCCTTCGTCGTATTCTCCGCCACTGAAAACAGCGCCGTCAGAAACGCCTCATAATCTGCGCCTTTCCGCTCCGACGGATTGGTGACCGTAAGCACATAGCCGCCCTCCTCCGGCGCAAGCGTGATGCCTTTTCCTTCCACGCTTCCCGCAAGTCTCCGGTTAAAAATCTCCTGTCTGATATGGCAGGACAGCGCCTGTGGGCTTTCCCCGCCCTGACTCTGATAAATACGCCATTTTCCATCCTGCTGATACAGATAATACCCCGCCGGATGAAGCGATACCGCGGACGACGGCAGCCCTGTTCTCAATCCGAAATACGGACGGATGCTCACGGTTCCCGTCCTGCGCCCGGCAAGTACCGCACTGCACTCCGCCGTGATCTGTGTTCCACCGTCCGAAAACGCAAGTTCATAATGCGACGGCAGTCCTGCACCGCAATAGTTCCATGCGATCTTAGTTCCCGCCGCTGTCGGCATAACGCTGACCGCTTCCGTCTTTCCAAGCGCAATCCGCTCTGTGCAATCCGCTCTCCTGCCCGAGAGCGTCACGACCGTATCTCCGATTTTTTCACTGCTCCCCGTATAGAGTGTTGCTTCCGCGCGCTTTAACCGCTCTGCGTCAACGTCCTTCTTGGAAAATATAAATGTCAGACTGCTCCCCGAGGCAGCTCCCGCAGCAAAAGCCGATATCCATTCCTGCCCCTGATAGCAGAGACAAAGCTCCTGCTGCAAGATGCCGTTCCAGGTCGTCTCGTAATCGTGGCTCTGTAAAATCTCTACATGAACCCCGTCATCCGCTTCCTGCACCGATGCGACGCCGTCCAGCCGCACCTTCCGCGGGAGAAAATGCAGTTTGATTTCCGGTCCCCTCGAGCGCTCCTCAATATAAGGAATCAGCTTCACCGTGCCGGCATCTCCCGCCTTCATCGCATCCATATGAATCGGAATGTCCAGATAATTGTCTCCGTACCTTCCAATAATCACGCTCCCATCCGGCGAAACAGCTCTCGCAAATACGACATATGCGCCTGCAAACGTAATATCTTCCCTGAAATCCCATGCCAGATGAAGCACGCTGCCGTCGAAATTCCCCCTGACCGTCTCAAAGCCGAAAAACAGCACCGCCACACTTTCACTGTACACTTTCCCTTCACTGCCCCCGATTTTGACCCGGTAGGAAATATCCTTCTGCAGTTCGATATCCACCTTCTGCTTACAGCTCATACTATTTCCTACATTCCAACTTGCAACCTTAGTCTCCCCGTTCATCAAAACCAGTTCATACGGTCCCCGATACGGCGTTCCTCCACTGGTCGCCTTCCAACTCGCCGCAATTACATAACCATCCGCCTGCTTTGTGACGCTGACCTCTCTAATCTCAATCGAATCAAGCATATTTCCCCCATTGGCATTTTATCTGCCGTTCTGTATTCCGTTGTCTCCCGCTGCAATGCCGTTTGCCAGAAGCGTGCCGTCGCTCTCGCTGCGCTCCAGATCGAGGTTGTAGACATGCCCTTCATATGGCACCGTCTCCACCGACGCAACCGTCAGCTTTCTGCCGGCTTCCCCGTATACCGTATCCCCCGGCTTTATCTCGCCTGCGCGGATGAATCCATCTTCCTGACAAAGCGGATGCTCCCGCGTCATCCGAACGGACTCTCCTTCCTTCGTCCGAATCACAACCAGCTCCTTCTCCGTGCCCTTCCATATATTACACACCCGCACCGGACGCCCGTCTTTCGGCTGCATGACCGCATCTCCGATCCTTATGTCAGAAATCCGCCGCATGCTTCCGTCCGCCATGCGAATCTGCGTATCCTCCGCAAAGCACCCCCACATCAGTGCGACCGGGTACAGCACAATTTCCTCTTCTCCGCCTGCTGATGCCGCGCTTCGGTTCCTGCTGCTTAAATCCAGAAACGCGCTTTCCGTTTCAGCCGGATTATCCCGGCTCTCCATCACCACTTCCAGATGCAGATCCATGTCATAGAAAAATTTCTTCATATTTCCCGGCTGCAATATGCGATCCTTCCACGGCGTAATGAGACTCACCACCGCAGTCTGCTTATCCCCCGACACCTTGCACACAAATCCGCTCTCCATATAACCCTTCAAGCCTGCAAGCAGCCGCGCCGCGCCGCAATCCTCATCCTTGCCTGTAAGAATACAATACGACTGCTCCGCATCAAATTCACGGAATCTCCAGTTCTTCGCCGCGGTAAGCCTGCACTGAAACGGGACTCGAATGTGCGGCTTTTCCACCTCCATCCCCACATAGCAGACATAGTCACAGTCACGCAGTTCCCATGATGCCCGATACAGTGCGACCAGAACATAGCTGTCCGGATCATTCTCCGAAAATGGTGGTGGCGTCTTCCCACTTCCATATACTGGAACCGGCTGTGGTTTCGACGGGTCAAACAACTGCGCTTTGTCCTCTTTTTTGGGCCATGCCTGCTCGTACTTTGCGAACAACTCGTCCAACCGATACCGGAACCGGCTCACCTGGCTGGCATTATGCCTGCCCTCTTTGTCTGTCCATGCAAATTCCGCATAAGGGATATACGCTTCCAGTTCCGCTTCACTTCCCGAAAACTCCCACTCGACGTCGCAGCAAAGATGGCTTGTGTTCCCCTTCTCTGCTGTCCGCAGTTCCCGAAACATTCTCGTATTTTGTTCATACGTCAAAAGTCGTATTTCAAGTTTGTCGCACGATTCCTTCATATCCGCACGAGCGCTAAAACAGACGTGAAGTCCTCCGTCCGTCTCCCCCTCCCGCACATAAAAACAGCGGTCGATCATACAACTGCTGTCCCACCCCGCAGCGGCAGGATTGGCATTTTCAAGCAGCAACGGTGTGCGGACATCGTTTGCCCGCTGAAGCAGCATTCCGTTCCGCTGTCTTATTTCTTCATATAGGCTGCTTCCCTCTGCGCCTCTTGCGATACGTCGGCTGCTTTCCGCCGCATGCTCCCCACGCAGGCTGTGCACGGCTGCCCTCTCTTCGTGCAGACTGCGAACAACCGCTCTCTCTTCGTGCAGATCATCGTCCGGCGTCTGCTGCGGCAGCTTAAGATACTGCTCCATTGTAATGACAACTCTTCCATTTCCGTCTGCTGTTCCCATATGCATACCTGCCTTTCTCTGAAGGTTCCATATTTAATTGTGCGTCATACAGTTTTCGATATTACTGTTTCCATTATATAACAAAAATAGGGGGCTCACCATTCGATATGACGTAATTCGGGGATGTGAGCGCGAAGTTTTCATACAAAAAGAGCTGTTTATGAACAATTCACAAACAGCTCCTGGCAGTATTCTCCTATCAACTTTCATCATTTGCTCTCAAAATAATTATCTATCCCGTTCGCAATACCCTCCACAATCTTCCACTGATACTCATCGGAAGCCATTTTTAAGTCTTCCTCCGGGTTCGTCATATACCCCATTTCAACAATTGTAACAGGCACCTGACACCAGTTAATTCCGCTCATCGTATCTGTTTCCCACACGTATTCCTTTTTGCAACCCGTGCTTTCGCACAGGGAGTCAAGAATCCTCTCCGAAAGGCGCTTACTTTCCCCTGCCAAAGAACCGTTATATGGATTCGACGGCATCTGGCAGATTGTCATTGCGCCGTTCGTCGCCGCATTTGTAGAACCGTTTGCATGAATCCTGATAAAAGCATCTACATTTGCCTCATTCGCAATCTGCGCCCGCTCGCTGTTACTTATATTTACATCGTTTGCGGTGCGGATCATAATCACCTGATATCCGCGATCCGTAAGCTCATCCTCAAGCTTAAGCGCCACCCGCAGATTCAATTCATATTCTGTCAGACCGCTCGCCACGCCGGATGTACCCGATGCAACTTTCGCCTTCGTCACCGCCGCCCCCGGTCCGATCGGTTCCTGTTCATTATTTCCCCTTTGCTGGTGTCCGGCGTCAATCGCCACCACATAGCCCGACGGCAGTTCCGCTTCCGTCACCAGATACTGACTGGATATGTAAAAAATACCGTCCTCCATCCGCACCATCGACCAGTCATCCCGCTCGCCGACCTTCTCGACCGGGTCACGGCGTTTTAAAATACAAACGACCTCGGAATCCGTGTTCGGCTCTGTCCTGACATTTACCGTATCTGACGCATACATCGTAACAGGTTCAAAATCATCCTCATTTAATTCTGTATCAACCGCCTCTTCCGTTCCGGCTGTCGCTTCCGTTCCATGCGCCTCTTCCGTTCCAGTCACTGCTCCGTTTTCTTCGATACCGGAGTTCTCCTGCGTGTCTGTTCCCGTGTACTCTGTATTCCCTGCATCTGCTTCACCGGAAGACACGCTTTCACCTGCTGCGTTGCTTTCCGCTTCCGACTGCTGACCGTATTGCCCACAGGCGCTGATTGCAAGGAGCAATATTGTTGTCATGCAGACGAGTATTCTCCTGATTTTACTGTTATGAAATAAATTATAATTCATGTGCTTTCCCCTTCTCTGTGTAATAAACACTGTTTCTACATAAAATCAAATTATGTTTTGACTCATTTCACAGCAAATTTCGATATTCCCTTCTTCCATCCATGACCGCATTAATAGTAATAACCCACGCTTCCTCGCCATAAGTGCGGCACGGATTTCATCGAACGATTCCTGCATCGGCGCTACCCGCTCCTCTCTTACATCATCCTCTGCCTCCGCAAGATTTCTTAAAAGTTCCAACTCAGATTTCATTTGATAATAATCCTGCAACCCAAGCAAAGCCGTATCTCCTCTTCCATTTACCGTGATGATTACAGGTGTTCTTTCTTCCCTGCATTGTTTTGAAACTTCGTTATAATGGTTTCTTAAATCCGCTGATGGTCTGATAATCTCACCCATAGCTGTTTACATCTCAAACAACACTTTCCCATACTCATAGATTGTATCACTCGGCAAATCAATATCCTCGTTCCAGAACACACATGTTCTGCTCTCATCCAACTGCACCTGATCAAACAATCCATGAATATTCTTCAAATCATCATATCCCGGAAGTGAATCAATTTCCTCGGTCACATCATACAACACACTTTTCCCATCATCAAATACAACTTGCAAATTATAATCTTTCATTGGCTTTACACTTTTAATTCTTGGTATCATATATGCACCTCCTACGAGGAAAATCCGCTTATAAAGGCGGCAATTTCTTCAAATTCTGACTTTCCCACATTTCAATTAATTCTTTCTGGTTTTGAATCATCCACTCTTTTACCAGTTCCTGCGCTTTCCTTGGCAAATCTCCCTCGGTCATTTCCATTGTCTGTAAGTCAAATATACCGATATGTTCACCATATAATGCATGTATGTGGCTTGGTTCATGTTCCTTGGGCTTGAAGAACATTTTAATTACTATTCCATAAAATCTACTTATTTCTGGCATCTTTATCACCTCCTGTAAGTATCAACACTTATGGCATTAATCAACATCCTCCATAACTGCTGAAAAATTGCTTTATCTCTTCGCATCAGGCTCCTTGCTAATTCTTTTGGTCTCTTCCATTGCCTCAATGATCTCCGGTTTATATTGTGGAACTGCCACCTCAAAGGGAAGGCCGCCTCTCATAACACATTGCTTCAGGAATATATTCATTGCACTGGACATATCCAATCCTAACTGTGAAAAAAGTTCCGTAGCTTGCTTTTTTAGGTTTTCATCAATTCTTATCTGTGTAGGTACTGTAGCCATATCAACACCTCCCATATGACCTATTTGCCAATAGTACATACTTGTTTCTTAATTCATATTATATGGAAGAAAAATGACTTGTCAACTATTTGGTTTACATTGTAATGCATTTCACCATGTCTTTAGGTTTTGTATTGCTGCTGACGGCCTTATATTTTCACCAGATCACTCGGATAAATATTTCTCGCCTTTCCTATATCATTAAACGTTCTCACTTCTGTCTTGGAAATCTGAAATTTCACATGGTCTCCGACCTGTAGATCGTCGTACATTCCCGCCCAGAAGAAAATCCACTCGCTGTCCGCCCGTCCGTTATCCAACGGCCGGTCTATCTTTCCTTTAATTTTATAGCAGCGATATTTTTCCTTTACCTGTCTGGTTTCCGTGATGACCGTGTGATACCAGCCTTCCGTATCTTTTTCCAGAATAGCATTTCCCGCTGTCAACTTTTCAAACTTAGCTACATATTCCGGCAAATGTCTCGTAAATTCCGTGACGATCTGCGCATCGCAGATTCCGTAACTGATAAATTCTCCAAAGATAGCGCTCAGCCCATCCCTGTCCATCTTCCGAATCTGCACCCCGGCAAGCGGCATGTCCTTAAGCCGCTCAAACGGAAACGTCGTAATCGGGATAAAACGTTTCCCCGCCATACTCCATCCCGCTCCCATTTCGATGAGACACATTTTGCTCCCAAGATACTCCTCTGTAATCAGGGATATTACCGCCGTGGAATCCTGCAATTCTTTTCGGATCCGTTCCATAAAATTCTCTCCGGTATACAGATCCTCCACCGCTATGGTACAAAATATATCACCTCTGGAAATCCCCAATGCCAACTGGAGAAATTCGATAAAATTCTCAACCAGTTCTTTATTTTTCGTGCTGTGACTCAGAAATATTTTCGCCATCTTGCCGTGCCTCCTTCTTCAATCCATTCTTCAATTCCTGTTCCAATTTCTGCTTCTGCGCCAGAAAGCGAGCCGTAAGCTCTCTCTGCTGCCTGTCGAACTCCATCCGGTTCCGCCGAAGCTCCTCTCCTACTTTCTCCATCACGTCCATCGGATACGCCGGGATATCCAGTTTCTTTAAATTCGCGTTACTCAAAATTCGAATCGTAGTTCCCGACTGTATACCCTCCAGCGCCCTTCGTCCTTCCTCCGATTGCAAATAGTCATACAGGACATACGGATGATACATCCGTCGGTTTATCCGAAGAATGGTAATGTTTTCGCTGATATAGCTTACCATTTGCGGCTCTCCTGCTATTGCCAGTTTGATCACCGTTCCCTTCGATGTAAGCAATATGTCGTCCTCCCTGATTCGAAACTGCGGCTTCTCTATGAGTCTCGTCTCATCCACATTTTCTGCCGATTCGTAGAGAATGCGTTCATTCTGGATATCTTTCACATTGATAAACTTTACGCCGCCCTCGCTCACCCGGATTTCATCCGGCTTAAGCTGCGCGCCGCGCACAATCGACGCCGCCTGCTCCAATTTCAGCGTCCTTGCACCTGTGTCCGTCTGCGTCAGATAAGAAAGTGGTTTCCACGAAACAGTCTCCCGGTTCAGTTCATCCCTCTCCCGAATTACGCTGATTCCTTCCAACTGGCGAAATTCGCAAAACGCTTCTCTCGCAGCATTTATTCCCTCGATCGAAAGTTCCCACGCACCGCGGCTTTGCCTGCAGTAAAAGCGGCTGATATCTATGAACAGAATCCTGTTTTGTCTCTCTACCGGCTTTCCTTTATGGAAAATCAAAAGTTCCGTCATCGTATGTACATTGGCGTAAAGATTTGCCGGCAGCGTAATCACCGCTTCCAACCAATCATTTTCTATCACCTGCTGCCGTAATTGCTTCTCATTTTCCCGAATCAAGCCCCCAGTCGTAACAAGCGCGCTGCCATAGCCTCCCTGCCGCAGCCGCCCAAGCATATCCTCAATGAAAATCCAGTCTGCATATATTTTCTTATTGCGAAATCCTTTTATTCGGACATCTGTGTCATCACACACAAGCGGTCTGTTCGTTCCGCGCGGAAGATCCGCTGTGATAAAATCATACTGTTCCGCCACTCCGCCCGTTACCGGCTCTAAAATATTGCGCCGGATAACTTTGCACCGCTTCTCACCTGACAGATAGAGCCATGCACGGGCAATGCTGCAAAAAACGGGTTCTATCTCTTCGCCCGTATAAAACGTCTCCGCATTCCCGGCAGCCAGCCGCTCCCAAAGCTCATGACCCGCATAGGACATTCCCGAGCACATATCTAACATATCACTGAAATGTACGCCCTCAAAAAGTGCCCCCAAAAGTGCTTTGATACCATCCGGCGTAGTTGTAAACAGCCCCTCCCGCTCTGCCAGTACACAGAGTTCACGCTGCATAGAAAGCGAGTTTTGCCGTAGCGCTCCTGCTTTCCACGCCTGTCTCAGGTGTCTGTGCAGCCAGCTCATTAACACCTTCACATCTTCCGCGTTCTTCTCCTGTTCAAGAAGCTCCCACGCAACTCTCTCACTGATCTGCAGTATACTCTCCTTAAAATCATAATCCGGGACGCTGCGCACCACCGCAGCCACATTCTCTCTGCAAAAGAGAATCTCCTCCCCCTTGTCCTGTTCTGTCCGCACCGTTTCCCAAAAGATGAGCAGGAGTATTATGTAAAATGCCTGTTCCGGCGAAATATCGCTTTTTAATTGCTTCCAATCGTATTCCAACAGCATGTATATATCTCCTCTCTTGAGATTAATGATACAGGAATGGGTGACGGATGACAATATTAATTACAATTAATATACATTTCTCCATGAAATACGTTTATTCGCATAACACAACGAGCACTTATAGGTGAAAATCATTGCGATATTCGGGATCAGAATATTTGTCAATATAATATGCCCATGCTGCAATATGTTCTAACGCAATGGCTTCCGCCAGTAAAATCAAAATGGCGCCTATACTTCCCAAGGAATTTATCGTATTACCCTCCAATTAATATAATGATGCTATCATTTTATGATATGAAATCTCATTATTCTTTTCTGAAAGTGTAAAAAGTGTGCTGAGCACACTCTCAGCTCCCCTACCCCTCAATCTTGAGGGGTGGGGTTTTTCTTTGCCTTTATTTATTGTAAAATTCTATTATGAATATTTTACAATCTA